>Ga0213876_10000127_pt1 | contig 83097 bp, 79 predicted proteins | sample BarmaccomBMRX_R9_FD_160113 | JGI IMG/M metagenome (GOLD analysis project Ga0213876, IMG submission 160113) | Root-associated microbial communities from Barbacenia macrantha in rupestrian grasslands, the National Park of Serra do Cipo, Brazil - RX_R9 | ecosystem: Host-associated > Plants > Roots... | reverse complement strand
GTCTGTTTCGCCGGGGTTTCCTGAGCCCCCTGCCAGGGGCGTTTGGCGCGGTGCGGCGAAACCAGAACCCATTGATCGGTCAGCGGGTTGTAACGGCGATGCGGGTGATCGACCGGATTAAATTGCATCATGATTGACCTTGTTTAAAAGCCCCCTCCGAAGAGGGGTAACCGATTCTGCGGACGTTGCCGCGTGTTTATTCATGGTTTGGCAGGGCAATATCTTTGCTGACACGCAGCCCGTCATTGTCAAAAATCATGCAGTGCTGGCTGTCAAACGCGAGTGTGATTTTTTGCCATGGGCGGAAGTGCACATCGCCGGGAAGAAGGATTTTAATGTTGTCGTGACCATAGCACTGGCCGAAGAGATAGGTATTGTTGCCAAGTCGCTCCACCACTTCGCACTGGAACTCCAGTTGCGTGCCGCGCGTGACATCCGTAGAGAGATGTTCCGGGCGGATCCCCAGCGTGACTTCCGCGCCAGGTTCAAGACGCGACGTAGCGATCGCCAGCGTTAATGTGTGCCCCTGAGCGAGCGTTACCGTCAACTCGCCAGGCTGCCACGCTTGTACTGTCGAAGGCAGGAAATTCATTTTCGGCGAGCCGATAAACCCGGCGACAAAGCGGTTTTTCGGGTTGTAATAGAGCGCCATTGGCGAGCCCATCTGCTCAATATTGCCGTAATTCATCACCACGATTTTATCGGCCAGCGTCATCGCTTCTACCTGATCGTGGGTGACATACACCATGGTGGTTTTCAGCTCCTGGTGCAGGCGGGCGATATGCAGACGCATCTCGACGCGCAGTTCGGCATCGAGGTTAGAGAGCGGTTCATCAAACATAAACACGCGCGGGTTGCGCACAATCGCACGGCCAATCGCCACGCGCTGGCGTTGACCGCCGGAGAGCTGTTTCGGTTTTCTGTCCAGCAGATGGCTGAGTTGTAAGGTTGTGGCGACCATCTCCACCTGACGGCGAATTTCCTCCTTCGGGACTTTATTGACCTTCAGGCCATAACCCATGTTTTCCGCCACGGTCATATGTGGATAGAGCGCGTAAGACTGGAACACCATCGACACGCCGCGATGGGCGGGGGCGACATCGTTCATCACCTCGTCGCCAATCAGGACTTCCCCTTCGCTGACCTCTTCCAGGCCAGCAATCATGCGCAGCATGGTCGATTTCCCGCAGCCGGAAGGGCCGACAAACACGGCAAACTCACCGTCTTCAATCGACAGATTCACATTGTTCAGCGTCACCGTGTCGCCAAAGCGCTTGGTGACATTCCTCAGTCGTATATTGGACATCAACGTTCCCCGAAATTAGTAGCCGTTATGTGCAGCGATAAGCGCGTTGTCGGATGCTTTTGTTTTACGTATAACAATCAGGCGACAGGCTTGCTCAACCGCGAAAATTCATGCTCAGACTATAACTTCCAGTGTTTTAGCGCCCTATATCGAATTTCCATTTCTGTTGCGTCTGTCACACAACTGACAGTTAATTCTCGTTTTGTTAGCTACTCAAGCGTAACGTATAACAAATCGAATTGAGCGCATGAATACGTTTTAACCCCAGTGATATCAGGTGATTTTAACGTTGTCTCATCGGATGTCGCACCATGAAAACCACTAAAATGTTATACCTTGACATGAGGGTGATAATGAAAAAGAGAACACTTACCGCACTGATCCTCTCTGCACTGGCTGCCGGCCAGCTTATTAGCCTGTCGGCGCATGCGGCAACAAAACAGCTTAACGTCTGGGAAGACATTAAAAAGTCCGTTGGTATCCAGGACGCCGTCAAAGATTTTGAGCAAAAGTACGACGTTAAAGTGAATGTTCAGGAGATGCCCTACGCGCAGCAACTGGAAAAATTACGCCTGGATGGCCCGGCAGGCATCGGGCCGGATGTGCTGGTCATCCCCAATGATCAGTTGGGTGGCGCGGTTGTGCAAGGGCTGCTGGCCCCCCTGAATCTGGACAAAGAAAAGGTTGACGCCTTTACCCCGGCTTCCATCAACGCCTTCCGTCTGGACAACACGCTGTATGGCCTACCGAAAGCGGTCGAAACGCTGGTGCTGATTTACAACAAAGACCTCATCGACAAACCGCTGCAAAGCCTGCCGGAGTGGCTCGACTACTCGAAGAAACAGCGTGAGCAGAACAAATACGGTCTGTTGGCCAAGTTTGACCAAATCTATTACAGCTGGGGCGCTATCGGTCCGATGGGCGGCTACCTGTTCGGGAAAAACGACAAGGGCGGTTTCAACCCGAAAGATATCGGCCTGAATAAACCCGGCGCGGTGGAAGCGGTCACTTTCCTGAAAAAATTCTACAGCGAAGGGGTCTTCCCGTCGGGGATCCTCGGTGATAACGGGCTGAACGCCATTGATTCACTGTTTACCGAGAAAAAGGCTGCGGCGGTGATTAACGGCCCGTGGGCTTTCCAGCCGTATGAGGCCGCTGGCGTTAACTACGGCGTGGTGCCGCTGCCAAATCTGCCGGATGGCAAACCCATGAGCTCCTTCCTGGGCGTGAAAGGCTATGTGGTCTCCACCTGGAGTAAAGATAAGCAACTGGCGCAGCAATTTCTCGAATTTATCAACCAGCCGCAGTACGTGAAAACGCGCTATATCGCTACCCGCGAGATCCCGGCGCAGAAAGCGATGATTGACGATCCGATGATCAAAAACGACGAGAAAGCCAGTGCGGTCGCGGTGCAGGCCGCGCGTGCAACGGCCATGCCGGGCATCCCGGAGATGGGTGAAGTCTGGGGGCCGGCAAACGCGGCGCTGGAGCTGAGCCTCACCGGCAAGCAGGAGCCGCAGGCCGCCCTCGATGCCGCCACCAAACAGATCCATATGCAAGTTGAAGCCATGCAGGCCAGTAACCAGTAACCGCTTGTTGTAGCAGAACGGGAGGGCAACCTCCCGTTGTCGAAAAGGAGTCGTACGTGATTATCAGTCCCAGCGAGAATTTTGCCAAAACGCAAGGTGCAGGCCGTCATGCATGGTGCGGGCTGCTGCTGGCCATCGTGCCGGGCTTTGGTCAGTTCTATCACCGTCAGTGGCTAAAAGGCCTTATCTTCCTTGTACTGTTGAGCAGTTTTGCCGGCATTTTCTATGATTTTCTGCGCGAAGGACTCTGGGGGTTATATACCCTTGGCGAAGAGGTGCCGCGTGATAACTCCATCTTTTTACTGGCGGAAGGGATCATCAGCCTGTTGATCATCGCCTTTGGCGTGATGGTCTGGTATCTGTCGCTGCGCGATGCATGGATTAACGGTAAAAAGCGCGATGAAGGTAAGCCGCTTAACAGCGTGCGCAAGCAGTATCAAATGCTGCTCAGCGATGGGTTTCCCTATCTGATGATCACCCCCGGCTTTATTCTGCTGGTGTTTGTGGTGATTTTCCCGATTCTGTTCGGCTTCTCCATTGCCTTTACCAATTACAACCTCTACCACACGCCGCCCGCCAAACTGGTGGACTGGGTGGGATTAAAGAATTTCGTCAATATTTTTACCCTCTCGATCTGGCGCTCGACGTTTCTTGATGTGTTGCAGTGGACGGTGGTCTGGACGCTGCTGGCAACCACTCTGCAATGCACCGTTGGCGTACTGCTGGCGATTCTGGTCAATCAGAAAGATCTGCGGTTTAAGCCCCTGGTACGCACCATTTTTATTCTGCCGTGGGCGGTGCCGGGCTTCGTCACCATTCTGGTCTTTGCCGGGATGTTTAACGACTCCTTTGGCGTGATTAACAACGCTATTCTGGCTTTCTTTGGTATTGCGCCGAAAGCGTGGCTTACCGATCCCTTCTGGACGAAAACAGCGCTGATCATGATGCAAACCTGGCTCGGCTTCCCGTTTGTCTTTGCCATGACCACCGGGGTATTGCAGGCCATTCCTGACGATCTGTACGAGGCGGCGAAGATGGACGGCGCCAGCACATGGACCCGGTTACGCACGATTACGCTGCCGCTGGTGCTCTATTCGATCGCGCCAATCCTCATCACTCAGTACACCTTTAACTTTAATAATTTCAACATTATCTACCTGTTTAACAACGGCGGCCCGGCAGTGGCAGGGGCAAACGCCGGGGGGACCGATATCCTGGTATCGTGGATCTACAAGCTGACGATGTCCTCATCGCAGTATGCGATTGCCGCGACCATCACCATTTTGCTGTCGATCTTTGTCGTCGGCCTGGCGTTGTGGCAGTTCCGTGCCACCAAATCCTTTAAAAACGACGACATGGCATAAGGGAAGAAAAATGGCTAAATCACAAAGTATCCGCCGCGAAAAGTGGATCCGCCTGTCGCTCTCCTGGCTGGTTATCGTGCTGGTATCGCTTGTCATTATCTATCCGCTGGTATGGACGGTCGGTGCCTCGCTGAACGCCGGTAACAGCCTGCTCAGCACATCGATAATCCCGGAGAACCTCTCGTTCCAGCATTATGCCGATCTGTTTAACGGCCAGGTGAACTACCTGACCTGGTACTGGAATTCAATGAAGATCAGCCTGCTGACCATGATATTGACCTTAATCAGCGTCAGCTTTACCGCGTACGCCTTTTCGCGCTTCCGTTTTAAAGGGCGCCAGAATGGCCTGATGCTGTTTTTGTTGTTGCAGATGATCCCGCAGTTCTCTGCGCTCATCGCCATCTTCGTGCTGTCGCAACTGCTGGGGCTGATTAACAGTCATATGGCGCTGGTGCTGATCTACGTTGCCGGGATGATCCCGATGAATACTTATCTGATGAAGGGGTATCTCGATGCCATTCCGCGCGACCTGGACGAATCGGCCCGCATGGACGGTGCCAGCAACTTCCGCATCTTTATCGAGATAATCATGCCGCTGTCAAAGCCGATTGTGGCGGTCGTGGCGCTGTTCTCCTTCACCGGGCCGCTGGGGGATTTCATTCTCTCCAGCACCATTTTACGCACCCCGGACAAATACACGCTGCCGATTGGTCTGTACAACCTGGTGGCACAAAAAATGGGTGCCAGTTACACCACCTACGCGGCGGGCGCGGTGTTGATCGCCGTGCCGGTGGCCATTCTCTACCTTGCCTTACAAAAATACTTCGTCTCCGGCCTGACCTCCGGCAGCACTAAAGGATAACCACATGAAAAGATTTACACCCGCTCTGCTTGCTGTTTGTCTCTGTAGTTTGTCCGCCAGTTCGTTTGCCGCCGACGCGTTAAAGACGCGCCCGCTCAGCGGCATGCCTGCCGACTTTATTAAAGGGGCGGATATCTCAACGCTGCTGGACGCCGAAAAGCATGGAGCGAAGTTTTATAACGACAAGAATCAGCCGCAGGATGCGCTCGCTATCCTGAAAGCCAATGGCGTGAATTATGTGCGTCTGCGTTTGTGGGTCGATCCGAAGGACGCTAAAGGCCAGGCATACGGCGGGGGCGATAACGATCTGGCGACCACGCTCGCGCTGGCAAAACGCGCGAAAGCGCAGGGCATGAAGTTGCTGCTCGATTTCCACTACAGTGATTTCTGGACCGATCCGGGCAAACAATTCAAACCGAAAGCCTGGGAAAAAATGGATTATCCGCAGCTAAAAATCGCGATCCATGACTATACCCGCGACACCATTGCCCGCTTTAAACAGGAGGGCGTGCTGCCGGATATGGTGCAAATCGGCAATGAAATTAACTCCGGTATCCTGTGGCCGGAAGGCAAAAGCTGGGGGCAGGGCGGCGGTGAGTTTGACCGGCTGGCAGGGCTACTTAATTCCGCCATTGACGGGCTCAAGGAGAATCTGAAAAACGGCGAACAGGTGAAGATTATGCTGCACCTGGCCGAAGGCACCAAAAACGATACCTTCCGCTGGTGGTTTGATGAAATCACGAAACGCAATGTGCCGTTCGATGTGATTGGCCTGTCGATGTACACCTACTGGAACGGGCCGATCAGCGCGTTGCAGGCCAATATGGACGACATCAGCAAACGCTACAACAAAGATGTGATTGTGGTGGAAGCGGCTTACGCCTATACGCTGGCCAACTGCGATAACGCCGAAAATAGCTTCCAGGAAAAAGAAGAGAAAGCGGGCGGCTACTCAGGCACCGTGCAGGGGCAATATGACTATATCCACGATTTAATGCAGTCGGTTATCAATGTTCAGGGCCATCGCGGCAAGGGTATTTTTTATTGGGAGCCGACCTGGATTGCGGTCCCCGGAAATACCTGGGCGACGCAGGCAGGAATGAACTATATCAACGACAAATGGAAAGAGGGGAATGCGCGGGAAAACCAGGCATTGTTTGATTGTCAGGGAAAAGTGCTGCCTTCGGTAAAAGTATTTAATTAACTCTGGTGTTGTAAATTTCAGGATCTTTAATATGAATAAATTTGCGCCTTTAAGCCCGAAGGTTGTCTCGCTATTGCATGGCGCGGACTATAACCCGGAGCAATGGGAGAATTACCCCGGTATTATCGATGACGATATAGCCATGATGAAACAAGCAAAATGCAATGTCATGTCGGTCGGGATATTTAGCTGGTCAAAACTGGAGCCTCGGGAAGGGGAATTTAATTTCGGCTGGCTGGATTCGGTCATTGAGAAGTTATATGCGGCGGGAATTCATATTTTCCTCGCCACACCGAGCGGCGCCCGGCCTGCCTGGATGTCGCAGAAATACCCGGAAGTGCTGCGCATCGGGCGCGATCGCGTCCCGGCACTGCACGGCGGGCGGCATAATCACTGCATGACCTCGCCGGTCTACCGGGAAAAAACGCTGAAAATCAATACGCTGCTAGCAGAGCGCTATGCGCAGCACCCGGCGGTACTTGGCTGGCATATTTCCAACGAGTACGGCGGTGAATGTCACTGCGATTTGTGCCAGCAAAAATTCCGTGACTGGCTGAAAGCGCGTTACCAGACGCTGGAAAACCTTAACCACGCCTGGTGGAGCGATTTCTGGAGCCACACCTATTCCGACTGGTCGCAAATTCAGTCGCCGTCTCCGCAGGGCGAAGTGTCGATCCATGGGCTGAATCTGGACTGGCGACGCTTTAACACCGCGCAGGTTACCGATTTCTGCCGCCATGAAATTGCCCCGCTGAAAGCGGCGAATGCGCAGCTTCCGGTGACCACCAACTTTATGGAGTATTTCTACGATTACGACTACTGGCAGCTTGCGCCAGCGATCGATTTCATCTCCTGGGACAGCTACCCCATGTGGCACCGGGACAAAGATGAGACGCAGCTCGCCTGCTACACCGCGATGTACCACGACATGATGCGCTCGCTAAAAGGAGGCAAGCCGTTTGTGTTGATGGAGTCAACGCCGAGCGTCACCAACTGGCAGCCAACCAGCAAAGTGAAAAAGCCGGGGATGCATATCTTATCCTCGTTGCAGGCGGTGGCGCACGGTGCGGATTCGGTGCAGTACTTCCAGTGGCGTAAAAGCCGCGGTTCGGTAGAGAAGTTCCACGGTGCGATCATCGATCATGTTGGTCATCTTGATACCCGTGTCGGGCGTGAAGTGTGCGCGCTGGGCGACATGCTTGAAAAACTCACCCCGGTGATGGGATGTCGCACCGATGCGCGTGTGGCGGTCATCTTTGACCAGCAAAACCGCTGGGCGCTGGACGATGCTGAAGGGCCGCGCAATAAAGGCATGGAGTACGAAAAAACGGTAAATGAACACTACCGCCCGTTCTGGGAAAAAGGCATTGCGGTAGATGTCATTAACGCCGATGCGGATCTCAGCCGTTATCAACTGGTGATCGCGCCCATGCTTTACATGGTTCGTGAGGGGTTTGCGCAGCGCGCCGAAGCATTTGTCGCGGCGGGCGGGCATCTGGTTACCTCTTACTGGACCGGCGTGGTGAACGAGAGCGACCTCTGTTATCTCGGTGGTTTCCCAGGCCCACTGCGCAAACTGATTGGCGTCTGGGCCGAGGAGATCGACTGCCTGGACGACAATGAGCGCAATCTGGTGCAGGGGCTGGCAGGGAACGATGCTGGATTACAGGGGCCGTATCAGGTGCGCCATCTGTGTGAACTGATTCATGCCGAGAGCGCAAAACCGCTGGCTACTTATCGGGATGACTTCTATGCCGGCCGCCCGGCGGTGACGGTCAATCAGTTCGGCAAGGGTAAAGCATGGCACGTTGCTTCACGCAATGACCTGGCGTTCCAGCGCGATTTCTTTGCCAGCCTTATTGATGAACTGGCGCTGCCGCGTGCCGTTGAGCAGGATTTCCCGCCGGGGGTTGTGGCAACAGCGCGTACCGACGGGGAAACCACGTTTGTCTTTATCCAGAACTTTAGCGCCCAGCAGCAGACGATCACCCTGCCGCAGGGCTATCAGGATTGCCTGTCCGCCGCGTCCGTCAGTGGTTCGCTGGTGTTGACGCCGTGGGATTGCCGTGTTGTTCGCCGTCAGGCGTAATGTCTGACTTATGCGCCTGCCCATTCGGGCAGGCTTTTTTTTATCTGTTGAAAATCAGGAGTCGATGATGGTGAGTCTTAAATCTTTCCTGCACTACTTCTCTGAACCGAAAAATACCGCGGCAGTGCCCATCAGCGAAGCTGAGCTGCAATTGATCCAGCGGCTGGCAAAGGCATTTGGCGGTGCGGAGAATATTGAGAACGTAGATGCCTGTCTGACCCGTTTACGGGTGACGGTGAAAGATCTGTCCGTTGTGGATCCGCAGGCGCTGCAACATGAAGGGGCGCTGGGGGTGATTATTCTCGGTCAGCAGGTGCATGCGATATTTGGCAAACAGTCAGATGCGCTGCGCAAATTACTGGATGAACACTTCTTTTCCCGCACATAAATAAAAAGGGATACCCGTGAGGGTATCCCGAAATACAAAAAAGAAAAGCAAAGGCAATATAAATACTGTCAGGTAATAACCCGGCAGTTCTCGGAGATAAATAACGAGGGTAATGCATTAATAAACAAAATCATCTCGCCTTATATCGCGACGGCAGCACTGGACATAACCAGGGGCTTATTTATATAAGCAACCGGTATTAACAGATGTAGCCAATTAAGCGATAACGAGAAAGAGAATGTTTATTTACCACCAGGCTTCAACCTGTACGCCAAAGTTCCAGGTGTTATTTTTGGTGCCATCTTCAAATGATTTGCCATTTTCTGAATCATTTAAATAGGAAGCAAAGACACGTAGCTCAGGGCGTGACATAAATTCCGGGCCATCTGCCAGACCCACCGCGAAGGTATATTTTTCGCCGCTCTGTTTGTAGTGGGTACCGTTTTTGTAGTCATCTTTCTGGTAGAAGCCGCCAACTTCACCGATCAGGCGCACGTAGTTGGTCATCTGATACTGTGCGCGGCCCACCAGTGAAACCAGACGGGTTTTGTCGGTATATTCCGTAATATCGTTAGCAGAGCCGTAGGTCAGCACGTGGTTCAGCGAGAACTTACTGGTAATCGGAATGAGCCCGGTGTTGATCACACGGTAACCGCTGGCGTCGTTGACATAATGCCACATGTCGTACCAGCCGCCGCCCTGCGATACCATGTTCTGCGCCAGCCCTTTGTTAGCATATTGCAGCACCAGTTTGTTGTAGCCGCCAAACATGTCCTGACTGATTTCGCCGGTCACCATCACACCGTCATCCGCTTCGTATAAGCCGCCGTACTCTTTCTGCTTTTTCGTCGGATTTGGCATCGCGTAGTCAATGCCGAACTCGGTCCATGCGCCTGACCACGGCTTCCAGCCCGCATAGCGAACGTCGATATAGTTGATATTAACGTCATTGTCATTATCGACGCGGTAATCAACGTCATTGGCGTCACCCCGGATCCAGGCTACCGAGACGGCTCCCGGCCCGACGCTGTAGTTTTCAATCCCCGCGCCGGAACCGGAGATGTTCCAGTACTTGGTATCGATGATGTGCAGGTCGTGACGCTGGTAGTAACGCTTACCGCCCCAGATGACCGCATTGGGATCGTTGGGGATAAGCCCTTTAATTTGCAGGTTCAACTGGCGCAAGCCGAACTGCGCATCGTCGCCAATGGTGGTTTCGTTGTCGTTAGAACCGTCGGAAACCATGCTGACCATACTGTCGAGGTAAAAACTCACGTCATCTTTTTTATAGACTTCTGAACCCAGTTCCAGCTCACCGTAGGTATCGGTTTCGTTACCCAGACGACCCAGTTTGTTTTTTTGCCACTCAACCTGTCCGCCATCGCCGGACACGCCTACACCGCCGCGCAGGTAACCGTGAAAGTCGATAGGGACAGATGTCGCAGCCAGCAAAGATGTTGAAGTCAGCGCAGTGGCTAACGCAAGAGAGAGAGTGCGTAGCGTAGTGTTCATATCATTCCTCTTATTGTTTTGTATTACGTTCACATAAGCAGTGTCATAAAATGCCTAAATGTAAAAACAGGCAAACTAACGATTGTGAATATGTGATTAACTGCAAATAAATCAGCCTTTTTTGTTACCGTTAGCGAATCTGTTCACAATGTTGGAGGTTGTGAGCGTCATACTTATTTTGTTAAAATAAGGCGAGGGGATGCGTGGTGAGCGTTTTTTCAGGTCGCCCCTGTTACACTTGGCGTATAACAACATAAGGAACCGGACCATGAAGTCTAAAAGTGCAACGCTGGAAGACGTAGCCCGCCATGCGGGTGTCTCCTACCAGACCGTGTCCAGGGTACTCAACAAATCTGCCAATGTATCCGAAACCACGCGTTTAAAAGTGGAGAAATCCATAGAGTTATTGCGTTATGTACCGAACCGGCTGGCGCAGCAGTTAGTGGGTAAGCAAAGCCAGACTGTCGGTCTGGTGACCACCTCGCTGGCACTCCATGCCCCTTCGCAGGTGGCGGCGGCGGTGAAACGCTACGCCAACCTCGATGGCTACCAGGTGTTGATTTCAATGATCGATGAGAACGTCAATCAAGACATTCAATCCGCCATCAACGAACTGAAATCTCAACTGGTAGACAAAGTGATCATCAACGTGCCGTTGGAAACCGAAGAGGCCCAGCGCATCGCGACTGACAACGATGACATCGTTTGCCTGTTCCTCGATGTCGATCCCTACAGTTCCGTGTTTAACGTTTCGTTTAACCCGGCTGACGGCACCCGTGCCAGCGTCAAACACCTTTATGAACTGGGCCATCGGGAGATTGCGCTACTGGCCGGGCCGGAAACCTCCGTGTCGGCCAATCTGCGGTTGAAAAGCTGGATCGATACGCTTAACAGTTATGGACTGAAACCGGTGACTGTTTTTCATGGCACCTGGGATGCGCAAAGCGGTTACGCGGGCGCGTTACAGATGTTACGTGAAACACCGAATTTCACCGCCGTGCTGGTGGGGAACGACCAGATGGCGCTCGGCGTGTTGAGCGCGTTCCATCAGCATCAGGTCGCCATTCCGGGGGAGAAATCAGTCGTGGGATATGACGGGACCTATGAAAGTTCGTTCTTCCATCCGGCGTTGACCACCGTTTCGCTGGATCTCGATTTGCAGGGCAAGGAAGCGGTGCGTCGTCTGCTTGATAGCGGTCACGGTGATTCAGCGCGCAGTTCATCTGTATTACCGGCAAAGCTTATCGTCCGCCACTCCACCGGGGCAGTGCAGGAGCAGGGGATTAACCTGCAGGATATCGCCCAGCAATTGCAGGAAATTGCGCATAAGTTGTGGAAGTAACGTTCAGGCGTCTATTGACGCTGAGGCGCTCCATAGCAAAAGCCCGCCGCGTTTTGCTGAATCCATATGAACAGTGCTAATACGCTATGGATTCGCAAAACGCTCTGTTTATTGCCTTAGAGAAGCGTTGGCTGTCCGTGCTGTTATTGTTTTATCTGACCTCGCTAACCGCTCGATAATGAGATCTGGATTACATTCCAGGTAGGGCACTTTTAAATATATTCATTCAGGAATGTAAAATTGCGGATAAAAAGTAACCCGAGCCTGGCTGCAAAAACTTTTCACCATATTTAACCATGCGTTCTTTTACACATGAAATACAAAATCTGTTTTTTGAAACCCTGCATTTGATTAAAAAATAAAGTCAGTTGTTCAAACTCACAGTCAAGTTTTTTAATGGGCCAGTGAGTGGAGACGATGATTTCCCATGGCTATTTAATTATTGTTTAAATGTTAAATGATACATTAACAGTTTATGATGAAAGAACGGCATAAATAAATGCATGGATTACCGAGAAAAGAAACAAACGGAAACACTCAGAAACACTATAACCCATTCAGAATAAAAATACTGTATCTTTGTATCTTCCTCTGCCTTTTACTTTTAATCATAAGGCTCGCAGATATTCAAATAATAAACCGTGACATGCTTGAACATCAGGCAGACATGCGTTCTTTACGAACTGTCACTATTGCAACAGTTCGCGGGACTATTACCGATCGCGATGGTAATCCTCTGGCTGTCAGTGTACCCACCAGAGATATCGTTGCCGACCCGGTAAAAATTATTAAACTATCAGAAAATATGAATAATCCGGAATGGCAGGAACTGTCATCTCTTATTGATACTTCACCTGAAAATTTACAACGAACTATCACAATGCACCCGGACAAAAAGTTTCTGTTAATTAAACGGGGTATTGATTTTCAAACAGCAACCGCCATTACAAACCTTCATCTGCCAGGGATAAGTGAGCAATTTGCTGAAAGGCGGTTTTATCCGCAACGTGAGACAGCGGCTTCGCTGATTGGGTTTGTTGGTTCTGGAAATTACGGTTTAACGGGATTAGAGAATAGCTATAATAAAATCCTGCAAGGTGTGTCGGGGAAAAAAAATGTACGCCTGGACTCTTTTGGCCATCCAGTATCCGTTAGCCAGTATACAGAACCTCAGCAGGCTCCGAAGGTACAACTGAGCATAGACAGTTATGATCAATTCTCTGCCTATAATGCATTAAAAATGGGTGTATTGCAGAATAAAGCAGATTCAGGGGCCGCTGTTCTTGTCAGAATAGATACCGGCGAAATACTGGCTATGGTGTCATACCCGTCCTTTAACCCCAATAATTTATCTGATGTGACACCCTCGGAAATGCGAAATATTTCAGTTAATGACAGTTTCGAACCCGGTTCGACAGTCAAACCTTTTGTGATTCTGGCTGGTCTTGAGAATAACATTATTAAGCCAGATTCATTATTAGTTACCACTCCTTACCGTGTAAATGGGCACCTGATCCGTGATGTAGGGCGATGGGATAAACTCTCAATCACTGGGATTTTGCAAAAATCGAGCGATATCGGTGTTTCCCACATTGCACTTGCTATGCCGGCTGCGGTACTTGTCAGGATGTACAATAGCTTCGGCCTCGGAAAAGCGACCGGATTGGGTTTACCGGGAGAAAGCATAGGCTATTTCCCCCTCCATCGGCGCTCATGGAGCGACATTGAGCGTGCGACTTTTTCATTTGGTTATGGTCTACGAGTAACCCCACTTCAGATCGCGAGAGCCTATGCCACATTAGGCGATCAGGGAATATACAAGAATTTATCTATCACGAAAGTTACACCTCCCGTTGAAGGAACGCGTGTGGCCGATCCTGGTCTGACCCAGACTGTCCTTCATATGATGGAAAGTGATGTCCTGCCTGGAGGAACGGGTGTAAAAGCGGCGGTGCCGGGATACTGCCTCGCGACCAAAACGGGAACAGCGGAGAAATTAGGTAAAGAGGGTAAATACAATGCCGGATATATTAACTACATGGCTGGCGTTGCTCCTGCAACACATCCGTTGGTCGCTTTGGTGGTTTTAATCAATAATCCTACCGCCGGGTCGCACTATGGTGGGGCGGTTGCCGCTCCCGTATTCGGTAATATTTTAAAGTCTGTTCTTCCGCATCTGAATGCCCAACCGGATTGCGTAAAATAACATATCCGGATTGCCTTACAGGAGTCACAAGCTTGCTTCTGACACAGAGCGCTCTTTTTACATCTGCAATTCAATGATGCGGGTATCATGCGCAAAGAGAATTACACCGGGAAGTGATTATCGGCAGGCATGAAGCCTGCCGGTTTTTACTTATCACTATGACCGCTGCGGTGAGCCAAATTTTGCAGCAATCATTTCCGATGTGGGTTGTATTCCCCCAAGACTCCACTGTTCCGGTTCATGCTCGTCAATTCGGACCCATACCGAACGCCGAAACTCAGGATCGCCTTTTCCCTCAATTTCAACAATAAGGTCAGTCATACGACGTAGAAGTTCATTTTTTTGCTCCGGGCTCAAAATCCCTTTGATGGTTTGCACATTTACGAAGGGCATTGTATTCTCCTTAATTATCTAGGTCTTAAAATCATACTCAGGTTAAAAGGCAAATACACATATGTCAAAAGATAATTCATTACCGTACCTGTTACCTGAACTTTGCGGGCTTGCTGCGGCAGCAGAACTCCTTGGCGATCAATGGGTTTTGCTGATTCTAAGAGAGGCTTTTTACGGGGTGACGCGCTTTGAAACGATGCGTGCACATACAAAAATTGCAAAACAGACACTGGCAAACCGATTAAAAAAAATGACTGAACTCGGTCTGCTTTGCAAAATCCCTTATCAGGAAGAAGGGGCACGTGAACGCTATGAATATGTTCTCACACCCAAAAGCCGATCGCTGGCACCGCTGCTTATTTCCCTGATGGAATGGGGGCATAAAAATATATTGCATGATGAGCCACATATTTCCTTAGTGGATAAACGTACGGGGGATGTCGTATACAGTGCCTTCGTGTCAACAAAAGGTGATGTCGTTGAGGCTAAAAATCTGCAGATAGTGCCTTTAAAACGTTAATTTGCCTGTTAACGTTGTTGCCGCGGTTTTTGAGGGTGAATTAAAAACTCACATTTTATGTCCATCTCAGGGACTGCTCAGAAAAGCCTGGCGGGCAGGGGCTGCCAGGCGCGAGAAGCCGATATTCCGTCATCTGCTGGCGCTGACGTGGCCGTCTTCATTTCCTTACATGATTGATATAAGCCTGTAAGCCCTCTGCGAGAATATCGAACACTGTTTTACAGGCCTTGCTATGGCGCAAGTCCTCATGCATCACCAGCCAGGTATCAAGATGAAACGCAAAGAAATCAGGCATCACTCTCTCTAACGGAACAGGGAAATCGGCCAGTTGAACCTGACACATGCCTATACCCGCACCGGCGCGGATAAGGTTCAGTTGCGCCACATCATTGTCAGTGCGCACGGTAAAGCGTTCACGATTTAACTGAGGAAAATGTTTCAGTGCCTGTAAAATAAAGGGCGTCGTTTTATCAAAGCCCACAAGCGTATGGGTGAACAACGCGTCAATACTCTCCGGTGCCGCGTGGCGTGCCAGATAGGACGGCGAGGCATGCAGACCAATTTCAATACTGCCCAACCGACGCGCAATCAGTTGTTCCTGCACCGGTGTGCTCATGCGTACCGCAATATCCGCTTCCCGGTTCAATAAATCCTGCATTCGGTTAGACAGCACCAGTTCAAGGGTAAGTTGCGGATAATCTTCTTTAATTCGCGCAATCAGGGGTGGCAGCACCTCAGTGCCGATGATTTCGCTCGCCGAAACGCGAACCACGCCATGTAAGCCGGCGGAGTGGGCACTGAAGCTGGCAGCCGAACGCTCAATCATACTGGCGGTGTTTTCCATCGCTTGCGCATGGCCTTGCAGCGCGGCTGCCGCATCCGTGGGCTGCAGGCCCGTTTGCGAACGTGTAAACAAAACCAGACCAAGGGCGGATTCCAGTGCTGCTATGTGACGCCCCGCCGTGGGCTGGGTGATGGAAAGCATGCGCGCTGCCCCCGAGAGGGAGCCTTCTTTCATCACCGCCAGGAAGGTTCGATACCATTCCCATGGAATATTTAGCTTCATACAAAAATGCATACCTGCTGTCTGATGTTATGCAATTACATTTAGCTCGCACAGGCACTACGATGTCAAGCAGACAACCGGCAGAGGTAAGACAATGAAAAACCCAAACAAGGTACTCATCCTGGGCGCAACAGGCGGAATCGGTGGCGAAATCGCCCGTAAACTCATCCGCGAAAAATGGGACGTTCATGCGTTGCGTCGCAGCGCCCCGCAGAATGAAGAGCACGGGAGCATGACGTGGATAAAGGGTGATGCGCTGAATGCTGAGCAGGTCGCGGCTGCCGCGTCAGAGTGCAGTGTGATAGTCCATGCTGTTAATCCGCCAGGTTATCGAAACTGGGAACAACTGGTTTTACCAATGTTACAGAACACCATCAGTGCCGCAGAGAAAAATGGCGCATTAATCGTTCTCCCCGGTACCGTTTACAACTACGGTCCGGACGCCTTTCCACTCTTGCGCGAAGACTCTCCCCAACATCCTGTCACCCGAAAAGGGGCAATACGGGTGCAAATGGAGAAGGCCTTATTCGCTTACGCGCAGCGTGGCGGAAAGGTGCTGATTCTGCGCGCCGGTGACTTCTTTGGCCCTGACGCAGGCAACAACTGGTTTTCGCAGGGATTGATCAAACCGGGGCAACACCCACGGATAATTAAAAACCCTGGCAAAGCCGGGACAGGCCATCAGTGGGCCTATCTGCCGGATGTCGCCGAAACGCTGGTTGCGCTGTTGGCGCGTCGCGATCAACTCGACTCTTTTGCCTGTTTTCATATGCGAGGGCACTGGGATGCCGATGGTACGGCAATGGCCGGAGCCATACAGCGTGTCGCACAGCTTGCGGGTGTTAACGCGAAGGTAAAAGCATTTCCCTGGTGGCTCATCTCGGCAATGGCGCCTTTTAACACCACGCTGCATGAAATGCAGGAGATGCGCTATTTATGGGAACAGGCAATACAGATGGACAACGCAAAACTGATCGCTTTCTTAGGCCACGAACCGCATACCCCGCTTATTGAGGCTGTGCGTAGCACTTTAATCGGCCAGGGCTGCATTGATCAGGCGATATTCACGCGTTAGTGAGCGGATCTCTTGCGTCTGGCGGCCAGGTCTGCGACGCAACACTGCCGGGCTGGCTGATAATATCGCTCAGCAGAACAGTTCCAGTCGCAGCAGGGCGGTGATCCTGCTTTGGCGCAGGCCGCCGCTAAGTTTCTATATCGTTTGTGGCGTCAGCCGATAGTGCGACTGTACCAGACCCGACGGGAAGCTGCGGCTTGATAGCAGCGTCAAATCGATATCCTGGGGCAGGGATCCGAACAGCGGTTTTCCCGAACCGAGCAGGACAGGGACGGTAGTGATAACGATATCGGCGACCAGCCCTTCGCGCAGAAACGACTGGATCACCTGCCCGCCATCGATATAGACGCGATGTGCGTTCTGCGCTGCCAGGTCAGCCATGACCTCCTTTGGCGTGCGGCATGAGAACTGCACTTTGCCCTTTAGCGCCTCGGGCACCGGCGTATCGGTTAGCTGTCGGGAGAGCACCAGCACGGGGCGATCATAAGGCCACTGGTCAAAGGTCAGCACCTTCTCATAGCTCCCTCGACCCATTACGATCCAATCTTTGTCTGCGATGAACGCCGCATACCCATGATCTTCTGTTGGGTCATCGCGCTGCAACAGCCAGTCGATATCGCCATCCTCTCGGGCGATGTAACCATCAAGACTGACTGCGATAAAAACGTGTGTGCTGACCATCAAGTGCTCCCTGTTCAGGCTGTATATATCGCGTTGAGTGACGCTGGCATCATACAGCAATTACACCTTAACCAAAATTCCCTTGCCCGCCTCAAATATAGCCATGAAACCATTGTCATGATCGTTATTATTGGCATTGGTTTAGTCTTTATATTAACTGAGTGCCGCGCTGTTGTGCTAAATGCGAAATTAACATTAATTCATAAATTCAAAAAGTTACATATGATAAGTAACACTCACAGTAATCGTGATTTTAAACAGTTTTCGGCCCCACGGGGATATTTGGCGAACTGGCTGAGATCAAATAAACGCATGCGCAAATTATTCCTCGAAAGAGGATGCTCTGTGATACGCAGGCTTATTCCAGGGTATCGTCTGGCGAGACAAGACGATGCATGATCAGCGTAAAAGAGCAGCCTTGTTGTGAACTGTCGACCGACATGTGCCAGCACAGATGCTCGACAATGCGCTGAACAATCGATAATCCAAGCCCTTCGCCATGTTGAGGGGCGCCAGACTGAAAGCGCTGAAAATGATGAGGCGCAATGCTGGACGGCAGCCCAGGACCGGTATCTGTGACCGTTAACGTGGCGCCGCGTAACGTCAAAAGAACTTCGCCTTCAACGGTGTACTGGCACGCATTGCGCAGCAGGTTCCATATGACACTGCGTGCCAGTTCAGCGTTGGTCGCCAGATGGATGTCCTGTGGCGCGTCCAGCCTGAGCTTGACGTTTTTTCGTGCCAGCCAGGGCTGGCAACGCGCCATGCACTCTTCGATTAAGGGGCGTAGCGAGACATTGGCGATGGGAAGCGTATGCGGATCCCGTGAGAGTAAAAGCAGACATGTCAGTTGTCGCTCCATTTCCTGCGTGGTGCGCATGGCGCGCTCGGCAACGGGCACTAAATGACTCTCAGCAGGCAACTGATGCACCAGCGTTTCTGCGGCACCGCCAATGATAGCCAGCGGTGTGCGTAATTCATGGCTGGCATCGCCCGCAAAACATCGCTCACGGTGCAAGAACCGCTCAAGTTCATCACTGTGTTGGGCAAATGCGCGCGCCAGCACGCCGATTTCATCATTAGAATCCATAAAAGGTAAGGGCTTCTGGTTGCGTTGTACTGCGTTCGCCAGCCGGGTTATCGGAACGGTAACGCGCGCTGAGGTGAGGCGTCCCATCCAGAATGCACCCAGGATACACACCGCAATGACAAGCGGTGCGAAACCGTCAATCAGCAACTCAAGCCCGGCGTAGGGTTCGCCATCCTGCAGAAAATAGAAGCGCTGTGCATTGCGTTCAAAGACCAGCAGGTGGCGGTAGGACGACGATTCCAACAGATGGTAGCCCGGTGCGTACCGGAGCAGAGCATCGGGGGCAGTTTGGGCGTCATACAGCAGGCTACCGGCGGGCAGGGTTGGCACTACGCCACTGGCAACCTCTTCTTTCAGATGCGGTGCCGCCTCGTCGAGGTTTTTTGTCATTGCCCAGGCTCTGAGCTCATCGTAGTCAAGCTGTTCGGCTACGATAAGTACGGCCATGACGGCAACCATCAGCAGGACAAACGAAACAGTAATACGCGTTTTGAGCGTCATCTGACGGTAAAGGGATTTCATGATTACTGGGCTGCCCTGGTCGTTATTCTTGAGAAACCTCGAAAGGCTTGTGCAGGCGAAAACCGATGCCATGAACGGTTTCTATCAGTGCAGGTGTGAAGTTTTTGTCAATACGCTGGCGTAAATCATGAATATGTGTGCGTAACGCACCGCTTTCCGGCGGCTCATCGCCCCAGAGCAGGTACTCCATCTCATGCTTTTTAACCACATCCGGTGCCGCACGCATCAGACACAACAGCAATTTATGTGTGCTGGGTGTCAAATTGATGATTTGTCCCTGGCGCCATGCCTGCGGCGCGCTGGCATCCACGAGCAGATCTTCCCATTTTAGCGTCCCCTGAACTTGTCGGCCCTGAGCTCTGCGGACCAGCGCCTGGATACGGGCATCCAGTTCCCTGAGAGAAAAGGGTTTAATGAGGTAATCGTCAGCCCCAAGCGCAAACCCCTGCACACGGTCATCGACGGGATCGCGTGCAGTCAACATCAGCACTGGCACCGGGTTTTGATAGTCGCAGCGAAGTTTGCTACAGAGTGTCATGCCATCCATGCGAGGCAGCATCAGATCCAGAAGAATAGCGTCGTAGTTATTCTGCGTTGCCATACGCAGACCTGTGACACCGTCACGCGCCTCATCCAACACATAACCCAGCGGCTCGAAAAAGTCATAGAGATTGGCAATCAGTTCGGGGTTATCTTCGATAATAAGCAGGCGAGTCATAAGAAAATTGACGTATTCATAAATGGGCCGAATACCTTAACAACTTCCTGACACGGACTTATTGATACTCAGCACATTTCTAACACGCTGAGAACAGAGCATGTTTCTTCGTCTTTCGTCGTTTCGGCTCAACCCGGTACAACTGACCTGGGTCGCAGCCCTGTTTTTTACGACCCTGGGTAATATTTCGCTGTGGCAAACATTGTGGTCGCATGTTGAGTTCACCTGTGTTCAGCAGGTGCTGTTCTTTCTCAGCCTGCCGGTTTCCCTTTTCTGTTGCATAAACCTTTTCCTGACACCGGTTATGATGTTGCCGTATTTACGTAAGCCCTTGTTAGCCGGGCTGGTGGTTGTCAGCGCGGGTTGTACTTACGTCATGCTTCGCTACGACATACTTATCGACCACAGTCGGGTGCAGGATTTCTTTGAAGGCGCGCCGATGGCTGAACTCATCGCATCTTTCTCTCTGCCTCTGGCGCTCTGCCTGCTTTTTCTTGGTCTCTTACCTGCGGCGGCGATGATGTTTATACCGACGAAAAAAACAGGGAATCCCGCAGATACCCTTTTTTGGTGGCTGAGCCATATTCTGGTGAACCTGACGCTTCTTGCGGCAGTGCTACTCGCGCTTAACAAGGATTACGCGTCGTTGCTGCGTGATAACAGACATATGAAAGATCAGGTCGTGCCGTTTAACGTTGTCACCAATACCCATCACTACCGGAAACAGAAATCGGGTGTAAAAATTCACCCTTTACGGGCCATGGCGAAAAGGGCTACCCGTATTGTTATGATGTCAGACGCAAAAGCCGATGAGTGACTGTCTGGCAGGCGAGCCGCGTGATCCTTATCTGCGCGATAATGAAAACCCGCGGCTGTGGTGATGGTTACCAGGCCCGACAGATTAATCGGCCGGGCGAGGGGAACGTGTCAGACCGGGTAGCAAATCTCTTCCGGCTGGCGCTGCATGATGACTTTACCGTGACGAACAGAGGTCAGCACTTTGGCCTGGCGGCACACCGCATCGTAGTCATTTTCCGCATCCAGGATAAGCAGGTTCGCCGGGCGCCCTTCGGCAATGCCGTAGTTGTCACCTAAGCACAGCGCACGGGCACTGTTATCGGTAATCAGATCGAGACAGCGCTGCAAATCCTCATATCCCAGCATGTGGCAAATATGCAGACCGGCATCCAGAATACGCATGATGTTGCCGTTGCCCACCGGATACCACGGATCCTGAATGGAATCCTGCGCAAAACAGACGTTGATCCCGGCGCGGTCCAGCTCTGCCACCCGTGTTACGCCGCGACGTTTCGGCCAGGTGTCGAAGCGCCCTTGCAGGTGGATGCTTTCGGTCGGGCAGGAGATAAAGTTGATGCCCGACGCTTTAAGCAGGCGGAACAGTTTCGAGCAGTAGGCGTTGTCGTAAGAGCCCATGGCGCAGGTATGGCTGGCGGTAACCTGAGCACCCATCCCACGCACCCGTGCTTCTTCTGCCAGCACTTCCAGGAAGCGCGATTGCGGGTCGTCGATTTCATCGCAATGCACATCGACCAGACAGCCATGGCGCTGAGCCAGATCCATCAAAAAGCCCAGCGAGCTGACACCTTTATCGCGGGTATTTTCGTAGTGCGGAATGCCGCCCACCACGTCGGCGCCCATCTCGATAGCGCGCGTCATCAGTTCGCGGCCACCGGGGAAGGATTCAATGCCTTCTTGCGGAAAGGCGACGATTTGCAGGTCGATAAGGTGGGCCGCCTCCTTTTTCACTGCCAGCATCGCCTCAAGCGCCGTCAGGGAAGGATCGGTGACATCAATATGGGTGCGCACGTGCTGTACGCCGTTATCGCGCAGCATACCGATGGTTTTCAGCGCCCGCTGGCGCGTATCTTCAACCGTTACGCTCGCTTTGCGCTGGCTCCAGCGGGCGATACCCTCAAACAGTGTGCCGCTCATATTCCACTCCGGCTCGCCCGCCGTCAGGGTGGCATCAAGATGGATATGCGGCTCGACGAACGGCGGGATAACCAGCTTTTGTTGCGCGTCGATATCGCTGGCGTCAGCCGTCTGCACGGCGGCCTGCGGGGTGATGCTCTTGATCACGCCGTCATGTAAGTCGAGGGTATAAAGCGCGTCTTTATGGCGCAGGCGTGCGTTGATAATTTTCATGAGTATTCCCGTAAATGGTTTTGTGACATACGCCAGATCGTTAACGCGACCGAGGCGTTGAGGTGGAATTGCGGATGGCTGATCGGATAGCTGGTCAGCTTTTCAATGCGTTGGATGCGTTGATGTAACGTATTGCGGTGAATGCCAAGCCGCTCGGCGGCTCTGACCACGTTTCCGTTTTCCTGGAGCAGTGTTTCCAGCGTCTCCATCAATAGCCAGGGACTTTTGCGATCGCGTTCTATCAGGCAGCCAAGGGTGTCGTGCATAAAATCGCTCAGCAGCGCAGGGTCGCCGATGGCAGAGAGGAGCTTGATAAATCCCAGTTGTTGATAGTCGGTAATGCGCTGGGCCGGGCGCAGAGTATCGCTAAGATCCAGGGCCTGACGCGCCTGCGACAGCGCGCGCTGATAGTCCTGTAATTGTTTTACCCGTGCGGAAAGGCCACACAGTAGCGACAGCCTGTCGTCACCTTCCGCCAGCGCGAGCAGCCACTGTGCTAACCACTTTTTCTGCTGATAAAACTCACCGTCCTCATCCGGCAGCAGGAAGATAAACATATTGCTGCGCTCTATCAGCGGAAAGGGATTCTCCTGTTGATTGAGCTGCTGCTGTAATCGCTGACGGATGATACGTCGCGCCTGCTGTAACCAGGCCTCGGCCTGCCCGGGTGGAAACTGGCGAAACAGGTTTTGTATCCCCTCAAGACGCAATGCCACTACCCGCAAGGGGCGGCTAAAATCCAGTTGTTGGTGGATAGCGCGTTGCTGCAGGATGTGCAGATCGGGAAAATCGCCGGTTAACAGTTGCAACAGAATATCGCGCTGCGATTGCAGGGCATTTTCACTACGCACCAGCGCAGTGCCGATGCGTTCGGTGACAATCACCATCTTTAACAGATAGGGCTGTTCGATCAGCGGAATGCCCAGCTCGTCGGCCAGCGCGATCAGGCGAGGGGGGATCGCCTGAATATACGCATCGCCAGTGAGGATCACCATGCCGGCTATCCCGCGCTGTTTGCCTTCCATCAGTAAATGGATCAGGTTGTCTTCATCGCGGGGATGGTTGATGCCGGTGATAAAGACCAGCTCTCCACCCATGATCCATTCGGCGATATTTTCATTTTCCGCCACGTAGTACCAGCGAACCGCCAGTTGCAGCCCCTGTTTACCGGCGCGCAGGCGCATGGGGGAGAGTTCCTCCAGGGCGAGGATTTCGCTGACCGTCAGGCTCATAATTACTGCTCCGCGACCGAATCAGCGGCGGGCTGACGTTTGCGCAGACGCGTCAGGGCGATGTAGAGCAGCGCGGAGACGGTAATGCCGACCAATGGGGCGATCCACGGCGACAGATACGCCACCACTGCGCCCACGGTATAGGCGCCCAGTCCCAACCAGTTAAAGCGCGGCAAACGGGCCGTTTGCAGCAGAGGATAACGACCGCCGCGATAAAACCAGTAGTCGGCAAGGATCACGCCGCCGATGGGCGGAATGATACTGCCCAGGAGAACGAGGAATGGGATCAGCATTTCATACATACCGCCAATAGCCAGCACAATGCCGACGCCAGCGGCGGCCACGGTTAGAGTACGGCGGCGCTCGCTGCGCAGCAGATGGCAGGCCGCCGCCGAGACGTTGTAAATCGTCGGCCCCTGAATGGTCAGCAGGTTAAGGCACAGCATCACCACCGCGGCGACCGATAGCCCCTGCAAAATCAGCACTTCCACAATATCGGCCTGCTGATAGACGATAGCGCACCACGCTCCGGCAACAATCATCAGCCCGTTACCGATGAGAAAGCTGCTCATACTGGCAACGATAGCGGTGCGGCTGGAATTGGCCAACCGGGTCCAGTTTGTTGCCTGGGTCGCGCCGCTGGCAAAGGTGCCAAAGACCATGGTGATAGCCGCAGACCAGGTCATGGTTTCGCTCGGTTCAATTTTGGTCATCGCCTGCCAGCCACCGGCGTGATGGGCGGCCAGGTACATCGACACCATCAGCAGAATAAACATCAGCGGCACCGACACGCGAGACAGCGCGTCCAGCCCTTTGTAACCCACCAGCGCAGTGACGCAGAACAGGATGCCGAACAGGATCATCAGTGGGATGGTCATGGCGGCGGGCAGGGCGAGGATTTTGACCAGTGAGATGGCGACCGTTGCGGTCCCCCAGGCGTACCAGCCCAGTTCGGCAAAGCCGAGAATAAAGTCGGCGAGCTTGCTGCCGATCTCTCCGAAGCAAAAGCGGCCCATCAGTACGGTATTCAGCCCGCTACGGGCGGCAATCCAGCCGAGCGAAGCGGCGTAGAGGGCCAGCAAGAAGTTACCGATAACCGCAATCCATAAAAGATTAACGATAGAAAAGGAGACGCCAAGTTTGCCGCCTGCGAACATCGTGCCGGTAAAAAAAGTAAAGCTGAACAAAACCATGGAGATCGAAAATACGCCTTTACGTCCGGAGGCGGGCGCTTCGACGAGCGGAAAATCATTGCTGTTTGACATTGTGGAACCTCTGAGTGGCTATCTGAATGGCTACGCAAGAAATAGCAAGAGGTATGCCAAAAATGGCCGGGCAGAGGTAACACAATGAAGTGTGCACATTGCACATAAACGTTGAATAATCGGCAGAGCTTTGTCAGGAGAGTGTGCATGGTGCAATTTTTCGCACCATTACAGAGCAGCGGCGCAGACACCTGTTTCGCTGTAAATCCACCCGGAAAGAGAAATATGGGGTGCGCCCGGAAATGGGGACATGTGCCTCTCCGGGCTGTGATTCAGGTTGTGGTGAGTATGAAGTTCACGGTTAGAAGCTGTTCATACTAATGATCAAAGCAATACGTAAATTGAGGTGTCTTAATCAACGGGACAGAACGGTTAAAAGGCCATTGGCGTACTATTTATTAGGCCAACGACCTTGAAATCCTCGAAGTTGTCATTTGCTTAATAAAGGCCCTTCACCGCAATGTTCGCATGGGTTGACGTAAACTCGTTTTACACGACTTACGAGACAATATTTAGTCCGATCCAGGAGATAATCCCATCATGGTACTTTCGAATAACAACGGCTGCGTAATGGCACACAGCTGCGACTCCGTCAGCACCTCAGCAGTCCTGTTTACGGAATTGGTTGCAGATCAGATCTTTCGATAAGGGGCGGGTAATTCAACCTACGCGTTTTAGTGGGCGAATAAGGAGTATAGTTTGTTTTTGGCGTTTATAGGGGTATGTTAAAAAACAAAATCATGACGTACTGATGAGAAATAAAGGGAAGTATGAAAAGAAATTATCATGAAGCGCGGGTACTGCGTTTGCAATCATCAGTGGGCGTCTGTGGTGTAAATTATGCTGATGATGTAAAAACGCTACAAGTAATGATGATGGAAGCTGGCTACCATGATGGAAGCTGGCTACCAGGCTGCTACAGGACGTTCTTTAAAAGCCGATGGGCAATGTAACAATGAAACCAATGAAGCCATTATCTGGTATCAGCGTTTATTGACAATGTCTTCGTCAGGCTTAGTACTTCCGACGGACCAATGGTTTTCTGAGGCTTTAAAAAATGCCAGCCAACCCGTATGGCGACCCAGGGTTACTTCTGGACCGTTACAGGTGCGAGAAGCGCAGTTTACTTTTGACAATGAAGGAGCTGATTACATTACAGCTACAGACCCTTTTCGTCAGCAACGCTATCCTTGGTTCTCACGTATCTTACATTGGCCAAATTCTAATGAATCTGGCGTTACGTTGGGACGTGGCTACGATATGGGAGGCCGAAGCTCAGGTGAAATTTTTGCGACGCTGAGGCAGGCAGGTATTGAGGAGTATAAGGCTGTTCTTGCATCAAAAACTGCTTTCCTTACAGGACGAAACGCTGCATATTTCATTAAAGTTTATGGTCCGCTTTTCGGCGAAATTACGCATCAACAGCAGATAAGGTTGTTTGAAATCGCCATCCAAACTTATATTTCCCGGGCAAAGAGGATTTTTAATAAACGCAAAGCAAAGATGGTCTCCACCGTAAGCTGGGAAACTATGCGGCACCAATTAAGGGATATCTATATTGATAGCATATATCAAGGATGTACATCAGCGGATGAGTTTTGCCGGGTGATTTTGCTTGATGATATTGACGCGGTGCGTACATATCTAAAAATAGATGGCGCTCAGATTAACTCATATGGAAGAAATTTAAAAAGGTTAAAGTACATTAATGGCTTATAAATTATCTTTTTTCCTGCCATGTTTGTTGCTCGCTACCAGTTACGCTTCTGCCACGCCCATCATTTATGGAGAAGCGATGGCTGTATGCTCGAAGAACGCAAGCGATAATTCCGCGGGAATACGATGCCTGGAACAACAACTTCAGCAAACCGAGCAGATTCTGCAACATACTCTGGAAACCGCGTTGGCGCGGGTGCAGTCGGAGGACTGGCTTTTGCCCAATATGGATTATGAGGACGAAAATTCACAAATTGTTAAAGATACAGCAAATGCGTTGAAAAGCGATCAGACGGAATGGGCCAAACACAAGGCATTATTTTGTCAGGTGGCCAGTTCGCAGATCAGTTCTAAAGCGCCCAACTATCCAACCTTAGTAACTCAATGCAAAATTAATATGAATCAGGCGCGAATCGCCGAACTGAAACAGTTGATGGCACAGTTAAAATCGCAATAAAAGGACTTTTAAAATGCTCTGTCCGGAAAAAACAGTCTACATAATGTTCGATTAAGTAGGTGGTAATGATAAGAACTTTTAAGTATGGCGCTCAACTTGGATAGAATACCGCCTGTAGAGGCGGTATAGAATTAGTATGACCCGCTCCCCGTTGATAAACCTTAGAAGTCAGCTGTTGTCACTGAGTGACTTACCTTATATTGAGCTACAATAATAAATGTCCTTGTCACCCCCGGGCACACAGAAGTCTCGCATTATTACCCCCCAGCTTGAGATGGTGTCATCCTGTTCGGGTCGAAGTGAAACCCGCCATTACGGTCAACAGCAGCGCGGCTATCGCTAACCCGCTGGCCAGCCAGAGAGGGGCAGTCAGTGTTAACGCGTCGACGAGCTTTCCTCCGGCCCAGGCGCCTGTGGCAATTCCTGTGTTAAAAATCCCGACATAAAGCGCTGCGGCAATTTCCACGGCCCGAGGCGCCGCTTTCATCATCCAGGTCATCAGCCCCACTGACAGCCCACCGTATGCCAGCCCCCAGAAAATCAAAATAGCGCCGCCACCCATAACGGTTTGCCCTTTGCTCAGAAACAGCACCGGTGTCACTACCAGCCCGGTAGCGACGACCATTAGGGTGAGCCGCGTATGATGGGCAGCGTAGATGCCCACAAGAAAGTTACCCATAATACCGGCGATACCGTAAGCGAAGAGGATCGCCCCAATCCATTGGGTATTGAATCCTGACACGGAGATCAACAGCGGGCGTACGAAGGTAAAGGCCGCAAAGTGGCTGGTGACAAGCAACAGCGTCAGGAGCAATCCTGCCAGTAATTTGCGGTTAGCCAGTTGTGCAAAGAACTGGCCGATATTGGCACAGACAGCCACAGGCAGCGTCGGGATAACGGCAAGATGGAGCACCAGTACGAGTGCGCTGAAAAGTGCCATGCAGCCAAATGCCCAGCGCCATCCAATCGCATCGCCAATAAACGCCCCCAGCGGCACACCCAGTACCGATGCGGCCGCAACGCCGCCGAATATAATGGATGTCGCCAGACCCACCGCGCTTTCCGGTACCAGACGCGCCGCCAGACCGCCCGCAATTGCCCATATTCCGCCCATGCAGAAACCAACAAGTGCTCGCGCTATCAGCATAATGGTCAGGTTGGGCGCCAGCGCCGAGGTAAGATTGGCCATCACTAAAAGCACCAGAAGGCCACACAGTATCACGCGGCGATCTATACCCCCCGATGCAATAACCACAAACGGCGCGAATAACGCAGCAAGGAGTGCTGGTAAAGAAATCATCAGCCCCGCGTTTCCTGTCGTGACAGAGAGCGTCCCGGCGATGGCTGTCAGCAACCCTACTGGCAGCATCTCCGTCGTCACCACAGAAAATGTCGCCAGACCGACAGCAAGGACCGGTGTCCATAAACCGCGAGCCGTTGTCGCGCCAGATAATATATTCATTAATCAGTTCCTTATGTGAACAGCGTATCAGGCACCATTATCCTGACGACGAAGCGTTAAATGGCTCAGAAATGCGATGAGCAGCACAGTGACGCCAGCGCAGAGCGCAACGGAGAAACCGAACCGCGCTCCGCTGTTATCAACGACCTGCCCGGCTATCGCCGCACCCAGCGCAACCCCCACATTCAGCCCGGCCAGTAGCCAGGTCATGCCCTCAGTTAACTGATGTTCACCCACCTGGCGTTCAACGAGCGACATGGCGACGATCATCGTTGGGGCAAAAAAGAGGCCTGCCACCAGCACGGCGAGGGTCAATGTGGTGAGGTGGGTGACAAGGATCAGAGGAACCGTAGTAGCTGCGGTTGCCAGCCCCCCCAGCCACAACAGTCGACTGAGTGGGGTTTTTAACCTGAATGAACCAAACAGCAACCCAGCCAGGCACGAACCGATGGCGTAGGCGGCTAAAATCAGGCTGGCCGCCGCCGGATATCCCCACTCTCTGGCGTAAGCGACGCTCACGATATCCACCGTGCCGACAATCATGCCCATCCCGACCATAAGCAGCGCCAGAAGCCGTACACTTTTCATCCCCATCACCGATCCCCGGTTCGCCGTGACGCGCGTGGTTGTCACCGTTGGCGGTTCCGTACCCCGCTGTATCACCAGGGCAAAAACCCCCGAGATGAGCAAAAGGACAGCCAGCAGCAGGCCCGCTTGCGGAAACAGCGTAATGGAGAGGCCAATAGAGAGCGGTGCCCCCATGATAAACGTCAGTTCATCAAGTACCGTTTCGAGCGAATAGGCGGTTTGCAGACGGGGATCTCCTCGATAGAGCGCCGTCCAGCGCGCTCTTACCATGGCTGACATGCTGGGCATAAACCCGGCCAGGAAGGCGCCCGGAAAAAGGATCCAACGGGCCACATCCCAGTGAGAACCGACTATCAGGATGAGAAAACCGAAGATACTGACCGCGGTCGCCGCAGGCAAAACGCGGGACTGTCCATAGCGATCCACATAGCGAGAGATCTGCGGCGACAGCAGGGCGTAGGCCAGCACAAAGGTGGCTGAAATCGCCCCCGCCAGGCCATAGGCTCCCTGTTTTTGCGAAAACAGCGTAATCATTCCGATTCCGGCCATGGGCAATGGGAGTCGTGCCAGCAGGCCGGCAGCGGTAAACCGGCCAGTGCCGGGGGCAGAAAAAAGGTCTCGATAGAGCGTTGCCATCTCATTCTCCAGTCACATTTGCTTGCCACAGCGCGGTGGCGCAGCGACAATTCATACAGGGCGTATGAATGTAATCCTATATTCATACGTTGCGTATGTAAATAATCATTCAATGCGTATGTAAAGGAAAAATCATGGTTCGCCGTACCCGTGCTGAGATGGAAGAGACAAGAGCGACATTGCTGGCGACTGGCCGTCAATTTTTTAAAGAATATGGTTACGCTGAAACCTCAATGGATGATCTGACGTTGCAGGCAGGGCTGACGCGTGGCGCGCTCTATTATCACTTCGGCGATAAAAAAGGCTTGCTGGCCGCGGTGGTGGACCAGATCGATAACGAAATGGATCAACGCCTGCAGGCGATTTCCAGTACTGCAACAGATCCGTGGGAAGGTTTTTGCAATCGTTGCAGGGCTTGCCTTGAGATGGCGCTGGAGCCTGAATATCAACGCATTATGTTGCGCGATGCAAAAGCGGTACTGGGCGGTTTCTCACCTGAATCACAGCGTCATTGCGTGCATTCAATGCAGTCCCTGATTCGCGATCTGATCGAGAAGGGCATTATTGAAGAGGCCGACCCGCAGGGGCTGGCATCATTGATTTACGGAAGCCTGGCAGAAGCCGCGTTCTGGATTGCCGACGGTGATGAAAGCGATAAGCGCCTTGCACAGGGCATTGCCGCGCTGAATTTGCTTCTTCGCGGATTACGACCTGCCGGATAAAGCGCCTGTCGTGAGGTGTTGTTAATCCTTGTCTGCGTCGTGTTGATGCAAAGGGAGGGCTGGTATGTACCTGTCAGAAGTACAGCGCAGCCCCGTCGTGTTAAGGCTGTACATCGTTATGTCTATTCCAGCCTGGTGACCCATTAATGATGTCTGGCCCCAGGCCTGAAAGCATGCTTTTTAGCGAAATACGCGCAGAGAAACGCGACAGCCATAAACGGCAGGAGCGCCCATGGAAATGATGCTGCACCGACATTATCAAGAAGCAGGATAAGGCCGATTTGCGAGGTCAGGCCCGATAGTGTCAGAAAGGGGCCGATAAACGTATAAAGAATGTTGTGTGCTGTCATCCAGAGAAAAATGAACCGGGCCAACGGCGGGCATCAGGAAGACGTTCCACACGGATAATGGATTAAGGTAAAAAATCGCGTGGCGTTGAATCCAGGATGGCGCGAAAAGCGGCTGTAAATGCAGCCGGGCATGAGAAGCCAAGCTGATAAGCGACCTGTTTGATTGAAACGCCATTGGCGAGAAGATCTAACGAAGCACAAATTCTGGCTCTCTGCTTCCATGTTCTAAAACTAAATCCCGTATCTTTAATAAATAATCGCGAGAATGTACGTTCGGACATGGTGGCGATAAAAGACAGATCGCTAAGCGATGCATCCCAACGATGATTAACCAATAATTCTCTGGCCGCACAGGCTAATCGCTCATCATGCGGCATTGGAAGCTCCGCAGCTAAGGGGGGCGCCTCGCTGAGAATCTCCAGAAGCAACAGAGCCATTTTCCGTTGGCTCGGTTTGTTGTAGTCATCACTAAAGAGCCCGGCTATCAGCTCTTTCACCAGTGCTGTAGCCGTAATCACATGCACCTGGTTACTCTTCGTAAAATTCGCGCATTCTGCGATAAGGCTGCGGCTGAAATAGATGGCCCGCAGGTCTGTATGTGAAAGCAGGTTGTAACTATGGATCTGAAGAGGCGGTAGCCATAATGCACGCTGAGGCGGTATTACCCACCGGTCATTCTCTGTTTCAACCAGCATAACTCCCCTGGTGGCAAACAGCAGTTGCCCCTCAATATGGTGATGGGGAGGGTCAGTCTCTCCACGCTGATAGCTTATCGCGGTGCTTGACCATCCTGTGGCTTCATCATGTCTTGGCGCTTTATCTATACTACCTGGCATTTCAGATTTAGCTCCTGCACTTATGATATCGACCCTGGAACCATCCGAAGTAAAGCTTTATTGGATGGAGGCGTCATTTAATTTGCAGAATATCATAGGTATAACAGGAGCCTATCCTAATGCGAGTACACTTTATCGTACATGAAAGTTTTGAAGCCCCAGGCGTATATGAAACATGGGCCAGAAGCCACGGTCATGATGTGACTTTTTCACGCGTATACGCAGGAGATGCGTTGCCATCTGATGCTGAAGGCATCGATTTCCTCATCGTTATGGGCGGCCCGCAAGATCCAGCCACAACAGTGGAAGAATGTCCGCACTTCGATTCTAAAGCCGAGCAGGCGCTCATTTATTCTGCTGTTAATACCGGTAAGGTGGTTATGGGCATCTGCCTTGGCTCACAGTTGATCGGTGAAGCCCTGGGCGCGTCGTTCGCACACAGCCCTGAAAAAGAGATAGGTAAATTCCCGATTACGCTGACAGAAGACGGCAGCAACGATGAGATGTTCTCTCATTTTGCAAAGACGCTCGACGTCGGCCACTGGCATAACGATATGCCGGGTCTGACGCCGGATGCGAAAATCATCGCTTACAGTGAGGGATGCCCACGTCAGATCGTTTCATACACAGATCGTGTCATTGGTTTCCAGTGCCACATGGAGCTGACGCCGGATATTGTGGAGCAGTTGATCGAACATTCTGCGCAAGATCTGGACCGCGCCGCAGAATATCGCTTCGTTAATACACCAGAAGAACTGCGTGCGCACGATTACAGCGAAATGAACCAGGTACTGGTTGATTTTCTGGACAAGCTGGAAGCACGTTACAAATCAGCTTAACCATAGAATAAAGCCTGGCGATGCTTTTCACCGGGCTTATTTTAAGGTTTGCCAGGAGTAAGACACAGTGATCTTACCGATATGCCCGGTAATTAACATCAACTTTGTGCAGCCAGAATTCCCACCTGGAATGCAAAAATTCTGCCAGATAATTCCACTTCCGCCTCTGGCACTAAGAAAATATTCTGTGTTACGAAGATATTTATTGTGCCAATGGGACGCTCAGTGGCGATTCAATATCGCCTTATATTGCTCAGGATGGCTTGCTTAATTTCTGGTGCATGAAATCAATGAGCGCTCTTGTTTTAGCAGGCAAAAAACGCCGATCTGAATAAAGCGCGAATAATTGCAATGGCGCTGCCGATTGCTCAAACTCAACCTCGATTAACCGGCCATCGCTAATAAAGGGCTGGCAGGCTTGTTTCGCCAGAATTGCAAAACCGACGCCTGCTATAGCGGCTCGTCCTGCCATCTCTCCGCTGTTTACCCGATAATGCCCGTTAACCTTAATTGTCTCGAATCCCCCTTTTTTATCGACAAACTGCCAGGGCGCGCCTTTCAGCGCACTGACCGTTGTAATACAGGGTAACTCTTCAAATTGCTGTATATGCGAAGGGGTGCCATAACGCTGAATGACGGCGGGGGCGGCAACAACGGTACAAGGGATAGTCATCAGATGACGGGCTATGTAGTCACTGTCATCCATCTGACCACGGGTAACAATGACAGCTAAATCCAGATCATCGCGGAGGGATTCTAAACCTGACAAATTTGTGACGCAGCTGATCTCCAGCTCCGGGTACTGACAGGCGAAATCGGCAATAACAGAACCCAGCAATGCAGGACCTATTTCATTGGGAATACAAATACGTAATGGGCCTTTGAGTTGCATCTGCCGCAACGTTAATTCTGTCTCAGTTTGCTCAAGCGCCTCCAGCAGTGGCTTTGCCCGGATGTAGAGTAGATGCCCCGCCTGGGTGAGTTTCATATGGCGGGTGCTGCGCTCAATGAGCTGAATATTCAGTTTTTCTTCTAACTGAGAAATACAACGACTCACGTTGGATGTCGGCATTTCAAGGACTTTCGATGCCCCCACAAAACTCTCTCTTTCAACCACAGCAATGAACACTTTCAGGCTGGTAAACTCCAGGGCCGCTCGCATCAATTATCCCATTATTGATAACAATAAGTGCCATTTTTACCACCTAATGCACAGCATTGATAGCAGTTACACTCAGATATCTTTCATCCACAGGTTGCTTGCTATGTCTCAGGCCATACAGATGTTTAATCATAAAGCCCTCATGCGTATTGCCATTGTAATGGCTTTTATCCAGTTCACGAATGCGCTGGAATATATGATGTTTAACCCAATATTTGCCTTTATGGCAGCAGACTTTGCCGTTCCCGTATCATTCTCAGGTTATGTGTCCGGTATGTATACATTCGGAGCAGTCATTTCGGGCGTTATCGCTTTTTACTGGATTGGTCGTTTCAATAAGAAACGGTTTTTAATTGCCAATATGGCACTATTAGGCTTGCTGACACTTTTGACGACATTTACCTCCAGTTTTAGTCTGCTGCTTATACTACGATTCTGCGCAGGGTTGGTGGGCGGCACAACAATGGGGGTGGGGACAAGTCTATTGCTAAATAATGCATCGGCACAATTGCGCGGAAAAATGTTGGCGACGGTGATTGCGTCATTTTCGATGGTAAGCATTGTAGGAATGCCCGTTATATTATTTTTGTGCTCGCACTATGCCTGGCATACCGCGCTGTGGTTAATCAGTTGTTTTTGCCTGGTCTCTTTACCCTTGATAGTCTTTATCATCCCCAGGGATACGGTCTCATCAGCCGTGAAGACCAGACTGCCTATTGATACGCAAACCTTATTTTTTGCCTCTTGTACGGCTCTGGCACAATTTAGTCCAATGCTGATTATTCCCATAATAACGCCATTAATGACGCAATATATGGGAGCACAACAAAACCTGTTGCCCGTATTGTTCTTAAGTGGCGGGATTGCAGGTTATCTGTCTACAAAAATAACAGGTGTTCTAACAGCGCGTTTATCCATGCTAATGCTGGCAACACTATCAACACTGTTCTTTGTGGCAAGTTTGCTGATTCCTGCGGTGGGTTATCATAATGCAGGTCTATTTATCACCTTATTTCTTGGCGCCTCATATAGCCGACTTGTTTGCGCTTCTGTAGTGGCTGTCCAGTATCCTGAGGATGAACAACGAGCCGGTTTTTCTTCATTACAGACAGCCATTATGTTCCTGATAACCACTCTCGCATTCTTTCTGTCTTCTTTATTATTACCTGAGCAGGGATTAACCACGCAAAATCTGAACAGACTGTTGGTTGTCAGCGCATTAGCGGCATCTGGATTTCCTGTAATGGTCATACTGCTTCAAAAGAAACTGGCTAAGCGTATTACCCAACCTGAGCACCGCATCATTGATTAGCATAACGTTCGTTGCTGGCAAGAATTTGCCACTAAAAGAATCATCAGTACAGCTACTTGCTGTTTAAGCAAAAGTTTGACGGTATGTTGATCCCCTTTTTGCATAAAGCGCTAAAAATGAATGTTCGAAAGATTCAGTTTTTAAGTGCCGCAAGGATTGCGGTTTCCATTTTCTGTGGAGTGGTGAAGGGCGCAAAACGCTTGAGCGGTTTACCGTCGCGTCCGATTAGGAACTTCGTGAAGTTCCACTTGATTCGCCCACCCAGCACGCCGGGTAATTCGTGTTTCAAATAACGAAACACCGGGTGCGCTGCGCTTCCGTTGACTTCTATTTTCTCGAACATCGGGAAGCTCACACCGTAGTTAATCTGACAGGTCTGCGCGATTTCCCCGGCGCCACCGGGTTCCTGTTTACCGAACTGGTTGCAGGGGAAACCCAATACCACCAAACCCTGGGCCGCGTATTTTTTGTAGAGCGCTTCAAGGCCACCGTATTGTGGCGTGAAGCCGCAATGGCTGGCGGTATTAACGACCAGGATCACCTTATCCGCATAGTCGGCCATAGAGATAAGCTGGCCGCGCAGACTGGTGGCTGACAGTTGGTAAAAGGTAGTCATAGCGGAATCCTCAAAGCAGAACCAGTTCGATGTCGACATTGCCACGTAGCGCGTTACTGCCGGGGCAGGGCGTGGAGGGAAGATCTTGCTCCTGCAAGTGTGGCAGGTGTGGGATCGTGTGCGATACATCTTTGCAAAGTTGAACAAAAAGAACAACAAACAGGCGACTTTTGTGCTTTGTAAATCGCCACGGGGTTAACAGACATCCCGGAGTCATTCCACAATGGTTCAGAAGTGTCTGGATTATGCGTGGCGATTCAGAACTGTCCAGGCTCCGCAGTTTTCCTTCTCTGAACATCATTATCACTGCCGGATGATTTCAATAAACATGTCCACAGCAGGATTGTTTCTGGCGCTGGACCAGGCAACAGCGGTTGTGATGACCTTGATATTATTGTCAAGCGGCAGGGTAACGACGGTTGCAGGTGACAGTCGCTCCAGCGAAGAAGGAACGAGCGCAATACCCTGTCCACAACTTACAAAGGCAACCTGAGAGGCGACTGAGCGCACCTCATGAATGATTCGGGGCGAAAAACCCTGCGCCCGGCAGGCGGCAGTGATACTGTCGAAAAATACCGGGCTGAGATGCCGGGCAAACATTACCCACTCTTCATCGCATAATGCGTCAAGCGAAACACTCTTCTTTCCGGCGAGATGATGGTCATAGGGCAAAGCAACGACCAGATTGTCGCTGGCCAGCGGCAGGGACTTAATATCATTGCCGAGTTCGCCGGAGAGACGCGCAAAAGCCATGTCAATGTCCCCGCTTTGCAGTAAAGGTATGGCCTCAGCGCTGTCTATCTCTTTCACCGAAATGGTCAGTTCAGGCGACACTTTTTTCATTTTTTCCAGGTAAGCGGGCAGCACGTCAAGCATGGCTGTACTGATAGCCCCGACGGTAAGAATGCCCGTATGACCGGCAATAGCTTCACGAATAGCAAGATCAAGTCGTTCGACCTGTTCAGCGAATTTTTTCACTGCTGGCAGAATTGCCTGCCCGGCAGGCGTTAACTGAACCCCTTTCCTGGAACGGTCAAATAGCTGGATTTTTAGCGAGCTCTCAAGTACCTGGATTTGTTGCGTCAGCGGGGGCTGGGTCATGCCGAGTCGTTTAGCCGCGCGGCCAAAATGCTTCTCTTCAGCCACGGCCAGAAACAGCCACATGTGCCGTAATATGCGGAAATTAATCATATCCCCTCGATATCTTTTTAATATGAAAACCATCTTATTTAAAGATTTTACCTATCAGGATAGTCGTTCAATAGTGTGGTTAAATCAACCATCACAATGGATAACGTTATGTCATCTCATCCTCTGCTCGACAGACTTGCCAGCCTTGATACCAATACGGTTTCCGACGCCCTTGATTTTCTGGCGCTTCCGGGAGCGACCTACGGCCTGCGCCCGCTCTGGAATTGTCAAAAAATTGTCGGACGTGCCAGCACGATTCAGCTTGGGCCTAAAGCCGATGCCAGACCTACCGTTCATCTCATCACTCCTGTTATTGATGCAATTACCACCGACGATCGCGTTCTGGTCATCGCAGGCGGTAAAGAAGGCGTTTCCTGCTGGGGAGACATCATTGCAAACGCGGCAAAGGGTAAAAAAGTACGCGGTTCAGTACTGGATGGCATGAGCCGGGATATCGAAGGCAGCGAGGAGATTGGCTATCCGGTTTATGGTCGAGGCATCACCATGATAAGTGCACGTAACCGCGTCATTCAGATCGATTCAGGCAACCCGGTCAGGATGGCGGGCGTCACGGTAAAAGAAGATGACTATGTGATTGCTGACCGTTGCGGGACAGTCTTTGTTCCGGCTGAACGTATTGAAGAAGTGATTGTACTGGCAGAAAAAATCGCGCATCGCCAGAACGGTATGGTAGCCGCAGTGCGTGCAGGTCGCTCAGTAGCCGAAGTTATGCATGACAGCCAATTTGAATCGATTAATCAGGGAGAAAAGGCATGAGCGAAACAGAAAAGCGCCTCCTCGAACTGTTCAGAGGACTCGATACTGCCGCTATCTCTGATGCGCTCGATAAGCTCGGACTAAGCGGACAGTGTTTTGGTGTCATGCCGCTTGATAACTACAGTCAACCGATTGTGGGTTTTGCTTATACCGTACGCTACGAGCCTGCAAGTCACCCTCCCGGAACCGTGGGAGATTTTATTGATGATGTGCCTGCTGGCTATATGGTAGTCATTGACAACAACGGACGCACTGACTGTACGGTCTGGGGCGACATCATGACGCAGTTAGCTGGCAGCAAGGGCATCGCGGGCACCGTTATTGATGGCGTATGCCGTGACGTGCATAAAGCGCTGGGTGACGGGTATCCGATCTTCTCGAAAGGCCGCTTCATGCGCACCGGCAAAGACCGCGTACAGGTCAATGCCATTAATCAGCCCGTATCGATCGGCACGGCGCGCGTGGAAGCGAACGACATCGTTGTGGCAGACGCCAGCGGCGTGGTGATTATTCCTCGTGGCAGGGCGGAAGAGATCGCTCTCGTGGCGTATGAGATTGAAAAAACAGAGTCAGCTATCCGTCAGGCGCTTGCTGAAGGAAAATCATTGCGCCAGGCGCGCGAAGAGCAGGGCTATCACCTGCTGCAGAGGAAAGCATAATGTCACTTTATACAGATGATCAGGCGCAACGAGCGCTTCAATTAGGTAGCTCAACACTCTTTGAAGCATCTGGTCTGAATTGTGCCGTTGATCCGGCGATTAAAACCGTCTGGCGAGGTATGGGAATCGCGGCGCCAGCTTATCCACTTGCCTGTTCACCGGGTGATAATCTCGCACTGCATCTGGCGCTGGAAAAAGTCCCAGAGGGCAGTGTACTGGTTGTGACAACGGATAATTTTATCGCAGGCTATTGGGGAGAAGTGCTGACTGTAGCCGCCCAGGCGGCTGGCGTTAAAGGTTTGATAATTGACGGCGGCGTGCGCGACATCGCAGCGGTACAGAAACGCGGTTTCCCACTCTACTCGCGCGGTGTTGCAGTACGTGGCACGATAAAAGCCAGCTACAAATCTGTTGGTGAGCCTCTGAGCTTTACGGGTATTCCGGTAGCGACCGGCGATCTTGTGGTTGCCGACGATGATGGCATTGTCATTATCCCGGCTCAGGAGGTAACGCGTGTGATTGAGGCTTCTGAGCAGCGTGAGGTTAAAGAACGGGCAATGATGCAGAAACTGGAAGCAGGCAGCACAACGGTTGACCTGATGGGGCTGGCCCACTGGAGAAACCAATGACAACGCTAAAGCAACTTAACCGCTATCTGGAGCGGGGCAAGCCGTCTGCTACCTACCGTATTATGGACAAAGTGGCAGAACAGAAGGCGGAGGGTAAAGAAATCATCTCTCTGAGTGCCGGTGAGCCAGATTTTCCAACACCAAGGCATATTTGTGCTGCCGCCATGACGGCAATTCAGAATGGTCAAACCCGCTATACGCAGGTAGCCGGACTCAAAGCTTTACGCGAAGCTGTAGTGCTTAAATTCAGGCGGGATAACGGGCTTGAGGTCAACTGGCAGGAAACCCTCATCAGTAACGGCGGCAAACAAGTTATTTATAATGCGCTGGCCGCCACGCTGAATGACGATGATGAAGTGATTATCCCGGCACCTTACTGGGTAAGTTACCCTGAAATGGTTCAGTTGTGCGGTGGAAAGCCTGTCGAGGTGGCCTGTGGGCAGGAAAGTGGCTTCAAGATCACGCCAGAATTACTGGAAACTGCGATAACGCCACATACGCGCTGGATTATTCTGAACTCGCCATCCAATCCAACCGGTGCGGTCTATAGCAGGGACGAACTGATTTCCCTGGGGGATGTTTTGCTCAGACACCCGCAAATTCTTATCCTGTCAGATGACATCTACGAACATCTGATATTTGATGACATCAAGTTTGCCACCATGGCTGCTGCCGTTCCTGCGCTCAGGGATCGCACACTGACCATGAATGGCGTGTCGAAAGCCTGGGCCATGACCGGCTGGCGTATTGGATTCTGTGCAGGCCCGCGCTGGCTTATCAACGCCATGGAAAAATTGCAGGGGCAGCAGACCTCCGGCGCATGCTCTATTTCACAGCATGCCGCGTTAGCCGCGCTGACCGGCCCCCGTGATTTTCTGACGACATCCCGACAGGTTTTCTCAACGCGCCGCGATTTGATGGTCCGCATGCTGAACAGCGCGCCAGGCTTGCGCTGTGATACGCCACAGGGCGCGTTTTATGCCTTTGCAGACTGTAGCTCGCTGATGGGTAAAACATCGGAAGCAGGCCGGTATCTGGCAACGGATGAGGATGTGGCAACCGCATTGCTCGAAGAGAAAGGTGTGTCAGTAGTGCATGGCAGTGCATTTGGCCTTGGGCCTTATATTCGCATCGCCTATGCCATTGATAATGACTCGCTGGAAAAAGCCTGTAAGTTAATCATTGAGTTCTGCGAAGCGCTGGAATAACAGTCCAGGAAGAGACATAAGCCTCTTCCTGCGTCGCTCAGCAACCCCCTCTTAAAATGTAATTCGCCTGCATCTGACTCGCAGTGAAGATAACGTGCAGCTATGCTGATTCGTTCAGGGAATAAAAGGCTGATGTAGCCCACTCCGAAGACTCTGTAATATATATGCCTGATTATATGTCGGTGTCCTTAAGGCTTCGTCTTGCAGGTTTATATCAATTACTGATGCAGGACTGGCAAATTCTCTCAGCTTCGCTTCAGCAGGTCATTTTCATTAGAAATATTCAGAATGCGATACCTCACGTATCGCATCTGGAGCAACCATTTAGCGGCTAAGGGCGACGGCTGACTGCTGATGCTTACTTATCTGGCGCCACATCTCTACTGGGTTGGAATACATAGGGAAATGGCCGCAATACGGTATTTCAGCAAGCGTAACGCCACGTGCCTGAATGTAGTCCAGGTAGCTCAAAGAAGCATTCTGTTCGCCATACATAAACATTTTTGGGAAAGGAAGATCCAGGAACTTAATCATGAGTTCCGCATGGTCAGAATAGTCCACCATGGATTTAAAAATAGGTTTCACTGCGCCGGCGCGAACTTTATGCCGGAGACTGGCAGAATACAGGGCGCTTGACCAGGCTGGTGAATGTCGGGTGCGGTTGATGAAGTCATCAAAAAATCGGACGTCATCCTCTTGCGGATAGTTGATAACCTGGCGGCTCAGAAAACAGTCTTCCGGAGCTATATTACCTTCAATATCCACAAAGCTGAGAACACGTTCAGGATGGGCATGGGCCAGCATCAAAGCGGTGAGGCCACCCATAGAGTGACCAACCAGATGAAATCGCTCAAACCCAAGTTCAGCGATCATCATCAGCGCAGTATCAACCAGAAAAGGGATAGAAATTTCTTTGAGCGATTTGCATTCGGTTTCACCGCAGCCCGGGGCATCATAAGCAAGAAAAGGATGCTCGCTGAACTCAGCGTAACGGACGATATCAGCATAGTCCTCTTTGGTTGACCCAAAACCATGAAGGAAAACAATAGGTTCCCGCGTTCCAGGGCGATAAATTGCTGCTACGTTCATTTGAATATTTTTTACGTTGATATCGTAGTTCCGGGAAAAAAATTCCGTAAACATGCGTCCTCTTTCCTTTTAAATTTTTTGCCAGTCTGAACTGAAATGAGATGGTTATTTTTTTTGGATCGTGTGCAAAAGGGATTGCGTGAACACTTACCGGCCACAGGTGAAATCCAACACTAATCTTTTTACCTGATATGTAAATTATTTTTGTAGGAACCTGTCGATTCGTTTTTAATATCAGAGGCGCTGAGGTGGAACGCAGTGAAGAGAACAGAGCATGGAGTGAGTTTTGTCAGACACAGACCTTCTGTAAAAATATTCAGTAAGCCTTACACAAAATATACTAGTAACTTTATACGGTTATTAGGATAGCCCTGACTAGCATTACTGCGCTGAGTCTACCTTATAGAATCATCACTATGGGATAACAGGTGTCGGTGAATAATTAACCAATGTATTTTTAATACGGCCTAAAATATGAATGTCCGCTGGCACAGGGCTGCTGTTGCAGCCCTGGCAACCATCTGCAACTACTCAGTAGATGCTTTTGCCCAAATAATATGTCTTAGATTTTGCCAAGCAGAATATTCAGCATGCGGCGCAATGGTTCCGCCGCCCCCCACAATAGCTGATCGCCGACCGTCAGAACCGAGTATATAGGTTCATTGTTTAGTGACATTTTTTTGTAACGGCCAATACCAACTTGCAGCGAACCGCTGATATAAGCCGGGGTTAATTTACTGACGCTTTCATCCTTGTTATTGGGCACATACTTAACCCAGGGGTGAGAATGTTTTACTAACTCTGCAAATTCTTCTTCGCTGACTTCACGCTTTAACTTCAGGGTGATTGCAGCACTATGGCACCGGATCACGCCGACACGAATACATAAACCATTTACTGGGATCGTACCGGGAGAAAGGCCCAGGATTTTGTTCGTTTCTGCCTCACCTTTCCATTCTTCACGGCTGTTGCCATCGCCTAAATCGCTGTCAATCCAGGGAATGATGCTACCCATTAGAGGCGCGCCGAAATTCTGGATGGGCATGCCAGCACTGTTAATAAGCTCACTGACTTTATTGACTAAAGGAAGCACCGATCCTGATGATGCCAGTTTATAAGAGGACAAATGCTTACTGATATATGCGCTTTGAGCGATTAATTCCCTAACATATTGAGCCCCTGCACCTGATGCAGACTGATAGGTCATCACACTCATCCATTCGATCAAGTCAGCCTTTATCAGCCCAGTCAGCCCCATAAGACTCAGAGTTATGGAACAGTTGCCTCCGACAAAAAGTTTAATTCCTTCTTTGACTGCACGATCAATATTGGGGCGATTGACGGGATCGAGAATAATGCATGCTTTCTCATCCATCCGTAACGCTGAGGCCGCGTCAATCCAGTAGCCTTTCCAACCATGATTAATCAAAGCCGGATATATGGCTTTAGTATAATCACCGCCCTGACAGGTTATGATGATATCCATTTCGGCCAGGGCACTTATGGAATTAGCATCTTTGAGCGTGTATCTGACGCTACCAATGACAGGACCGGCGGCACCTGCACTTGAAGTACTGTAAAAATGCGCAGAGATACCGTCGAAGTCGTTCTCTTCGACCATTCGCTGTAACAAAACAGAACCTACCATTCCTCGCCAACCAACAATGCCAACTTGCTTCATTTGCTTAACCTTAACAATGTTATGAGAATGTTAATGTTTATTCGAAGCATGTTATATCCCATCTCAAAATGAAGGTCATTACAAACTGCATCAGATTCATTCATTATCAAAATGTTTCATATGGCATCAGCCATTTTTATACGCAAAACTAAACAGAAAAATCGCAATGATACGATATGAAAGAAAATTTCATGAGGTTGAAGTCGAGCCTCACGCGATGGGGAAGTCGCCCGACATGACAACACGGTGGCTTTCCTGGATCATGCTTATGATTTCGCTTCGCGGCCCCTCGCGCCAGCGGGAATCCGCATAAAATTGCGCAAGAACGGCCTCCATTTTTGCTAAATTTTGAAACTCGCGGACGAGATAATAGTTATCGTTGTCATGGAGTGAGTTACCAAATCTCAGGACGTTGATGCCGCAAGATGTATGGAGGGGGACGCTCTGGCACTTCATTATCGAGTGAAATGCATCACCGGTTCCGGGTTTTAAGGTGTACTGAAGAACTTCAATAACGTTTGGCATAATGTCCATATCCGCGATTTAACATTTTGGTATGACCCAGAGAGTACTACATATTACGCTCATGAAACCGCAGGTTTCTCTTCTTTGATATACCGCGCCATCGGCATTTCTATTTTCCGGCCCTGGACTGCGCGTCGGGATAAAAACGAAAAAAAACGCTTTTTTTATCGAATAGATTCAGAGGGTGTGGCGTTTATCCATCATCAACACACTGATGGAATCACATGTATGACTGCAACAACGTCGCCGCCACTAAGACAGCGCTACGATAGCTTTACCCTGGCACTGCACTGGGTCACTGCAGCCAGTGTCATTTTCCTGTTTGCAAGCGCACATATCTGGGAGCAACTGGAGCGGGGGACGCCACTGAGAAAAGGCTTGCAGGCCGCGCTTTTTCATCACTACCTGTTACGGGACAGCGTACTGCGTCGTATGCTGCCTGGCCGTGCTTTTCATTAATCCGGAGCTCACTATGAACCTGTCTTCGTTATTACATTCCGCATTTATTCAACGTCTGGTGCCTGTGGTGTTTGTTCTGCTAAGTACGCCGGTTTTTGCCGCAGGTGACGATAATACCAACAGCAAAACGCCCGATTGCCCCACAGGGCAGGTCTATGACAGCGCAAGAAAACAATGCGTACCCGAGAAAACAAGCCAGATCAGCGATGAAGATAAAACGCGTTATGCGTACCATCTGGCAAAAAAAGGGGAGTATCAGGCGGCCCTGGATCTGCTCAACACGCTGAAAAACGGCGATACTGCAGAGGCCTGGAATTACCGGGGTTATGCAACGCGTAAGCTGGGGCGTACTGATGAAGGTATCGGCTATTATCAGCGCTCCATCGCCCTCGACCCGACCTATGCCAAAGTACGTGAATACCTTGGTGAAGCATGGCTGGTGAAAGGGCGTCCTGATCTGGCAAAAGCACAACTGAAAACCATCGCCACACTTTGCGGCCAGCGTTGTGAGGAGTACAGGGATCTCCAGGCCGCTATCGACGGTCATCCTGAATCCTGAGTAATGGTACGAGGATAAAAAAATCACTACCAGTGACGTCCATCAGCATCTTGCTGAACATCTGACACGCCTGTGGCGTTATGGGCTGGTTTTGTCGCGTAACCGCGAGGTTGCCGAAGAACTGGTTCAGTCTACCTGTGTCCGCGCGCTTGAAAAAAGCGCGCAGTTCACCCCCGGCACACGCATCGACAGTTGGTTATTCACTATTCTGCATTCCATCTGGATTTCAGAGGTGCGCGCCCGCCGGGTGCGCCTGGGACAGGGGTTCGTCGAAAGCGATGAATTACTGGCAACGGATACGAATGAACAGGATGAGGCTCGCCTGCACTATGGGAAAATTATGCAGTACGTGAGCGCCTTGCCGGAGGCACAACGCAATGCGGTATTTCTGGTGTATGTCGAAGGTTTTACCTATCAGGAAGCGGCGGACACCTTGTCTGTCCCGATTGGCACTATCATGAGCCGGCTGGCTACGGCGAGGGCGAAAATCGTCCAGCTTATTCACGCGCCGCACCCTGTACAGGAGAAGCGATATTGAAATCAATGAGATTTACAGCACCGTACAGCGATGAGGCGATAGTGGCCTGGCTGGATGGCGAAATGCAGGCAAGTGATGCAGAGCGCTTTGAAGCTGCGCTTGGTCAGGATGAACAACTGGCCGCACGAACTGAAATGTTAAGGCTTAACCAGACAGACATTGCCAGTGCCTTCGCGCCACTCCTGAATGAGGCTCCGCACTCTCGCCTGGAGGCGCAACTGGCCAATGTGCTCGCTCAACCACCGACAACCGCAGTCAGGGCCACCGGTGTCAGCCGACGTGCGTTGATCGCAGCTTCGCTCAGTTTTCTGGTAATCGGCTCAGGGCTGGGTTATCTGGCACGTCCGGCAACGCGGGAGCAGGGGGAGAGTGAAAAAATTCGTGACCTTGAGGCACAGTATATGTCTTTGTACAGTGCGGAAACGTTGCTGGATGCGGACAGTTCCCCATCAGCCTTGCAGCGTGGATTAACGCGTACTGCGCAAGACATAGGCTTGCAGGCGAATGAGCAGCAACTTGTGTTGAGCGGGGCAGAGCTGAAAATGGTACGAATGCTGCGCTATGACAGCACCTCGATTGCACAAATCGCCTGGATGCATGCCGACTACGGCCCGATGGCGCTGTGTATTTCACCGGATGGCAAGCCCGCCAGCCCGGAATTGAATCACGAGCAGCGCCATAAGATGAATCTCGTCTGGTGGCACTCCGGAAGATACCAGTTTGTGTTGATTGGCCGTAACCCTGCTTCCCAGTTGAAACAAAACGCTCTGACGTTGCAGGCTGCGCTTTCATAGTAAAAGAGAGACGCCGGCATGCCAGTAAAGGGCTGCCGGGTATGCTTATACTGCCAGATGTGGGCGGGCCTGAATCTCAATATTGATTGTCACGCTGTCATCTACCAGCGTGGCGAAACTGTCCATATTGAATGCTGAGCGGGAAATCGTCGTTGAGGCATGCAGGAAAAGGTTATCCGCCCCGGTGAGTCCGTCGTTCTTGCCTGGCATTGAGGCATCCAGAATGACCGGGCGCGAGATGTTCTTCACCGCCAGTGTGCCAAAAATGCGAAAATGGCCCTGTCCCAGAGCCACCACGCGGCTGCTTATAAATGTGATGTTCGGATAACGTCCGGCGTCAAAAAAAAGGCTGCTTTTCATCTGCCAGGTTAACAGCCGGTTAGACGCCTTTAGCGTCGCCACCGGAATAGAAACATTGATATTGTCGCCTTCTTCGTTTCCGCCATTGAGGGCAATATTCCCGGTCACATCTCCCAGACTGGCCTCCGAAGTATCCCCAAAGGCATGCCAGGAGAGGGTGATCGTCGTTTTCTGCGTGTTGATACTGTAGTTAGCCGGACTGGCGCCTACTGAAAAGGAACTGATGAACAATAGGAGGGCGAAAAAAGGCATGATACGCGTCATGTTGATGATCCTTGATGTGTTTAACGAGTAAACGCGCCAGCCGTGTTTTTTATTCGATTCCAGGGCCACATTGAGTGTGAAACAGCGTTAACGCGATCGGCTCTTTCAATGATTAACCCAGGCTGAGGTATGCGTTTTTCCTCAAAGGCACTCTCTCTGTACGTGTTAACCCGGCAGTTTTTGTTTCAATAAAATGATGGGCAGGTATGTTAACCTTCACTGGTAGGTAAAGGTGGTGGTGTTATCTCTCATTCTTGATGTCAGATCTTATGGAGTTTGCGCTATGAGTTCTCAATTAATTGAGCCTCTGATGTCAGATTTATATTTTCTGGAACCTTTGGATAAGTCCCATGCACATAAAATGTATGCAGGCTTATGTATTATTGATGATTATAAGTATATACCGTCCAACCCACCTGCAAGTCTGGATGAGTTGACGGCACGTTATGAGAGAATATCGCAGCGCCACTCCCCCGATAAAAGTGAAATATGGCTAAATTGGGTCATTATACATCGTAAGTCTGGTGCGTACCTGGGGTATGTCCAGTCAACCATTATGGTTGATAACGGGTGGGCATATATTGCTTATCATGTATTTGGGATATATCAAAAAAAAGGAATCGCAAAACAATGTGTACGGATGTTAATAGATTTTCTCTTTAATAATTACAGGTTATCTCATGTTGATGCCCTGATTGACTCTCGTAACCTGGCCTCAATTGGTTTGGTGGAATCTTTGAAACTTAAAAAAATTAATGAGTTAAAAGATGCGGATTTTTTCAAAGGAGCTACAAGCACCGAGTTTCATTACAGGATTTTTGCTAATGAATGGGCTATGGAGGTGTGAGTTTATTTTATAAGCATTATTAATGAGAGTATGAAAGATAATGTATGGCAAAGAGGTATGGGATGTTCAACAACTTATTATTTGTTGAAATTCATAACCATTCAGATAATGAAATATTGCTATTCGCTATACCATTTTCCTCTGTCACGCGGTTTCATATAAAACCCGACTCATGAGTCGCCAGGGATTGAAACCATGCGCAAAACCAGAACCTACGCCAACATAAGAAAAACATCAGACGTGATGACCTGAAAGGGATAATGTGGACGGCGTTAATGGCCAGGTATGCTTTATGAAGTCGCTTTAGCTAACGTATAACATACCTGGCGTATATTTTCGTATGCCAGGGCATCAGAGCCCACGGCAAACATTTTCGGCGATCCTGGCAACGTCTCCCACAGGAAGTTTTTGATATGCATACAGATAAAAAATTTCGGCTATATCGTCCCCTTAAGGGCATTACGCATACGTTTGGCGACGAGTGGTTTGCATTGAAAGCAGAGGCCTTCGCACGTTTTTTCGGCACGCCGACATTTCTGATTGGGCAGACATTCGCAGTGATCGTGTGGATTGCTCTGAACGTGGCAGGCGTCGTGAAGTTTGATCCCTATCCCTTTATTTTGCTTAACCTGGCGTTCAGTATTCAGGCTGCTTATGCCGCTCCGTTGATCCTGCTGGCACAAACTCGCCAGGCGGAGCGCGATCAGGCGCATGCGCTGGCAGATGCCCAACACCGCGAAGATCTGGACGAGGCAATGACGAAGCGCCAGATACTTGCCGAGGAACAGTCGGCGCAACTGCTGGAATTGCTCAAACAAAATACCCAATTGACCGAGTTGACCCGGGAAATGGCCGAGCGTATCGAAGCACTCGCCTTGCAGCTTGCACAGCGTGAGCTTCACAAGCCGTAGCCGTAAATTTTTCGTCTACGGGTGGAGATGGGCTGCTATCGCAGCTATCCGGACATGTCCTCCTGTATAGCGAAGATGACCTGGCAGGTGTGATCTTAAGCAGGCATAACAGGCTATATACATTCGAATTATCGTATGTATTATTGCTTTTCTTACGCCGAAGAGTACCCTGAATCAAAATAAGAAGGAGGAATAATGGCGCTGACGGCCCTGCAGCTTTTCAAAAACCTGTCCGATGAAACTCGCCTGGGTATCGTGTTGCTACTCAGGGTGATGGGGGAGTTGTGCGTGTGCGATCTTTGCACGGCGCTGGATCAGTCACAGCCCAAGATCTCCCGTCATCTGGCAATGCTGCGGGAAAGCGGCCTGCTGCTGGACCGAAAGCAAGGGAAATGGGTTCACTATCGCTTGTCTCCGCATATTCCTTCGTGGGCTGCTCAGGTGATTGAGCAAGCCTGGTTAAGCCAACAGGACGAGGTACAGGTCATCGCCAGTAAGCTGGCTAAAGCAAATTGCTCTGGTAGCGGCAAGGCCATTTGCATCTAAAAAATTTGTTTTAACATATATGATTTTTCGAATGTTATTTTAGGGAGGGGGTATGTTACTGGCAGGTGCTATTTTTGTCCTGACCATTGTTTTGGTTATCTGGCAACCGAAGGGGTTAGGCATCGGCTGGAGCGCCACGCTCGGCGCGGCACTGGTTTTGATTTCTGGCGTTGTACATTTAGGCGATATCCCGGCGGTGTGGCATATCGTCTGGAACGCGACGGCGACCTTTATTGCCGTGATTATCATCAGTCTCTTGCTTGATGAGTCCGGCTTTTTTGAATGGGCGGCATTGCATGTTTCACGCTGGGGTAATGGCCGTGGCCGTTTGCTCTTTACGTATATCGTTCTGCTTGGCGCAGCGGTAGCGGCACTGTTTGCCAACGATGGTGCGGCATTAATTCTGACACCCATCGTCATTGCCATGCTGCTGGCATTAGGGTTCAGCAAAGGCACGACGCTGGCCTTCGTGATGGCTGCCGGGTTTATTGCCGATACTGCCAGCCTGCCGCTTATCGTCTCGAATCTGGTAAACATCGTATCGGCAGATTTCTTTGGGTTGGGGTTCACCGAATATGCATCGGTAATGGTCCCGGTCGATATCGCCGCTATTGTTGCCACCCTGGTGATGTTGCACCTGTTTTTTCGCAACGATATCCCGCCGGCCTACGATCTGGCCCGCCTTAAAAGACCGGCAAACGCGATTAAAGATCCGGCCACGTTTAAAACCGGCTGGGTCGTTTTACTCCTCCTGCTGGTGGGTTTTTTCGTCCTTGAACCGCTTGGTATTCCGGTCAGTGCAATTGCGGCAGTAGGGGCGGTCATCCTGTTTGCGGTCGCTAAGCGTGGTCATGCCATCAATACCGGCAAAGTGTTACGTGGCGCGCCCTGGCAGATTGTGATTTTCTCGCTGGGGATGTATCTGGTGGTCTATGGTCTGCGTAACGCCGGATTAACGGAATCTCTCTCTGGCGTACTGAACGTACTGGCGGATAACGGGCTTTGGGCTGCGACCATGGGCACCGGATTCCTGACGGCTTTCCTCTCTTCCATCATGAACAACATGCCGACCGTGCTGGTTGGGGCTCTCTCTATTGATGGCAGCACCGCAACTGGCGTTATCAAAGAGGCGATGATCTATGCCAATGTCATTGGCTGCGATCTCGGGCCGAAAATTACCCCTATTGGTAGCCTGGCCACACTGCTGTGGCTGCATGTACTTTCACAGAAGAACATGACCATCACCTGGGGCTATTATTTCCGCACCGGGATCATCATGACTCTGCCTGTGCTTTTTGTAACGCTGGCAGCGCTGGCGCTACGTCTCTCTTTCACTTTGTAATGAGATACTGATATGAGCAACATCACCATTTATCACAATCCGGCCTGCGGCACGTCGCGTAATACGCTGGAGATGATCCGCAATAGCGGTACTGAACCGACCGTTATTCATTATCTTGAGAATCCACCGTCACGCGATGAACTTGTCAAACTTATTGCGGATATGGGGATCGCGGTACGGGAACTGCTGCGTAAAAATGTTGAGCCGTATGAAGAACTGGGGCTTGTGGAAGATAAATTTACTGACGAGCAGTTAATCGACTTTATGTTGCAGTATCCGATCCTGATTAATCGTCCCATTGTGGTGACACCGCTGGGGACGAAACTGTGCCGTCCTTCAGAAGTGGTGCTGGATATTCTCCCGGATGCGCAGAAAGGGGCGTTTGCTAAAGAAGATGGCGAGAAGGTCATTGATGGGGCAGGTAAGCGCCTGAAATAAATCTCAAAGGGGGGCGGACGTCCCCTTATGATGACTTCGCCATTCCTTCCTGTCGCTCTTTCCGGGATGGCTCATTGCGGCAGTGTTCTGGCACTATTACCGCGCAAACTGTTTCTGGCAGATTAATACTCTGCAATGAAATTACATTATATTAATCTGGTTTAATCTATTGATAAAAAACAATAAAATTAATATCCATCCCATGTATTAATAAGGAAATTCTTAAAAGGAATTATAAATTGTAAAATTTATACAGCGCTTAAAAAGGGCTTGATATGCTGTTGCTCTCTGGGAGAGAACAAGACAGGAAAAAATCATGCTTTTAAATGAAAAAGCTGCCCCTTATGAAAAACAATATAGGGTTAAGCGGCATAGCAATAAGAGCATTAAAAATATATTTCTTAAAAGTGATCATCGTTTTAAGAATTATATGGGCCTAAATTTTAGAAACGCTGATTTTACTGGTGAAGATCTGTCATTTAGTGATCTGAGAAATGCCGATTTTTCATATGCATGTTTGCGCGGAGCAAATCTTAGTTATTGCTCTTTGAGAGGGGCAATCTTTGATTATGCTAATTGTTATGGTGTGAACTTTACGGAAAGCGATCCTGAAAATGCGAGTTTTTACAAAACGGTTTCCGAGTCAGATGCGTTATCTGATTCCATAGTGAAACCCAATCTGCTGGTTTCCATCTATATGCCCACGTGGAACCGAGAGGAATTAGCAAAGCGCGCTGTTGAATCGATCCTGAAACAGGAATACGAGAACTGGGAGTTGATCATTGTTGATGATTTCTCTCCCAATTACCTTAACCTTCAAGGGTTTATTGAAGGTCTGGCGGACCCTCGCATAAAATATATCAGAAATGATTATAACTCCGGCGCTTGTGCTGTGAGAAATCAGGCGATTACGCTTGCGAATGGTTATTTTATCACTGGCATTGACGATGATGACGAGTGGTTGCCAAACCGCCTCACATCCTTTCTTAAGGAACAACACAAACTGAATCAGCATGCATTTTTATATGCCGATGATTATATTTGTGATGCATCAGGTTATCTCTCGCTGGAGAGTTTAAGGCTTTATCCAAAACCAGATTATAACCAGCAATTATTTAACAAAAAGAATATCGTCGGAAATCAGGTTTTCACCTTAACATCGCGTTTGCAAACTGTCCTTTTTGATACGCAGCTTGCCGCAGCGCAGGATTATGATGCGTTTTACCGACTGGCAGAGCAATATGGTGGACCGTTTAAACTGAATCTTGCCACGCAAATTCTTTATGTAAATCACGGTGAAGTAAGAATAACTGCCTCCAGGAAGAAATTTTCGGGCTATTTCTCTTTTTATAAAAAACATAGCGATAAGTTCGACAAGACAAGTAAGAAGTACCAACTTTTCACACTTTACTATATTCGCAAAAAACCGATGTCTTTTCGGGTTTTTAGAAGCTTACTGTGCTTACGCAACGTTAAGCGTTACATGATGCTGCAAACTGTGTTTAAGGATAAGAAATTCTAAAACGTTACGGGCAACCCGTTGCGTATGGTCAGTCAGCATCTTCAACTCAAGCTTATTGGGGCTTAACAACCACGATCACCGCTTTCTGGATGAGCGCCTCAGCAGGGACGCTATTCTCAATATCTCATTCACGCCGGATGTCGCGACCCGCTATTGCGGGTCGCGCTGTTGTCCGTCATTGAGCGTCACCGGCCCCTCCACCTGTAGAAAAACCTTTTTAGCGCAGCGCAGGTAATGCAGTGGTGTTAGCCGCCAGTGAGGCGTCATATCCACCTGCGTTATGGGTCAACCGTGCATTCCTCAAAAATTCGCATCTCTGCTTTACATTTCATTCATGATATTGATAATCATTATCAAAATATTTCTTATTGTTGTTATTTGTTTCTCTTACGGAATGATCCCCAAAAAAGATGGGGAATAATGATTGAGGGTTGTTTGCATGAGATTTTCCCCTTTATACGGCGCGATGGCTCTGGCCTTCACGTCGCCGCTTTATGCGCAGGATGCGACAAGTAGTGATGATGAACTGATTGTTAGCGCGACACGTACGGAGGGTTCACGTAATGATTCCCCCCAGGTCATTAAGGTGATAAGCGAAAAAGAAATTGCCCAGCAACGGCAAATCACCTCGGACACCTCACAGATCCTCAGCAATTTACTACCGTCATTTTCGCCTCCACGGCAGAAAATGTCCGGCAGTGGAGAAACGCTCCGCGGGCGTATGCCGCTGGTGATGATTGACGGTATTCCACAGTCAAACCCGCTGCGCCCGACCGGGCGTGAAATGCACACCATTGACTCATCGATGATTGAGCGCATTGAGGTGATCAAAGGGGCGAACGCCAGCAACGGCGTCGGCGCCACGGGCGGGGTGATAAATATCATCACGAAACGCGCGCAGCCGGGCACCGTAAACCAACATTTCAGCGTGGAAACCACCACCCCGACGGCGGAATTTGACCGTGATACCCAGGCATATAAAACCAACTACAGCATCAATGGCAGCGAAGAGTATATCGACTACCTTTTCTCGCTGAGCTATGAAGATCAGGGCCTGTTTAAGGATGCGAATAATCACGCCATTGGCGTTGATAATACGCAGGGCGACCTGATGGATTCCCGCGCATGGGACATGCTGGCCAAGGTGGGGTACTGGCTGGATAACGATCAGCGCATACAGTTGAGCCTCAACCGTTATCGCCTGAAAAACAAAGATAACTACGTCAGTGTGAGGGGCGACCGCGACGCTGGCGTGCTCACCACCTCGGTGAAGGGCAACCCGGAAGGCAGCGCCCCCCACAACGACGTCTGGACTGTGGGCACAACCTACGATAACCATAACCTTGCGGGCATGAAGCTGACGGCGCTCGCTTACTATCAGCGCTATGAAGCGTTGTTTGGCGCAACCAACTCCTCTTCTTTCCAGGATCCTGCCATTGCGCCCATTGGCACCCTCTACGATCAGAGCCGGGCCTATACCGAAAAGTACGGCAGTAAAATTGCGCTGACCAGGGACGATATCTGGGATGATCGCATCAAAGCGACGCTGGGTTTCGACACCCTGTTTGATAACTCGAAACAGGATTTGTGGTCTACCGGGCGCACCTATGTGCCGGAAATTAATTACACCGACCTGTCTCCTTTCCTGCAAATGGAGTTTTCGCCTGTCGAATCGGTGAAATTAAGCGGCGGTGTGCGTTATGAGTACGCGCGTCTGAACATCGACAGTTACCAGACGGTGTGGGCGAATGACCGTGTGAAAGTAGAGGGCGGAACACCGTCTTTCGACAAGACGCTCTATAACGCGGGTGTGGTGTGGACCCCCATTGAGCCGCTCAGCCTGTTTGCCAGCTACAGTGAAGGCTTTACCGTCCCGGATGTCGGGCGCGTACTGCGTGGCATCGATACACCGGGGGTAAAACTTAATGACTACGGCGGCCTGCAGCCCATCGTCACGAAGAACAGTGAAGTCGGGTTCCGTGTGCAGCAAGCCCCGTTTGACCTTGAGGCCAGTTATTACAAATCCACCTCGAAACTGGGGAGTCGCGTGGAACTGGTCAATGATGCGTTTGTTGCCCGTCGCGAAAAAACAGAAATTGATGGCGTCGAAATTAGCGCGGGTTACAGCCCCAATGCGGACCACAAGCTGACGTTAGCCTGGTCGCACATGCGCGGTCGTTATGACAGCGATGACAACGGCAGCCTGGATGCGAAACTCGATGGTCTGAATATTTCCCCGGATCGTATCATCGCCAGTTGGTCGGCCAACTGGAATGCCGAATTAAGCACGTTCCTGCAGGCTAACTGGGCGTTAAGTAAAGCGTTCGACGACGCGGAAAAAGACTTTTCGGGCTATGCGTTGGTGGATGCTGCCGTGGGTTACAAACTGCCTTACGGTAAGCTGAATCTCGGTATCTCTAACCTGCTGAATAAGCAGTATGTCACCTACTATTCCCAGAGCGCTTCTGTTGACCCGGACCGCTATTTCGCCGGACGTGGGCGCACAGCCACGCTCGGCTACAGTATTGATTTTTGACTCAGACCGCCCCTTTCCGGGGCGGTATCAATGATGATGAAAAACACATTCTCATTTTCTCTGACGCGCCGCCGCGCGCTCCAGTCGCTGTTGCTGGGTGTTGTCTCACCGACGCTGTTTGCCCGTCAACCGGTCGCGCTGCGTGCCGTGTCACTTTTCCAGGGAGCGACCGACAGCCTGGCGGCGCTGGGTGTCACACCCGCTGGCATTGTTGAGTCCTGGACGGAGAAACCGGTTTATCGTTATTTGCGCCCGCAGCTCTCCGGTGTACCACAGCTCGGTCTTGAGACGCAGCCTGCGCTGGAAAAAATCGTATTGCTCAACCCGGATATTATTTTTGCCTCCCGCTTCCGTCACCAGGATATCGCGCCGCTGTTGCAAAAAATTGCCCCTGTTGCGCTGCTCGATGATGTCTTTGAGTTCAAAAAAACACTGCGGGTCGTGGCAGAAAACCTGGCGATGAAAAGCGCCGCGGCACAACTGCTTGAGCGCTGGGATGCGCGCGTTGCCACGCTACGTAATCTTATCCGGACGCGATTTGATACGGCGAACGGCCCGCAGGTTTCGGTGATTGAGGTGCGCCCTGATCATATTCGTAGCTACGTTGCGCGAAGCTTTCCGGGCTCGGTGATGTCCGAACTGGGTTTCGCCTGGAGTGAACAGGCGATGCAGGCGCAAAGCGCGTCGTTACGTTTCTCCGGCATGGAGAATATTCCTTTGCTGGACGCCGATATCTTTTTCATTTTACTGCGCGCTAACAGTCCGGCGATCGCCCGGCAGTATCAAACACTCACGGTACATCCGCTCTGGCAGCAACTGCGGGCGGTGAAAGCGGGACAATTATGGGTCGTGGACAGCGTGCCCTGGAGTTTGTCCGGCGGCATTCTGGGGGCGAATCAAATCCTCAACGATGTGGAATACGCACTACTCAGGGGGCGAGCATGAGAGGGCGATTTCTGCTCTGTAGCCTGTTGCTGGTGGTGATGGCGGTGGTCAGTATGATGACAGGCACCCGCGTTTATACCTTCGCGCAGTTAACAAATGCGCTGTTACATGCGGATCCGACCAGCGCGGTGGATACCATTATTCGCACCTCACGTTTGCCGCGTACCCTGCTGGCGATGGGGGTAGGGGCTTTTCTGGCGGTGGCGGGCGGTTTGATGCAGGCTTTGACCCGCAACCCGTTAGCCGCACCGGGACTGTTTGGCGTTAATGCCGGTGCGGCGTTGATGATTGTGCTGGTGGGCAGCTTTTTCGCCATTAGCTCCCCCTGGGTCACATTGTGTCTGGCGTTTACCGGCGCGTGTGCCACCGGCACGCTGGTCTGGTTGACCAGCCGCATTAGCAAAGGCCAGCTCAATCCACTGCGCCTGGTGCTGGCAGGTGTTGCCATTACCGCGCTGTGTAACGCCTTTACTCAGGCGATACTCGTTATCGACCAGGAAACGCTCGATACCATGTTGTTCTGGCTGGCGGGCAGCCTTGCGGGTAATGACCTTGTGCATCTGTACCCGGTACTGCTCCCTGGCGTGCTGTTGGTGGTCGCTGCCTGCCTGTTCGCCGGGCAAATGAACGTGCTGAACGCTGGCGAAGAGATCGCCCGTGGGCTCGGGCTCAACATCGCACTGGTACGGTTGCTGGCAAGCGTTCTGGTGGTTGGGCTGGCGGGCTGCGCGGTGGCGCTGGCGGGTAATATCGGCTTTGTCGGGCTTATCGTGCCGCATATCGCCCGCCAGTTGTTTGGCAGCGATCTGCGCCAGTCGCTCCCGGCCAGTGCCGTGCTCGGGGCTTTGCTGCTACTGGTTGCAGACATTGCCGCCCGGGTTGTGATTTTGCCGCAGGAGGTCCCGGTTGGGGTGATGACGGCACTCATGGGCGCGCCGTTCTTTATTTTGCTGGCGCAGCGCAGGGGGGACCATGCCGGATAGCAAACTCTTCCGTATGGGGCCCTTTTCACGCCAGTTCTCGCCGCGTTTGCTGCCAGTATTACTGGCTTGTTTACTCATCACCATGCTCGTCACCCTTGTGGCACTGAGTATCGGCGATGTGGCGATTTCGCTGCCGCAAACTTTTTGGCTCCTGTTCCAGCCTGACGCCCGCCCGCAAAGTTTTATTCTGCATGAGTTACGTTTACCACGCGTGGCGCTGGCGCTACTGGCTGGCGGCGGCTTAGGGATGGCCGGGCTTATCATGCAAACGCTGGTACGTAACCCGCTGGCCTCGCCGGATACCCTGGGTGTAACGACCGGAGCAAGCGCCGGTGCGCTGATATGGCTCTCCTTTTTCAGCCTGCAATACGGCAGCGCAGGGATGCCCTGGGCGGCGATGGCAGGCGCGGCCTGTGCTGTTGGGCTGATTTTTCTGCTCTCATGGCGTAAAGGGCTCACGCCATTGCGTCTGATCCTGACCGGTGTGGGTGTCTCGGCGCTGGCAGGGGCGGTCGTCACGTTAGTTCTGGTCTTTAGCCCGCTTACCACCACCTTTTCCGCCTGGGTGTGGCTAAGCGGCAGCGTCTATGCCGCGACCTGGGAGAAGGTGCTAAGGCTGCTGACGATTTATCTCTGGGCACTCCCGGTGGTGGTTTTTTTGCTGCGCTACCTGAAAACGTTGCAATTGCATGATGAGCTGGCGGCCGGACTCGGCGTACGAGTACATCCCCTGCGGGTGCTGCTGTTGCTCGGCTGCGTGGTGCTCTCCGGCGGGGCGATTGCGCTGGTGGGGGCAATGGCTTTTGTCGGTCTGATAGCGCCGCACATTGCCAGGCGGGTGGTACGTCAGGGCTTTTTTGGTCAGGCCTTTGTCACCGTGTGCTGTGGGGGCTGCATGGTGACCATCGCCGATCTGCTGGCACGAACCCTGTTTCGGCCCGCCGATATTCCGGCCGGGGTTTTTGTGGCGCTGGCCGGTGCGCCGTTCTTTTTATGGCTGCTTATTCGGCAGCGAACGTAACCGATGAGGAAACCGTGTCTCTCACAACGCAAAAGCTGAGCATCAGCTACCACCAGCAACAGGTGATCGATTCGCTGGATTTAGCCCTGCCAGCGGCAAAAGTGTCGGTGCTGATTGGCAGCAACGGCTGCGGTAAAAGCACGCTGCTCAAAGCCATGGCGCGACTGCTGACGCCACAGTCAGGGACGGTCATTCTGGATGGCGCGGACATTCACGCCAGCAATACGTCGCAGATTGCCCGCCAACTGGCCATCTTGCCGCAAACCCCCGTCGCACCGGAGGGTATCACCGTACGTCAACTGGTCAGCCTCGGGCGTTTTCCTTACCAGAACTGGTTGCGACAGTGGTCAGCGGAAGATGAACAGCAGGTGGAGGAGGCGTTACGCCTGACGGGAACCACAGCTCTGCAACATCGCCCGGTGGATGCGTTATCCGGCGGGCAGCGTCAACGGGTGTGGATTGCCATGACACTGGCACAGGCGACGAACACCGTGTTACTGGACGAGCCCACAACCTACCTTGACCTGGCGCACCAGATTGAGATTCTGGAACTGTTGCGCGGCCTCAATCAGCAGCAGGGCAAAACCATTGTGATGGTACTGCACGATCTGAACCTGGCCTGTCGTTATGCCGATCACCTGGTGGCCGTACATCAAGGCCGGGTGTATGCGCAAGGGGCGCCAAAGCAGATCATGACGGAAGCCCTGGTGAACAAGGTGTTTAATTTGCGCTGTCGGATTATTGACGATCCTTTCTTCCATACGCCGTTGTGCATTCCTTTTCCAGGAGAGTCCCATGCTGACGATTGAGGAACATACGTACCTGCAAACCGTGTTTCGCCTGCGCTCACTCGCACAGGCAGACTGGCGAAGCGTGCCGGGCGAGGCACTGCGGGATGCGCAAACCTGTCGGGCGTTACTTGCGCGCGTGATGCCGCTTATCGGTGCGCCGGACCTGGCGATTGCCGCGTCACTTTTCGCCAAAAGAGTGGCATTTCTCGCATCCGGAAGTGTGCTTTACGCGATGAGTGTGTTTGATAAAGGCCTGCCGTTATCACTCACGGCGTGTCGACTGGAATATGCGCACGATAACGGTTTGTGGACATCGTCGTTGCCCGCCGATATTACGGCGACGGGGTACGCCCCGGGTGCGCGTGACGCGTGGCGTGAAACCATTGTCAGTACCTTATTCAGAACGTTTTTCGCGCCGCTGTGGCAAAGCTTGTCACAGGTGAGCGGTTTGCCGGAGCACATTCTCTGGGAAAATACCGCTGTGCGGGTCTACTCCTTATATCAGGGACGGATGGAGGGGCTTAGCGCCGATCAGGAGAAGCGCCAACAGGCGGATTTTGCCTGGCTGCTGGAAGAGGCTGCCCCGTCACTGTTTGGCCTGCCATGGAACCCGCTCACACGTTTTCGTCGACCCCTGCAAAAAGATGTGGCGGGAAACAGGGTGCGCTTTCGCCGCACCTGCTGTTTTTATTACAAAACGGTGCAACCTGTGGAGTATTGTCACAATTGCCCGCTGTGCAAGGCAACGTCGTTCTGATTGTGCGCGCAGCGGTTGAGGGCGGGAGCCTATCGGTGTCATACAGCGCGGGCCTGCCAGGTCGAAAAACTCAGGCAGGCAATGAGCCGCAGGGAGTGGCAAGGACGCTACGGAGTTCGCTTAAAGGAACCGCTTTTGCAAAGTACCACCCCTGCGCGCAGCCTCCCGGTACGTTATCTTTCAGAAACTGATACTGTATGTCTGTCTCCACCCCTTCAAAGACCACTATTTTAGGTATGTTTTTAAACATCTCTATCAAACCAGGAAGAATATCTTTATTGGTGGATTCTGTTCCTATTGAATCCGTTATCGACTTATCAATCTTAATTTCGCCCACGTCAAGCAAGGAAAGCCAGTTCAGATTTGAATAACCGGTGCCGAAATCGTCGAGGGCAAACATAATACCGGTCCCCTTAAAAAGGTCCATCGAGCGTTTAATATCTTCTGTACCGGAACTTTGTCTTTCTGTAATTTCAAGAATAATCGATTCGCCTGCAACGTTTTCATCTTTTAACGTGCTGAGTAGTTTTTCACGAAACACCTCGGAACAGATATCCGCGCAACTGACGTTGATGCTAAGGGTGATATCGCTGTTCAGCAGTACCGGAGCACACTCTTTGATGGAATGCTCAACCACATACAGGCTAATCTTGTTTATTAAGTCATTCTTTTCCGCTAGCGGAATGAAGATATCCGGGCCGATATGTCCGATTTGTGGGTCCGTCCAGCGTAACAGTACCTCGACGCCGGTTATTTTGCGGTCTTTAAGCCTGTAGATGGGTTGGTAGACAAAATGCAATTCGCGGTTTTCGATTGCGCTTTTTAGTCGGGAAAGCAATGACTGCTTATGTGATACGTTATTAATGTAAAGGGCGCCTATCAACAGTCCAATGATAAAGGATGCGCTAAACAGAGAGATCAGAACATAAAAATTGTTTTTGAAAAATAAAGGGAGTGATGTCCCGGTAATAACGCAAATGTCATTGGCACTATTGCAGGCATGTTCCGTAAAATACAACCAGGAATGCTCTCTGTTATGTTCTACAGACTCCAGTAATTGTGTGTTTTTTCCAATCATGAAAAAATGATTTTCATGTTTGAAATCACCTATGATGGCATCAAAATCCATCTTGTTGGCTTCCTCCCAGAAACGCTGGAAGGCAAAAGGTGACACCGTTATGGCGAAGTTGCTGGTATAAAAGACGTCTGCCGTAATGTTTTCTTCAATTTGCGCATCAAAGACCCACGTATAGCTTCCCCGGTTGACCTTATTTCTGAACATATTCAACGAAAGCGGCGCGCTCAGTTTTCCCCACAGGGCCGAACAGACAATTTTCTCATCCTCAACATAGGCGATATCTTTGATAAGCGGGTAAGGCCAGAGCCGTTTACGCAGCACCTGCTGGTATTGATCACTGCATGGCGCATAGACTGCAAACTCCTGTCGCAGTCCGTCAATCAGTTTGACTTGCGAGATAAGGCTGTTGCTGCGCGCCAGAATGGATTCAGCATAATCTTCTAGTTTTTCATGGGTATAGATATAGTATACCCCCAGGCCTGCGCCATACAGGGCACCGAAGGTTAACACTATCGATAATGCGTAAATGCCGATCCTGTGGTGGATAGTTCTCAGTATTTGCAGTGGCATTGTTGACAACATTCCCCTGTCGTTATGGTTATCCGGCGCGCACGCTTTGTACAGTATTAACGCTATCCCAGTCATGTACTCCGACCTGAGAGGTAAAGCGTACTTATCGTGATTATCGGCCACACTGCTCGGGACTTTATCTGTTATCGCTGTACATTCCCTCGACCGTCGTCAACGCCAGTGACCTGGCACAATAAATTGCAAAAGAGCACAGTTTCAAAGAGGATTTTTTAAAAGAGTGGTTCCTGTAAAAATTCACGGAACAATAAAATATTCCACACCTGTAAATATTTAAAAAGAGAAATACCCTAAAGCCGACGCTGAGATTGACCGTGAATGGCCTGAGCACCTGTCGGTTCAGCAAGGGGGGTGATCAGGTTTGGTTTGACTTTAATGATGCACTGATTTGTCTGCGCCAGTGCGAGTATTTGCGTGGCGGTCAGTTGCTTAACCGTCTGAATTAACTCAATGTCCATGTTTAAAAAGCTTTCGGCTTGTTTGACATCTTCAGCGGCTACGCGTTGTGCCAGTAAAAGATATGACAAATTAAGGTTGTGAATTTCTTTAAGGACAGAAACTTGTGTGGTCATTTATACGCCGGGTTAAAAAACGGAAGAAAGAGGTGTGCAGCAGGAGAAAACCGCTACCTGATATGATACATGCAAAATACAACTTTCGCGTGAAAATTTACATACTTTTCACAATGCGTTTATAGGTCCCCCGAAATATTGTCGGTATACCATTCTGAAAATGAGTTAATAATGAAAGTCATTCGCGTTGGCGTTACGAAAATTATGTTCCTGTAACAGAGAAAGTCTGATGGCCGACAATATCTCATTACCTGTTTTACGCGGCATCTATGCTGCCCTGGCAGTTGCCCACATCACTCAGGCTCCATCCGCGCACCAGAAACTCACTATTTTCTCCCGGCACATATTAATATTCACCCTGCAACGCTTCTATTCCCATATTTCGCATATACGAAAACGAGGTGGTATGAACCCTTAATCTGACCAGGATCAAAAACCATTTACCCAAATTAATATAAAAAGACAGTGTATTTCACCAGCAATGCCTCTAATTGCATTTTCCAGCTTAGCTTATGCGTAAGCGGTTAATATATTTATTACCAAAAAGTCTTTTTAGTCACACTTCGTTTATTACTAGAGTTGATTTCCGGACAATTTTGAAGGAAAACAACCATGACCTCAACCCAGCGCATTGCCCGTCACGATACTGATTTACTGGATATTCACCCCGTTGCCGGAAATATTGGTGCGGAGATACGCAATATTTCGCTTTCGGCTGACCTCGATGATAACCATATTCAGCAAATTGAAAATGCACTCGTAAAATATAAGGTTTTATTCTTCCGTAAACAGCATCATTTGACCGACGAAGCCCATCAGGCCTTCGGTGCGCGTTTGGGTAAGATCGTGGCGCATCCTACGGTGCCGTCGCCTGCGGGCACAAAATTGTTCGAGCTGGATGCCTCAAAAGGCGGTGGGCGGGCAGACTCCTGGCATACCGATGTCACCTTTGTGGATGCTTTCCCGAAAATATCCATTCTGCGCGGTGTCACCATCCCGGAATATGGCGGTGATACCGTCTGGGCGAATACCGCATTAGCCTATGAATTACTGCCGGAATCGTTAAAACAATTTGTCGGCACACTGCGCGCTATTCACAGTAATAATTACGACTACGGCGCAGAACGTATTGTCACTGAAGAACATCGCCTTAATCACCATAAAAATGTTTTTGTCTCTTCCGTATGGGAAGCGGAACATCCGGTGGTGCATGTTCATCCGGTAACCGGCGAGCGCGCCTTATTACTTGGTCACTTTGTGAAAAAGCTGGTCGGCTTTAACAGCCGTGAATCGGCGCAGATTTTTGAATTACTGCAAAACCGCATTACCCGCCTGGAAAATACCGTGCGCTGGCAGTGGCAGCAGGACGATGTGGTTATCTGGGATAACCGCAGCACTCAGCATTACGCCGTCAATGATTATGGCAACCAGCCACGTCTGGTCCGTCGCGTCACTATTGAAGGCGAACCTGCCGTCGCCATTGACGGCAGCCGTAGCCGCACCGTAACCCGTCCGCAGGATGCCGTAAACGATACCCCAGACAGGGAAGTGAACTATGCAGCGTCGTGATTTACTCAAGGCTATGGCGGCGTTCGGGGTCTACAGCATGATCCCGGCTATCGCGCGGGGGGCAAATGTGGCCCGCAAATATGATGGCGTGACGCTCAATGTCTCCACGTTCAGTACCGCCTGGCCGCAACTGATTCGCCAGTGGCTGCCGGAATTTGAAGCCCTGACCGGGGCAAAAGTGCAGCTCGATACGCCTGCCTTCCCGGTTTATAACCAGCGTGCCGACCTGGAACTGTCGACACGCGGGTCGGCCTATGACGTGGTCAACGTTACCTTTATCTACACCAGCCGCTGGATCAACGCGGGTTGGCTGACCCCGCTGGATGAGTTTGTCGCTAATCCCAATCTCACGCCGGCTGACTGGGGGTTACAGGATTTTTTGCCTGCTACCCTGGCGGCGGAAACCGGGCGCAATGGCAAACTGTACGGCATCCCTTATGTGGTGGAAGCCATGTTGACCGGGGCCTCACGCTATGACCTGATTCAACAGGCCGGGCTGGCATTCCCGAAAACCACCGATGATCTGGTGAAGGTTCTACAGGCGGTGAACAAGAAAGAGCGCGTCGCCGGGTATGTCACCGACAACCACTATGGCTGGACCTTTATTCCCTATCTGCAGGCTTTTGGCGGCAACGTGTTCCGCGCGCCGCCGGATGACCTGTTCCCGACGCTGGATACCCCGGAAGCGGTGCAGGCGGCTGACTATTTTGCCCGCCTTATTCGCGAGTTTGGCCCGAACGGCGGCATCACCTATACCGCCGACCAGTCCTTGCAGGCGCTAAAACAGGGAAGGGTGAACGTCTCTGACGCCAGCCAGACCTACCTTGCACAACTGGGCAATGCGGAAAGCTCGCGCACCCTGAACACGGCTCATTTTGGCCCAATGGTCAACGGGCCAAAAGGGTGGTTCCCCGGCATGGCGACCCATGCGCTGGGTATCCCGGCAGGTTCGAAAAATAAAGAGGCGGCGTGGGCGTTTATCCAGTGGGCGCTTTCGAAACAGAACACGGCACGCACGCTGGCCGCCGGATACGGTTCACCGACCCGCCGTAGTGATATCGACTCGCCGGTGTTCCGTTCTAAGCAGGTGATCAACGGCGTGGATCTGGCACAGCTTTCCATTGATGCCATCGACCAGGCGGGCAAGGGCGGTTACATGAAATACCGCACCGTGGAGTTTTATCCGCAGGTTGACCAGCAATTGAACAAAGCCATTGCGCTGATTGCCTCCGGCCAGCTTTCGGCAAAAGAGGCGATGGCCCAGGCGCAGGCCGGGACGATTGCGGATTTAAAACGCGCCGGGGCGAAGATTTAGAGCCTGAATACAGGCTATTTTATTTGCCATTTTGGCCCTGGGCAGTGCTCACACAAAACGCATAGCGTTTTGAACGCCCGTTAGGGCGGCCCGGAGGGTGTGCGAAGCTAATAATCCTCACGTACTTCAAGTACGCTCCGGTTGTTCCGCGCTGTCCGAGTCCAAACTGCCTGCAACAATTACGCCTGTAGTTCAGGCTCTATGGAATTGAAACGATGGCACAACTCAAAAGCTGGCGTCAGCGCCAGCATTACGCCTGGCTGCTGGGGTTATCGCCGTCGCTTGTGGTGCTGACCTTACTGACGCTGGTCCCGGCAGCGGCACTGCTGGTCACCAGCCTCACGCCGTTCAGCCTGACTAACCCGGAAGCGACATTCACCTTTAGCAATCCACTGGTGAACTATCAGCAGTTGCTGCATGACGACCGCTTTCTCAACTCGCTGGTGACGCAGCTTAAGCTATCGGTGGTGAGCGTCTTCTTCCAGGTGCTGATCGGACTGCTGCTGGCGCTGCTGCTGAATGGCTCGTCGCGGCTGCTCAACGGGGTGCGTACCTTGTTGCTCATCCCTATGGTACTGCCGCCGATTATCGTGGCGCTGATCTGGAAAATTATCTACACCCCGGACATCAGCCCGCTGCACCAGATTCTGGAGCGCATCAACCTGCCGCTGAACTCGCTTATCGCCAACCCGGACACCGCGCTGTGGGCGATAGTGGTGGCCGACGTCTGGCAGTGGTTTCCGTTCACCATGCTGATGGTGCTGGCGGCCCTGCAAATGGTGCCCAACGAACCGCGCGAAGCGGCAAGCCTCGACGGTGCTTCGTCGTTCAACATCTTCCGCTACATCGTATTGCCGCACCTCAAACCGGTGCTGGCGGTGTGCATTCTGTTTCGTCTGATCGACAGCTTCAAAGCCTTTCCGCTGATTTACATCCTCACGGACGGCGGACCGGGCTCGGTGACAGAAGTCACTAACTACTACGGTTTTATTCAGGCTTTTAACTTTTCCTGGTGGGGATACGGCAGCGCCATCGCGGTGGTGATCCTGGTTGGGGTGTTTATTTTAAGCTGGCTGATTGGCCGTGCGGGGTGGAATGATGACAGTACAGCACACTGATGAACGCCGTCCGCTCGCGTTCACCGTTACGCGGCGCAAAAAATGGCGTTTCAAAGGCAAGCGCACGCTGGCGGCGTTACTGCTGCTGGTGTTGTTTCTCGCACCTTTCCTGTGGATGGTCATCATGTCGTTGCGCCCGTCGATGGATGCGTTCGACCTGACGCTGTTTTTCACGCCCACGCTGGAGGCGTATCGCCAGTTGATTGCCGGGAATTTCCTGCAGCCGTTTGGCAACAGCCTGATGGTCAGCGTGATTTCCACGGTATTTTCGCTCCTGCTCGGCGTGCCAGCCGCCTGGGTGCTGACGCGCTGGCGCTTTCGCGCCCGTCGTTATGTGGCGCTGTGGATCCTGGTGACGCGCATGGCGCCACCCATCGCCTTTACCATTCCGTTCTTTCTCGCCTTTCGCTGGCTTGGCCTGCAGGACACCATCATCGGACTGGCGATTGTCTATCTCACCTTTAACCTGGCGGTCGTTATCTGGCTGATGCAGACCTTCTTTGCCGCCATTCCGGTCACGCTGGAAGAGGCGGCGTGGATGGATGGCTGCTCCCTGTGGGGCAGTTTCTGGCGGGTGTCGCTGCCGCTGGTCAAACCGGGCCTCGCGGCGACTGCCATCCTCTGTTTCATCTTCTCGTGGAACGACTTTTTCTACGCCCTGATTTTAACCCGTACTAACGCCATTACCGCCCCGGTCGCCATTGTGAATTTCTTGCAATACGAAGGGTGGGAGTGGAGCAAAATCGCCGCCAGCGGCACGCTGGTGATGTTGCCGGTGGTTGCCTTCACCCTGCTGGTGCGGCGCTATCTGGTACAGGGCTTAACCGCTGGTGGACTTAAGGATTAATAATGGCAACCCTGACACTCAACAACATCGCAAAACGTTTTAACGGGCAGACCATTATCCCTGGTCTGGATTTGACCATTCACCACGGCGAATTTATTGCCCTGGTGGGGCCGTCCGGCTGTGGAAAGTCAACGCTGCTGCGTATGATCGCCGGGCTGGAGGGTATCGACGGCGGCGAGCTGATTCTGGACGGCGAGGTGATTAACGATCTCTCGCCACAGGCGCGCAACATGGCGATGGTCTTTCAGAACTACGCGCTCTATCCGCACATGACGGTGGCGGATAATCTCGGTTTCTCGCTCAAAATGCAGGGTGTGGCGAAGGCGAAAATTGACAGCCAGGTGCGACAGGCCGCCGACACGTTAGGGCTGACGCCGCTGCTGGCGCGCAAACCGTCACAGCTTTCCGGTGGGCAGCGCCAGCGTGTGGCAATGGGCCGCGCGATCCTGCGCCATCCGCGTCTGTTCCTGTTTGATGAGCCGCTCTCTAACCTCGACGCCAAACTGCGCGTGGAGCTGCGCACTGAAATCAAGGCGCTGCATCAGCGGCTTAACACCACCATGATTTACGTCACCCACGATCAGATTGAGGCCATGACCATGGCCGACCGTATCGTGGTGCTGCGCGACGGGCATATTGAGCAGGTGGGCACGCCGCTGGAGTTGTACGACCACCCGGCCAACGCCTTTGTAGCGAGCTTTATCGGTTCGCCGTCGATGAACTTGTTCACCGGACACGTGGAGCGGCCTGGCATCGTGATGACCGATGACGGCATTGCCCTGCCGGTAGCCCAGACGCCGGGGCTGGATATCGGGCAGCGAGTGCTCTACGGGGTGCGACCACAGCACTTTGTGCTGACGCCGGGGGCGTCGATCGATGCCCATGTCAACGTGGTAGAACCCACCGGTTCGGAAACGCAGATCCTGCTCAATATCGGCCAGCAAAAAGTGACCACGCTGTTTCATCAGCGCGTGGCGGTACTGCCGGGTGAAACGCTGAAAATCCTGCCGGATGCCCGTCATGCTCATCTGTTTGATGCCGCAAGCGGCGTGCGACTCAATTAACGCTGAGGGAGGTAATGAACAGGAAAGCGATTATCTTTGGCGTCGATGGATTAATGATGCCGCCTGTCAAAAAATCGCTGCCGAAACCGCGCCTGCAGGGTTATTAAGTGACGTTGTCACTTAATGTCAGCGCCCATGGGCATGTCACCTTAACCCAGGGGGAGGAGCGCGAGAGGCTGGCGCAACCATTGCTTATCTGTCTGGTGTTAAACGCGCTACCCTTGACGGTTCTATAATGCAGGCGTTACTGGCGCCAGATGGGACAGAAAGATGACCGAACATCGTTATACCCGTTACGGGAGTTTGCAAAACAAAGTGGTGGTGATCACCGGCGGGGCCAGCGGGATTGGCGCCGATTTGGTGGCGGCGTTTCGCCAGCAGGAGAGCCGGGTGCATTTTCTGGATATCGATATGACGGCGGGGAGTGCGCTGGCGCAAACTCTAGGCGCCTGTTTTCATCCGGTCGATGTGCGAAATATTGCCGCGTTGCGCGAGGCAATCAACAACATTGCCGCCCGGGAAGGTCGCATTGATGTGCTGATCAATAACGCCGCCCGTGACGACCGGACCGATACCTTCACGGTGGAGCCCGAGGGCTGGCGCGAGAGCCTGGCGGTGAACCTTGATCACCAATTCTTTGCCAGTCAGGCCGTTGCCGCGCTGATGCAAAAAGGCGAGGGCGGCAACATTATTCTGACCAGCTCCACCAGCTTTATGAAGGGCAGACCGGGCATGTCCGGTTACACCACGTCAAAGGCGGCGATTGTCGGGCTAAGCCAGACGCTGGCGCGCGAACTGGGGCCATCGGGCATTCGCGTTAACTGCATCGTGCCGGGGGCGATTTCCACCCCACGTCAGCAGGCGCTGTGGCGCACGCCGGAATCCGAAAAGGAGATCCAGGCTATGCAGTCGCTGGATATCACCCTTGAAGGCCGGGACGTTGCCGCCATGGCGCTTTTTGTCGCCTCCGATGACGCCCGTGGCTGTACCGGGGGGCTCTTTTTTATCGACGCCGGTATCCGCCTGGTGTGACCGCATCTTCACCCCCGCACGCTGGCTGCGCGCACGTGCAGGGTGCGCCGGGGCGTCGTGATGATGGTGGTGACGACGCCCACAATATGCGCGCCTTCCTCCTCATCAATGTACACCGTGCGATAGTTTTCGTTCTCTGCCACCAGGCGCGGTGGTGAGAGGCGTAAACGCCGGACGGTAAAACCGCTCAGCAGGCGGGCGACGACGATATCGCCATCCGCCGGCTGCAGGCTGCTATCCACCAACAGTAAGGAGCCGGGCAGGATCGCCGCGCCGCACATGGCATCGCTGGCGGTGCGCAGCACATAGGTTGCTGACGGGTGGCTAATCAAGTGTGCCACCAGGTCGATCGCACCTTCGATGTAATCGGCCGCCGGGCTGGGAAAAGCGCTGGTTGTCATTGCATGTCGCTCCCACGTAATGGCAGGCATAAGGCTGCCTGACAAACCTGTAGACGTCCTGATAAAGGTGAGGCTTTCGCCGCTGAAACATCCATGGTTACTGTTTTTATGTATTACTGTGTTTATATACAGTATCGCCAGAAAGGGGCATCGATCAAGCCGCTCCGCTGCGATTTTTGTGAAGGGATTGATGACACAAGGATTTTTGTTGGATGATGAAAAATGCGCGATTAGGGTATTTCAGGCCATCGCCTTGCCGCAGACAACCATGAGAATAATAAGGGAAAAAACGCTATTTTATTATTTCGTGGCGGCGGACGTTTTTTACATTCAGTGGGCCAGCCACTACACTTAGCAGCAGTTTAACCATTGGATGGCGAAAATGACGGCATTGAAAACCCATAATTTCTTTTTTATCGTTCTGTTGTTGCTGGTCAGTGTGGCATTTTTTAGCCTGATCCAGCCGTACTATGCAGCCATTATCTGGGCCGTTATTCTGGCGCTTATTTTTTATCCGCTGCGGGTGAAATTATCCGGCTGGTTACGGGGCCGAGACGGTATTGCTTCGTTGCTGACCGTACTGCTTATCTGCGTGTTGGTTTTTATTCCATTAATGATTATTGTTACGTCACTGGTTGCGGAAATTAATGCGCTTTATCAACGGTTGCAAAATAACGCCACGGATTTGCCGCAGCTCTTTACTGACAGTATTAGTTATCTGCCCGGCTGGGCGCAGGGATATTTACGTGACAATGACTTTGACTCTGTCGGCGCCATTCGCGAAAAATTATCTGGCGTGGCGCTGAGCTCCGGGCGATATCTGGCGGGCAGCGCGGTGATTATTGGTAAAAATACCCTGAGTATTACCGGCAGTTTCTGTCTGATGGTCTATCTGCTGTTCTTTTTACTGAAAGACGGCTCCCGGCTGGTTCGCAGAATATTTACGGCTATTCCGCTGACGGACAAAATCAAACGCCGCCTGTTCCATAAATTTGCCAGCGTCTCCCGCGCCACGGTGAAAGGGACACTGGTGGTAGCAATTGTGCAGGGGGCGCTGGGAGGCTTCGGCTTCTGGTTTTCCGGCATTAACGGCAGCCTGTTGTGGGGTTCGCTGATGGCATTCATGTCGCTGATCCCGGCGGTGGGTACGGCGCTTATCTGGGTTCCGGCGGCTATTTTTCTCTTCTCCACCGGGGAAATTATCACCGGTACAATGATGACGCTCTATTTTGTCGTGGTGGTCGGGCTGGCTGATAATATCCTGCGGCCATTATTAGTCGGCAAAGATACCCGAATGCCCGATTATTTAATTTTGCTGACTACGCTTGGCGGGTTGCAATTCTTTGGCATTAACGGTTTTGTGCTGGGGCCAATGATTGCCGGGCTGTTTATTGCATCGTGGAATTTACTCGCCGAAGACCGTGCGCTGGCAATGAAATCGGAACAATAATCTGTATTGCCGCCGCCGATATTTTTCGCCGGCGGCTGTGATGCCATTTCCACAAGCCCGGGGAGCACAGGTAAAGAAGTGAAAAGAATTTGAGGAAAAACAGGCCCTGTGGTAGAAATAGGGCGTGTTTTACTACTGAGGACAATCGTTCCGCCACGATGAGAAGCAATGTGCGGATATTGTAATTTTATGGATAATCTGTTCAGGACGTTCATTTCTGGCTTTTCCCGTCTTACTTCTTCTGTCTTTCTGCTTTCCGGCGAACAACACTGGCGCTCGGCGCTATAGTCCTTTTCTCTCTGCTTAGGCTCGCGTAAATTACGCGACTTTTTTTACGCACCGGGTTTTCCGTTAGGGAAGAACCCTGCAGGATTATATTCTCAAGCAGGAGAAGCATGATGATTTACTGGATATTATTAGCGCTGGCCATCGTGGCTGAAATAACCGGCACATTATCAATGAAGTGGGCAAGTGTGACCAACGGACACACCGGTTTTGTTCTGATGCTGGTGATGATTGCACTGTCATATATTTTATTATCATTCGCGGTTAAAAAGATTGCCCTCGGGGTGGCCTATGCCCTGTGGGAAGGGATCGGTATTTTATTGATCACCCTGTTTAGCGTTGTGTTGTTTGATGAAGCGCTCTCGCCGATGAAAATTGCCGGGCTGATGACGCTGGTTGTTGGGATTGTGCTTATCAAATCGGGCACCCAGAAAGCGGCTAAGACGCCGCAGGAGCGCCGCAATGCAACAGTTTGAGTGGGTTCACGGCGCCTGGCTGGCGGTGGCTATTGTTCTGGAGATCGTCGGCAATATTTTCCTTAAATTTTCAGCGGGTTTTCGCCATAAATTATACGGGATTGGCTCGCTGGTGGCGGTGCTTGGTGCCTTTGCCGCGCTGTCTCAGGCGGTAAAAGGTATAGATTTGTCAGTGGCTTACGCGCTCTGGGGTGGGTTCGGCATTGCCGCGACCCTGGCGGCGGGCTGGATCCTCTTCGGCCAGCGCCTGAATAATAAAGGCTGGATAGGGGTTATCTTATTGATTGTTGGTATGATACTAATAAAACTCGCCTGATGTGATCGCTGCCCGAATTTGGGGCAGCGAAATCCACCGTCTGTAATACGCTTAGTTAACGGAAGTCCTCAACCGGCTGTTTTTCCTGTTAAGGATAGAGGGGGCAGTGCATGTTGAACCCATTTAGCTGGCGGAATATCCCGAATGCCAAAACCCTGTTCGTCATGATCTTCCTGGCAGGGATTGGGCTTATATTTTCCATCGTTGCACTGCTTTACCTTTCGTTGCATCTGATCAGTAGTAAAGCCAACGAAATTGATGAACATCGCACCGCGCTGTCCGTGCAGGGGGCGATCCAGACCTCGGTAAATCGCGTGCGCTCGCTGGTCATTGATAACGCCGTCTGGGATGACGCGGTGCGGGAAGCGTATCGCCCACAGCTCGATACCCAATGGCTCTATAAAACCTGGGGCGAGGGATTTAAAGTCAATAATCTCTATGACGGCACCTTTATTCTTGATGAAAACTTTAACGTCTTATGGGGAGCGTTTCACAGCGCCACATTTACGGAACATTCACTCGATTTTTTTGGCAAGGGTTTACAGGCGCTCATCCGTAATAATTCGGCTTCGCTGATTTCCAGTAATGAAATTTATGCCGGAATTACCCGTACCCGCAGCGGCACCGCATTTATAGGGATTGGCCTTATCCGCCCGATGGTGGGTAATTTAGCGGTTAATGATAATACCCGGCGTTATCTGGTGATTACCCGCCACCTGAATACACAAATCCTTAAAGAGCTGGGCGATACCTTCCAGATAGCCGATTTAGCGTTCACGGAGCAGAAGCCGGATGAATTCGCCGTGCCGCTGGAAAGTTCGGCGGGGGAAGTGCTGGGCTGGTTAGACTGGTCACGGCGCTTGCCGGGCGCGGAGGCGGCCGAGGCGGCCTCTGCCAATATTCGTCAAATCGCCCTGCTGGCATCGGAATTGATCCTCCTGTTTATTATCCTGAGCAGCGCCGGGTTGTATAAGCTGGCGAAAGGGGAAAATATTGCTCGCCAGATTGCCCTAACCGACTGGCTGAGCCACCTGCCTAACCGCCGCGCCCTGATTGAACATCTTGATAAACTCGCCGCGCGGGGCGACACCAGTATGATGAGCGTCGCCTTTGTCGATCTTGATGGGTTCAAGGATGTGAACGACATTTACGGGCATGACGTGGGGGACCGACTGATCAGAACCATCGCCCAGACGTTACGGGAGAAAGTGCCGACGCAGGGGATGCTGGCACGGATGGGGGGCGATGAGTTTGCCATGACCATTGGCGGCCCCTGGGCAGAGGAGCAGACCGCAAGATTTGCCGAGTATGTCCTGGCGTATCTGAATAACCCCATCCAGGTGGGAGAGCGGACGATCCATATTGGAGCCAGTATTGGCATCGCCAGCGGCACGCTGGTGGAGTGCACCAGTACTGAGCTTTTTCGCCGTGCCGATATTGCCATGTACCACTCAAAAAGCATCGGTAAAGGGCGCATCACGCATTACGATGCGGCGCTGAACAGTGCCCGCGAGCGGCAGTTGCTGATTGAAAATGATATCCGCAATGGTCTGGAGCGCGATGAATTCGATGTCTGGTATCAGCCCATTGTGGATGCGCGTAGCCTGGCGATGATTGGCGTCGAAGCACTTGTCCGCTGGCCTCGCCGCCCGGCTGGCGAACTTAAACCCGATGATTTTATTGTGATTGCGGAAACCAGTGGGCTGATTTACGAACTGGGGCAGTTTGTTCTGCGTCGCGCCTGTAACGATCTGCAGGCGCACAGCGATTTAAAATTGTCGGTAAATATCTCTCCGGCGCAATTTCGCGACCCTGATTTTGAGGACAAGGTGGCGAAGGTGCTGATAAGTACGCGCTTCCCGCCAGCACGCCTGCAACTGGAAGTGACCGAAACCTATGTTGTGGAAAATCCGGAGCGTGCGCATATCGCCATTACCACCCTGAAAGCGCTGGGCATGTCGGTCGCGCTGGACGATTTTGGTACCGGATACTCCAGTATCGGCTACCTGCGTCGCTTTAATTTTGAAACGATCAAAATTGATAAATCCCTGGCCGGGCTGGTGGATGATGATGAACAAGCGTCGGCGCTGGTGAGTGGCACAATTCGTATCGCCAGTGCGCTGGGAATGATGGTGGTGGCCGAAGGCGTGGAAAATGAAAAACAGATGAAGATGCTACGATTGGCCGGTTGCGACCAGTTACAAGGCTACTGGTTTAGCGAACCCATGCCGCTGGACGACATCTTACATTTGCGTCATCTGCGGCAGGGCTGATTTACTCTTTTGCCAGCGCTTCGAGTTTGTCACGAAAACCGGTCACCGAAATGGCCCGGTTGTCGGCGCGCCAGCGATCTTTGGCGGCCGGGGCTGAACTCTGGACCGCAATAAGCTGCCAGCCTTCGGCGGTTTTCAGCATCAACGGCGAGCCACTGTCGCCGGGCAACGTATCGCATTGATGCGACAGCACGCTGTTTTGCGCCCAGCCGGTAACAATGCAATTTTCGTGGCTGTACAGCGTGTCCAGATGATCGGCCGGATAACCCGACTGCGTCACTTTGCGCTCTGCCACTTTTAGCGCATCCGTCAGCGCCGCTTTATCACCCACAAACAGCGGTAACGGCGTAATGCCGGACGGCGGATTGCGCAGCACAACCAGCCCAAAATCCCAGGGGGCGGCGGATGACGGCACGATCCAGCCATCACCATCGGGTTTCAGCCGTTTACCCAGAGACGGGTCGACGCGCCCTTCGATGCCGTGGATTTCATAGCGCCAGGTTCCTTTCTGCGAAACAAAACGCAGCGCTACCGCTTTATCCGGTTTGCCGTTCGGCGGTGTCAACAGACAATGCCCGGCGGTTAAGGCCAGGTGAGGCGAAATAAGCGTCGCGGTACATAAATTGCCACTGGCCGTTTCCAGTTGCCCAATCGCATCCCAGGGGGAGCGGGTCGGTGTAGTAACGCGAACGCGATCATCATGACCAAAGAACAGCGTCTTGATCTGAGCCGCATCAATGGTGTCATCATCACCATCGTCGGCGTGTCCGTAAGCAGAAAAGAGAAAAAACGATCCCAGCAATAGCACAACGGTTTTTCGCATATCACACTCTGGTGGGGTAATTATGATTATTAAATGTGAACCCAGGTTTATAAACTATAGACGGGGCGAGGAAAAAGTGGGAGTAAAATCAGCGTGCTACATCAGGAAAGAAAAAGCCGAAGGGCAATGAGCGCGCAGACAATCAGCATTAACAGGATGAACTCGAAACGATAACGTCGCAGCATAGGCCCTCCAGAGAAAAACGGCGCTTCACCTCAGGGTTCAGCGCCGACGATTTACTCAGCCTGTACAGCAGGCGGGGTATTACACGGTAACTTATGCAGCCGGTTGAGCAGCTGGTTTAGTTGCAGTGTGTTTTACGTGTTTTTTATGGTGTTTTTTAGCAGCCTGAGCTTTCTGCTCTACAGCCGGTTTAGCCGCTGCTTTTTTGTGATGTTTTTTCTTAGCTGCCTGAGCTTTCTGCTCTACAGCTGGTTTAGCTGCTGCTTTTTTGTGATGTTTTTTCTTAGCTGCCTGAGCTTTCTGTGCAACGGTTTTTTTCTTGTGAACTTTTTTCGCATGCGTGGTTTTAGCCGGCGCAGCAGCAGGAGCAGCGGCTGGCGCAGCAGCAGTAGTGGTAGTAGCCGGAGCAGCAGTTGTGGCTGCAGTATCAGCAGCAAACGCAACAGAAGACAGACCCATAGCAGCGGCAACAACCAGAGCTAATACTTTTTTCATTCTGATATCCTCGAATTTGGTTTCATCGTTCAACCCCACTGCGGGGCCGTTGAAGAGACTATACCGACAGAGATGTTATCTTTCCGTGAGTGATTGGTTTCGGCGTGTAACGGGATGTACAAACGAGCCGGGAGTCACAGCTTGCGGTATCCGCGTGATGGGAAAAATGATTATTTTCAGAAGGTTATGCTTGTTGTTATCAGTTGATGAATGAACATCCGTAAGGTGGGCGTCATCGTTATTGCACGAATAAAGTCAGAAAGGGGGACTGAAAGCCAGTACGGAGACCCGGCGTGTCCCCTCCGACATGCTTTAAAGCAATTTATTCATGTTATAGCCGGTGACCTGGTAGCCATTCGCTTCATAAACGTTTTTGGCATGCGCATTTTCGGCGGCGACGCGTAATTTGATTTGCCGGATACCTTCGCCTGCCAGCAGCGCCTCCAGACTTTGCATCGCGCGGCTACCCAGCCCTTTACCGCGAAACGCGGGCAGGAGGTAAAAGTCATAAATAAATGCCGATTTATCCTCCCCATTCGCCCGGTACCATAAATAGCCAATCTGCACTTCGCTGCCGTTTTCTGTATGCACGATGCTTTTCAGGCTTTGACCTTGCGTTTTCACACCGTCGGGCAAGCTGCTGGCAATTTCCCGTTTTGCCTGCACCAACGCCTCATCCTGGGAGAGGTGATAATTAGCGGCAATCTCCGCAGCATAGTCGGGAATAAAATAGGCCAGAAAGCCTGCGAATTCCGTTTCAGACATGGGGTGAAGCACAACCATATTTTTGCCTTTCAAAGTGATGGGCTGGCACAGTTCAGCGCGCGGTGCGTGAACTGTGCCGGGGATGATTACAAATAACGCGCCGTTAAATGCTGGCGGAAATAGCGGCTGTTCAGCGCCTCGCCGGTGGCCTGTTCAATCAACTGTGAGGTGGAGAAACGGCTGCCGTGCTGCCAGATATTCTGCCGCAGCCAGTCAAACAGTGCGGAAAAATCACCTTGCGCAATAGCTTCGTCCAGCCCTGGCAGGGCATTTCGCGCGGCCTGGAAAAGTTGAGCGGCATACATCGCGCCAAGCGTGTACGACGGGAAGTAGCCAAACCCGCCGTCCGTCCAGTGGATATCCTGCATACAGCCGTTACGGTAGTTACCTTCGGTGGACAAGCCCAGCCATGCCTGCATTTTTTCATTCCACAGGGCAGGGATATCGTCCACTTCTATCTCGCCGTTAATCAATGCTCGCTCAATTTCATAACGCAGGATCACATGAGCCGGATAGCTGACTTCATCGGCATCGACGCGGATAAAACCGGGTTTAACGCGCTGGTTCCAGGCGATGAAGTTACCTTCTTCAAACGCGGGTTGTGCGCCGAAACGTTGAATAATTGTGGGCAGCAGACGTTTCAGGAAGGCTTCGCTGCGACCAAGCTGCATTTCAAAAAACAGACTTTGCGACTCATGGATGGCGGTAGAACGCGCCAGCGCGACCGGTTGCCCCAGCCACTGACGCGGCAGGTTTTGCTCATAGCGGGCGTGCCCGGTTTCATGCACCACGCCAAACAGCGCACTCAGCAGTTCATTTTCATCATAACGGGTGGTGATGCGGACATCTTCCGGCACGCCGCCGCAGAACGGATGCGCGCTGACGTCGAGACGCCCGGCGTTAAAATCGAAACCGAGTAGCGTCATGGCTTCCAGCCCCAGTTCGCGCTGGGTGGCGACGGGGAACGGGCCGACGGGGGCAATCAGGGTTTCACGCGATTGCTTGTCAACCACACGCTGCAGCAGGTCCGGGAGCCAGGATTTCAGATCGGCGAACAGGACGTCCAGACGGGCGCTGGTCATGTCCGGTTCGAAAATATCCAGAAGCGCGTCATACGGCGAGCAGCCTTTCGCCTGGGCGCGGATCGTCGCCTCTTCGCGGCTGAGTTTTACCACCTCTTTCAGATTCGCGCTGAACCCGGCCCAGTCATTTGCCGGACGCTGAGTGCGCCAGGCGTGTTCGCACTTGCTGCCCGCCAGTGCTTTGGCCTCCACCAGTGATTCCGGCAGCAGTGCGGCCTGCTGGTAGTGGCGCGTCATCTCGCGCAGGTTTGCCTGCTCCACATCATTAAGATCTTCTTGCAGGGCATTGCGCAGCCATTCACCAACCTTTTTGTCAGTCAGGATTTGGTGCTGTAGCACGCCCAGTTCAGCCAGCGCCTCACCACGGGCGGTGCTGCCCCCCGGCGGCATCATGGCGAACATGTCCCATCCGGCGATGGCGGAGAGGTGCTGAAAACGGCTCAGGCGGGTGAAGGTGCGGGTAAGGGATTGATAGTTTTGATTGTTATCCATATTGCCTCTGCAAGCGGGTTCGGAACGATATGCATGAGAGTACAGAGATTCAGGCACTTATCAACGGACAAACAAGATTATTCGCCGGTTTGTGGTGGGACATTGCCCACTGAACCATAATGAAAAAGTCGCAGGTGACATACGTTGAATCAACCCTAAAGCCTAAATGATGAATCCCTTTGTGTGGATCATATTTGCTCTTATGGTGCTTGACGCAGTACGTGAACTTTTAGGGGCATCGTCGATACTGGGGATGTTCTGATCTGCCCGGGCACAGAGCAAAAGCCCCGAAAATAGACCGGGGCCCTATGTTAACTCGTACCGCTTTAGCGTAAGCGGCGATGAAGTCTGCTGCCGACAAATAACGCCAGTAATAGCATCAGCGCAATAAAGCCGCCCACACCGTTCCAGCCATAGTTATGCCAGAACACACCACCGAGCGTACCCGCAATACTTGAACCCAGATAATAACTGAATAAATACAGCGATGAAGCCTGCCCTTTGGCGCGGCGCGCGCGTGGGCCAATCCAGCTACTGGCGACGGAGTGGGAAGCAAAGAAACCGGCAGTAAAAAGCAACATACCGATAAAAATCGCCCACAGTGAAGGGAGCAGCGTTAATAAAAGACCGGAAAGCATAATTGCAATCGAGGCGATCATCACCGGCCCTCGACCATATTTGGCGGTCATTGCTCCGGCGCGCGGTGAACTCCAGGTACCGGTTAAATAGGCGACGGAAAGTAATCCCACCACCGCCTGGCTTAAAAACCATGGCGACTGCATTAACCGATAACCAATGTAATTAAACAGGGTAACGAACGAGCCCATTAACAGGAAACCCTCAAGGAATAATAAGGGCAATCCTTTATCGCGCCAGTGCAGGCGAAAATTAATGAACAGGGTGCGCGGGCGTAGCGAACTCGGACGGAAATGACGAGATTCCGGCAAAATACGCCAGAACATTAACGCGGAAGCCAGTGCAAAACAGCCAATCGCCGCCAGCGCGATACGCCAGTTAAAAAAATCAGTGAACACGCCGCTAATAAGGCGTCCGCTCATGCCGCCAATCGAGTTGCCGCTAATGTACAGCCCCATGGAAAAGGCGACAAAGCTGGGGTGGATCTCTTCACTAAGGTAGGTCATGCCCACGGCGGCAACTCCGCTCAGTGACAGCCCAATCAGGGCACGCATGATCAGAATGCCGTGCCAACTGGTCATCAGCGTTGAAAGCAGCGTACAGCATGAGGCCAGCAACAATGCCGTCACCATCACTTTCTTACGGCCAATCGCGTCTGATAACGGTCCGGTAAATAACAGACCGATGGCCAGCATGGCGGTAGAGATAGAGAGTGAAATACTGCTGTTTGCCGGAGAGACGCCGAACTCCTGCGACAGCACCGGCAAAATAGGCTGCACGCAATAAAGCAGGGCGAAGGTGGCCAGTCCGGCGGAGAAGAGCGCCAGGGTGACGCGCATAAATTGGGGGGTACCACGTTTAATAAATTGTGTCGGCAAAGGACGATTATTTTCATCAACACCACTTGCCGGAAGAGTGTCAACGGTAGTTGTACGGCTCACTTGAAATCCTTAAGTTTACATCCCGGTCAGGCGGGGATGTATTTAAGGGTATGAAACGGTCATTGTTCTGTCTAATATATTAATAATCTCAAATGATATGTTTAAAATATGAATATCGAGCTTCGCCATCTCCGTTATTTTATTGCTGTCGCCGAAGAGCTGCATTTTGGCCATGCGGCGGCGCGGTTAAATATTTCCCAGCCGCCGCTGAGCCAACAAATCCAAATCCTTGAGCAGCAAATCGGCGCGAAGCTGCTGGCGCGTACCAACCGCAGCGTGTCGCTGACGCCCGCAGGTCGACAATTTCTGGCAGATAGTCGGCAGATATTAAGCCAGGTAGATGATGCCGTTAGCCGGGCGTCCCGCCTGCATCAGGGGGAAACCGGCGATTTGCGCATTGGCTTTACCTCATCGGCACCGTTTATTAGCGCAGTGTCTGACACCCTGTCGTCGTTTCGCCAGTCTTACCCGGATGTGCATATCCAGACCCGGGAAATCAATACTCGTGAGCAAATAGCCCCGCTCAATGAGGGCAAGCTTGACCTTGGATTGATGCGCAATACCTTGCTGCCTGACACGCTGGCCTGGCAGGTGATTTTGCGCGAGCCGCTACTGGCGATGATTCATCGCGATCACCCTTTAGCCGCGAAAAGCGGCGTATCGCTGGCCGAGCTGGCGCGGGAGCCGTTTGTCTTTTTCGACCCGCATGTGGGAACCGGGTTGTATGACGATATTCTTGGGTTGTTGCGCCGTTATAACCTGACACCGTCGATTACCCAGGAAGTGGGGGAGGCGATGACCATTATTGGGCTGGTGGCGGCAGGACTTGGGGTGTCGATTCTGCCCGCCTCATTTCGGCGTGTGCAACTGACAGAAATGCGCTGGGTACCGATCCTGGAAACGGATGCGGTATCGGAAATGTGGCTCGTATGGGCAAAGCATCATGAACAGGGAACAGCGGCACAGCGTTTCAGGCAGCAACTCATTTCTGCGGCGAATGCATAAAAAGTGGACAGTATACGCCCGCAAAACGTGCGGTAAATCACAAGCCTACGTAAATATTTGACGGCGACTATTGAAGTGCTTCACCATATCCCAAAGTTTATTTCGAGCTCAAAAATAAAGGGAGTAAGAGGTGGTTGCTGATAGTCAGCCTGGGCATATTGATCAAATTAAGCAGACCAATGCAGGGGCTGTCTACCGCCTTATTGATCAGCTTGGCCCGGTGTCGCGCATCGATCTGTCACGTCTGGCGCAGCTTGCGCCGGCCAGTATTACCAAGATTGTGCGGGAAATGCTTGAAGCGCACCTGGTACAGGAGACCGAAATTCAGGAGCCGGGCAGCCGCGGGCGGCCTGCTGTTGGGCTGGTGGTGGAGACCGAAGCCTGGCATTATCTCTCGCTGCGCATCAGCCGCGGGGAGATTTTTCTCTCCTTACGCGATTTAAGCAGCAAACTGGTGGTGGAAGAGCGTCAGGAGCTTCCGCTGACCGACGAAAAGCCGCTGCTGCAGCGCATCATTGTTCATATCGACCAGTTCTTTATCCGCCATCAGCAGAAGCTGGAGCGGTTAACCGCCATTGCTATCACCTTGCCGGGGATTATCGACACGGAACATGGCATTGTGCACCGCATGCCGTTTTATGAAGACGTCAAAGATATGCCGCTGGGGGAAATGCTGGAACAGCACACCGGTGTGCCGGTCTATGTGCAGCATGATATCAGCGCCTGGACCATGGCAGAGGCGCTGTTTGGCGCGTCGCGCGGGGCGCGTGACGTTATCCAGGTGGTTATCGATCATAACGTTGGGGCCGGTGTCATTACCGACGGTCGCCTGCTTCACGCAGGTAGCAGTAGCCTGGTGGAGATCGGCCATACGCAGGTCGACCCATACGGTAAGCGCTGCTACTGCGGTAATCACGGGTGTCTGGAAACCATTGCCAGCGTGGAGAGTGTGCTGGAACTGGCGCAGCTACGCATGAGCCAGTCCATGAGCTCGATGCTGCACCAACAGCCGCTGACGGTAGAGTCGTTATGTGAAGCGGCTCAACAGGGCGATTTACTGGCGAAAGACATTATTAGTGGCGTGGGGGCGAATGTCGGTCGCATTCTCGCCATCATGGTGAATTTATTCAATCCGCAAAAAATTCTCATCGGTTCGCCGCTCAGTAAGGCGGCGGAGATCCTCTTCCCGGCGATTGCTGACTGCATTCGCCAGCAGGCGCTGCCCGCCTACAGCAAACATATCGCCGTCGAAAGCACACAGTTTACCAATCAGGGCACTATGGCAGGTGCGGCACTGGTGAAGGACGCGATGTATAACGGATCCTTGTTGATTCGTTTGTTGCAGGGGTAACATTTTTACACTGTTCTACTAAAAATTGCGCTATCTCAAGCTGAACACCGCATCCCTAACGTAGACTTTCGCTACTGAATTATTTTCCTGATTTATATTTTCGTAGCATAACGGTGGAGTTAGCGATGCTTAAGCGTTTCTTTGTAACGGGTACTGATACGTCTGTCGGCAAGACAGTGGTGTCCCGCGCGCTGCTACAGGCGCTGGCCGCTTGCGGCAGTACCGTCGCGGGTTACAAGCCAGTCGCTAAAGGGAGTAAAGAGACGCCGGAAGGCCTGCGCAATAAAGACGCGCTGGTGCTGCAAAGCGTGTCTTCAATTGATTTGCCGTATTCTGCTGTCAATCCCATTGCGTTTAGCGAAGATGAAAGTAGCGTGGCGCACAGTTCTGCGATTAATTACACCCTGTTGTCCAATGGACTTGCCAGCCTGTGCGATCAGGTTGATCACGTGGTGGTGGAAGGGACGGGCGGCTGGCGTAGTCTGATGAACGATCTGCGTCCGCTTTCCGAATGGGTTGTGCAAGAGCAAATGGGCGTGTTGATGGTGGTCGGGATACAGGAAGGTTGTATCAACCATGCGCTGTTGACCGCTCAGGCGATTGCCAGCGATGGTCTGCCGCTGATTGGCTGGGTGGCTAACCGCATTAACCCAGGGCTTGCGCATTACGCTGAAATCATTAATGTTCTCAGCCGCAAGTTGCCTGCGCCGCTGGTGGGTGAGTTACCTTATCTGCCGCGTGCCGAACAGCGCGACCTGGCGCATTATATCAATTTGCAGATGGCGAAAGGGATGCTGGCCGCCGAGCGCGTATTGGCGTAAATCTGGCAGCCAGACCCGGATGGCGGCGCAAGCGCCTGATCCGGGCTACGCGTTTGGTGCGGCACACACCTCATACGTAGCCCGGCTAAGCGTCGCGCCAGCCGGGGTCAGGTATCGGTGTGAATATTTAGCACCCGGCGTGTTTTGCCGGAGCTTAAATAATCTGCAATATAATCCTGTGAAATCTCGCCGTTGTAGCGCCCGGCTTCATCAACAATCGGCATCCAACTGGTATTACTCTCATACAACTTCGACAATACCACGCGCAGATTATCCTCAGCTTTCCCGGTGATTCGGAACGGATGCAGCAGCCCGGCGCAATCGCCCTGCGCGCCTCGCGCTTCACGACGTTTCACAAAACCCAACGGTTTACCGTCGCCATCCACCACGGTAATCGCGCGAATATCGTTATCGTCCATCATCGCGAACGCTTCCTGAGCAGCCGTCGACTCACGCACCGTCAGCGTCGGCTGTTGGTCGGTGACATCCCCTGCGGAAACCAGCAGCAGACGTTTCAATGTACGGTCCTGGCCGACAAAAGAGCCGACAAACTCGTTCGCCGGTTTGGCCAGCAACTCATCCGGACTGGCGCACTGCACAATACGCCCCTGGCGGAACACCGCAATCCGGTCCCCCAACTTTAACGCCTCATCTATATCGTGGCTGACCAGCATGACGGTCTTTTTCAGCGTGCGCTGCATCTCCAGAAACTGATTCTGGATAACTTCGCGGTTAATGGGATCGACCGCGCCGAACGGTTCATCCATCAGCAGGACAGGCGGATCCGCTGCCAGTGCGCGAATCACCCCGATACGCTGTTGCTGGCCGCCGGACATCTCACGCGGATAGCGATGAAGGAATTTTTTCGCATCCAGCGCCACCATATCCATTAACTCTTCGGCACGGCGCTTACAGCGGTCTTTATCCCAGCCCAGCATGCGCGGCACCACGGTAATGTTCTCTTCAATGGTCATATTGGGAAACAGACCGATCTGCTGGATAACATAGCCCAGATTACGACGCAGGCTGACAGTGTCCATGTCGCTGGTATCTTTGTCATTGACCAGGATCTTACCGCTGCTGGGCATAATCAGGCGGTTAATCATCTTAAGCGTGGTCGTTTTGCCGCAGCCGGACGGGCCCAACAGTACGCACATTTCACCTTGCGGCACGTGCAGGTTGATATTGTCGACGGCCTTCACGGTCTGGCCGTTTTTCTGGGTGAATTGTTTAGTTAAATTTTCCAGTTTTATCATTATCGAATCCCCTTCGGTGTCAGAACCACCTGCAAGCGATGCAGTAACCAGTCGAGCACAATGGCCAGTAAACAGATCATCAGCGCTCCGGCAATCAACATGCGGATATCGCTGCCGCCGATACCATTGAGCAACAGTAGCCCCAGGCCGCCTGCGCCAATGACCGCCGCGATGGCCATAACGCCTATATTCATCACCACCGCAG
>Ga0213876_10000126_pt1 | contig 83223 bp, 86 predicted proteins | sample BarmaccomBMRX_R9_FD_160113 | JGI IMG/M metagenome (GOLD analysis project Ga0213876, IMG submission 160113) | Root-associated microbial communities from Barbacenia macrantha in rupestrian grasslands, the National Park of Serra do Cipo, Brazil - RX_R9 | ecosystem: Host-associated > Plants > Roots... | reverse complement strand
GGGCGATCGCCCGACGAGCGTCGAACGGTGCGACAGGACAGAAGCGCCGCCGTCCTCGTGGCGCTGAAGCCCTGGCTGAGTGACCGCCTCGAACTGATCTGCCAGAAGAGCGACCTGGCCAAGGCCATCCGCTACGTCCTCACCCACTGGGCGGGCCTGAACAGGTTCTTGGATGATGGCCGCATCGAACTCGATACCAACACGGTCGAGCGGACCATCCGGCCCCTGGCCCTGACGAGAAAAAACAGCCTCTTCGCCGGCAGCGAAGGCGGGGCCCCACTGGGCCGTGCTGGCCTCGCTGATCGCGACGTGCAAGCTCAACGGCGTCGAGCCGCAGGCCTACATCGAGGACGTCATCACCAAGCTGGTCGGCGGCCATCTCCAGAGCCGCCTCGACGAACTGCTTCCCTGGGCCTACGTCCCCAAACCCGTCGCCGCGGCGGCCTAACCAATCACGCAATCCGCCGCTGCCGCGCCGGTCCCAGTGTGCTCGCGGCACCGCTTACACTCGGGGCGCGACCGCCGTTCTTGCTGGCCAGGCGACTGATCTCGCTGAGAATGCGATCCCTCATGCCGCCAGGTAACCGATTGAGACTTTAGAAAGGACTAACCGGCCCCTGCTCGCCATGATGGGCGACGGCACCAATGACGCTCCCGCCCTCGCCCAGGCCGATGTTGGGCTCGCCATGAACTCCGGCACCCAAGCGGCCAAGGAAGCCGGCAACATGGTCGACCTCGACAGCGACCCGGCCAAGCTGATCGATGTGGTGGCCATCGGCAAACAGCTGCTGATGACCCGCGGCGCCCTCACCACCTTCTCGATCGCCAACGACGTGGCCAAGTACTTCGCGATCGTCCCGGCGCTATTCGCCGCGACCCTGCCGTGGCTCAAGGCCGTGGACGTGATGCACTTGCACTCGCCCACCTCGGCGATCCTCTCGGCGGTGATCTTCAACGCCCTGATCATCCCGGTGCTTATCCCGGTGGCGCTGAAGGGCGTGCCTTTCCGTCCGCTGGGCGCTGACGCGCTCCTGCGCCGGAACCTGCTCGTTTGGGGCGTGGGCGGGGTGATTGTGCCCTTCATCGGCATCAAGGCGATCGACGTGGCCATGGTCACCCTCGGCCTGGTCGCCTGAGTCGTCTAACAAGAGGAATCCGCGCCATGCTGCGCTCCGTCGCCAAAAGCCTCTGGCTCCTCGCCTTCGGCGTCATCATCCTCTGCTTCGTCTACCCGGGGATCCTGCTGGCGATCGGGCAGACCTTCTTCCCCTTCCAGGCCAACGGCAGCATCGTGAAGGGGCCCGACGGGAAGCCGGCGGGCTCCCTCTTGATCGCCCAGCCGTTCACGAAGGACGAGTACTTCCAGCCGCGGCCGTCTGCCGCCTCCTACAACGCGACCGCATCCTCTTCCTCAGCCCTGGCGGTGTCGAACTATGCGCTGCGCGATCGAGTGGCGCGCCAGATCGCGCCGGTCGCGGCCTACGCCGCAGGCCCCGCGAAGGGTCAGCTCGTCATCCCGGACCTTGAGAAATGGTTCCAGGCCGACAGGTTCGGCGGCTCCCCGGGGATCGTCCAGCAGTGGGCCGACGCCCACAATTCCATGGCTCAGGGCCAGCGGCCGGATGGCGCGCTCGACGGTGTTGTTGTCGAGCTCGATGCGGCCGTCGTCGACGAAGCAGATCAGGCCCTCCCAGTGGGTCAGGACGTAGCGGATGGCCTTGGCCAGGTCGCTCTTCTGGCTGATCAGATCGAGGCGGGCGCCCAGCCAGCTCTTCAGCTCGGCCAGGATCGGCGCGCTCTTCGCCTGACGCACGGCGCGGCGATCCTCCGCCGATCGGCCGCGGATCTCGTCCTCGACGGCGTAGAGCTGCTGGATGCGGGCGATCGCCTCGGCGGCGATGGGTGTTTTCGCCGGCTTCTTCTCGTCGAGCAGCTTGTGGAAGTAGCGGCGCGCGTGGGTCCAGCAGAAGGCGAGCTCGACAGCGCCGCCCTTGGCCAGGGCCTTGTAGGCGCTGTAGCCGTCGGTCTGCAGCACGCCGCGGTAGCCGGCCAGATGCTGCGCCGGCGACGAGGTCGCCCGATCACCGGCATAGACGAAGGCCACGCCTGGCGGCGCGGGGCCGCCCCAGGGCCGGTCGTCGCGGGCGTAGGCCCACAGCTGTCCGAGCTTGGTTCGCCCACGGCCGGGGTCCAGCACCGGCGCCCGGGTCTCGTCGGCGAAGAGCTTTCCCGAGGCCTTCAGCTTCTCGAGCAGGCGAGCGTGCAACGGCTTCAGCAGCTCCGCCGCGGTCCCGGTCCAGTGCGCCAGGGTCGAGCGATCCAGCACGACGCCGCGGCGGGCGTAGGCCTGGGCCTGACGATACAGCGGACAGTGGTCCGCGTACTTGGCGACCACGACGTGGGCGATGGTGGCGTCCGTCGGCAGCCCGCCCTCGATCAGGCGCGCCGGCGCCGGGGCTTGCACCACCACCTCCTCGCAGCGCCGGCAACCGTACTTGGGCCGCCGGATCACCAGGGCTCGGAAGGTCGCCGGGATCACGTCCAGCCGCTCAGCGACGTCCTCGCCGATCCGGTGCAACTCGCCGCCGCAGCAGGGGCAGCTCTTGTCCTCGATGTCGATCACCTCGTCGACGCGCGGCAGGTGCGCCGGCAGTGACCCACGGTTGGCCCGCCGCCTGACCACGCTCGCCGCCTTCTGGGCAGGCGTCGCCAGGCGCTGCTCGGCGCCCGCCAGCTCCTGCTCGAGGTCCTCGAGCGCCAGGGCGAGCTGTTCGGGATCGAGCTTCTCCGAGCGGGCGCCGAAGGTGGTGCGCTGCAGGCCCCGGATGATGCCGGTCAGGCGCGCGATCTCTTCGTGATCGGCGGCCCGGGCGTCCGCCTGCGCGGCGATCATCCGGTCGCGCTCTTCAAGCTCGGCCGCGTGGCGGGCCCGCTCTGCCTGGATGAGCGCCCAGAGCGCCTCGGCGTCCATGTCGCTCGGCATGTCCATACACGGCGAAGTAGACCACAGCGCAGGCGTCTTGAGGCGCCCCCGCGTACGAACTGAGTCAACTCGCCGCAGGGGTCACGACACCTCCTGCGGCGTGCGCGTGCGCCGCGGCGTGATGACCCGCGTCCACTCCATGCCGGCGGTGAGCGCCGAGAGCTGCACCGCCGTCATCCGCATCACCCCGTCCTCGATCCGGCGCCACCTGAAGCCGCCTTGCTCCAGGCGCTTGGCGTAGAGCACCAGCCCCGACCCGTCCCAGTACAGAAGCTTGATCCTGTCTGCCCTCTTCGCCCGGAAGACATAGACGACACCCGAGTAGGGATCGGCCCTCAGCTCCTCCTTCACCGTGCGCGCCAGCCCGTCCATGCCGCGCCGGAAGTCCACCGGCCGCGTCGCCACCAGCACCTTCACGCCCGCGGGCGGACCCGACCCTGGGATCACCGCCCGGCCTTCAGCGCCTGGATCACCGCCGCCACTGTCCTGGTCTCGGCGCCGCGCCCGATGCGCACGGTCACCCCGTCGATCTCGACCTCGATGCCGCCCTGGGCGCCCCGCCTACGACGCTTCTTCGACGTCGCTGCCACCGGCGTCGGCGCTGCCGGCGCGATGACTACCGGCACGAAAGCCCCGGGCGCCTCCGACGACTTGCGGGCCTCTCGCAGCCAGCCGAACAACTGCTGGGACCGGACGTCGTGTCGCCGCGCCACCTCCGAGACCACGGCGTCCGGCGCCAACGCCTCCAGCATGATCTCCGCCTTGGCGTCCGCCGACCATCTGCGACGCCTGCCCAGCTCGGTGATCACCTCCGCCCGCCGAACCAACGGCTTGGGGTCGAGCGTATGGTCGAAACTATGCACGTGCCGATCCTACCTGCCGCCAGGATCGCCCACTCTCACCGCAGATCCTCAACTCCGAAAGGTGCGGTCACGGCTCCGCTTACGTATCGATGTGTCGGCGGCGCGAAACAACATCGTGGTGGCCGGTGGGGAGCGCGGCCGCGAGATGCGCTTTGTCGGAGAGGAGGACGCTTCCGAGGAGAGCATGCGCCGGCTGGTGAAGCGGATCACCGCGAAAGGGAAGCGGGCGCATTGTTCAAGGGGGCGGGCCGCGCGGTGGTCGGCGGCGTCGCCCCCACCTGCGGCGGCGGATAGGTCAACCTGGGGGCGGGCGTCCCGGTTGGGCGATTTTCATGCTCGCGGGGAGCGGCGTCCGAAGCGCCTTGAACCGGCGAAAGCAAAAGTCCTGTGCATTCCAAAGGCAGGCTGCGCCGCTGATCGGACGACCAAGACCGTAACACCACGGCGGAGTCTAACATCACCAGTGTTAGGGTGTGACGACCCGAAGGTGTGCCGCCTCAAACGGCCCGACATCCCGCGTGGCGACGGCCAGGTCGTGGGCGGCGGCGATTCCCGCGATGTATCCATCCGCCGTTCCGATGGACCGGCCTTCGGCCCGGGTTCGCCCGCGCAACTCCCCATAGGCATCCGCGGCCGCACGATCGAACGGCAGAAGGCGTCTGTCAAAAAGGGAAGGACGCGCTGATCCAGCTCCCGAGCCAGGATCGTCCTTCGCCGACCGGCCGGCATCGCCGCGATCCCGAATCGGAGCTCCGCCAAGGTAATGGTCGAGAGATAGAGCGTTTCAACGGCTTGGGCGTCGAGCCACGCCAACACCGCCGGATTCCCGCTCGGCCTCAGCGCCTCGGAGATGATGTTGGTGTCGAGCAAGATCACTCGACCGGCCCGGAGGGGGTGCAGTCGCGGAGTTTGTCGAACGCCGCGCATTCGTCGTCGGTTAGCTCGGCATTGCGACCGATTTCCGCGAGCAAGGAGCCGAGCCTCGGGCGTCCCGCTGGCCGGACGACCTGTTCTAAGATGTCGCGGATTTCGGCCTCCGTGCTATGCCCGTGCTCGGCGGCCCGCGCCTTCAGGGCTCGATGGGTTTCTTCGGACAGGTTGCGGGTCGTCACTGCGGGCATGCTGAGTTCACCTTCTGCGCCTTTGATTGTGATATCGAATTCGCCTCGGTGATATCAAGACCCGCCGACCGACCTGTCAACTAGTGGCCAAATATTGGGCGCGGCTGTTGAGTGCCAATTTATTTGGCCATATATTGCCAGAATAAATGGCCAAATCGGACGCTGGATGGCATTCTGGAACTACGACGCGCGGAGTTCGCGATCGTCTGGCGCCAGGTGGATGTCGAGGCGGCGACCGAGCGCTTTCGCGTAGCGGTCAATCATGTCGAAGGTCGGCATGTGCCGGGCGTTTTCCAAACGCGCCACGACCGATTGCGACGTGCCCATCCGGGTCGCGATCTCGGTCTGAGTAAGGCCGGCGGCTTGCCGAGCCTCGATCATCTCGCCGACGACAGCGTAGATCGGTCCCAGCCGGTCATATTCCGCCTTTACCTCGGGGTCTGTCAGCAGCCCCTGCCGAAGCTTTGCGAGGCTCGTCATGGCTCAATCTCCTTCGCTCGCCGCAAGGCCAACTCGATAGCGGCCCGCGGTGTCTTCTGGGTCTTCTTGACGAAAGCGTGGACCACGATCACGCGGCGTCCGATGGCCGTGACGTATAGAGCCCTGGCGATCCCATCCCGCCCGCTGAGGCGCATTTCCCAGAGCTTGTCCTGCAGGTGCTTGACGTGCGGCTGACCGATCCTCTCCAGACCGACGGCTTCGATGCGCTCCGCCAGTCGCAGGAACGCCGCCTGCATGTCTTTCGGCAAGGCTGCGATTTCGGCGTCGACCAACTCTCCGAGCGTTTCCACCGTCCATGTCATTCGGCGCCCAAGCTCGCTGTGACCGGCGAAATCGATCGCTCCAAATATAGCACTCTTGCTATACCCTCAACCCTTGAGCACCAAATTATTTGGCCACATGTTGCCAGAACGAACGGCCGAGCGGGACGCCCTGAATGGGTATGGAGCTGAGCGAACTAGCGGCGATCCCGGACGCGGCGCGGGCTTTGGCCCTCGCTCGATTTGAGCAGCTAAGGCCGCATCTTGAAGAGGGAAGGGCGCTCCTCGACCTCTGCCGTGAGACGGGCCTGGCGTACCGCACGGCTCGCCGCTGGCGGGACCTTTACCGCGCGGAGGGCCTTGCAGGTCTGGGGCGGCGCCCGCGCTCGGATCGCCGCCGCTGGCGCTCGCTCGCCGTCGATCTGGTAAGGCTGGCGGAGGGCCTCGCACTTCAGCGGCCGCCGCTCGGTAAACAGGAGATCCACCGACGGGTCGCCGAGGTTGGCTGACGCTGAAACATACGCCACGGTTCCCAGGCTAGGCCGCCGAAATCGTCTCGGCGCCAAGCAGCGAGGCGCGCTCTGGCCGGTCTTTGAAGCGACGCGGCAGCGGCTGCGGGCGCAGGGGGTGATCACTTGGGCCAGCGTGTTTCACGATTTGGCTGACCACTACGCCGAGCGCGAACAGAAGCCCTTCAGCCACGTCGTTGTCGATGAGGCTCAGGACCTCGGCGTGCCGGAACTGCGAATGATGATAGCGGTCGTGCCGCCCGGCCAGGATCGACTCTTCTTCGCAGGCGATCTGGGCCAGCGCATTTTCCAGCAGCCGTTCTCGTGGAAGTCGCTCGGCGCGGACGTTCGAGGTCGATCCGCCACACTCAAGGTGAACTACCGCACCTCCCGCCAAATTCGAGAAGCCGCCGATCGGCTCCTGCCGGACTCGGTCCGCGACGTCGACGGGCTCGAAGAAGACAGGCGGGGCGCCGTGTCGGTGTTTGAGGGCGCGTCACCCGACGTCGCTCTCGCGGAGAACGTGGACGACGAGCAAGCGAGGGTCACGACGTTCTTGCAAGCGGCGGTCAACGACGGGATCGGTGCTGGCGAGATCGGCGTTTTCGTCCGTTCTCGTCGCGAGTTGCCAAGAGCGCGCGGCGCTGTGGCCGCTGCAGGCTTGGATAGCACCGAGTTGTCCAATCGATCGGTCGATGCCTCCGGCCGAGTGGCAATCGGCAACATGCACCTCGCGAAGGGGCTGGAGTTCAAGGCGGTCGTCGTGATGGCCTGCGACGATGACGTGCTCCCCTTGGCCGAGCGTGTTGATGCAGTCGTCGAGGAGAGCGACCTCGACGACGTCTACGACACCGAGCGCCACCTACTCTATGTGGCCTGCACGCGGGCAAGGGACCGGCTGCTGGTGACGGGCGTGAGGCCGGGGTCGGAATTCCTGGCGGATATGCGCACTGAGCAAAAATCTGGGGTCTGAAAGCTTTCCTGCGAGAGGGTCGCTGCGGTCGCGAAACTAGCTAGAACGGGTCGTCGGAGGAGCTAGTGTTGGCAGAGAGTTCGGATTGATGCTGCAGTACATGGCGTTCATGCCCGACGATCGTGACCGTCTCGATGTGCTGAACCCTCAGTGAAGGTCGGTCGAGACGAAGCGTCATATCCCGTTCGTCCTCGTCCAGCCGTGAGCTGCTCGATAGAATCGCCGCGAAGTCGGGAATGCCGCTCTTGATCGGGGTGGCCACCTCCTCGACCTTCGGCACCCGCTCCCAAATCGAATAGCTTTCGTGCCAGCCGTCTTCGTCCTGTTCGTAGATGTTGACCTCGGTCTTCGTGCCCGCCGGGGCGCGGTGTGGCTCAACCCGAGCGGCTTTGTTGAACAGTGCGACGTTAAACGATGAACTACCGCCTTGAGCGGATGCGTATCTAATTCCGTCAAGCGGCGGATCAGCGCGCTCTGCTAAATATTCCGCCATGACCTGAGTGACCAGGTAGTCCACCGGCTCATCGTCGGGCATAATGGACTTGGTGATCCGGCTCGCCAAGCTGGCTAGAAACTTGGCTTTCTCTAGACGGCCAGCATGCGCGGGATCGAAAAGGCTCCCCTCAACGTAGATCGACCTCAGGATGTCGACGTCGAGAATCTTCAACGGGCGTAGAATCTCGAACTCAGCAGTGACTGCGCGGCTGCCAACTGGTGGCCTCACTTCATTGACCGCTGTCTGCTTGTCGGAGGCGCCGTAGAACGTCGAGATGCCTCGGGCGTTCATCCGGCCTGCGACAGCGAATTCGGTCGCTGGGGACCCGATCCAGCGTTCGGGGTCAGAAAGCGCTTGTCGAAGCTTCTCATCCGACTGGAAGACGCGGGCTCGATGCAGCTTCACCACGTCTGTCCCTGGACCGATGGTGCGGATCGCAGCTTCGCTTTGCCAGGTCTTCAGCGAGGACAGGCCATCGAAGATCATACCTAGCGTGGCGTCGGCCTGATGGCTGAAGTACCTGGCCCTTGCCTTCAGCCCTTTCTCGAACTCCCGCCAACTCGCTTGGAACTCCACATCGTTAGAAGGAGCCTCGGCATAATATGCGTCGGCCGCATATTCCGACTCCTCGCCCATCGCGGCTTCATCGAAGTCGTAGTGACGATCTTCCAGGACCGACTGGATGTCCTCGGCTATCGCTTCGTCAACGCGGGCCGTACCGGCGATAACGAACGCCGTGGGGTCGCCCCGGCGTTCCCAATCAAGATCACCCTCCTTTATCAGCGCATACTCGTAGCCAGAAGGCTCGGTGGGCGTCCGTTGAAAATGGCGCTCGAATGCGGCCTCAAGCCAGTCCGCGAGTTCTTCCACCGTGAAGCATCGTCCGGTCTTCTCGCAATAAGAACACGCCGCTTCGCCGCCGTGCGTCGCGATCTCATTGCGAAGATATTCATCGCCGACACAATCGGCACAGACGTTGTTTTCTCCGACTGTTTCGTCCGACATGGGTAGGCCGTTTATCCACGCCCTTCGATGACTAGGCGAATGGGGGGGCGCTGAGTCGCCCTTGCCCGAGCACGATGACGGTGCAGTGGTTCTTCGCACGGGTGATGCCGTTGTAGAGCAACCTCCGCAAGTGCTCTGCGCTGCCCGTGACGGTGTGCGGCCAGAGGACGATAACGTTGGGAAACTCCCGGTTCTTGGCCCGCTGGATCGTCATCGCGACATGACCGCGATGCTGCACGAACCCCAGACGTGAACGGCTCCGAACGGCGTCTCGCACGAACTCGGTAACTTGCGTCGCCGTGAAGGCTGTTCTCCCATGCACTCTGCGCAGACGATCCATGTGGTTGATCGCCTGCGCGATCGCTGCCTTTCCGCCCAACGGCGCCAGCAGCGCGCGAAGATCGGCGTAGGACGCCGACTCCGGCAGCGTGATAGGGGCGAGCAACTCATCCGCTTCTTCGTTGTCGTGGCGGTCCCAAGTGAGCTGATACGGCCCGAAGGTCGCGCCGTTCTTCCGCGTGTGTTGCTTGGTCTGGACGGTACCGAGCGCGGTACGAACAATCGCGTTGCTGGCGTCCGGAGTCAGAATAACGACCGGGCCTTGGCGTTGCGAAATGTCGTTTGCAATCGACCACACCAAGAGCGCGGGATTGGCGTTCGTCGCTTGGGCTTCCGTCAGACGGAAGCCGGCACCGTTCCATGTCGTCCTACCGTCGTAGGCGTTAGCCGTCAGGACGGTCTTGATGTCCCGACCATCGCGCACCGCCAGGGCGGCGGCTAGAAGCCCTGGCCGATCGGTCCGGCGCACCTGAGTGAGTCTGTGAGTGTCCCCGGCTGCTTCAAGCCAGCTCATTAGGGCGGCGGTGTCCCGCCCATTCTGAAGACACTGAAACGCATCCGCAGCCGACACGATGAGCGAGGACGGCGCGAGCCCTTGGAGAATGCGCAGTCGGTGATCATCCAGGTCTTGCGCTTCATCGACCAAGACCAGCGGAAAGCTTCTCGCCACCCAGCGGCGCACGAGTTCGTATTCCAAGAGCGACCCCGCGAGGGCGCACGGTCTGTCGAACTCGTTCAGACCATCGGTCTGCGCCAGCATAGCTTGCGTGACCAAGCTTCGGCGCCGCGCAGTCAGCGTCCGCGCGAACACGTCGAACGTCTGACAATCGAAGCGTCGACGGAAGACCGGACGCTCCCCAAGCCGCGAATCCAGTCGCCGTCGCGCACCGTTCATGAAGGTGAGAGCTAGGACCTTCTGGCCAGCGCCAAGCGCGCCGCCCTCGACAAGCTCGGCCGCACGTCCCACGAGATTGTGGGTCTTCCCCGTCCCCGCCGCTCCTTCGAAGAAATCGAAGCTCATGGCGGGGCAAATCGGAACACGTGCATCGCGGCCGTCGAGTCCGCCGGCACGCGCACGAAGAGCGGCGTAGTTGCGTTCACGGGATCGCGCAGGACATCGCATAAGGCTGCTAACAACTGCGCCGCGCGCAACCTGCAAGCAGCGTTGGCCATAATGGTGACGGCTACGCTCTCATGCGTCGGCGCGTAGGACTTCTGTGTTAGCAAGTGTTCCGTCAGCGCCTGAGCATTGCCAAGCGGTATGCCCAGCGCGGTTCCTAGCGCGGCGAGCATCGGAGCTTCGTCGGCGCCAACAATCCACGAAACCACATTTTCCATGGCCCACGTCTGCGGCCAGAACACCACGCAGCGTGGCGGCGGTGCTCTAATTTTGATGGCATCGAAGTACTGGCGTCCGTTGTGGTCTCCATCGACGAGGACGCAGGGTCGAGGGTGAACGGCGCTCACCAGTGCGAAGGTTTCCGCTATCTTCGCGTCGATGGTGGGCACAACACCAACGAAGGTGGAAAGCAGCGACCCACCATCCTCCACGTCCTGCCAGCCTTGGTGTAGTTCTAAGGCCGTCTGCAGCGCCTCAAGCCACGCGACGTCAGACACTCCTTCAGGGATCAGCACACACTCGTGCATGAGCGCACCGACCAGCCTCTGCCGCCAAGCGAAAAGCAAATGCTGTTGATGGTTGGTCGGCTGCGCGGGGACCGTGGCCATGAGGGGCTTGGCACTCAAGATGCCGTCGCGCGTCTCGATGAAGAGGGTATCTGGCGCCGGAAACATCGCGGCCACGATTGGTGAATGTGTCGTAACGATCGTTTGGTCGCAAAGCGCGTTTAGGCGGTTCACCAAGCGCTTTTGCTGCGAGGGCTGGATGTGCAATTCAGGCTCTTCGACGGCGAGCGTGAAAGACTGACCGGTTTCCGCCCGCGCTTTGCCGAATTGCATCAGCAGGAGGAGGCTTTGGAGAGAAACGAGGCCCGTGCCTTGTCGCTGCGATGGAAGGGTCGGTCCGGCTCCTTGAACAAAGTGCGGCACTACGCTTTCGAGGACGGAGTCGCTGTCGGTCGCGGTTAGTCGCAACTGGAGCTTGGGCGCGCTAGCCAACAGTCTGTGCAACTCTCCGTTGGCGGCGGCCACAATGTCCGAGAGGCCCGCCTGGTCATCTAGCCGCTCTCCCGCCGGCGGTGTCCAGAGCCGGGCTCGTTCGGCTCGGACGGCTTGCGCTGGGATACCGCCGAGCGTCGCAACGACCCGACGGAAAAGCTCTGACTGGAAGGAAATCCAGCGATCCCATGTGCGCGATGCGGGAACCAGGAAGAAGCCTAATTCCTGGAGAGTTCTGGCCTGAACGGTCCGGAGGTGCGCGCCCTCGGCGAACGGATCGCCCAAGGTTGCTTCATCATCGACAAAGAAGCGGCTCGTTTCCGCTTCCAACTCATCTAGATCAAACCGCGCCGCGAAGCCGATCTGCACAGCCAAGTCGACATGGTGCGCATCAGGGACGGCGCTCAGCGTGTTTGCGTGCGGGTCTAACCACTTCTCAACACCGCGTTCGGGGCTAAACCAGGAAGGGTGGTGTTGTGGGTCGTTCGGTGCGAAGCCCGTCACAGTGGCGATGCAAATGATGCGTGAGCCTTCATCTGGCGCACTGCCGTGGAAGTCGTGCTCTGTTAAGCGCCGCACGAGCCGATCGCGCCCGAATAGCAGAGCGAGCGCCTCGATGACGGTGGTCTTGCCGCTGTTGTTTGGCCCAACGAGCACGACATGTCGGCCAAGCGTCAGGTCGGCCGAGGAGATGCCACGGAACCCAAGAATCTTGAGGCGCACGATGTGCATGGGGCTCGACCCGTGGCGACACGCTCACGGCGCGCCGAGAGAGCGACTATAGCATGGATTGCATTGCTCGAAGGCGGGCCTTGGCCCTAGCGTAGCCTCGTGACCTCGTGGCTGTGCAGACGCTAAGCCATCGCCGGCTCAACCTCCTCAACACCCAGGACGGTGAACGTCCCGCGCGGCGGTTCATGCTGGAAGCGAACGGTGTTGACCTTCGGATTCAGCCACTCGTCCGCGTTCTCCGCCGAGATGAAGATCGGCTGGCGTTCGCAATACGGCGCGAGGTCGGGGCCGGCCGGCGCGGTCAGGAGCATGAAGGCGACGGGTTGATAGAGATGCGGCTTGGCAGGCACCCAGAAGCCGGCGAAGCTGCCAGGGTACGTCGGCTTGTAGGTGACGGTGCCGCGAACGTCGCCGGCGTCGCACTTCTGACGCAGCTCGCCGGCCGGGATCAGGCAAGCGCGCGCGAAGCTCTTGCCTTCGGCCCAGGCGGTGAAGTCCAGCTCATCGGTAGCGTCGTCGACCCGGCCCCAAGGAAGTTCAACCTGGTCCTTCGCGCCGTGCAGCTTCAGCAGATACACGCACACCTGATCGCCGGGTTCGACCCAGGCGGAGGCGGTCACGCCCGCAGGTTGAGGCCAAGTGCCCTGGTGCGGCGGCGACATGTCATTGGGCGAAGCGCGACGAACCGCGCTCAGAAGCTCGATATGCATTGCAGTTCCTGAATTGAGAATGCAGGCCAGCGGAGGTCAAACCTCCGGCGGAAAGCCGTGACTACCGTCTGGCGTTGGGGGTGTTTGCCGCGCAGCCGACCCGGCGGCGCCGCTACCCTCAACTAGCACTAACTCGTTGCCATGTCACGGATTTGGGCGCCGATCGGCTGCGTGCGCACCACCGGGGTGGGTCGCTTCGCTGTGGCCCAAACGCAGAAGGCCGGAGTCCAGACAAATGCGCCGGAGTCCAGCCTTCTCTGTCGTCCAACAGAAAATGGAGCGGGCGAGGCGATTCGAACGCCCGACCCCAACCTTGGCAAGGTTGTGCTCTACCCCTGAGCTACGCCCGCGCTCCGTCGAAGGATGGCGCTTATCGCAAAGCCCGCCGGCTCATGCAAGCTGGATCAGAAGCCCAGCCGCAGCGGCTTCAGGCGGCGGCGGTTGACGTGGGCCTTGGGCGCGGGGCCGGTGTCGTCGGGGAGCTCGCCGCGGAAATAATAACGCTGCCAGGCCTCCTTCATGGCTTCCGGCTCGTGGCGGAAGAGGGCCTTGTTGAACTCGTCGCGCTGGCGGCGCCAGGCCTCGTACTGGCCGCGCAAGGCGTCGTCCGCCTCCAGCCGCCGCTGGACCAGCTCGAAGTCCTCGAGGGGCTTGTCCTGGGCGAGGGTGACGAAGCAGAAGGGCTCGCCCTTGGCGAAGCGGACCTTGCCGGGGCGGGTGAAATGCCAGTTCATCGTGAAGGGGAAGGGGAGCCAGTCGGTCTCCACCAGGCCCACCAGCGGCTGGATGCCGTCCTTGATGTGGTTGGGCGGGCCCATCACCCACATGGACCAGCCGTCCGGGGTGCGGAAGAGATAGCCGGGATGGAAGGTCAGGACCCCGTGGGTGAAGTGCGACTTCACGAAGTCCTCGAAGTCCGGAAACGGGTGGTCGGGCGTCAGGGTGATGTCGGTGGACTGGAGGCCTCCGTTCCACTCGGCGGTGAAGCCCACCGGGCAGAGTATCTCCCAGCCGGTGGAGTTGGCGATGGAAAGCGGCAGGCAGCGGTAGGGGTGCCGGTCGCCGAAGCGGTCCATCCAGGCGCGCTGGGGCCGGCCCGGCACGATGTCCGGCGGCCGGGCCGCCATCGGGTAGCATTCGAGCTTTGGCATCCCGAAGATCCTCGCAGGCGCACGCGAGCGCGTCCTAACGGGCGCACGGGCGTCTCGTCCAGTTCCACAGGCCCGCCGCCTCGCTTAAACGGGACGGCGATGACCAGGGACGACCTCTTCGCCCTCTTCGACCGGCTCGGGATCGCCCACCGGACGGTGGAGCATCCCGCCGTCTTCCGGGTCGGCGAGGGGGAGGCCTTCACGGGCGAGCTGCCGGGCGGCCACACCAAGAACCTGTTCCTGAAGGACGCCAAGGAGCGGCTCTGGCTGGTCTCGGCGCTGCAGGAGACGGTCATCGATCTGAAGCGGCTCCCGGGCGCGATCGGCTCGGCGCGGCTCTCGTTCGGCTCCCCGGAGCGGCTGGCGGCGGCGCTCGGCGTGGCGCCCGGCTCGGTCACCGCCTTCGCCCTGGCCAACGATGCGGACCGCAAGGTGAGCTTCGTGCTCGATGCGGCGCTCGCCAGGGCCGATCCGGTGAACTTCCATCCGCTGGACAACACCGCCACGACCGCCATCTCCCAGGCCGACTTCAGGCGATTCCTGACCCACCTCGGCGTGACGCCGACGATCGTCGACTTCACCGGGCTCACCGGCGCCTGAAGGGCCCTGATGGCGTTGCAGGGAGGCTCCGGTGCGCCCATGTTGGGGCCTTCAGCCAGCCTCGTCGGAGCGAGAACATGTCCCTGATCGGAGAGGCCAACGCCGGCCTGCCCGGCGACTTGATCAAGGAAGGCTCCGACGCCGGCTTCCCCCGCGACGTGATCGAGGCTTCGCGCGAGCAGCCGGTCATCGTGGACTTCTGGGCGACCTGGTGCGGGCCGTGCCGCACCCTCGGCCCGGCTCTCGAGCGCGCCGTCCTGGCCGCCAAGGGGAAGGTGAAGCTCGTCAAGATCGACATCGACAAGAACCCCGCCTACGCCGGTCAGATGCGGGTCCAGTCGATCCCGGCGGTGTTCGGCTTCGTGGGCGGGCGGCCGGTGGACGGGTTCATGGGCGCGGTGCCGGAGAGCCAGATCAAGACCTTCGTCGACCGCCTCATCGCCGCGGGCGGCGGGGGCGGCGCCGATCCGGCGGAACAGTTGCTGGCGCTCGCCAAGGAATCCCTCGAGCTCGGGGACGTGGGCGGCGCGGCGCAGGCCTACGCCGAGGCGTTGCAGGGCGATCCGGGCAATCTCGCCGCCATCGGCGGCCTCGCCCGCTGCTACCTTCTGGGCGGTGACCTGGAGAGGGCGGCCGAAGTGGCGGCCATGGCCCCGCCCGACGCCAAGAACCCCGATCTGGAGAGCGTCCGCGCCGCCCTGGCGCTCGCCCAGGACGCCCCTTCCGACGGCGCCGAGTTCGAGCGGCGCCTGGCTGCCGATCCCACCGACCACGCCGCCCGGCTCGAGCTCGCCAAGGCCCTGGCGGGCCAGGGCCGTCTGCAGGAAGCGGCCGACCACCTCTTGGCGATCATCGAGCGCGACCGCGATTGGAACGACGGCGCCGCGCGCAAGCAGCTGCTCATGGTCTTCGAGGCCGCCGGCCCGGGGTCGGACGTCGCGCGCCAAGGCCGACGGCGGCTTTCCTCCCTGCTCTTCTCCTAGCGCCGGTCCCCGCGCGTGCCGGGCGGCTACTTCAAGACATCCGACCTGCCGGAGCTGATCCCCGTCTTCCCTCTGGACGGCGCCCTTCTCCTACCGGGGGGCCAGCTGCCGCTGCAGATCTTCGAGCCGCGGTACCTCAACATGGTCGACGACGCGATGTCGGGATCGCGCCTCATCGGCATGATCCAGACGCGCGAGGGCGGGAACCGGATGGCCCCGGCGCTGGCCGAGGTGGGCTGCGCCGGCCGCATCACCTCCTACGCCGAGACCGGCGACGGGCGATATCTGATCACCCTGACGGGCGTCTGCCGCTTCGTCGTGGCCGCCGAGCTTTCCGCCATCACCCCCTATCGGCAAGTGCGGGCTGATTTCGCCCGCTTCGCCGCCGACCTCGAGTCGGAGGGACCGGAAATCGTCTTCGACCGGGCGGCCTTCGCCGCCGCCCTGAAGCGCTATCTGGAGCACAAGGGTCTCTCGGTGGACTGGCAGGCGGTGAACGCCGCTCCCGCCGGCGCTCTCATCAACAGCCTGGCCATGGGCCTGCCGCTGAACCCGGCCGAGAAACAGGCGCTGCTCGAAGCAGCCACCCTTGCCGAGCGGCGCCAGGTTCTGGCCGCGCTGCTGGCGATCGACGCGGCCGAGGACGATGACGGCCAGCCGCCGCTGCAATAAAGGAACGCCATGGCCGATCCGCATCCCTCGCCCGAGCTCGATTCGCGGCTTCTGGAAATTCTCGTCTGCCCGGTGACGCACGGTCCGCTGGAGTACGACCGGGTCCGGTCCGAGCTCGTCAGCCGTACGGCGCGCCTGGCCTACCCGATCCGGGAGGGCGTGCCGATCATGCTGCCGGAGGAGGCGCGGACGCTGGGGGAAGGCGAGTAGGCGTCAGAGCGCTTCGCCCCGCAGCAGCCGGGGCAGATCGCCGACCGCGCCGCCGGCCTCGCGCATGAAGAAGCGGCGCGCGGGCCCCAGACGGTTCACCAGCGCCATCCCGGCGTCCCGCGCCGCGCGGACCAGCGCATTGTCGGTGGAGAACAGCCGGTTGAAACCGTCGGTGGCCAGCGCCAGGGCGACGTTGTCGAGCCGCCGCCAGCGGGCGTAGCGCTCCAGCACCGAAGGCGCGCCGATATCCTCTCCGAGCCGCGCCGCATCGACCACCACCTCGGCGAGGGCGGCGGCGTCCTTCAGTCCGAGATTGAGCCCCTGGCCGGCGATCGGGTGGATCACGTGCGCCGCGTCGCCGGCCAGGGCCGCGCGGGGCGCGACCAGGTCCGCCGCCACGTGCAGCGACAGGGGGTAGACGAACCTCGGCCCCGTCGGCTCCGCCCGGCCGAGGAAGCCGCCGAACCGGCGAAGCAGATAGGCCTGGAAGGCCTCGTCGCCCGCGCCCGCCAAAGCCTCGCCCCGGCGCGCCGTCTCGGTCCAGACGAGGCTCGCCCGCTGACCGGTCAGCGGCAGGATCGCGAAGGGGCCGCTGGGGAGGAAGTACTCGTGGGCGACGCCGCCATGGTCGCGTTCCAGCGCTATGGTGGCGACCACCCCGCTCTGCCCATAGCCCCAGCCGGCCGCTTCGATCCCGGCGGCCCGGCGCACCACCGACACCTTGCCCTCCGCGCCCACCACCAGCGGCGCGCTGAGCGTGCGACCATCGGAAAGCGCGACTTGCGCGGCCCGGGCGCCCAGCGTCACCTGCTCGACCCGCACGGGCGCCAGCACCGTGACGCCCGCCGCCTGTACGGCCTCGACCAAGGCGGCCCGGATGCGGCGGTTCTCCAGCATGTAGCCGAGCGGCTCGGCGCCATCGCGGTCGTCGATCTCGGCCGCTTCGAAGCGAAGGAACGCGCCATAGGCCGGGCCCGCCGCCGCGCCGGGCGTCCTGCCGTCGGTGACCAGGATCTGCTGGATCGGCTGAGCGTGGGCAAGCAGCGCCTCCCCCAGCCCGAGCGCGCGCCACTGGCGGATGTTCGAGAAAGCGATGGCCGACGCGCGGCCGTCGAAGGTCGGCGCGAGCTGCGCCTCGAATCCGGCCCGGTCGATCAGCAACGGCCGCAGGCCTGCGCTCGCCAGGGCGAGGCCGAGCGTGACGCCGGTCATCCCGGCGCCGCAGACGATCACATCGGCGTCGAAGCCGCCGTTCATCGGCGCCCTATGCTCGGTCGGCGCGCACAGCGCAAGCGCCCGCGTGCGCGCTTCGTCGGCGGTCGGAGACGGGCGGCGCGTGATCACGCAAACGATTGGAGATTTTTCACGGTTCGCCTGGGTAATGTAGCGGCTTGAATCGCGGCGAAGATTGGTCCGCAGATGCAGTCGACACGCGTGACTCTGGAGAGCGCCTGAAGTGCCCCGGGTGGCTGGTCAGATCGATCGGGCCAAGAGCGGCGCGATCCTCGACGCCGCCACCGCGGTCCTTTGCGAGCGGGGTCTCTCGGCGCCCCTGGACGAGATCGCCCGCCGGGCCGGCGTCTCCAAGCAGACGATCTACAACCACTACGGCTCGAAGGCGGAGCTGATGCGCGCGCTCTTCCAGCGTCGGGTAGGGCGGGTCATCGCTCCGCTTGAAGGTCCCGACGCCGAAGCCTTCCCCGAGGCGGCGCTGGCGGCCTACGCCCGCGCGATCCTGAGCGCGCTGGCGTCCGAGCAATCGGTGGCGATGATCCGGCTGGTGGTCTCGAGCGTCCCCACCGCGCCCGAGCTCACGCGCGCGGCCTACGAGGCGAGCATCCGCCCGACCAGGGCGGGCCTGGCCGCCTTCCTGGAGCGCGAGACGCGCCTTGGCCGTCTCGCGGTCGCCGACGCCGCCCTCGCCGCCGACTTCTTCACCGGGATGGTGCTGGGCCACACCCAGATGAGGCTGCTCTTCGGCGTGCCGGCGCCGCTGGACGAGGACCACATCGAGGCGATCGCCCGCGAGGCGGCGCGAAGGTTCGTGCGCGCCTACGGCTGAGCGGCGGCGGCCTCGTCCTCGGTGGGCAGGCCCATCATGTGGAAGCCGGCGTCCACGTGGACCACCTCGCCGGTGGCGGACCTGCCGAGGTCGGAGAGTAGCCAGAGCGCGCAGCCGGCGATGCCCTCCATGGTCGTGTCCTCCTTGAGGGCGGAGAGCACCCGGCCCTTGGCGTGCATGGCCCTCCCGCCCTGGATTCCCGCCAGCGAGAAGGTGCGCATGACGCCCGCCGAGATGGCGTTCGCCCGGATCTTCCGCGGGCCGAGGTCGCGGGCGATGTAGCGGGTGGCCGCCTCCAGGGCGGCCTTGCAGACGCCCATGGTGTTGTAGTTGGGGATCGCCCGCTCGGAGCCGAGGTAGGTCAGGGTGATCATGGAGCCGCCGTCCGTCATCAGCCGCGAGGCGCAGCGGGCGGCGTCGATCCAGGAGTAGACCGAAGCGTCCATGGCCCGCAGGAACGCCTCGCGGGTGGCGTTCTCGACGAAGGAGCCGGCGATCTGGCTGCGGTCGGCGAAGCCGATGGAGTGGACCAGGAAGTCGAGGCCGCCCAGGCCGTCGCCGGCGGCGTTCACCGCCGCCTCGATATCGCCTTCGCGGAAGGCGTCGAAGGTCGCGTAGGCCTTCACCCCGATGCTGTCGCCGAGCGGACGCACCCGCTTCTCGTTGGCCTCCATGTAGGCGAAGGCCAGCTCCGCGCCCTGGGCGGCGAGCTGGGTGGAGATGCCCCAGGCGAGCGACTGGTGGTTGGCCACCCCCATCACCAGCCCCCTCTTGCCGCGCATGAGGTCGCCTTTGGGCAGGTCGTACTCGTCGGCCATGGGGGGTGATGCTCCGGTTGACGCGTGCTCCGACTTTTGGACTTCGTCGCGTCAGGCGTCCAGACGGCTCATCACCAGACAGCCGTTGGTGCCGCCGAAGCCGAAGGAGTTGGACATCACCGTCCCCACCGGCCGCTCGAGGCGCTCGCGGACGATCGGCAGGTCGGCGAAGGCCGGATCGAGCGTCTCGATGTTGGCGCTCTCGCAGACGAAGCCGTTCTGCATCATCAGGAGGCAGTAGATCGCCTCCTGGGCGCCGGCGGCGCCCAGGCTGTGGCCGGTGAGCGATTTGGTGGACGAGATCAGCGGCGGCTTGGCGCCGAACACGTCGCGCACCGCCTCCATCTCCCGGACATCGCCGAGGGGCGTGCCGGTGCCGTGGGGGTTGAGGTAGTCGATGGCGCGGTCCCCCGCCTGGCCGAGCGCCAGGCGCATGCAGCGCGCCGCGCCTTCGCCCGATGGGGCGACCATGTCGAACCCGTCCGAATTGGCCGCGTACCCGACGATCTCGCCATAGATCCGGGCGCCGCGGGCCTTGGCGCGCTCCAGAGTCTCCAGCACCACCACCCCGGCGCCGCCGGCGATGACGAAGCCGTCGCGGTCGATGTCGTAGGCGCGGCTGGCCTTGGCCGGGGTGGCGTTGAAGCGGCTGGTCATCGCCCCCATGGCGTCGAACAGCGCCGAGAGCGTCCAGTCCACCTCCTCGCAGCCGCCGGCGAAGACGACGTCCTGCTTGCCGAGGGCGATCTGCTCGGCGCCCGCCCCGATGCAGTGGGTGGAGGTGGCGCAGGCCGAAGAGATCGAGAAGTTGAGGCCCTTGATCTTGAACCAGGTGGCCAGCGTCGCCGAGGGTCCCGAGCTCATCGCCTTGGGGACCGCGAAGGGGCCGATCCGCTTGACCCCCTTGGCGCGGGCGGTGTCGGCGGCCCCGACGATGGAGCTCGTGGAAGGGCCCCCGGATCCGACGATCAGCCCGGTGCGCTCGTTGGAGACCTCAGCGGCCTCCAGGTGCGCGTCGGCGATGGCCTGCTCCATGGCCAGGTGCGCATAGGCCGTTCCCGGCGCAAGGAAGCGGGCGGCGCGCCGGTCCACCGCCGCTTCCCAGTCGATGTCGGGGCGCGCATGCACTTGGCAACGGAAGCCGAGCTCGGCGTATTCGGGCGCGGCGGAAACGCCGGAGCGCGCCTCGCGCAGAGACGCCAGCACCTCATTGGCGCTGACGCCGATCGCCGAGACGATCCCGATGCCGGTCACCGCGACGCGACGCATGACGCCTCCCGTGCTCCCTACCGGACAAGGACACGAAGGGATGACGGATCATCCTTCGCGCCCAACGCTTTCGCCGCCTCACACGAGGTCGGCGGCGCTGAACAGACCTACTCTCAGATCGCGCGCCTCATAGATAGGGCGCCCGTCCGCCTCCAGAACCCCATCGGCGACGCCGAGCACCAGGCGCCGGAGGATGACCTTCTTGAAGTCCACCTTGTAGGTCACCTTGGTGACCGCCGGCGTGACCTGGCCGGCGAATTTCACTTCGCCGACCCCCAGGGCCCGGCCTCGCCCGGGCGCCCCCGACCAGGCCAGGAAGAACCCCACCATCTGCCAAAGGGCGTCGAGGCCGAGACAGCCCGGCATCACCGGGTCGCCGATGAAGTGGCAGCCGAAGAACCAGAGGTCCGGGCGGACGTCGAGCTCGGCGCGCATCGAGCCCTTGCCGTGCGCGCCGTCGCCCGCGGCGATGTGGGTGATGCGGTCGAACATCAGCATCGGCGGCGCCGGGAGCTGGGCGTTGCCCGGGCCGAAGAGCTCGCCGCGCGAACAGGCCAGGAGCTCGGGCGTGTCGAAGCGGCTCTTGGTCATGGTCTCCAGGCTCATGCCCCGCCCTATCAGGCCCGGGCGGCGGGCTCAATGGCATTGGGGCGCCGGGTCGAGCCCCCAAACCTCGCCGGTCTTCACCCAGCCGGTGTCGCCGCCCACGCTGATTCGTCGCCAGCCTTCCTGGGCGCCCTTGAGGTCCGCGATAGCCCGCGGTCGCAGATAGCCGGCGATGGGGGCGTCGTCGCGCGGCGCCCGACGGAAGGGGACCGGCTGGCCCCCCTTGGCGAAGACCGTCCGCCGCCCGTCCACCATGGCCCGGCTCACCCACACGAGGCCGCCGTCCGGATCGCAGATCCGGCGCCAGTCGCTGGTCTCGTCCACCACCTGCACCGGCAGGCCCCGGGCGTGGTAGACGAAGACGGCCGGGTAATCCCGCCCTGGCCCTTTGCGACCGAACACCTCCCCACGCTTGAGGCTGAGGTAGCGGGGCACGCAATAGCCGGACGGGGTCGCGGTCTGGGCGCCCGGCGGACAATCCTGGCCTTCGCCGCCGCGGCCGCCGCAGCCGGCCAGGGCGAGGGTCGCCGCCATCGCCACGACGCTGGTTCTCGCCTTCCTCATGCGCCCCCCGACGCTAGTGTCCTGAGTCCGAAGTTCGCCAGAGGATGGGGCGGGCCTCCAAAATCGAGCGAACCTCCAATTCACCACACTTGCGTCGCGGATTTGAAGCCCCGGCCGCCTTGCTTGGCCGCCCCGCACCGCTTTGCTACGGTCGGGACCCGCCCTTGTCAGGTTCCAGATGGCCGTCCGCAAGCCGAAAGTCGTCGTCACCCGCAAGCTCCCGGATCTGGTGGAGACGCGGATGCGCGAGCTTTTCGACACCGAGCTCAACCTGAGCGACGAGCCGATGAGCCAGGAGGCGCTGGCCGGCGCCATGCAGCGGGCCGACGTGCTCGCGCCCACCATCACCGACCGGATCGACCGCAAGGTCATCGACCAGGCCGGCGAGCGGCTGAAGCTGATCGCCAACTTCGGGGCCGGGGTCGACCATATCGACGTCGCCGCCGCAACCCAACGCGGCCTCCTCGTCACCAACACGCCGGGCGTGCTCACCGACGACACCGCCGATCTCACCATGGGGCTGATCATGGCGGTCGCGCGGCGGGTGGTGGAGGGCGCCGAGGCGGTGAAGGCGGGCGCGTTCCACGGCTGGTCGCCCACCTGGATGCTCGGCCGGCGGATCAGCGGCAAGCGGCTGGGCGTGGTGGGCATGGGCCGGATCGGCCAGGCGCTCGCCCGCCGGGCCCGCGCCTTCGGTCTCTCGATCCACTACCACAACCGAAAGCCGGTGAGCCCGCGGATCGCCGAGGAGCTGGAAGCCACCTACTGGGAGAGCCTCGACCAGATGCTCGCCCGGATGGACGTGATCTCGGTCAACTGTCCCCACACGCCCGGGACCTATCACCTGCTCTCGGCCCGGCGCCTGAAGCTGGTGCGGCCGCACGCCATCATCGTCAACACCGCCCGGGGCGAGATCATCGACGAGGCGGCGCTGGCGGCGATGCTGGCGGCCGGGGAGCTCGCCGGCGCCGGCCTCGACGTCTACGAGCACGAGCCGGCCATCAATCCGAAGCTCCTGAAGCTGCCCAACGTGGTGCTGCTGCCGCACATGGGCTCGGCCACCATGGAGGCCCGGGTGGACATGGGCGAGAAGGTGATCGTCAACATCCGCACCTGGATGGACGGCCACAATCCCCCTGACCGGGTCATCCCGGCGATGCTTTAAGGGCGCGGACCGCAGACCGGGCAGTGCGGATCGGCGCCCACCCGCACGGTGCGCGCCTCGGCCGACAGGGCGTCGTAGATCAGCAGCCGCCCGGTGAGCGGCTCCCCGGCCCCGGCGACAAGCTTGATCGCCTCCAGCGCCATCATCGAGCCGATCACGCCCGCCAGCGCGCCCACCACGCCCACCATGGCGCAGGTCTCGGCCTCGGGAGGGATTTCGGGCACCAGGCAACGGTAGCAGGGCCGGCCGGCGAAGACCCCGACCTGGCCGGTCCAGCGGCCGATGGCGCCGGAGACCAGCGTCACGCCCTCGGCGACGCAGGCGGCGTTGACGGCGAAGCGGGTGGCGAAGTCGTCGGTGCCATCCAGCACCAGGTCGCAGCCGGCGACGAGGCGGCGCGCGCCGCCTTCATCGAGCCGCTCGGCGACCGGCTCGATCCGGACGTGCGGGTTGAGGGCCTTAAGCCGCGCGGCCGCCCGGGCCACTTTCGAGGCGCCGTCGTCGGCGGTGGCGTAGAGCACCTGACGCTGAAGGTTGGAGAGGCTCACCGTGTCGGGGTCGACGATCGCCATCGACCCGAGGCCCGCGGCCGCCAGGTAGAGCGCCGCGGGGGCGCCCAGGCCGCCGGCCCCGACGATCAAGGCCCGCGCCGCCTTCAGCCGCTGCTGCCCCGGGCCGCCGATCTCACGCAGCACCAGGTGGCGGGCGTAGCGCTCCACTTCTTCGTCGGAAAAGCTCATCCTTGACCCTGCCTGCCGTCGCCGCCACATGCGCGGACGATGCCGAATTTTCCAGACTGGCATGGGACCACCATCCTGGCGGTGCGCAAGGGCGGATCCACCGTGATCGCCGGCGACGGCCAGGTCTCCATGGGCCAGACCATCGTCAAGGGCGCGGCGCGCAAGGTGCGCACCCTGGCCGGCGGGCGGGTCCTGGCCGGTTTCGCCGGCGCCACCGCCGACGCCTTCACCCTGCTGGAACGGCTCGAGGCCAAGCTGGAGCAGTATCCGGAGCAGCTGGCCCGCGCCTGCGTCGACCTCGCCAAGGACTGGCGGACCGACCGCTACCTGCGCCGACTGGAGGCGATGCTGATCGTGGCCGACCGTACGGCGATGTTCACGGTCACCGGGGTGGGCGACGTGCTGGAGCCGGACGGCGGGGTCGCGGCGATCGGCTCGGGCGGCAACTACGCCCTCGCCGCGGCGCTGGCGATGTTGGACAGCGATCGCGACGCCGAGGATATCGCGCGGAAGGCGATGGGCATCGCCGCCGACATCTGCGTCTACACCAACCGCAACCTCACCGTCGAACGCCTGGACTGAATGAGCGAGTTTTCCCCGCGCGAGATCGTCTCCGAGCTCGACCGGTACGTGGTCGGCCACGCCGAAGCCAAGCGGGCGGTGGCGGTGGCGCTGCGCAACCGCTGGCGCCGGCGCCGGCTGGCGCCGGAGCTGCGCGACGAGGTGACCCCGAAGAACATCCTGATGATCGGCCCCACCGGGGTGGGCAAGACCGAGATCGCCCGGCGGCTCGCACGCCTGGCGCAAGCGCCCTTCCTGAAGGTCGAGGCCACCAAGTTCACTGAGGTCGGCTACGTGGGCCGCGACGTCGACCAGATTGTCCGCGACCTGGTGGAGATCGCCGTCGGCATGATCGGCGACCGCCGTCGGGCCGGTGTGCGGGCCAAGGCGGAGGCCGCCGCCGAGGAGCGACTCTTGGACGCGCTCGTGGGGCCGGGCGCCGGGTCGGCCACCCGCGAAAGCTTCCGCCGCCGGCTGCGGGCCGGCGAGCTCGACGACAAGGATGTCGAGCTCACCCTCGCGGACAACAGCGGCCCCTTCCAGGGCTTCGAGATCCCCGGCCAGCCGGGCGCCTCCATGGGGGTGCTGAACCTGTCGGAGATCATGGGCAAGGCCTTCGGCGGGCGCACCAAGACCCACAAGACCACCGTCGGGGCCGCCTGGGGGCCGCTGATCGCCGAGGAGAGCGACAACCTGGTCGACCAAGAAGCGGCGGCCCAGGAAGCGGTGGCGCTGGCCCAGGACACCGGCATCGTCTTTCTCGACGAGATCGACAAGGTGGCCTCGCGCAGCGAGCGGGCCGGCGCCGATGTCTCGCGCGAGGGCGTCCAGCGCGACCTGCTGCCGCTCATCGAAGGGACGACGGTCTCCACCAAGTACGGCCCGGTAAAGACCGACCATATCCTGTTCATCGCCTCGGGCGCCTTCCATGTGGCCAAGCCCTCGGACCTGCTGCCCGAGCTGCAGGGGCGCCTGCCGATCCGGGTGGAGCTGAAGGCTCTCACCCGCGACGACCTTCGCCGGATCCTCACCGAGCCCGAGGCCAACCTGATCCGCCAGCACCAGGCGCTGCTGGCCACCGAGAACGTCGCCGTGACCTTCACCGAGGACGCCATCGACGCCCTGGCCGACGCGGCGGTGGAGGTGAACGGGGCCGTTGAGAACATCGGCGCCCGGCGGCTGCAGACGGTGCTGGAGAAGGTGGTGGAGGAGATCAGCTTCACGGCCGCCGACCGCTCGGGCGAGAGCCTGACCATCGACGGCGCCTACGTCCGCGCCCGGGTCGGCGAGCTCGCCAGGAACGCCGATCTCTCGCGCTTCATCCTCTGACGCCGCTCTCCTCCCTCCCATCATGGGGAGGGAGGAGAGGGACGGAGGTTGTCAGCGCCGGCCTTTGCCGCCATTGCTCCCGCGATGGGGACGGGCTTTTGAAGGCGGCGGTGAAGGCGAAGCGGCGGCGGATCGCCCCCGCCGAGGCCGAGCGGATCGCCGAGATCTTCCGCCGCTTCGAGGCGGTCAGCGCCGACCCGCGCACCGAGCTCGACTACGTCTCGCCCTTCACCCTGCTGGTCTCGGTGGTTCTTTCGGCCCAGGCCACCGACAAGTCGGTCAACAAGGCTGCCGAGCGCCTCTACCGGGTCGCCGATACGCCGCAGAAGATGCTGGCGCTCGGCGAGGCCGGGCTGATCCCCTACATCGCCTCCATCGGCCTCTACCGGACCAAGGCCAAGAATGTGATCGCGCTTTCGCGCTTGCTCCTCGAAGCGTACGGTGGCGAGGTGCCGTTGGAGCGCGCCGCCCTGCAAGCCCTCCCGGGGGTCGGGCGCAAGACCGCCAGCGTCGTCCTCAACGAGCTCGGCGCGGAGCCGGCGATCGCCGTCGACACCCACGTCTTCCGGGTCGCCCACCGCCTGAAGCTCAGCGCCGGCAAGACCCCCGAGGAGGTCGAGCACGACCTGATGGCGATCACCCCGGAGGGGGCCAGGGGCCGGGCGCACCACTGGCTGATCCTGCACGGCCGCTACACTTGCGTCGCCCGCAAGCCCAGATGCGCCGAATGCGCCGTCGCGGACCTTTGCCCTTCCCGGGTTCTCTACCTGGGCGTCTGACCCCCTGCGGCGGCTCCAAGGTTTCGGCCGATTCATTTGACTTCAACGACCTTGGCGACCAATAGGCGCGCATGAAACGGTCCGCCGATCTCAAGCGCGAGACGAAGGAAACGCAGGTTCGCGTCGCCCTCGACGTGGACGGGACCGGCGTCGCGAAGATCTCGACCGGAATCGGCTTCTACGACCACATGCTGGACAGCTTCGCCCGCCACGGGGGCTTCGACCTCACCGTGGAGACCAAGGGCGATCTGCACATCGACATGCACCACACGGTGGAAGACACCGCCATCGTTCTCGGACAGGCCTTCAAGCAGGCGCTGTCGGGGTTCGCCGGGGTGCGGCGCTTCGGCAGCGCCTACATACCCATGGACGAGACCCTCACCCGCTGCGCGGTCGACCTTTCAAACCGGCCGTATCTGGTCTGGCGGGTGCAGTTCGCACGCCCGAAGGTGGGCGAGATGGACACCGAGCTCTTCAAGGAGTTTCACCAGGCGTTCGCCATGAACGCCGGCGCCTGCGTCCACCTCGAGACCCTCTATGGCGACAACTCCCACCATATCGCCGAAAGCGGGTTCAAGGCCCTGGCCCGGGCGCTCCGGGCCGCCGCGGAGCCGGACCCCAAGACCGGCGGCCATGCGCCCTCCACCAAGGGCGTGCTCTGAAGGACCAATCCCATGCAGAGCGTCGCCCTGATCGATTACGGGTCGGGCAATCTCCGCTCGGCCGAGAAGGCCCTGCAGCGCGCCGCGAGGAGCCTCGCCGGAGGTGCTGAGGTGGTCGCCACCGACGATCCGGACCGGATCGCGGCGGCCGATCGCGTGGTGCTGCCCGGGGTCGGCGCGTTCGCGGCCTGCCGGAACGCGCTGCTGGCGCGGCCGGGGGTGGTCGAGGCGATGACTGAGGCCGTGCGTCACCGGGGCGCGCCGTTCCTGGGCATCTGCGTCGGCCTGCAACTGATGGCGACCCGCGGACTAGAGTTCGGGGAGACCCCGGGTCTCGACTGGGTGGCCGGCGACGTGCGGCGGCTGACGCCTTCCGACCCCCGCTGCAAAATCCCGCACATGGGCTGGAACGCCCTTGACCTCGCGGGCAAGGGCGGCCTTTTCGCGGCCCTCTCCCCGGGGGCGCACATGTACTTCACCCACTCCTTCGCCTTCATCCCTGGCGATCGCAACGACGTCGCCGCCTGGACCGATCACGGCGGCCGGTTCCCGGTCGCGGTGCTGAGGGACAACCTCGCGGGGGTGCAGTTTCACCCGGAGAAGTCGCAGGCGGCCGGCCTTGGCCTGCTGGCCGCGTTCCTGGAGTGGCGGCCATGATCCTCTATCCGGCCATCGACCTCAAGGACGGCCAGTGCGTGCGCGTCGTCCACGGCGACTTCGCCACCGCCACGGTGTTCAACGACGATCCCGCCGACCAGGCGAGGACCTGGATGGCGGCCGGCTTCGAGTGGCTGCACGTGATCGACCTCAACGGCTCGGCCGAGGGCAAGGCGGTGAACGCGGCGGCGGTGGAGGCGATCCTGCATGCGGTTTCGGCGCCGGTCCAGCTGGGCGGGGGGGTCCGCACCCTGGCGAACGTCGAGGCGTGGATCGAGGCCGGGGTCAGCCGGGTGATCCTCGGCACCGCCGCCGTGCGAGACCCCGACCTCGTGAAGACCGCCGCCCGGGAATGGCCCGAGCAGATCGCTGTGGCCGTGGACGTCCGGCGCGGCCAGGTGGCCGTGCAGGGCTGGCTGGAGGACACCGGCCTCGACGCCCTGACCGTGGCCCGACGGTTCGAGGATGTCGGCGTCTCGGCCCTCATCGTCACCGACATCGACCGGGACGGGGCGCTGATGGGCTTCAACGTGGAAGTCTTCGGAGCCATCGCCGACGCCGTCCACATTCCGGTGATCGCCGCCGGCGGCCTGGCCAGCGTCGAGGACATCGTCCGCCTGAAGGCGCGATCGGGGACACCGATCGCCGGGGCGGTGCTGGGCCGGGCCCTCTACGCAGGGACCATTACGCCCGAGGGGGCGCTGGCGGCGGCGCGATGCTGAAGGTCCGGGTCATCCCTTGCCTGGACGTAAAGGACGGGCGGGTCGTCAAGGGCGTCCAGTTCGTGGCCTTGCGCGACGCCGGCGATCCGGTGGAGCAAGCCGCCGCCTACGACGCGGCCGGCGCCGACGAGCTGATGTTCCTCGACATCACCGCCAGCCACGAGGGCCGCGGCGCGATCCTCGACGTGGTGGCGCGCACCGCCGAGGTCTGCTTCATGCCCCTCTCCGTGGGCGGCGGCATCCGAACCGTCGAGGACGCCCGCAGGCTTCTGCGGGCGGGTGCGGACAAGGTCTCGATCAACACCTCGGCGGTGGAGAACCCGGAGCTGATCACCGCCTGCGCCGACGCCTTCGGCTCCCAGGCCGTGGTCACCGCCATCGACGCCCGGCGGTCGGGCGACGGTTGGGAGGTCTTCACCTACGGCGGCCGCAAGGCCACAGGACTCGACGCCGTGGATTACGCCAGCCGGGCGGTGGAGCGGGGCGCGGGGGAAATCCTGCTGACCTCCATGGATCGGGACGGCGCCAAGACGGGCTACGACCTGGCGCTGGTGAAGGCGATCTCTTCGGCGGTGCGCGTGCCGGTGATCGCCAGCGGCGGCGCGGGCTCTGCGGAGCACATGATAGAGGCGGTCACCGAGGGCGGCGCGGACGCGGTGCTGGCAGCATCCGTCTTCCACTTCGGCGAGCTTTCCATCGGGGAGGTCAAGGCGGCGATGGCCGAGGCGGGCCTGCCCATGCGGCTGGGTGAATCGCGATGAGCCGGTTCGGAAAGGTGGTCGAGCGCCTGGGCGCGGTCATCGAGTCCCGCCGCGGCGCCGATCCGGCCGCTTCCTGGTCCGCCAGGCTGCTGGCCGACCCGAGCATGGCGGCCAAGAAGCTGATCGAGGAGGCGGCGGAAACCGCTCTCGCCCTGGCCAAGGGCGACGCCGACGCCGTGGCCGCCGAGAGCGCCGACCTGGTCTACCACTGGCTCGTGGCCCTGGCGGCGGCGGGTGTCAGCCTCGAGGCGGTGGCGGCGGTCCTCGAAGGGCGCGAGGGCCGTTCGGGGGTCGAGGAGAAGGCTTCCCGAGGCGGTTGAAGGAGGACGCCTCAGATCCGCTTGCGCTTCAGCGCCACATAGAGCGCGCCCTCGCCGCCGTGACGGCGGTGCGCCGAGGAGATGCCGGCGACATGGGCGGCGAGCGGCGGCTCGGCGAGCCACTCTGGCGCGTGACGCCGGATCACGCCTTCGCCACGGCTTCCCTTGCCGGTGATCACCAGGGCGGCCCGCCAGCCTTGGTCCGCCGAGCGAAGGATGAAGGCGGTGAGCGCGGCGCGGGCGCCTTCGTAGGTGAGGCCATGGAGATCGATCCGCGCTGCGGTCTCGTGTCCCTTCGTCAGGCGCCGGTGCAGCCTGGCCTCCAGCCGCTTCGGCGTCTGCGGCCCGGCGGGCGCGGCGAGCGTCGGCGGCAGGCGCGAGGCGGGGGAGGCTGGAGGGGGGGCGGGCGCCTTTTCCAGCGCCGGCGCGTGGCGGCCGGGCAGTGGCCGGACCGTGGAGGCCACCACCGCCCAAAGCCGCAAATCTTCTATGTCGAGCTCACCCGTCATCGGCCCTCCACGGGCGACAGCCGCCACATCCGCAGCCGGTGGCGCACCCGGCCCGCCGCCGCCCCGGCCGCTCGTCCCCGGCCGAGGTAGAGGTCGGCCCTTACCTCTCCCTGAATCGCCGAGCCGGTGTCCAGAGCCACCCCCAGGCGCCGGTACGAGGGCGGCGCGCCGGCCAGCGCCGGCGCTTGCGCCTCGATCCAGAGGAGCTCGCCCCAGGGATGGAAACGGCGGTCGACGGCCAGGCTGCGCCCGGGCGTCAAGGGCGCGCCGGCGGCGCCCTTCGGCTCGCCCCCCTCGTCGGGCGCGAGCCGGAAGAACACATACCGCGGGTCGAGCTGCATCAGCGAGGCGGCCTCGGGACCGCGGTGATCGGCGAGCCAGTCGTGAATGGCGTCCGCCGAGGCGCCGCGCGGCGGCAGCAGTCCGCGGGCGGTCATGGGGCCGGCGATGGCGACGAACGGGCGGCCGTTGGCGCCGGCGAAGCTCGCCCGCAGCCTCTGGCCGTCGGGCAGTCGCAGCAGGCCGCCGCCTTCGATTTGCAGGAAGAAGAGATCCTCCGGCCGCATCCAGGCGAGAGCATCGGGCGCCGGACGCGCCTCGATGTCGGCGCGGCTCGCCAGCGCCTCGGCCGGCCGCGAGGGAGGCGGGCGCACGGGGGCCGTGAAAGCGCCCTCGGCCTGTCTGCGGGCTTCATAATCGGGGGCGAAGTAGGCGGTGAGCACGCCGTCGCCGGCGATCGGCTCGGCGCGCAGGCGGCGCTCCAGAAAGGCCCGGGCGGCGGCCTCCTTCAGGGGGCCGGCGGTCCGGGCGGCCGCGCAAAGCTGCTCGGACGCCGGGCGGCGGTCGAGGCCGCAGTCCTGGCGGAGGGCGGCGAAGGCGGCGGCATGGTCTTCTTCGGCCCAGCCCGGCAGCTGCGCCATCGACGACGGCGCTGCCGGACGAGGGGTCACGCAGCCGCTCAGCAATAGCGCCGCCAAGAGGGCGGCGGCGCCGAGAGGGGCTCTCAAGCCTCGGCCGTATCGACGTGGATCAGCGTCCAGTTCGGATCGCGGTGGGTGAGGTTGCGCTGGAAGGTCCAGATCTCGGCGGTCCGCTGGTCGTCGACCGCCTCACCCTCGGGACCCTTGGAACGGTTGCGAAGCTCGGCCAGGAACCGCACCGAGGCCTTGGCGAAGTCACCGATGACACTGACGCTCTCGAGGTCGGCGCGGGGCTCCTGGAGAAACTCCACCTGCTGCGAGCGCCCTTCGGCCTCGCGGTTGGCGATCGCCTTCTCGAAGTCGTCCATGACCTCGGGCGCCAGCAGCGGCTTCAGCGCGGCCCGGTCGCCGGCGGCGAACGCCTTGACGATCATCTGGAAGGCCTGCCTCGCCCCCTGCATGAAGCGGGCGACGTCGAAACCGGGATCGCGGGCGCGAAGGGTCGCCAGGCCGGAGAGCGCGGCGGGTTCGGTGACCGAGGCGGCGGGCGCGCGCAGCGCCTCGCGGGCGGCCGGGTTCGTCTGGGGCGAGGGCAGATCCTCGGGCTGGCGGCCAACGCGGCGTCCGAGCACGGCGTACAGCTGGAAGAGCACGACCGCCGCCACGGCGGCCAGAATGACGAGTTCTATGATCTGCGACACGATGGTCGGCCCTAAGCCAAATCAGCTAACGAACCTATATAGGCGCGCCCGGCCGGCCCGTCAGGCCCCATCCGTTGCGTCACTCCGGCCCTCATGCTAGCCCGGCGGGCCCTTTTCCCGCGCCGTTTTTTCCAAAGATGTACGGATCCGCCCGATGACTGATCTTCCTCCGACGGGCGCGCCCGGCGCTGACGAACAGGCGGGCATCCGCATCCTTGCCCAGTACATCCGCGACCTCTCGTTCGAGAGTCCCCACACGCCGGAATCGCTGAGGAGCGGCGCGCCGCAGCCGCAGGTGGACCTTGGGGTCGAGCTGAACGCGCGGGGGCGGCCGGACGGCCTTTACGAGGTGGAGCTGAAGCTCAACGCGCGGGCCAACCGTGGGGCCGATCCGGTCTTCCACGTGGAGCTGGTCTACGCCGGCCTGTTCCAGATCCTCGGGGTCAGCGGCGGCGACCTGGAGGCGGTGCTGATGATCGAATGCCCCCGCTACCTCTTCCCGTTCGCGCGGCGGATCATCGCAGACATGACCGGCGAAGGGGGCTTCCCTCCCTTCATGCTCGAGCCGATCGATTTCGCCGGTATCTACGCAAGCCGGCGCGCCGCCGCCGAAGGGCAAGCGGCGCCCAACGCCTAGAGAAGCTGGGGCTGAGCGAGCAGCCCGACCCGGGCGGCCTTGAGGAAGACGCTGGGCATCGCCTCCAGGCCGGCGAGGGGCGTCCAGATCGCCTCCGGCCAATCCCCCTCGGCCCGGAACACCCGCAGCGTCAGGGCGAAGTGAGTGAACACGTGATCGATCTCTCCGGCGGCCCGCCAATCGGCGGCGGCGGGCGCCTCGGCCACGGCCTCGGCGTCCGCCCACGGGCGCGCCCGCCACTCGCTGGTCGGCAAGGCGAGCATGCCGCCGAGCAGCCCCTTCGGCGGTCGGCGGACCAGGGCGACCTCGTCTTCGTTGAGGAGCAGGAAGGCCGCGCCATGGCGGCGGGGTCTGGCCGCTTTCGGCGACCGCCTGGGATATGTCTCTGGCCCGAGCCTGCGCGCCCGGCAGGCGCCGGCGGCCGGGCATCGCTCGCAGGCGGGGGCGGCGGGCGTGCAGACCAACGCCCCGAGGTCCATCAACGCCTGGGCCCAGTCGCCGGGCCGCTCGGGGCCGACCAGGCCCTGGGCCAGCTGCGCGAGCTCGGCCTTGGCGGCGGGCAGCGGCGCCTCGACCGCGAACAGCCGCGCCACCACCCGCTCGATGTTGGCGTCCAGCACATTGGCGGGCTGGTCGAAGGCGATGGCGGTGATGGCGGCGGCGGTGTAGCCCCCGACGCCGGGCAAGGCCCTCAGGTCCGCTTCCTGGTCCGGAAAGACGCCGCCGAGCTGGCCCGCCACCTTCCGGGCGCAGGCGATGAGGTTGCGCGCCCGGGCGTAGTAGCCCAACCCCGCCCAGGCGGCCATCAGCTCGGCTTCGTCGGCCGCCGCCAGGGCCTCAACCGTGGGCCAGCGGCGGCTGAAGGCCACGAAATACGGCGTGGCGTGCGCGACGGTGGTCTGCTGGAGCATGACCTCCGAGAGCCAGACGCGATAGGGGTCGGCCCGCGAACCCGCCGCGCGGGCGGCCGGACTGACCCGCCAGGGCAGCCGGCGCGCGTGGGCGTCGTACCAGGCGAGAATCGCCGCGCGCAGCGGCTGGGGCGGACTTTCGGGGACTGAGACCATCGCCTGATCTATAGTGATCCCATGCATCGTTCGCTTCCCTCGACGCAAGAGGCGCGCGCCATCCTGGCCGCCCGGCGGCCCCGCCCGGCCCCGCGTCCGCCCCGACACGCAGGGCGAGGCCTGCTGCAGCTGATGAAGACCCTAGAGGCCCGATTCGGGCAGGGGCCGGAGGCGTTGCAGACCCATTGGCGCGAGATCGTCGGCGAAGCCCTGGCGGCCCGCTCGGAGCCGATCCGGCTGATCAAGACCCGCGCCGGCGGCGCGACACTCGAGCTGAGGGTCGCCGGACCGGTGGCGGCGCTCGTGCAGCATCAGGCGCCGCTGATCCTCGATCGGCTGAATCTCTACCTCGGCCCGGGCGCCGTCGGACGGCTCAGGATCGTCCAGGGCCCCCTGCGCGCCGCCGCGGCGCGGCCGTCGCCGCCGAAGCGGCGCATGCGCCCGCCGCTGGACGCGGCTGCCGAGCGGGCGCTGGAGGAGGGCCTGAAGGGCGCGCCGGACGGTCCGCTGAAGGAGGCCCTGACCCGTCTGGGCCGGGCGGTCCTGCGCAGCCAGACCGGGACGATGGGCGACGATTGAGCGTCGCCGGGGAATCGCGTCTATTCGCCCCCATCGATCAGGAGTTCCGACATGCGCGCTCTCGCCGTCCTCGCGATCGCGATCAGCCTGATGGCAGGGCTATGCGGCTGCAAGACGCAGGCGGTGTCGTCGGACGACATGAGCCTCGGCAACCCCAACGCCAAGGTCACGGTGATCGAGTACGCATCGCTCGGCTGCCCCCACTGCGCGCACTGGAACAATGAGGTCTTCCCGGCCTTCAAGGCCAAGTACATAGACACCGGCAAGGTCCGCTATGTCCTGCGCGAGTTCCTCACCGGCGATCCGGGCATCGCGTCGGCCGGCTTCCTTCTCGCCCGCTGCGCCGGCAAGGACAAATATTTCCAGGTGGTCGACGCGGTCTTTCACGAGGAGGCTGATCTCCTGGAATCCCAGGACAACGGCGCCAAGCGGGACCGGCTCGTCAGGATCGCCGAATCGGCCGGCCTGACCGAGCCGCAGTTCCAGGCCTGCATCACCGACGACAAGGCGCTGACGGCGCTGAACGATCGCTCCGAGCGCTACGGCAAGCAGAACAACATCTCGGGCACGCCCACCTTCGTGATCAACGGCAAGGTCTACAGCGAGAGTCCCCTCTCCATTCAGGACTTGGACAAGGCGATCGCCGAGGCCCAGGCGGGCGCCAAGTGAGGGCGAGCCTCGAGAAATGGGGCGCCGCGGTGGCGGCGCTCGGCGCGCTGGCGGTGGTCAGGGCCCGCGCCGAGGCCCCGGCGGCGGAGCCGGACGACATGGCCATCGGGAACCGCAAGGCCAAGGTCACGGTGATCGAATACGCCTCCGTCGGTTGTCCCCACTGCGCCAAGTGGAGCAACGAAGTCTTCCCGGCCTTCAAGGCCAAGTACGTGGACAGCGGCAAGGCGCGGTTCGTGGTCCGCGAATGCCTTACCGGCGACCCGGACCTGGCCGCCGCCGGCTTCCTGCTCGCCAGGTGCGCCGGCCCCGCCAGGTACTTCAAGGTGATCGACGAGATCTACCGGCGGCAGGAGGAGATCTACCAGTCCGGCGCCGTGCTTCGGCAGGTGGCCATAGACGCCGGCCTCAGCGACAAGGCCTACACCGCCTGCCTCTCCGACAAGGCCGCCCTCGACGCGCTTCAGGCGCGCGCCCAGCGGCATGTGGACGTCGACAAGGTGACCGGCACCCCGACCTTCGACATCAACGGCCGCCGCCTGGAGAACTATCTCACCCTCGAGCAGCTCGATACGGCGATCGCCGCCGCCAAGACCAAGTAGGCGGCCGTGGAATTCCAGAAGCTTCGCCTTTCCGGCTTCAAGTCCTTCGTCGATCCGACCGAGTTCCGGATCGAGCCGGGACTGACGGGCGTCGTCGGGCCGAACGGCTGCGGCAAATCGAACCTCCTCGAGGCGCTGCGCTGGGTCATGGGCGCCAATTCGGCCAAAGCCATGCGCGGCGAGGGCATGGACGACGTGATCTTCGCTGGCTCGGGGGGGCGGCCCGGCCGCAACCACGCCGAAGTGACGCTCACGATCGACAATCCTATGGGCGCGGGGCCGGCGGCGTTCAGCCGCTCCCCGACCCTGGAGGTCAGCCGGCGCATCGACCGCGGCGCCGGGTCCACCTATCGGATCAACGCCCGCGAGGTGCGGGCCCGGGACGTGCAGCTGCTGTTCGCGGACGCCTCCACCGGGGCCAACTCGCCGGCCTTGGTGCGCCAGGGGCAGATCTCGGAACTGATCGCCGCCAAGCCTCAGAACCGGCGGCGGGTGCTGGAGGAGGCCGCCGGCGTCGCCGGCCTCCACAGCCGCCGCCACGAGGCGGAGCTGAAGGTGGCGGCCGCCGAGGCCAACGTTCAACGGCTCGACGACCTTTCGGGCGAGCTCGAGCAATCGCTGGGGCGCCTGCGCCGGGAGGCCCGCGCGGCCGAGCGCTACCGCAAGCTTTCCGCCGATATCCGCGGCCTTCAGAGCGCGGTCCTCTTCGCACGGTGGCAGGAGGCGCGTGACGGGCTGGCGCAGCTCGACGCCGAGGCGCTCGCCTCGGCCGCAGCGGCGGAAGCGGCGACCCGCGCCGCGGCCCAGGCCGCCGCCCAGGCCGCAGAGGCCGAGGCCGCCATCCGGCCGTTGCGCGACGAGGAGACCACCGCGGCGGCCATCCTGCATCGGCTGGCCATCGAGAAGGACCGGCTGGAGCGCGAGCTGGAGGGCGCCGCCGCCGAACTCGCCCGCTGGGAAGCGGAGATGGTGCGGCTCGACGCGGACGCCGCGCGCGAGAGCCAGATCGTCCTCGACGCCGGCCGGGCGCTCGCTCGGCTGGAGAGCGAGGCCAAGGAAGTGCAGAGCGAAATCGCCGCCGCGCCGGAGCGGCTGCCCGGGCTCGAAGCCGAGGCCGAGGCGGCCGAGCGGGCCCGCCGGGCCGCGGATGCAGCGCTGGAGAAGCTCGCAGCCGAGACGGCTGCGGCGCAGGCCAGCCTGCGCGCCGCTGCGGCCCGCGTCGAAGAGGCGCAGGCGAGGCTGTCGCGGACGGTGCGCGCCCTGCAACAGACCGAGATCGAACGCGCCGCCGTCGGGCCGGCGGAGGATCCGCGGCGCGGCGCGGCGGCGGCGGCGTTGGCGGCGGCCGAGGCCCGGCTCGCCACGGCGCGTCAGTCGCTCGAAGCGGCCGAGGCGGAGCGGGCGGCGGCGGCCGACGCCGAAGCGGGCGCGCGGGCGGCGGCGCGGGCGGCGGAAGACGCGGTCGCCCGGTTGGAGGCCGAGGCCCGCGGCCTTCGGGCGCTGACCGCCGAGGCCGACGCGGACGCCTTCGCGCCGGCCCTGGATTCGGTAACCCCCGCGCCGGGCCTGGAGGCGGCCCTGGCCGCTGCGCTGGGCGATGATCTGGAGGCGGCGCTCGACGAGCGGGCGCCGGCTCACTGGTCGGGGGCGGAGGCGGAGTCTCCGGCCTGGCCGGCGGGGGCGCGGCCTCTGGCTCCGGAAGTGAAGGCGCCGCCGGCCTTGGCGGCGCGCCTGGCCTTCGTCGCCTTGGTGGAGGCGGCCGATGGCGAGCGGCTGCGCCGCAAGCTGGCGCCAGGCATGCGGCTGGTCTCGAAAGAGGGGGATCTTTGGCGCTGGGACGGTTTCGTCGCCAGGGCCGAGGCCCCGCGGCCCGCCCAGGTGCGCCTGGAACAGCGGGCGAGGCTGGCGTCGGCCGAGGCCCGGATCGCCGAGCTTGCGCCGGAGGCCGCGGCCGCGGCCCTGGCGGCGAAGGCGGCGGCTGCGCGCTTGGCCGCCGCCGAGGCGGGGCTCCGCGAGGCGCGCGCCGCGCCCCGTCCCGCCGAGGCGGCGGTCCTCTCCGCGCGGCAGGCGCTGGAGGCGCTGGAGCGGGAGGGCGCGCGCCGGGACGCCCGGGCCCAGTCGCTGGACGAGACCATCGCGCGCTTCGAGGCCGAGCGGAGCGAACTCGCGCGGCAGCTGGCGGACGCGGAGGCCGCCTTGGCCGGATTCGCCCCCGTGGAAGGCGCCGACGCGGCCTTGGCCGCCGCCCGGGAGGCGGCCGCCGAGGCGCGGGCGATCGAATCGGCCGCGCGGGCCAGCCTCGACGTGGAGCGGCGCGAGCGCGACGGCCGCGCCCGGCGGCTGCAGGCCCTCGAGACCGACCAGGCCGACTGGGCCGCGCGGACCAAGGTCGCCCATGCCCGGCAGGGGCAGCTCGCCCGGGAGCGCGAGAAGGCGCTCGCCGCCCGCGAGCGGTCCGCCGAGGCGCCCGGCCGTGTCGAGGCCCGGCAGAAGAAGCTCCTGGACGATTTGGGGGTCGCCGAAGCGCGCCGAGCCAGGTCGAGCGACGCGCTCGCGGCCGGTGAGGCGGCGCGAGCGGAGACGGAACGGAATCTGCGCGCCGCCGAGGCCGCCGCCGCCGAGGTCCGGGAGCGCCGGGCCGGGCTGGTGGCCCGGCTCGAGGCGGCCCGCGACCGCTTCGCCGAGACAGCGGCCACGATCCGCGAACAGGCCAAGCTCGAGCCCGAGGCGCTGGGGCGCCGTCTGAAGGAAGAGGCCATCGCCATTCCCACCGTCGCGGACGGCGTGGAGGCGCACCTGGCGGCGCTCGAACGGGAACGGGAGGCGCTGGGCGCCGTCAACCTGAGGGCCGAGGAGGAAGCCCAGGAGCTGTCCGAACGGCTCCAGACACTGAAGTCGGAGCGTGCGGACCTCACCGGCGCTATTGCCAAGCTGCGCCAGGGGATTGGCGAACTGAATGCGGAAGGGCGTGAACGCCTGCTGGTGGCGTTCGACGTGATTCATGACCACTTCCGCACCCTCTTCGCCACCCTCTTCGAAGGCGGCCAGGCGGAGCTGAGGCTGGTGGAATCGGACGACCCGCTGGAGGCCGGGCTGGAGATTTACGCCTGCCCGCCGGGCAAGCGGCTCGCCGTCATGAGCCTGCTTTCAGGCGGCGAGCAGGCGCTCACCGCCGCCGCCCTGATCTTCGCCGTGTTCCTCGCCAATCCTGCCCCGATCTGCGTGCTCGACGAGGTGGACGCGCCGCTCGACGACGCCAACGTGGAGCGGTTCTGCAACCTGCTCGACGAGATGCGCCGCCGCGCCGCCACCCGCTTCGTCGCCATCACCCACAATCCGCTCACCATGAGCCGGATGGACAGGCTCTATGGCGTCACCATGCCCGAGCGCGGCGTCTCCCAGCTGGTGAGCGTGGACCTACGCCAAGCCGAGGCCCTGGCGGCGCAGTAGCCGCCGGCGAGCGCCGCGCGCATCGCGCCTTACGGGGTCCAGCGCAGGCGCGGCTTGCGGGCGGCGGCGGTTTCGTCGAGACGGCGGAGCGGGGCCTTGAAAGGCGCGCCCTTGAACTTCGCGGTCTCGCCGGCCTTGGCGGCGGCGGCCAGATCGAGAAGCGCGTCGCAGAAGCGGTCGATCTCTCGCTTGGGCTCGGTCTCGGTGGGCTCGATCAGCATCGCCCCGTGCACCACCAGCGGGAAGTACATGGTCATCGGGTGGAAGCCCTGGTCGATCAGCGCCTTGGCGATGTCGAGGGTGGTGACGCCCGTCCCTTCGAGCCACCGATCGTCGAACAGGGCCTCGTGCATGCACGGGCCGTCGGGGAAGGCGGCGGTCATCGCCTCGGAGAGCCGGGCCTTGACGTAGTTGGCGGAGAGGACCGCATCGTCGGCGACCTGCCGAAGCCCGTCGGCCCCGTGGCTCATCATGTAGGTCAGCGCCCGCACGTACATGCCCATCTGGCCGTGAAAGGCGCAGAGGCGGCCGAACGCGCTCGCCGCTTCACCGCGACGCTCTTCGACGAGGTCGAAGCCGGCTGCGCCGCTCACCACCCACGGCGTGGGGGCGTAGGGCGCGAGGGCCTGGCTCAGCACCACCGGCCCCGCCCCCGGACCGCCGCCTCCGTGCGGGGTCGAGAAGGTCTTGTGGAGGTTGATGTGCATGGCGTCGACGCCCAGGTCGCCCGGCCGTACGCGTCCCACGATGGCGTTGAAGTTCGCCCCGTCGCAATAGAAGTAGGCGCCCGCCTCATGGGTCAGCCGGGCGATCTCCAGAACGTCGCGCTCGAAGAGGCCGCAGGTGTTGGGGTTGGTGACCATCACCGCCGCCGCCTCGGGACCGAGCTTGGCGGCTAGGTCCGCGAGGTCGACCCGGCCGTTCGGGGTCTGGGCGATCTCCTCCACCTGGTAGCCGGCCAGCGCCGCGGTGGCGGGATTGGTGCCGTGCGCGGAGCTCGGGACCAGCACCTTGCGGCGGGCGTCGCCCCTGGCCTCATGGGCCGCGCGGATAGCCAGCAGGCCGCAGAGCTCGCCGTGCGCGCCGGCCTTGGGCGAGAGGGCGACGGCCGGCAGGCCGGTCAGCGTCTTCAGCCAGTGCGCCAGAAGATCCATCACGGCCAGCGCGCCCTGAACGGTGGAGACCGGTTGCATCGGATGCAGGTCGGCGAATCCGGGCAGGCGCGCAATCTTCTCGTTGAGACGCGGGTTGTGCTTCATGGTGCACGAGCCAAGCGGATACATGGCCAGGTCGATGGCGTGGTTCTTCTGCGATAGCCGTACGTAGTGGCGAAGCGTTTCGGGCTCCGAAAGGCCGGGCAGGCCGATGGGCGCCTGGCGAAGCAGGCCGGCGAGGTCGCCGGCGTCCAGCTCAGGATCCGGCAGATCGACGCCGGTCTTCTCCCAGCCGCCGAGTTCGAAGATCAGCGGCTCGTCGTGGACGATGCCGTGCGCCTCGGAAGGCGCGTCGGCGGCGAGCTCGGAACGGGTGACGCGACCAACGTTCAGCATGTTCATCAGCTCAGTTCCTGGGCGAGGGCGGCGGCGAAGGCGGCGATGTCGTCGGAGGAGGTGGTCTCGGTGGCGCAGACCAGCAGGACGTCGTCGAGGCCGGCCTCCGGGTCGAGCCGGGCGTAGGGGACGCCGGCGACGATCCCGCGCTGGACGAGCGCGTCGGCCAGAGGCGCGGCGGGCGTCGGCAGCCGGACGGCGAACTCGTTGAAGAAGCGCGGGGTGATGCACCGCACACCGGGGACCGCGGCCAAGGCGGCGTCCAGGCGCCGGGCCCGGGCGTGGTTGATCTCGGCCAGCCGCTTCAGCCCGGCCTGGCCCAGCAGCGTCATGTGGATCGAGAAGGCGAGGGCGCAGAGCCCGGAGTTGGTGCAGATGTTGGAGGTGGCCTTCTCGCGGCGGATGTGCTGCTCGCGGGTGGAAAGGGTGAGGACGAACCCGCGACGCCCATCGGCGTCCACCGTCTCGCCACAAAGCCGTCCGGGCATCTGGCGAACGTGCGCCTCCCGGCAGGCGAACAGACCTACGTAGGGGCCGCCGAAGTTCAGGGCGTTGCCGATCGATTGGCCCTCGCCCACGGCGATGTCCGCGCCCATCTCCCCGGGCGATTTCAAGAGGCCGAACGCGACCGCCTCGGTGGTGACCACCACCAGCAGCGCGCCGGCGGCGTGGGCGGCCTCGGCGATCGCCGCCACGTCCGTCACAGTGCCGAAGACGTTGGGGGTCTGGACGACCACGCAGGCGGTGTCGCGGTCGATGGCCCCGATCACGGCGGCCTCGGCGTCCGGCGCCGGGGCGAGCCGCTCCGTCGTCACCCCGGCCGAGTGGGCGAGCGTCCAGGTCGCTTCGGCATAGTGCGGATGCAAGCCCCCCGACAGGATCGCCTTGGAGCGCTTGGTGATCCGCGCCGCCATCATCACCGCCTCGGCGCAGGCGGTGGATCCGTCGTACATCGAGGCGTTGGCCACCGGCAGGCCGGTGAGCTGGGCCACCTGGGTCTGGAACTCGAAGAGCACCTGCAGCGTGCCCTGGGCGATTTCGGGCTGATAGGGGGTGTAGCTGGTCAGGAACTCCGAGCGCTGGATGATGTGGTCCACGCTCGCCGGCACGTGATGGCGATAGGCGCCGGCGCCGCAGAAGAAGGGTCCGGCGCCCGCCGGACGGTTACGCGCGGCCAGGCGCGATAGCGCCTGCTCGACCTCGAGCTCGCCTAGATGAGCCGGAAGGTCGACGGGGCCGGCAAGCCGCGCCGCAGCCGGAACGTCGTGGAACAGGGCCTCCACCGAGCCTTCGCCGACCACCTTCAGCATTTCGGCCCGGTCGGCGTCCGTGAGGGGAAGATAGCGCATGGAGTTGATCTTCTCGGGCTAGAGCGTGCTCAGGAATTGTTCGTACGCGGCGCGGTCCATGAGGCCCTCGGCCTCCGCCGGATTGGCGAGCCGCAGCTTCACCATCCAGCCGTCCCGCTCGGGGCTGGCGTTGACGGTCTCCGGCGCGTCGGGGAGGCCGGCGTTGACCTCGACCACTTCTCCGGAGACCGGCGCGTAGACGTCCGAGGCGGCCTTGACGCTCTCCACCACCGCCAGGGGCTCGCCGGCCTTCACGGTCTTGCCGAGCTCCGGCAGCTCCACGAAGACGACGTCGCCCAACTGTCCGGCCGCGTAGGCGGTGACCCCGACCGCCGCGACCTCGCCGCTCACTTCGACCCATTCGTGCTCCTTGGAAAAACGCATGGAAAAGGTCCTCTTCAGGGCTGTCGGCGGTAGTGGTGGGGAACGAAGGGAGGGACGACGACCTCGGCGGGCTGGCGCTTGCCGCGGACCACGACCGAAAGCCGCCGGCCGGGCTGTGCAAGGGCCGCCGGCGCAAATCCCATGGCGATGGGGCGCCCGAGGGTAGGGGAGAAGCCGCCGCTGGTGATCCGCCCCACGTTCTCGCCGGCTTCGCCCATGATCTCGGCGCCCTCGCGGGCGGGGGCGCCCTCGAGGATCCGAAGGCCGATCCGGCGCCGCTCGGCCCCCGAGGCGATCTCGGCGGCGATCCGGGCGGCGCCCGGAAAATCGCCGGCGCGCAGGCGTCGCTTGGAGATCGCGAAGTCCAGCGAGGCTTCGACGGGCGAAACGGTGGGATCGAGGTCGTGGCCGTAGAGGGGCAGGCCCGCCTCCAGCCGCAGCGAATCCCGCGCGCCGAGCCCGATGGGCCTTGCCCGCGCATCGGCGAGCAGCCGGTCCCAGAGCGGGCGGGCCTGGGCTGCCGAGGTCAGGATCTCGAACCCATCCTCCCCGGTGTAGCCGGAGCGCGAGATGATCACCCGGCGGCCCTCGAACTCGGCCGGCGCGAGGGTCATGAAGGAAAGGCGGGCGGCCTCGGGCATGATGGCCGCGGTCACCGCCTCGGCCTCCGGGCCCTGCACCGCGATGAGCCCCCCTTCGTCGGCGCGGATCAGTTCGCCGCGTGCGCCAACCGCCGCTGCAATGGCGGCGAAGTCGGCTTCCTTGACGCCGGCGTTGACGACGATGAGCAGCGTCCCCTGCCGGTCCTGGCTGAGCGGGCGTCCGACGATCAGGTCGTCCTCGATGCCGCCTTCGCCGTTGAGGCGCAGGGTGTAGCGCATCTGCCCGCGCCGGAGGCCCTTCAGGTCGCCGCAGACCAGCGGTTCGAGAAGGCTGGAGACGGCGGCGTGGTCCGCTTCCGGATCGCCGCTGGGGTGGGCGAGCTGCAGATAGGCCGGTCCCATATGGGAGACGTCGAAGAGACCGGCGTGGGCGCGCGTCCAGAGATGCTCCTTCAGCACCCCGTCGGCGTACTGGACCGGCATCTCATAGCCGGCGAAGCCCACCATGCGGGCGCCGGCGCTCCGGTGGGCGTCGGTTAGCGGCGTGGCCTTGAGGGGGGAGTCGGACAAGAACGCGGGCTCCGGGCTGACGACGACCGCCGACGGGCGATGCCGTCGACGACGCCCCCGCTGTCCCTTGGGCCTGAGAGATTTCAGGAAGTCCCGTTCGGGGCCGCCCTTGCTCCTTCGGCGCGCCGCCGCCGCGCGGGCGAAGGCTCTTTCCAGCGTTCAACAGCCCGCGCGGTCCTTTTGCCTGAGCGTTTCCGGGGCGGTTGCGCCTTCGGCTCCGAAGCGTCCCATGGGACGACTCGGCCTCTCCCGCGAGAGTCGGCCGAAGCTGGGGGCGCGCGGGGGCGGAGTCAAGCGCGCCTGCGATGTGCGCGTCACATCCTTTCGGGTGTTGCGATACCCAGCACGTCCAGGGCCGTCTGGAGCTGCCTCAGGGCGGCGGCCGCAAGCGTCAGGCGCGAGCCGCGGACCGCCTGGGGCGCGGTCAGTATCGGGCAGGCGGCGTAGAACTTCGAGAAGGTCTGGGCGAGCCGGTAGGCGTGCTCGGCGACGAAATGCGGGGCCTTCTTCTCGTAGGCTTCGGCGAGGGCATGCTCGAAGCCGTCCAGGGCGAGCGCCAGCTCGCGCTCCGCCGGCTCGGCGATCGCGATCGGACCCGGGGCCGCGCCGTCCTCCTCGGCCTTGCGCAGCAGCGACTTCACCCGCACCGCCTGGTAGAGGAGGTAGGGGCCGGTCTTGCCCTCGAAGCTGGAGAACCGCTCGAGGTCGAAGACGTAGGAGGTGCCGCGGAAATTCGAGAGGTCGGCGAACTTGAGCGTCGCCACCGCCACCTTGAGCGCCGTGTCCTCGAAGGCCTGCGGCTCCAGCGCGCCGCCGAGGCCCGCCTCGTGCAGCCGCTCACGGGCCTTGGCGGTGGTCATCTCGATGAGGTCGCGGAGTTTCAGGATCCCGCCTTCGCGGGTCTTGAAGGGCTTGCCGTCGGGGCCGTTCATGGTTCCGAAGCCCACGTGCTCCAGCTCGCCTGCCCGGGCGTAGCCGGCTAGCTCGGCGGCCCGGAACACGGTTTCGAAGTGGTCGGCCTGCCGCTGGTCCACCACGTAGAGCGCCAGCGCGGGGTCGAAGGTGTGGCGGCGGTCGAGGATGGTGGCGAGGTCGGTCGTCCCGTACATCGCCGAGCCTTCCGAGGAGACCACCAGGAGCGGCGGCACCTCGCGCTTGTCGCCTTCCCTGGCGACCCGGACGATCTGGGCCCCCTCGTCGGCGACCAGCAGGCCCTTTTTCCGAAGCGCCTCGACCATGGGGCCGATCAGGTCGTTGACGTCGCTCTCGCCCTTCCAGCTGTCGAAATCGACCCCGAGGGCGTGGAAGTCCCTTTCGAGGGCCGCGCGGGTCACGTCGTGAAAATGGCGCCAGAGCAGGCGGTAGCCGAACCGGCCCTCCTGAAGCTCGGCGGTGGCCCGGCGGGCGCGGTCCCGGTAGGGGGGCTCGGCCTTGGCCCTGGCCGCGGCCGCGGGATAGAGGCGGTCGAGGTCGTCGAGGCCGATCTTGGCGCTCAGCAGCGCGTCGACCGCCGCCCGGTCCGCGTCCGAAAAGCCGGCGGGATCCGTCTCCAGCGGCCCGAGCCGGGCGGCGATGTCGGGGTGCTCGTCGAACACGGCGATGATCAGGAGGCCCATCTGGAACCCCCAGTCCCCGAAATGGGCGTCGCCGATAACCTCATCGCCCCGCAGGCGGTAGAGGCGCTTGACCGCTTCGCCGATGATCGACGAGCGCAGATGGCCGACGTGCATCTCCTTGGCGACATTGGGGCCGCCGTAGTCGATCAGCACCCTGCGGGGGGCGTCCACGAGCGCCGCCCCCGCCCGCGGATCGGCGGCGATCTCCGCGGCGCGCGCCGACAGGGCGCCGGTGCTGACCTTCAGGTTGATGAAGCCTGGCCCGGCGAGCGCCACCGCCTCGAGGCGGGAATCGCTCGCCAGTGCGTCCGCGACCTGTTGGCCGAGCTCGCGGGGATTGCGCCCGGCGGCCTTGGCGGCGGCGAGAGCGCCGTTGCACTGGAAGTCGGCAAGGTCTGGTCGGTCCGAGGCCGTGACCCGGCCGAAGCTGGCCGCCAGGCCGGCGCGGGCGAAGGCCTCGCCCAGGGCCTCGCCAAGCACGCTCCGAAGATCGCTCATGGCTGCCGCCGCGCGCCGCCCCGGATCACGGCTGGGCGGAGGCCCCGGCGTTGGCGAGGAACCGTTTTCCCTGCCGGTTGAACTCGGCCATCTCGGGGGTGACGTCGAAGCCGACCAGGACCTCGAAGTTCGTTCCGCTGACCCGTGCGCTGGCGCGGGGGATGGTGATCCCCATAACATCCTGCGTCACCTCGACGCGGTCCCGGCCGGCCGGGAAGGTGACGGGCAGCTCGAACTCGGCTTTCTGGATCACCGCGCGGTCCCGGTCGGTGACGGCGATCCAGTAATGGTAGGTCTTTACGGCGCCCTCGGCCTGGGGCCCGCGCCCGAGCGCGAACAGCAGCCGCGCCTGGACCTTGATGGGATCGGCGCCCTTGTACTCGCAGGCCGACGACAGCCCCTGGATCTCGCCGGTGAAGCCCACCGCCTGGGTGGCCTCCTTGTTGTCCTTAAGCTCGATGTAGCGGGCGGCGTCGTAGAGCACCTTCACAAACGGGCAGGGCCCGGCGTTGCGCAGGGTCGGCAGGGCGAGATGGCTGCCACCTGTCCCCCATTCCTCATTGCGCTTGCGCGTCTTGGCGGTCTCTTCGTCATCGCCTCCGCCTCCGCCTCCGCCTCCGCCTCTGCCGCCGTACTGGGCGTAGGCAGGGACGGCGCCCGCCCAGACGACCGCGGCGCAGGCGATGAGGAGCAGGGACGCGATGCGGCGCATGAAAGCGGTGTCCGACCAATAAGGAGCACGGGCTGGGTCTGATAAAGCCATATCCTCCGCACGGCAACGCGCGTCGCAGCCGCGGTCGGTCGCCCGCTGCGGCCTCCTGGCCCAAAAGCCGTTCGCACTTTGGCCCGGCGCGCGCTAGTTAGCCGCCATGGTTGCCCACCTGAAGCTCCTGCTCGCCAGTCCGCGCGGATTCTGCGCCGGCGTGGACCGGGCGATCCAGATCGTCGAGCGGGCGATCGCCACCTACGGGGCGCCGGTCTATGTCCGCCACGAGATCGTCCACAATCGGCATGTGGTGGACCGGCTGAAGGCGGTCGGCGCGATCTTCGTCGAGGAGCTCGAGGAATGCCCGGATGACCGCCCGGTGGTGTTCTCGGCCCACGGAGTCCCCAAGTCGGTCCCCGCGGAGGCGGAGCAGCGGCGGATGATCTACCTGGACGCCACCTGCCCACTGGTCTCCAAGGTCCACGTCGAGGCCGAGCGCCATTTCGAGGCCGGCCGCGAGATCGTGCTGATCGGCCACGCGGGGCACCCCGAAGTGGTGGGCACCATGGGCCAGCTTCCGCCCGGCGCGGTCACCCTCATCCAGACCAGCCACGAGGCGGAGACCTTCCAGCCCCGCAACCCGTCGAACCTCGCCTTCGTCACCCAGACCACCCTCTCGCTGGAGGACACGGCGGAGATGGTGGACGTGCTTCGCCGGCGGTTCCCCGACATCGCCGCCCCGCACAAGGAAGACATCTGTTACGCGACCACCAACCGTCAGGAAGCGGTCAAGGCGCTCGCCGCCCGCTGCGACCTGCTCCTCGTGGTGGGGGCGCGCAACTCCTCGAACTCGGTCCGGCTCGTGGAAGTCGGGCTCAAGGCTGGGGCCAAGGAGGCCAAGCTGATCGCCGAAGCCTCGGGCATAGACTGGAGCTGGTTCGAGGGCGTGGGGACCTTGGGGCTCACCGCCGGGGCCTCGGCCCCGGAGCTCCTGGTGCAGGGGGTGATCACCGCCCTCTCCGAGCGCTACGGGCTGGAGATCGAGGAGATCGCCACCCGGCAGGAGACGGTGACCTTCAAGCTGCCCCGGGCGATCGCCCTGCAGACGGACGACGCGGCGAATTAGCCAGCGAGGCTGGCCACGACCTCGGCGAAGTCGGGCCAGGCCCCGTCGCGGGCGTTCACGGAGATTTCTTCCGTGGGAAGGGGCCAGACGATGGCGATCGCCGGATCGTCCCACCTGCAACCGGCTTCGGCCTCGGGGGCATAGTAGGCGCCGGTCTTGTAGACCACCCAGCAGTCGTCGGTGAGCGTCAGGTAGCCGTGCGCGAAGCCGGCCGGTACGAAGATCTGCCGCGGTTCGTCCCCGCTCAGGATGGCGCTGGCCCAGCGTCCGAGGGTCGGGGAGCCGGGCCGGATGTCCACCGCCACATCGAAGATCGATCCTGACAAAACCCGCACGAGCTTTTCCTGCGCGAAGGGGGCGCGCTGGAAGTGGAGGCCGCGCAGCACTCCGCGCCGGTGGGTCCGCACGAGGTTCTCCTGGACGATCGGCCGCGTGAAGCCTGCCTCGGCGAGGGCGCTCGCGCGGAAGGTCTCGCAGAAGGCGCCGCGATCGTCGCAGTGCACCTTGCCGGTGATCACCGTCACCTCGGGCAGGCTGAGAGGCTCGATCATCTCAAGAGAGCTCCAGGCGCCGCATGCATCGGGAAAGGGCCTCTGCAAACGGCGGGCCGCGCCAGTCGCCGAGCCCCTCGAGCCGCGTCGACGCGAGCCGGGCGTCCGGCGGGCGCGCCGCGGGGGTCGGATATTCGACGGTGGCGATCCGGCGCACCCGCGCCGAGGGGCCGCCGCGCTCGCGGGACGCAGCGAAGATCGCCTCGGCGAAGTCGGCCCAGGTCATGGCGTCGGCCCCGGCGGCGTGGAAGAGACCCTGGCCGGCGGAATCGCGGTCGAGCAGCCGCCGTCCGAGCGCCACCGCGGCCTCCGCGGCCGTCTCGGCGGACGTCGGGCAGCCGCGCTGGTCGTCCACCACCCCCACCTCCTCCCGCTCCCGGGCCAACCGCAGCATGGTCTGGAGAAAACCTGGGCCGCCGGGGCTGAATATCCAGCTGGAGCGCGCCACCGCGCCGCGAGCGCCACGCGCCCACAGCGCCTCCAGCGCCGCCTCGCCCTCCGCCTTCGTCCGCCCATAGACGCCCAGGGGGTTGCGTGGATCGGCTTCGACGTAGGGGGCGCCCTTGCGGCCATCGAAGACGTAGTCGGTCGAGAAGTGGACGAAAGGAATGTCGGCGGCGGCGCAAATCTCGGCGATCCGCCTCGGCGCCTCGCGATTGAGCTGGGCGCAGGCTGCGGGCTCGGATTCGGCTCGGTCGACCGCCGTGTAGGCCGCCGCGTTGATGACCAGGGCGGGGCTTTCGGCCTCGATGAGCCCGGCCACGTCCGCATTCGGCGACGCGAGGTCGAGCCGGTCGTGGCCGGCAAACCGCAGGTCAAAATCCGATCGCTCGGCCAGGGCGCGAGCGACCTGGCCTTGGCGGCCGAAAACGAGGACCCGGGCCGGCATCAGGGGCTCGAAGCAACCGTCGCAAGGCGGCCGAGCCGCTGTCCGGAATAGCGCTCCCTGAGCGGACCCCACCAATCCGCCCGGTCGAGGTACCAGCGGACGGTGCGGGCGAGCCCGGCCTCGAGATCCACCTCTTGGCCCCAGCCGAGCTCCCTTTTGATCTTGCGGCAGTCGATGGCGTAGCGGTGATCGTGGCCCGGGCGATCCTCGACATAGGTGATGAGCTCGCGCCGAGGCGGCGCGCCCTTTCTGGGCGCCGCCTGGTCCAGCAGATCGCAGATCGCCTCCACCACTTCGAGGTTCGCCCGCTCGGCTTCGCCGCCGATGACGTAGGTCTCGCCCACCGTCCCGCGCTCCAGGATCAGCGCCAGGGCGCGGGCGTGATCCTCCACGAACAGCCAGTCGCGCACGTTCTGGCCACGCCCGTAGACCGGCAGCGGAGCTCCCTCGAGGCCGTTCAGGATAGTGAGCGGGATGAGCTTCTCGGGAAACTGATAGGGCCCGTAGTTGTTCGAGCAATTGGCGACGATGGTGGGCAGACCGTAGGTGGCCGCCCAGGCGCGGACCAGATGGTCGCCGGCCGCCTTCGAGGCCGAATAAGGGGACGAGGGCTGATAGGGGGACGCTTCGTGGAAGAAGCCCTCGGCGCCGAGACTGCCGAAGACCTCGTCGGTGGAGACGTGCAGCAGTCGGAACCCCTGCGCCAGGGCGGCAGGGGCCCGGGCCAGATATTCGCGGACGATCTCCAGAAGCGTGAGCACCCCGACCACGTTGGCGTCGACGAACGGGCGGGCGCTGTCGATCGACCGGTCCACGTGGGTTTCGGCCGCCAGGTGCATCACCGCCTCCGGCTCGAAGGCGGCGAAGGCGGCCCTGAGGGCGTCGGGGTCAGCCACGTCGCCGCGAACGAAGCGGTACCCTGGCGCAGCGTCGATGGGCGCCAACGAGGCCAGATTGGCCGCGTAGGTCAGCTTGTCGAAGTTCAGGACCTCCTCGCCGCGCTCACTGACGAGATGACGGCAGACGGCCGAGCCTATGAAGCCGGCGCCGCCGGTGACCAGGATTCGCATGCGCCTCAACTAGTCCGGACTGTGAGAGGGGAAAAGCCGGCGACAGAGGTAAACCATTCCTTTTGGCCGTGTCTTAATGACGTCGCCGTTAGAATGGGCCCATGGACGTGACCGCCGCCATCGCCGTGAGCGGCGTGACCGCAGCGGGCCTGAAGCTCGCGGTCTCGGCTCCCGACCTCCCGAGCGCCCGCGAGGACGCGGCGGGCGTGTCCCGGTCTGGGACGGCGGGCGGCGGTGGCCCAGCGGGAACGGGGCGCGCCGTCACCTTGAAGCCTGCGACGCTGCTCGCCGGCGACCCTTTGGCCTCGGCGCGGTTTGGGCAGGAGCCTGACCTCGTGGCCGAGATCGAACCCGTGCGCGAGGTCAGCCGGAAGGCGAACCAGGCTTACGGCTTTTCGGCGAGCGCCGGCGCCGATGCGGACGGTGGGCCGCCGATCTTCGACCTGATCGGCTGAGCGCACGTCAGAACGGCACGTCGCTGGGCGGACTTTCATCGCTCGAAGGCTTGGCCGGGGCCTGCGGCTTTTCGCTCCGTGAGGTCAGGATATCGTCGATGTTCGCCGGCCTGGATGGCCGCGACTGCACCGCCTGCGCGGCGGCCGTCTGAGAGGCGATGTCGTTGCTGTCGTCAGTGTCGTCGTCGGCGTTCTTGGCCGAATTGTCGGCGGCGGTGTTGGCGGCCTCCGCCGGCGGCGGCGCCGTCGGGATCTCGACGATCGGCCTTGCGGTCGTCGCTTGATCTTCGGCCGGCGCTTGGGCTCCCCCCAGAACGGGTCGGCTGTTGCGCCAGCTGCCGTTGAACCCGAGGCCGGCGCCGGCCAGGGCGCAAAGGAAGATCAGTCCACCGGCCAGGTAGGCCAGGCGCGGAGGCGGCAAGGAGACAGGGCCGTTCTCGATCCAGGCCATCCTGGGAACCATCCGACAAGAGGGGCGCGTTGGCGATCAATAGCGGTAGCGGCGGCTCTCGTCAGCCGAATCCGCGGGATTGTCGTCGTCCACGGGCGGCCGCTGTTCGCGATCGTCCACGGTTTGATCCTCGTGGTAGGCGGGGTCCCGGCGATGTCGCCCGGAATAGGGGGCGGGGTCGTCGGTCCAGCGGTCGTCCGGAGGATAATCGCCGCGCTCGGCGCGCCGTCCCCAGCGGTCTGCAGGCGAGGCCTCGCCGGTCTCGGGCGAATCAGGACCACGCCGGTCGTCGGCGGCCGGGCGGTCGCTCCAGTCGGGGTCGGCCTGCGCGAACGCACCTCCGCCGCTCTGGTCAGGGCCATCAAAGACCGGCGGCTCGTCTTCGAAGAGGCCCGAATCGGCGACGGTGTCCGGAACCGCGTTGGGCTCAGGGACGAGCCAGGGGAAATCGCGAGGCGGGAGGCCCTTCTCGGCGAGGGTCATGAACTGGCGCCAGATCTGCGCCGGCAGGTCCCCGCCGGCGACGTGCGCCATCGGCCGGCCGTCGTCGTTGCCTACCCAGACAGCGGCGAGCAGGTCGGGGGTGAAGCCGACGAACCAGGCGTCGCGCCAGTTCTGGCTGGTGCCGGTCTTGCCGGCGGCCGGGCGTCCGATGTCGGCCCCGGTCCCGGTGCCCGAGGTGATCACCGCCTTCAACATGTCCACCATGCGGGTGGCGTAGAGGGGGTCGAGGACCGGCGCCGGCGCCGACGGGGGATGGGCGTACAGCATCTGTCCGCGGGTCGAGCGGATCTCCCGGATCAAATAGGGAGAGGTGCGCCCGCCGCCGTCCTGGAACACCTGATAGCCGCCGGCGAGCTCCAGCGGGGTGACCTCATAGGCGCCGAGCGCGATCGAGGGGCCCGGATGCGCCGGCGCATCGTCGAGGCCGAGCCGGCGGGCGAAGGCGGCGATCGTATCGGGGCCGAGCTCTTCGGTGAGTCGCACCGAGACGGTGTTCAGGGAGCGGGCCAGGGCCTGTCGCAGCGTGACCGAACCGGCGTACGCATGGCCGTAATTCTCCGGCCTCCAGGCTCCGAGGGCGATCGGGGCGTCCTCGCGGACATCGGCCGGCGTCAAGCCGTGCTCCATGGCCGCGCCGTATACGAAGGCCTTGAACGCCGATCCCGGCTGCCGGCGCGCCTGGACGACGCGGTTGAAGCTGCTCTTGTCGTGATCGAGGCCGCCGACCATGGCGACGATCGCCCCGTCCGGGGCCAGAGCGACCAGCGCTCCCTGGGACGCATGCCGTGGCGCTCCCTGCTTTTCCACCACGCGCCGCAGGATGTCGGATCCGGCGCTCTGCAGCCCAGGATCGATGGTTGTGGCGACGACAAGGTCGGGCGTCTGGCCGTCGGTCAGCTGGACGGCCTGCTCGGCGGCCTGGTCGATCACATAGCCCATGTCGCCTTCGTTCTGTCCGCGGCTCGGCGGCGCCAGGACCGGCGGGTTCGCGAGCGCCGCCTGGTAGGCGGACGCAGAGACCCAGCCCTCGGAAAGCATGGTCCTCAGGATCCGGCCGCCCCGGGCGACGGCGGCCGGCAGATTGGTGGTGAGCGCCAGGCGCGAGGGCGCATTGGGCAGCCCCGCGAGGGTGGCGGCCTCCATCAGGGTAAGCCGGCTCGCCGGCTTGCCGAAGTAGGTCTCGGCGGCGGCGTCCAGGCCATAGGCGCCCGCGCCGAAGTAGGTCCGGTTGAGGTAGAGCTCGAGGATCTGGTCCTTGGAGAGGCTCTGTTCGAGCCGCCAGGCCAGGTAGGCTTCCTGCACCTTGCGCTTCAGCGACTGGTCCCGCTTGAGGAAGAGGCCGCGGGCGAGCTGCTGGGTGAGCGTCGAGGCGCCCTCGGCCGACCGGCGGGCGCGCAGATCGGCGACGATCGCCCGCCCGATGGCCCGTAGGTCCACCGGTCCGTGCTGGTAGAAGCGTCGGTCCTCCGCCGCCAGGAAGGCCTTCGGGGCATAGGCCGGCAGGCTGGCCAGGGCCACGGCCTGGCCGTACTTGGCGCCGCGGGTGGCGATCACCTGGCCATTGCGGTCGAGGAAGGTCATGCCGCTCGACCGCCGGATGGTCCACAGCGCCTCCCTGGAGGGAAGCGGGGGCGCCTCGGCGATGTAGCGGCTTACGAGGGCGACGCCGGCCAGGAGAGCGACGCCGAGCGTCAGGGCGAGACCGGCGGCCAGAGCCGCGACGATGCTGCGCCTTCGCCCGCCAGGCGAGCGCGGCGGCGGCGAAGGCCTGGGCGGACGGGGGTATTTCGAGCTGAACGACACGAGGGCGGGCTTTGCCGCAAAATGACTGAGGTAAGGATAAAGCCCTGCGGTGACGGCGGTTTCAACCGCCGCACCGAAAGGGCGACGTGTTCAGAAGAGCACCCTCGGATTCATGATCCGCTTGGGGTCCAGGGCGACGCGGATGCGCCGCATGGCCTCGACCTCCGTCGGGCTCTTGTAGGCGAGGGCCTCGGCGGTCTTCATCGCGCCCAGCCCATGTTCGGCGCTGATCGAGCCGCCGAGGGAGGCCACCAGGTCATGCACCACGCACGCCGCCTCGTCGCGCTGCTTCACATGCAGCGCCGGGTCGCCGCCGAGAGGCGCTAGGACGTCGTAGTGGACGTTGCCGTCGCCCACGTGGCCGAAGGCGTCGACCCGCACCCCCGGATAGAGCGCCGCCAGTCTGGCGCCCGCGGTTTCGATGAATTCGGCGATCCGCGAGATCGGCGTCGAGACGTCGTGCTTCCAGGCCGGGCCTTCGGGCTTCTGAGCGGCTGACTGGTTCTCGCGCAACGCCCAGAAGGCCTTTGCCTGAGTTTCGGTCTGGGCGACGGCGGCGTCGCCGACAAGGCCTCGCTCCAGGGCCTCCTCCAACAGCCGTCCCATGGCGGCTTCGGCCGAGCCGGGCTCGCCGCTGGCGAGCTCGACCAGCACATACCAAGGCGGCGAGGTCTCCAGCGGCTCGCGCGCGCCCGGGATATGCTTGACCGCGAGCTCAATGCCGAGCCGCCCGATCAGCTCGAAGCTCTCCACCGCGCCGCCCGCGACCTCCTTGGCGCGGCCGAGCAGGGCGACCGCGTCGGCCGGCGATCCGACGCCGGCGATGGCCGTGGCCCGCGACACTAGCGGCGGAAACAGCTTCAGCGCGACGGCGGTGACGACCCCCAAGGTCCCCTCCGCCCCGATGAGCAGCTGCTTCAGGTCGTAGCCGGTGTTGTCCTTGCGAAGCCGCTTGAGGCCGTTCCAGACCTCGCCGTCCGGCAGCACCGCTTCCAGGCCGAGCACCAGCTCGCGCATGGTCCCGTAGCGCAGGACCGCCACGCCGCCGGCGTTGGTGGAGACGAGCCCGCCGAGCGTCGCCGAGCCTTCGGAGGCGAGGTTCAGCGGAAAACGCCGTCCGGCCGCGGCGGCCGCCTCGTGGGCCGCCGCGAGGGTCACGCCCGCCTCGGCGATCAGCACGTCGTCGCGGGTCTCGACCTCCCGGACCCTATTCATTCGCTCCAGAGAGAGCAGGATTTCCCCTTGCGGGATCTGGCCGCCCACCAGGCCGGTGTTGCCGCCCTGGGGGGTGAGGGCGGTCCCCGTTTCAGCGCAGATGGAGACGACTGCGGCGACCTCGTCGGTGGTTCTCGGAAGCGCCAGGAGGGGCGTCGCGCCGCGCCACCGATCGCGCCACTCTACGAGCTTGGGCGAAAGCCGGTCAGGATCCTCGCTCCAGCCGCCGTCGCCCAGCGCCGCCTTCAGGCGCGATATCACCTTGAGGGGGATCGACGACGACATGCTGCGGAAGGGTACGCTTCCGAGCCAGTCCCGGCCAGTATATACTGGGGGATATAAGGATCGCGCCATGGGCATCTTCATCAAGAATCCAGAGGTCGAGCGCAAGGCGCGGGAGCTTGCCCGGCGCCGCGGGCAGAGCCTGACCCAGGCGGTGGGCGAGGCCGTCGAGGCGGCGCTGGCGGCCGAGAATGCGAAACCCCGCCGCAAGCCGACGTTCGAGGAAATGAAGGCGGCCACGGATGCGTTTCGGCGTGCGGTAGGCCTCGACAAGGTGGTGGCCAAGCCGATGACCAAGAAGGACTGGGATGCGCTCTGGCCGACCGGCCTCGCGGAGATCGATGAGGCGTGATGCTCGCTGTTGACGCCTCGGCGGTGGTCGCCATCGCTCTCGGAGAGCCGGAGCAGGAGCTGTTCATCCGGCGCCTCGACGAGGCGGAATCAATCTTCATGGCGCCGGCGAACATCGCCGAAGCGGGGCTGGCGATCGTGCTGAGGCAGAGCCACTTCGGACTCGACCGCTTCGCGAAGTGGCTGGCGGAGCTGAGGATTGTGGAGGCTTCTGTTTCGGGCGCCGGCGCGCTGGAGGCCTACCTCCGGTATGGCCGCGGCGTCCATCGCGCCGCTCTCAACTTCGGTGACTGTTTCGCCTACGCCCTCGCCAAACAGTTGGATGCGCCGCTCCTCTACAAGGGGAACGAGTTCGCCCTCACCGACGTGCGCCCTGCGCTTCAGCCGATGTAGCCTGCCGCCCGGCGCAGGCGGTCGTTGATGGCCTCGCCCAGCCCCTCGTCCGGAATGGGGGCCACGGCGATGGCCGAGGGCCTCGCGGCGTCGGCGGCGCGCAGGAGGGCGAACAGGTTGGCCGCCGCTTCCCTCAGGTCGCCGCGGCCGCTCAGGTTGAACACCAGCGGGGCGTCGGGCGCGAGACCGAAAGCCAGGTAGGCCTCGCCCGGCCGCGGCGCCGGCGCCTCCAGCCGCACCGGAGCGTCCGGCGCGTAGTGCCGCGCGAGCCGGCCAGGGGAGCGGGCGGCGTCGCTTCCGGCGGCCGCCAGCGGCCCGACCACCGCCTCGATCTCTCCCCGCGTGACGGCGCCGGGCCGCAGGAGCCGCGCCTTGGCGTCCAGGAGGCCGACCACCGTCGATTCGAGCCCGATCCGGCAGGCGCCGCCATCCAGGCCCAGGGCCGCCGCAGCGCCGGTCTCGGCCATGGCGTCGGCGAAGGTCGTGGGACTTGGGCGGCCCGATCGGTTGGCGGACGGGGCGGCGATCGGCCTTCCGAGCCGGCGGATCACCGCCTGGGCGATCGGATGGTCGGGCGCGCGCACCGCCACCGTCTCCAGACCGGCACGGGCGAGATCGCAGACGAGGCCTGGCCCGGCGAGCGGCGCCACCAGCGTCAGCGGTCCTGGCCAGAATCTCTTGGCTAGCTTGCGCGCGCGTTCGTCCAGGCGCGCGGTGTGCTCGGCCATCGCAAGGCCGCTCACGTGGGCGATCAGGGGATTGAACCTGGGCCGCCCCTTGGCTTCGAAGAGGCGCGCCACCGCGACCGGATTGGCCGCGTCGGCGGACAGGCCGTAGACCGTCTCCGTCGGCACGATGACCAGCTCGCCGGCCTCGAGGGCGCGGGCGGCCGCCGCTATTTCGCCAGATGGGCGGTGAGGTCCGCCGTGACCACCACCGGCCCGGCCACCGTGTCGGTCGCTTGCCACTCGCCCTGCCCGACGCCGAAGGCCAGCCGGTCGAGGGAGGCCCTGGCGTTCATCTTCGCCGAGGGGCCGGTGATGGCGAGGCTGAAGGGCAATGTCAAAGGCTTGGCCACACCCCGGATGGTCAGGAGGCCGGCCGCCTCGTAGCGTCCGGGTGCGGTGGAGCGGAAGTTCTTGGCGACGAAGGTCGCGTGGGGGAAATGGCTGGTCCAGAACCAGTCCTGGTCCGGCAGCAGAGCGTCGCGGTCGCCGTCGCCGGTGACGGCGGAGGCCATTTCGACGGTGACCGTCACGTCCGAATGGGCAAGGTCCTTGGGGTCGAAGTGGATGACCGCGTCCCAGCGCCGGAAGACGCCGGCGAAGCCCTTGCCGCTGACGGTTCCGGCGAACCCCAGCTTCGAGGCGGCCTTGTCCACCAGCCAGGCGGGCGGCGCCGCCATCGTCAGCGCCGGCAAGGCCCAGGCGGCGATCGCCAGCAGCGCCGCCTTCACGGCCGCGCGCCCCTGCCTCGGCCGAGCAGCGGGATCATCCGCGCCACCACGTCGTCGCGGTCGATGACGATGTGCTTCAGCGCCCCGACCACGTGCAGGACGATGGCCGCATAGGCGACCTTTGCCAGGGTCTCGTGGGTGAGGCTGAACAGCTTGCGGGCCGCGTGGAGCTGGTCCCCGTCAACGCCGGGGAAGGGCAAGGCAGGCCACGGAACGACGCCGTAGAGCACGGTGGGGTGCGTCTTGATCAGGGGGCTCGCCGAGACCATGGCCCAGCCGCTGAGCGGCAGGCCCAGCATCAGGACGTAGAAGACGAGATGGGTGGCCTTGGCGATCCACCGCTCCCAGGGCCGCATGTGCGCGGGGAGGGGCGGGGGCGGGTTCGCCAGCCGCCAGCCGATCCTGATCAGGCTCAAGAGCAGCACCGTGATTCCGATCGACTTGTGGAGGGCCAGCGGCGCCACCTTGGCGGGGCCCTTGAGGTCGTCGAAGTACCAGGCGAGCCCGATGTTGGTGAGGATCAGGATTGCGATCAGCCAGTGAAGGGCGATCGCCACCGCCGAATAGGTGGATCGGCCGGCGGCGAACGCCTTGGGTCGCGCGGAAACGGCGGTCATTTGCGGACGAACTCCCCCTCAACCTGGATCGCCACCTCGTCGCCGACGTAGTCGTCGAGATAGGTCGAGCCGAAGTCCGAGCGCTTGATCCTGGTGGTGGCGGAAAAGCCCGCGGCCTGCCGGCCGAGCGGCAACGGCAGGGGCTCATGACCGGTTCCCACGAAGGTGACGTCGAAGGTGACCGGCTTGGTCACGCCCATGAAGGTCATGTCCCCGGTCATGGTCCCGGCATTGCCCGCGCCTCTTTGGATCTGCGTGGAGACGAAGGTGATCTTCGGGAACTGGCTCGCCTTCAGGAACTCCTCGGCGAATTTGCGCCCATAGTCAGCGTACACGTCCAGCGAAGTCGGGTCCACGCTCGCCTCGACCTTGGCCGATTCCGGGTGGCCCGGGTCGTAGTCGAAGCTGGCGTCGAAGTTGTCGAAGCGCACCGTATAGAGCGAGACGCCCAGGTGCAGCACCTTGGCGATGACGCTCGCGTGCTGCTTGTCGAGCTCGTAGTGACCCCGCTGCAGGTCGGCGACGTTCTGCGACACGGCAGCCAGCGCGGCGGCGGGCGTCACGAGAAGGAAGACGAGGAGGCGCGCGACGCGCGAAATCATGAGCGTTTCCTCAAAATCGAGACCCCTCGCCCGCAGAAGCAATCCGGCGATAGTGACGGTTTTCGGATCCCGCCACTTCCCATGTCTCACGAAGACGTGATCTGCGCCTCGTCGGGCGGGCCTAGAAGGGGTCGCTGCAGACGGAGACCCCGATGAGCTTCAAGGCGCCGGTGCGGGATCTGGCCTTCGCCCTGGAGGCCGCCGGCTTCGACCGGCTGAGCGCGGCCTTCCCCAACGCCGATCCCGACACGGTGGACGCGGTGCTGAACGCGGCCGGTGACTTCGCGGCCGAGGTTCTCGCGCCTCTGAACCGGACAGGCGATCTGACCGGAGTGAGCTACGCGAACGGCAAGGTCACGGCCGCCGCCGGCTTCGCCGAGGCCTACCGGCGGTTCGCAGCCGACGGCTGGACCAGTCTCGCCGCCGACTCGGCGCACGGCGGTCAGGGTCTGCCGCGGGCCCTCGGGCAAGCCGTCTGCGAGATGGTCCAGGCCGCCAACCTCAGCTTCAGCCTCTGTCCCATTCTCAGCCAGGGCGCCGCCGACGCCATCGAGAAGAACGGAAGCGACGAACAGAAGGCGCTCTATCTGCCGAAGCTGGTCTCGGGCGAGTGGACGGGGACGATGAACCTCACCGAGCCGCAGGCGGGCTCGGATCTGGCGGGCGTCGCCACGCGTGCGGAGCCCGACGGCGAGGGCGGCTATCGGCTCACCGGCCAGAAGATCTTCATCACCTGGGGCGACCATGACCTCGCCGACAACATCGTCCATCTGGTGTTGGCCAGGCTCCCGGACGCGCCGGCCGGCTCGCGGGGCCTCTCGCTCTTCGTCGCCCCGAAGCGCTTGCTGGACAAGGACGGCGCCTTGGGGCCCCAGAACGCCCTCCGCCCCGGATCGATCGAGCACAAGCTCGGCCTGCACGGCTCGCCTACCTGCGTCATGCTCTTCGAAGGAGCGAAGGCCGAGCTGGTGGGAGCGCCCAACGCGGGCCTCGCAGGAATGTTCGTGATGATGAATGCAGCGCGCCTGCAAGTGGGCTCGCAGGGCGTCGCCATCGCCGAGCGCGCCTACCAGCAGGCTCTGGCCTACGCACTCGAGCGCCAGCAGGGCCGCTCGGCCTGGACGGGTGACCAGCCCGCCCGGATCTTCGACCATCCGGACGTCCGGCGCGCCTTGATGCTCACCAAGGCCAGGATCGAGGCGGGACGCGGACTCTGCCTGGCCACCGCGGTAGCCGCCGACCTCGCCCGTGTCGGCGCGGACGAGGCCGAGCGGCAGGCGGCGGAGCTGCGCGAGGCTCTGCTGACGCCGATCGCCAAGGCCTGGTGCACCGACATGGGGGTGGAGGCCGCCTCCGCCGGTGTCCAGATCCACGGCGGCATGGGCTTCATCGAGGCGACCGGGGCCGCCCAGTACTACCGCGACGCGCGGATATTGCCGATCTACGAGGGGACCAACGGGATCCAGGCCATCGACCTCGTCGGCCGCAAGCTCGCCCTGGCGGACGGCAAGGCCGTAAGCGACCTCTTCGGCGAGATCGCGGCGACGGCGGCGGTTCTCAAGGCGACGACGGGGCTGGAGGGCGTCGGCGCCCGTCTCCAGGCCGCCCTGGCGGCGGCCCGCTCGGCCGTCGATTGGATCACGCCCCGGCGCGACGCGCCCGACGGTCTGGCGGGCGCGACCCTCTGCCTAAAGCTGCTCGGCGATGTCGTGGCCGGCTGGCTGCTCGGCAAGGGCGCGTTGTTGGTTGAGGCCAAGCTCGCGGGCGGCGTCGCGCCGACGGACTATCTTCGTACGAAGGTCGGCCTTGCGCGGCTTTTCGCCGAGCAGACCTTGAGCGGCGCGCCCGGCCTTGCGCAAGCCATCGCCTCCGGCGCCGCAGAGCTCGCCACTGCGACGCCGGAGGGACTGGGGGCCTGACCCGTCAGATATTTTCCAGCAAGTACTCGGCCGAGGAGACGCGGTACTCGCCGCCCTGCTCGACGTTCAGCTGCTCCACGACGCCGTTCTTGGCGATCATCGAATAGCGCTGGGAGCGCGGCCCCATGCCGAACTTCGAGCCGTCGAGCTCGAGGCCGATCTTGCGCGTGAAGTCGCCGTTGCCGTCGGCGAGCATCACGATGTCCGATCCGATTCCCTGGTTCTCGCCCCAGGCCTTCATCACGAAGACGTCGTTGACCGACACGCAGGCGATGGCGTCGACGCCTTTCGCTTTCAGATCCTTGGCGTGCGCCTTGAAGCTCGGAAGGTGCTTGGCCGAACAGGTGGGCGTGAACGCCCCCGGGACGGCGAAGAGCGCCACCGTCTTGCCCGAGAACAGCTCGTCCGTGGTGAGTGGCTTCGGCCCGTCGGGACCGAAGGTGGTGAAGGTCGCTTGCGGTATTTTGTCGCCGACTTTGATCGTCATCTCATCTCCTCCAGGACGAGACCCGCACATAAGGGCCGCCGGCGCCCTCGCCAAGGCGCATGCTGGCGGCCAGGGCTTGAAAGCGCCGCGTTCGACTCCGATCATGATCCTATGTCCGACGACGACGACGGAGCGTTCCTCACCGGACGGCTCCTTATCGCCATGCCCGGGATCGGCGATCCGAGGTTCGAGCGGGCGGTCATCTTCCTCTGCGCCCACAACGCCGAGCACGCGATGGGGCTGACCGTGAACCGGCCAGTGGAGGGGTTGAGCGTCCCGAACCTCCTGAAGCGCCTGGGCGTCAGCTCGTCGATCGAAATGCCGGAAGACCTGGTGCTGATGGGCGGTCCGGTGGAGCGCGATCGGGGGTTCGTCCTGCACACCGACGACTACGTGTCGCCCGAGTCGAGCCTGTCGATCATCCCGGGCGTGCGCCTCACCGCCACCCGCGACGTGCTCGAGGCGCTGGCGGGCCACAACCGGCGCCCGCGCCGCTCGCTCATGGCGCTCGGCTACGCCGGCTGGGGCGCCGGCCAGCTCGAGCGCGAGATCCGCGAGAACACCTGGCTCACCTGCGAGCCGGACGAGCGGCTGATCTTCGGCGACGACCACGAGCACAAGTGGTCCCAGGCGCTGGCCAAGCTCGGCTTCGCGGCCGAAAAGCTGTCGTCGCAGGCGGGACGGGCCTAGCCCCTGGCCTTCACCGGCGCGGCGCCGTCGGCGTAGCATTCGTTGAGATAGACCTCGGCCTCCTGCGGCGAGAGGGCCGGCGCGTAGCCGTAGCCCTGGCCGTAGTCGCAGCCCAGCTCCAGCAGGGCGCGGGCCATCACCCCGTTCTCCACACCCTCGGCGACCACCTCCAGCGCCAGATCCTGGCCGAGCTTGATCACCGAGCGGACGATCTTGGCCGAGCCATCGTTGGTCGCCATCGTGCGCACGAAGTAGCGGTCGATCTTCAGCGTGTCGAACGGCAGACGGGTCAGGTAGGAGAGCGACGAGAAGCCGGTGCCAAAGTCGTCGAGCGCCAGCCCCGCGCCGGCGTCCCGCAGCGCCCGCAGCGTCACCGCGGCCCGCTCGGGGTCGCGCATGATGTCGCTTTCGGTGATCTCGAGCTTCAGCGATCCGCGCCTCAGGTTGTGGCGACGGACAAGGTCTGCGACCTCGTCCACCAGCCCCTCGCGGTCGATCTCGCCGGTGGACAGGTTGACGCTGATGGTCAGGTGGTCGACCGCCGGGTGGGCCCGGCGCCAGGCCCCGAGCTGCTCGGCCGAGGCCCGCATCATGTGCGAGCCCAGCTCGGCCATCATGCCCATCTCCGACATCAGGCCGAGGAAGTCGTCGGGGGCCAGGAAGCCGCGTCGCGGGTGGCGCCACCGGGCCAGCGCCTCGAACCCCGAAAGCTCGCCCGTGGCCAGGCGCACGATCGGCTGGAAGAAGGCGGCGATCTCGCCCCGATCGATGGCGCCGCGAAGGTCGGCCTCCAGGGCGAGCCGCGAAAGGCCGTCGCTCTCCAGGGCGCGCCCGTAGGCCGCCGCCTGGCCGCCGCGCCCGGCCGCCTTGGCAGCTTCCACCGCCAGTTCCGCCCGTCGCAGCAGCTCGGCCGCCTCCTGGGCGTCGTCGCCGCCGTCGGCCAGCACCGCCCCGATGGCCAGCGCCGGATGGATGTCGAAGCCGGCTACCCTCAGCGGCTGCTCCAGCGCCGCGCGCAGCATCTCCGAGGCGTTCTCGCCCTGCTCAAGCAGCACCGCGAACTCGTCCTCGCCGATCCGCCCCATCAACGCCTCGCGCGGGAAGGCGGCCGCCAGACGCGACCCCAGCGCCGCCAGGACGAGATCGGCCCGTTCGTGGCCGAGAGCCTCGTTGAGGCGCCGAAGCCGAATGAGGTCGGCCACCACCACCTGATAGGCGCCCGGCGCGGCCAGCTGTTCGCGCGCCCGGGCGAGGAAGCTGCGACGGTCGAGGAGGCCAGTGAGGGGATCCTTCTCCGAGCCGCTGAAGCGGATTTCCCGGGCGATCACGCCCGCTGCGCGCAGGCCCTCTTCCAGCCAGACGCCACGCCAAAGGCAAGGCTCGGCCCCGCGCATCCTGAGGCGCGCCGAGATCTGCGAACCCGGTTCACGCACCCTGAGGAGGTCTTCGGCGGCCGCCCGGTCCTGCGGCAGCACCAGGGCCCGCAGGGCGGCTGACTGGGCTTCCGGCGCCAGGGGCCCGAGGCCAAGGGCTCGGCTTGCGCCATTCAGTCGCAGACGGTCTCGCTCAGGCTCCCACAGCCACAGCGCCGCATCTGCGGCGCCCAGGGCCTCCAGGACCGTGGTGGCGTCCCACGCGAGTCTTTCCGCCGACGACATCTGCCTCCCGCGGCCGCGAGAAGCCCCGGTCCATCAGACCAGCACGTCCTCGCTCCTCTGCTCGTCGGCGGGCGCCGGCGAGATCAACCCGAACAGCAGATGATCATGCCAGACACCGTTAATTCTCAGATAAGCCCGAGCGAGTCCCTCCTGGGTGAAGCCGGCTTTCAGGAGGACGCCGCGAGACGCCTCGTTGGTGGGGATGCAGGCCGCTTCCACCCGGTGCAGGCCGAGCCGCCCGAAGGAGAATCGGGTCACGGCCCGGACGGCGGCCACGGTGTATCCCTGGCGGGTGTGGGGAAGCCCGACCCAGTAGCCGATCGAGCCGACCTGGGCGACGCCGCGGCGGATGTTCGACAAGGTGATTCCGCCCACCATGGCCCCATCGTTCTGGCGGAAGACCAGGAACGGGAAGGCCAGACCGCGCTCCATGTCGTGGGCGTAGGCGGAAAGGCGCCGACGCCAGGCGCCCCGCGTCAGGTCGTCGATCGGCCAGGTCGGCTCCCAGGGCTGCAGGAAGGCGCGCGAGCGGGCCCGCAACGCCGCCCATTCGGCGAAGTCGCCGCTGCGGTGCGGGCGCAGACGCACCCCTTCGCCGTCGAGGCGCAGGTCGTGATCCGAGGCCATCCAGTCCAGCAGGGCCATCGCCGGACTTTGCCCACGGCCGGTCTGGTTTGCCAAGAGCTGAGGCGGTGAGGAACCAACGGCGGCGACCGAGGTTAGGCGCTCATCATGGCGTCAAGCGTCCCGATCCCCGATTCGATCCCAGGAAAGCGACGGGGATGACGTCGGGCGTCAGCCGCCGGCGCCTCATCGCAGCGGGGTTGATAAGCGCCGCGCCGGCGGCGGCTGGAGCGACCGAGTTCCGAGGCGAATATCCGTGGACCGGCGGCGCGGCCGCCCCGGCGGGAGTTGGCGGGGGCGAGGCCTATGTCTTCTTCACTTCGGCTGAGGCCGCCTTCGTCAAGGCCACCGCCGCGCGGCTGATCCCGAAGGACGATCTCGGTCCGGGGGCGGTTGAGGCGGGGGTGCCCGAGTTCATCGACCGCCAGCTGGCTGGAGAGTTCGGTCACGCGACGCGCTGGTACATGCAAGGCCCCTGGAGCGCGGGCGAGACGACCCAAGGCTACCAGAGCCGCTACACGCCGGCCGACCTCTACCGGGCCGCCATCGCGGCGATCGACCACGCCTGCCGGCGCGAGTTCAAGGGCGAGACTTTCGCCGGCCTCGCCGCCGCCGACCAGGACGCCTTCCTGACCCGGCTCGAAAAGGGAGCGGTCGAGCTTGGCGGGATCGACGGCAAGGCCTTCTTCGAGATGTTCCTGCAGAACGTTCTCGAGGGCTTCTGGTCCGATCCGATCTATGGCGGCAACCGGGACATGGTCGGCTGGAAGCTGATCGGCTTTCCAGGCGCACGTTACGACTACGCCCCCTACGTGTCGCGCCACGGCGAACGGCTTGCGCTGCCGCCGGTGGGACTCGAGGGCCGGCCTTCCTGGCGGCCGCGCTGATGCCGACACGGCTGGCCCCCGTGGACGTGCTGGTGGTCGGCTTCGGCTGGACGGGCGCCATTGTCGCCCAGGAGCTTTCGGACGCAGGACTGAAGGTGCTGGCGCTCGAGCGAGGGGCGTGGCGCGACACGCCCACCCACTTCGCGCCGACCTTCGACCAGGACGAGCTGCGCTATTACTGGCGCTACGAGCTCTTCGAGCGCCTGGCGCACGAGACGCTCACGTTCCGCAACGACGCCGCCCAGACCGCGCTGCCGATGCGGCGGCTGGGCTCCTTCCTGCCCGGCGCGAATGTCGGCGGCGCCGGCGTGCACTGGAACGGCCAGATCTGGCGGTTCCTCGAGAGCGACTTCGTGGCCCGCAGCCACAACCTCTCCCGCTACGGCAAGGTCGCGATCCCGGACGGCATGACCATCCAGGATTGGGGCGTGAGCTACCGGGAGCTGGAGCCGCATTATGACCGCTTCGAGTACCTCTGCGGGGCGAGCGGCAAGGCGGGCAACTTGAACGGCCAGATTCAAGCGGGCGGCAACCCCTTCGAGGGACCGAGATCCCGCGAGTACCCGAATCCGCCGCTGCAGCTCACCTGGCCTCCGACGCTCTTCGGGGAGGCCGCCTCCAGACTCGGGTACAAGCCGTTTCCGCACCCGGCGGCGAACCTCTCGCGCGCCTATGTGAACCCGCTCGGCGTCCAGCTCGGCCCCTGCACCTACTGCGGGTTCTGCGAAAAGTTCGGCTGCGGCAACTATTCGAAGGCCAGCGCCCAGACCACCATTCTGCCGGTGCTGATGCGCAAACCGAACTTCACGCTCAAGACCGAGTGCGAAGTGACCAAGATCAACCGCGATTCCACCGGCAAGCGCGCCGTCAGCGTCGACTACGTGGACGCGAGCGGCCAGATCTTCGAGCAGCCCGCCGAACTGATCGTGCTCTGCGCCTACATCCTGCACAACGTGCGGCTGCTGCTGTTGTCGGGGATTGGCCGGCCTTACGACCCCGATACCGGCGAGGGGCTGGTGGGCAAGAACTACGCCTACCAGATCACCAGCTCGATCAACCTCTTCTTCGACGACAAGATCATGAACCCGTTCATCGGCGCAGGCGCCCACGGGATGATCTGCGACGAGTGGAATGGCGACAACTTCGACCATTCCCGCCTCGGCTTCATCGGCGGCGGCTATGTCGGGGTGGTCCAGACCGGCGCGCGGCCGATCGAGACCCATCCGACGCCCGAGGGCACGCCCAGCTGGGGCGGCACGTGGAAACGGGCGATCGCCGAGAATTATCTGAAGACCATGTCGGTGGTCACCCACGGGTCGGTGATGAGCCACCGCGGCAACTACCTCGATCTCGACCCGACCTACCGCGACGTCTACGGGCGCCCGCTGCTGCGGATGACCTTCGACTTCACCGACAACGAGCACCGCATGTCGGACTACATCACTGACCGGGCGAGCGAGATCGCCCGCGCCATGGGGCCGCGCGAAATCAAGATCAACAAGCGCAGCGGCCACTACGACATCGTCCCCTACCAGACCACCCACAACACCGGCGGCGCGATGATGGGCGCCGATCCGAAGTCCAGCGTCGTGAACCGCTACCTGCAGGCCTGGGACGTCCCCAATCTGTTCATCATGGGCGCCAGCGCCTTTCCCCAGAACCCTGGCTACAACCCGACCGACACCGTGGCGGCCCTGGCCTACTGGTCGCTCGAAGCGATCCGCAGCCAATACCTGAAGTCGCCCGGCCCGTTGGTTCTGGCATAGGCGCGAGCCGATGCGCCCGCCGCCAAGCTCTGCGATTGGCGCTCTCGCCGCCGTCACGACGCTCGGCGCCGCGATCGCGGCCGGCGGTGTTTGCGGCCAGCCCTCGAGCGGCGGCGCTGGGGCGACGCCCGCCGCCCAGCTGTCGGCCGCCGCCACCTCGGCGTCTGAGCAGGGCCGCTACCTCGCCGCGCTTGGCGACTGTGTCGCCTGTCACACCGCCAAGGGTGGCGCGCCCTTCGCCGGCGGCAGGCCTTTGCAGACCCCGTTCGGGACCATCCTCTCGGCCAACATCACCCCCGACCACGACACCGGCATCGGGTCTTGGACCGCCGATCAGTTCTACCGGGCCCTGCACCGGGGGATCGATGACGAGGGACACCACCTCTACCCGGCCTTCCCCTACAACTACTACACCCGGGTCGACCGGGCGGATTCCGACGCCATTTTCGCCTATCTGAAGACAGTCCCGCCCGTCCGGAACGCCCCGCGGCGCGACCAGCTTCCGTTTCCGTTCAACATCCGGACGGTGATGATTCTTTGGAACTGGCTCTTCCTTCGCCCCGGCGAATACCGGCCCAATCCCGCCAAGCCGAGCGCATGGAACCGGGGGGCTTATCTGGTCGAAGGGCTCGGGCACTGCGGCGCCTGCCACACCGGGACGAACTTGTTCGGCGCACCGAAGACGAGCGCCTACCTCCGGGGCGGGAAGTTCGGCGACTGGTTTGCGCCCGATCTCACCCCCAACCCGCGCAAGGGTCTGGGCGGCTGGTCGCGCGCCGACCTGATCCGTTTCCTGAAGACGGGCGGCAACGTCCACGCGGCGGCGTCCGCCGAGATGGGCGAGGTCGTCGACTTCTCAACTTCGCTCGCGGCCCCGGCGGACCTGGAGGCGATCGCAGCCTATCTGGCCGATCTGCCCACCTCGCCGCCCGCGACCGGATCGGCCCCGCCGGCCGGTCAGCTGCAGGCTGGGGAAGCGATCTACGCCGACAGCTGCTCGGCCTGCCATCGGGCGGGCGGCGAAGGCGTCCCCGGCGTCTTTCCGCCGCTCAAGGGCGACGCCAACCTTCAGCAGGCCAATCCGCTCACCACGCTCCACTTCATTCTCACCGGCGTCCAGTCGACTCCCACCGCGGCTCGGCCGACAGGGCTTTCCATGCCGGCCTACGCCTGGAAGCTCGACAACCAGCAGGTCGCCGCAGTCGCGACCTATGTGCGTAACGCCTGGGGAAACCGCGCGCCGGCCGTATCCGATGGTCAGGTGGCGTCCCTGCGCCGCAGGCTGGTGAGGCCCGCCGGCCAGCTGGCGGCGCCGGAACGGTCCGGCGTCCTCAGCGGCCCGACACCGACGACCCTGGCGCCGGCCTACACCGACAGCCGGGACAATGGGACGTCCGACGCCGGACGAGCCGCCGGCTCGGGCTCGGCCGGCGGCGGTGGTTCCGGCCCCTCGAACGGCGAGGCCAAGTCGCATGAGACCGGCGATTCGCAAGCCAGCGGCCCCGGCTGACGCGACTCGCGCTCGCATTGACGAAGCCGGCCGAACAGCGCCAGACAAGTCGTGATCGCATTTGGGGAAGGCCGTGTCGGCCGGTGAGGGACTGCTCGCGGGCGATCCGAAGTCGCGCCTGATGGCGGCGGCGATCATCGGCGCCGGCGCGGCCGTTTGCCTGTGGCTGAATCTTCCCGGCCATCTCTCCTACGACTCGGTCGTCCAGCTGGCCGAAGGCAGGGCGGCGGTCTATGGCGGCCACCACCCGCCGGTGATGTCCTGGCTGCTTGGGGTTCTGGACGCCCTGCATCCCGGCGCGGTGCTCTTCGTCGTCCTCGATACGCTGCTGATCTTCGGAGCCCTGACCGCCTTCGTTCTGCTCGGGCGGCGCTTCTCGAGGCTCGCCGTGGTCTTGGCGGCCTTCTTCATGGCCATTCCGCAGCTCGCCATCTATCCGGCGATCGTCTGGAAGGACGTGCTGTTCGCCGGCTCGGCCACCGCAGGCTTCGCCTGCCTCGCCTGGGCCGCCCGCCGCGCGAAGGCGAAGGGCGGAGGCTACTGGCTGCTGCTGGGCGCAGGACTGTCGCTGCTGACGCTGGCGGCGCTGGCGCGTCAGAACGGGGCGGTGGCGCTTCCGTTCGCCGCCGCCGCGGTGGGCTGGATCGCCAGCGACTCGGCTGGGGGCGACCTGGGCCGGGGATGGCGACACGGCCTCGGCTTCCTCGCCGGCGCCGTCGCTCTCGCGGTGGCGGGGTCCGCCGCCTTGTCGACGCGGGTGCAGACTCCGGCGCCGATCGAGGACGAGTGGGAGAGCCTTCAGGTCTACGACATCGCCGGCGCGCTCGCCCGGGCGCCGGGGCTGGGCCTCGGCGTCCTCCACGCCAAGGCGCCGAGAATCGAGGCGCTGCTCCGCGACGCCGGCGCCCGCCTCTATTCGCCGGTCCGAATCGACCCCCTGGCGCCGGTCGTGGAGCAGGTCGATGCGGGGGGTGAGGCCGCGGGCCTGATCGGCGCCCAGTGGAGAGGGTTGGCCCTGCGCCACCCGCTCCTCTACCTTCGGGTGCGCGCCCAGGCGTTCCGCTGGGTGTTCCTGACGCCTCGGCCCAAGGCGTGCGTAGCGATCTACACCGGGGTCGACGGGCCGGCCCAGGAAATGATCGCCGCCGGCTTGTCGCCCCGCAAGACGATCCGCGACGACGCCCTGGCGGACTACGCTTTCGCCTTCGCCACGACGCCGGTCTACTCGCACCTGGCCTTCGCCGCGGGGGGCGTCTTGCTGCTCGTCCTGCTTGTTCGCCGCCGGCGGCCCGAGGACGTCGCCGTGGCGGCCATGCTGGGCGCCGCCGTCGCCTTTGCAGGCAGCTTCGCGGTGATTTCGATCGCCTGCGACTACCGGTATCTCTACGACCTCGACGTCGCGGTGATCGCCGCGGCCCTCTATTGGACGGCCTCCCTCGGCCCCGGCGCTTGGGGGTTTCCAAAGCTGCGCCGCCGTGGCTGAGCGGGACGGCCTCGTCAGCCGAACAGAGCGCGCTCGAACCGTTCGGCCGCGGCCAGCGCCTTGGCCGGTCCCAGCACCGCCGGCGCGGCGCGGCGCTCGCCCAGCAGCCGCGCGGCCAGACGGGCGAGGTCGGCCGGCTCGACCGCATCGATGGCCTCGGCGATTTCGGCGGTCGGGAGCACGCGGTCGAACGCCAACAGCTGGGCGGCGGCCTGCTCGGCGCGCGCCGCCAGCCCCTCCCGCGCCATGAAGAGCGACGCCTTCAGCTGCGCCTTGGCCCGCGCCAGCTCGTCCGCCGGGATCGCCTCGGCGAGCTTGAGAATCTCGACCGCGACCAGTTCGGCGAGCTTGCCGGCGTTGGCCGCCGCCGCGCCGGCGTAGACCCCCAGCATCCCCGCGTCTTGGTAGGACTCGGCGTAGGCGTCGATGGCGTAGGCGAGGCCCAGGCGCTCGCGCGCCTCCTGGAACAGCCGGCTCGACATGCCTCCGCCGAGCGCTTCGGCGAAAAGCCGCAAGGCGAAGTAGGCCGGATCGGTCACCCCGACGCCAGGCAAGGTGAGGACCAGGTGCGCTTGCTCGAGCGATCGGCGTTGGGCGACGCTGCCGCCCGTGAACTGGGCGGGGTGGAAAGGCGTGTCGGGCGCGGCTGCGGCGGCGCCGAAAAGGCGCTCCGCCAGGGCGAGGAGCTCGTCTTCGTCGACCGCGCCGGCGGCGCTCACCACGAGGCGGTCCGGCGCGTAGAGGCGCGCGCGCCAGGCCGCGAGGCTCGCCGAATCGGCGCCCGCCAAGGTGGCCTCGCTGCCAAGCACCGGGCGGCCGAGCGGCTGGTCCGCGAAGGCGGCGCCCTGGGCGAGGTCGAAGACGAAGTCGTCCGGGGTGTCGGCGGCCTCGGCGATCTCCTGGGCCACGACCAGCTTCTCGCGCTCGAGGTCGTCCGGATCGAGGGTGGGCCGAAGGACCAGGTCGGCCACCACCTCCATGCCGAGCTGCAGCCCATCCGCCAGGCTGCGCACCTGGAAGCTGGTCCGCTCGTAGCCGGTGGCGGCGTTGACCGAGCCGCCGCGCGCCTCGATCGTCTCGACGATGTCGCGGGCCGAGCGTGCGCCCGCGCCCTTGAAGACCATGTGCTCGAGGAGGTGCGACCAGCCCGAGCGGGCCTCGTCCTCCTGACGGGCCCCGCGTCCAGCCGCCACGCTCAGGGCGAGGGTCTCGTAGCCCGGCGCCGGGTCGGCCACCACCCGAACGCCGTTGGCGAGGGTCGTCACTCTCATGCGCGGACGAACCGGCGGATGTAGGCCTTGGCCGCCTCGGCGTCGGCGGGGGCCTTCTCGAACCGCTCGGGCCTGGCTTCGAGATCGGCCGCCCAGCGGGGCGCAGGCGGAACGACGCCGGCGGCGGCCGCCACCGTCTCGGGGAACTTGGCCGGATGAGCGGTGGAGAGCACGACCATGGGCGTGGTGGGATTGTCCTGCGTGGTCCGCAAGGCGGCCGCCAGGCCCACGGCCGTATGGGGATCTACGAGATTCCCGGTTTCGTTCAGGGTCGAAAGGATGACGCTGGCCGTCTCGGTCTCGTCCACCGCCTCGCCGGACAGGAGCTCGCGCATCGCCTCCAGCGCCTGCGGGGGTATGTCGATCGTCCCCTGGGCGGCGAAGGCGCGGAAGGCGCGGGCGGTCTGCGCTCCATCGCGCCCCACCGCTTCGAAATAGAGCCGCTCGAAATTCGAGGCTACCTGGATGTCCATAGCCGGGCTCTGGGTGGCCCTGACCTCGCCGCGGGCGTAGCGGCCGCCAGCGAAGGCGCGGGCGATGATGTCGTTGCCGTTCACCGCCGCGACGATCCGCTCGATCGGGAGACCCATCCGGTGGGCGGCGAACCCGGCGAAGGCGTCGCCGAAGTTGCCGGTTGGCACGGTGAAGGCGACCTTGCGGTGCGGCGCGCCGAGTGCGGCGGCGGCGGCGAAATAATAGACGCTCTGAGCGGCGATTCGCGCCCAGTTGATCGAGTTGACGCCGGTAAGGTCCACGGCCCGGGCGAACTGGGTGTCGCGGAACATCTCCTTCAGCATCGCCTGGCAGTCGTCGAACGTGCCGTCGACGGCCAGGCAGGCGACGTTGGCGTCGTCGGCGGTGGTCATGTAGCGGCGCTGGACCGACGAGATCCGGCCATCGGGAAACAGGGCGACGATCCGGATGTTGCTGCGGCCCCGGAAGGCCTCCACCGCCGCCCCGCCGGTGTCGCCGGAGGTCGCGCAGACGATGGTGAGGGTGCGCCCCTCCCGGGCGAGCACGTGGTCGTAGAGCCGCGCTAGCAGCTGCATCGCCACGTCCTTGAAGGCCAGCGTCGGGCCGTGGAAGAGCTCCAGCAGGAAGCGGCCGGGGGCGAGCTGGGTGAGCGGGGTCACCGCCGGGTGGTTGAAGGTGGCGTAGGCCTCCGCGCAGATCTTGGCGAGCGCCGCCGGGTCGATCGCATCGCCGGTGAAGCGCCCGACGACGGCGGCGGCGGTCTCGGCGTAGGGCCGCCCGGCGAAGGCGGCGATCTCGCCTGGGGAGAACGTCGGCCAGGCCTCGGGAACGTAGAGGCCGCCGTCGGGGGCGAGCCCCGCCAGCAAGGCGGTGCGGAAGTCGGCGCCGGGAGCCTCGCCGCGGGTGGAGACGTATTTCATCGGGGAGATCGGACTTTGCGCCAGAGCAGCGCCGCATAGAATGCGGCGAGCACCCCGGCAAGACCGAACCAGGTCGGGGCGTACTCGCCCACGTACTGCAGGTTGGCAGGCGCCGCGCCGGCCCAGCGCGAAGGGATGATCCCCGGAGGCGGCGGGGATTCCTGCTCGACGACGAGAAGATAGGGGGCCGGACGGCGAAGGCCGGCGCGCGGCGGGCCGGCCTCGCGCCTGAGCACGCCCACGACCTGGCCGAGCGATGGGAGCATGGTCTCGACCGGCGCGAGCTGTCCGCGGCTCGCCTCGACGAGGCCGCGGTCCGCGACGATTCCGTCGAACGGTCCCGCCGCCAGGCGACAGTCGCCGAAGACGCGGGTGATCCAGTCGCCCTTGTCGGTGGTGATGGCGACCCTCGCGGGCGCGGGGGCGGCGGCGAGGCATTGGGCGCGCACCCGGGTGAATTCCACCTCCCGCCCTGCGGCAGCCTGGCTCAGGACCGCGCCGATGGGCTGCGGCGGCGCGGAGGCGAGGGCGGCAATCTGGGCGAGCACCCGCTGCTTCCACTGGAAGCGCCGCACCTGCCACTGGCCAAGTCCTATACACAGAGCGAAAACGAAGGCCGCCGCGACGGTGAGGCCGTAAGGGAAGCCAGGCCGCGTCACCAGGACACGCGTCCAGCAAACCCGCTCATGTCCTGCTGGGTCCCGGCTTTCGCGGGGATGAGCGGGATCTTGGGGGCGCTAGAGGTCATCCCGCCGCGCTTCGGACGCCTTGTTGGCGAACTGGGCGGCCAGCATGAGCCCCTTGGCCGGGCGCAGCAGCAGCAGGCACAGCACCGCCCCCACCGGCAGCCACAGGAAGTCCACCCAGATCGGCGGATGCAGGGCGAACTCGGTGAACAGCAGCCCGAAGGCGGCGATGAAGCCGGCGATCAGCATCACGAACACCGCCGGCCCGTCGCCGCTGTCGGCCTTGGCGAGGTCGAAGCCGCAGGCCTCGCAACGCTGGGAGACCCGCAGGAAGCCTTCGAAGAGCGGGCCCTCGCCGCAGTTGGGGCACCGGCCCCGAAGGCCCGCCAGATAGGGATTGGCCCCGGGGGGCTGGGTCAACGCCAGCCTGCTCCGAAGATCACGTAGAGGAAGGTGAACAGGAAGAGCCAGACCACGTCGACGAAGTGCCAGTACCAGGCCGCCGCCTCGAAGCCGAAGTGCTTGGCTGGGGTGAAGCCTCCGTTCATCAGCCGGATCAGGCAGACGGTCAGGAAGATGGTTCCGATGATCACGTGGAACCCGTGGAACCCGGTGGCCATGAAGAAGGCCGAGCCGTAGAGGCCGGAGTTGGCCGCCTCGGACGAGTAGAAGAGGTGGTGGGTCAGGATGTGGGTGTACTCGTAGGCCTGGATCGAGGTGAACAGGCACCCGAGCAGGATGGTGAGGAAGAGTCCGAGCTTGGCGCTCGCCCGGTCGCCCTGCTGAAGCGCGTGGTGGGCCCAGGTCACCGTGGTGCCCGAGAGCAGCAGGGTGAGGGTGTTGACCAGCGGCAGTTCGAAGGCGGGCACCGTCTCCACGCCCCTCGGAGGCCACTTGGCCCAGGCCCCCTGCACGTCGTCGAGGCTGGACAGGGTCCGGTGATGGTGGAAGAGCGCCATCTCGAAGAAGATCCAGAACCAGGCGACGAAGAACATGACCTCCGAGGCGATGAAGAGGATCATCCCGTAGCGCAGGCCGATGGAGACCACCGGGGTGTGATCGCCCTCGTTGCCCTCCTTCACCACGTCGCTCCACCAGCAGATCATGGTGGCGGCGACCATGACGACGCCGAGCGCCAGCAGCCACCAGGTGTGCTTGGGGAAGCCGAACAGGCCCTTCATCCACATGACCCCGCCCATGGTCAGGGCCGCGGCGGCGATCGAGCCCACCAGCGGCCAGGGGCTGGGATTGACGAGATGGTAGTCGTGCTTGACGCCTTCGTGGGCCATGTCGCGCTTCTTCGAGCCTCTCTGTCTCAACTTGCGACGCGCGTGGCGCGGTCGCCCCCCGGTCAGTTGCTGGTGCTATAGCCTCGCGCCGCCGGCCCCGCCAAGGGCTGAGCGGGAAAGAAGGTGTAGGAGAGGGTGATCTGGCTGATCCCCTTGGTGTCGTCGTCGAGTCCGAAGCGCGGATCGACGTAATAGACGACCGGGAACTCCACCGTCTGGCCGGGCCCCACGGTCTGGTTGCTGAAGCAGAAGCACTGCAGCTTCGAGAAGTAGGCGCCGGCGCTTTCCGGGGCCACGTTGTAGACCGCGCGGCCGGTGAGTGGCCGGTTCGAGGTGTTGGTCACCTTGAAGAAGGTGAGCTTGCTCTCGCCGACCTCGGCGGTCTGCTCGAGCTGGTTCGGGGCGAAGCGCCACGGCAGCCCCCTGACGTTGGTGTCGAAGCGGACGACCACGGTGCGGCCGGTGGCTTGGCTCCGGGCCGCGGCGACGCGCCGCACCGTCCCGTTGAAGCCGGTGGCCTGGCAGAACGCCCGGTAGAGAGGCACGAAGGCGAAGGCGAGGCCGACCATCGCCGCGAAGATCGCCGCGCAAATCATGGCGAGGCGGACGTTCTTGGCCTGCAGGGACGAACTAGTAGCCGTGGGTGGCGACATTGCCTCCGAGCCGGATGATGGTGACCACGAATACCAGGATCACGAAGAGGACGAGGCCGGCGGCCAGCGCGATGTTGCGGCCCCGCCGGGCCTTGCGGGCCGCCTCGCTCTCACCCTTCGGATCGCTCACCGAACCAGCGGCCTCACCCCCGCCAGGTGCTCGACGAGCAGGGCGGCGAAGATGAGGAACAGGTAGGCGATCGAGAAGCCGAACAGCCGCCGGGCGTCCTCCCTCCCCCTCGCCGGGAGCAAGGGACGCGAGGCGGCCGGGGTGGGGCTGTGCGACGGGAAGGCGACCTTGGCCGCCAGAGCCAGAAAGCCGGCGCCGCCGATGGCCGCGACGGCGAGATAGAGAGGCCCGCCGAGGCCCGTGAACGCCGGAACGAGACCCAGTGGCGCGACGACGAGGCTGTAGAGGAAGATTTGCCGCCGCGTGGCCGCCTCGCCGCGGACCACCGGCATCATCGGCACGCCCGCCTTGGCGTAGTCCTCGCAGGTCACCAGCGACAGGGCCCAGAAGTGGGGCGGCGTCCAGAAGAAGATGATCGCCACCAGCAACCAGGCGCTCAGCGGCGCCGATCCGCTCGCCGCCGCCCAGCCAACCGCCGGCGGGAGCGCGCCGGCCAGCCCGCCGATGACGATGTTCTGGGGCGTCGCCCGCTTCAGCCACATGGTGTAGACGACCGCGTAGAAGAAGATGGTGAAGGCCAGCAGCGCCGCGGCCAGCAGGTTCACCGCCAGCCCCATCAGCATCACCGAGAAGAGGCTCAAGGTGATCCCGAGCGCCAGGGCGTCGCCGCGCTGCACCCGCCCGGTCGGCAGCGGCCGGCCCCGCGTCCGGCGCATCAGGGCGTCGAGGTCGGCCTCGTACCACATGTTGAGGGCGCCGGAGGCGCCGCCCCCGACCGCGATGCAGAGGATCGCCACGCCCGCCAGCACCGGGTTCAAGGGCGCGCCGGCGCAAAGCAGACCCGTAAAGGCGGTGAAGATCACCAGCGACATCACCCGCGGCTTCAGGAGCTGCAGGTAGTCCTGCCAGCGCGCGGGCGCGGCGGCCGGCAGCGCGGCGCTGGTCATCTCGGGGACGGTCGTCGTCACATCAACTCTCCGCCCCTCCTGGGGAGGGGCGTCAAAGGTGGCTCAATGGTGCTCGGCGTGGACCACCGGCAGCTCGTTGAAGGTGTGGAAGGGCGGCGGCGAGGAGACGGTCCACTCCAGGGTGGTGGCGCCCTCGCCCCAGGGATTGGCGCGCGCCGGGCGCCGGCGCACCGCCGCCTCCAGCAGCACCAGCAGGAAGACGCCCAGGCCCACCAGGGTGATGATGAAGCCGATGGAGGAGACGAAGTTCCAGAAGGCGAAGCCCTCCGGATAGTCCACCTGGCGGCGCGGCATGCCCTGCAGGCCCAGGAAGTGCTGCGGGAAGAAGACGACGTTGACCCCGACGAAGGTGAGCCAGAAGTGCAGGGTTCCCAGCGCCTCGTTGTAGCGCACGCCCCACATCTTCTCGAACCAGTAGTAGAAGCCGCCGAAGATGGCGAACACCGCGCCGAGGCTCAGCACGTAGTGGAAGTGGGCGATGACGTAGTAGGTGTCGTGGACGTTGTAGTCGAAGGCGGTGTTGGCCAGCGCCACGCCGGTGACGCCGCCCACGGTGAACAGGAAGATGAAGCCGAGAGCCCAGAGCATCGGCGTCTTGAAGTCGATGGAGCCGCCCCACATGGTGGCGATCCAGGAGAAGATCTTGATGCCGGTCGGCACCGCGATCACCATCGTCGCGGCCATGAAGTAGGCCTGCAGATCGACGTTCATGCCCACGGTGTACATGTGGTGGGCCCAGACCACGAAGCCGATGAAGCCGATGGCCACCATGGCGTAGGCCATGGCCAGATACCCGAACACCGGCTTGCGCGAGAAGGTCGAGACGATGTGCGAGATCATCCCGAAGCCCGGCAGGATCAGGATGTAGACCTCGGGGTGGCCGAAGAACCAGAAGAGGTGCTGGAACATCAGCGGGTCGCCCCCGTTGGTCGGGTCGAAGAAGTGGGTCCCGAAGTTCCGGTCGGTGAGCAGCATGGTGATGGCGCCGGCCAGCACCGGCAGCGACAGCAGCAGCAGGAACGCCGTCACCAGGATCGCCCAGACGAACAGCGGCATCCGGTGCAGCGTCATGCCCGGCGCGCGCATGTTGAAGATGGTGGTGATGAAGTTGATCGCGCCCAGGATCGAGCTCGCGCCGGCGAGGTGGACCGCGAAGATCACCAGGTCAAAGGAGTGGCCGGTGTGGCCCGTGGTGGAGAGCGGGGCGTAGATCGTCCAGCCGGTGCCGCTGCCCATGCCCGGACCGCCGTCGACGAACATGGAGGTCACCAGCAGGGCGAACGAGGCCACCAGCAGCCAGAACGACATGTTGTTCATGCGCGGGAAGGCCATGTCCGGGGCGCCGATCATCAGCGGCACGAACCAGTTGCCGAACCCGCCGATCATCGCCGGCATGACCATGAAGAAGATCATCAGGAGGCCGTGGGCGGTGGCCACGGCGTTGTAGGCGTGGTGGCCCTCTTGGGCGCTGGTGATGTGCAGGAGCTGGCCGACCCAGGTCCCCGGGGCGAACAGCTGGACGCCCGGGTGCATCAGCTCGAAGCGGATCAGGCCCGAGAAGAACGCCCCCATCAGCCCGGCCATGATGGCGAACAGGATGTAGAGGGTCCCGATGTCCTTGTGGTTGGTGGAGAAGAACCACCGGGTGAAGAACCCAGGGTCGTGGGCATGGTCGCCGTGACCGCCGTAGGCGTCGGCGTGGGCGACTCGTTCGTGGGCGTCTGCGGCGTGGGCCATGATCTCTTACTCTTCTCGAACCGTCAGCGCTGGGAAACCTGGACGAGCGCCGCCGCCGGAGCGGCGGGGGCGGGTCCGGCGGCCGAAGCCTGGGTCGTCGGGTGGGCGGCGCCTTTGTTGGCCACCCAGCGGTCGAAGTCGGCCTGGCTCACCACCTTGACCTCGATGGGCATGAAGGCGTGGTCGATGCCGCAGAGCTGCGAGCACTGGCCGGTGTAGGTGCCGATCCGCTCGGCCTTGAACCAGGTCTGGTTCACCCGGCCGGGCACGGCGTCGATCTTGATGCCGAAGGCGTTCACTGAGAACGAGTGGATCACGTCGGCGCCGGTCACCAGCACCCGCACCACCTGGTTCACCGGCACCACCATGGATTGGGTGGCGGCCAGCTTGTACTGAACCCCGTCGGCCTTGGCTTGCTGCGGCGTGGCCATGGAGGAGATCTGCTCGGAGATCTTCTGGTCGGGATATTCGTAGCCCCAGTACCACTGATACCCGGTGACCTTCACGGTCATGTAGGGCTTGGGCATGTCGTGGTACTGGAACAGCAGCCGGAACGAGAAGATCGCGATCACCAGCAGGATCAGCACCGGGCCGGCGGTCCAGATCACCTCGACCGCGGTGTTGTGGGTGAAGCGGGCCGGGGTCGGATTGGCCCGCCGGTTGTAGCGGATGATGCACCAGAGCAAGAGCCCGAGCACCAGCAGGGTGATGACCACCAGGATCGGCAGCAGGATGAGGTTGTGGAAGTCCACGGCCCGCTGGCGCAGCTCGGTCACGCCCGGCTGGAAGTCGATCGCCCTGTCGGTCGGTTGACCGATGGTGTCGGCCGCCCAGGCCGCCGCGCTGCATCCTGCGGCGGCGACACCCGCCGCCATCGCCGCCGAAAGCCGTCTGATGCTCAAGACTCTCGCCCTCATGTCCCTGGCGGGCCAGCACGGCGGCGCTACGCTGGATGCGCCGATGCTCCGCCTGGTCCCGCCAATATCGTAGAACCAGATGCGGGCGCAGCTGGCTGCGCCGCCGCGAGCGTCTCGCCGCACCCCCGCCAAGTGTCCCGCGGGCGTGCATACGCGGAACGATCCGGCTTGCCAAGGCGCTTGCGCCCGCCGCTTTCCCCGGATGCATTTGAGGTTTCGAAGGAAGCTGCGAGCGCCTATCTCTTGCAGCCAGTCACCCGCAACCCGGACGACCCAAGCCCATGACCGCCGCCGTCATCGCCCCGTCGCTGCTCGAATCCGCCGGCGTCGCCCCCCAAAAGGCGGGGGCCTTGCTGGAAGAAGCGCTTGTCGGGGCCGACGATGGGGAGCTCTACCTGGAGCGGTCCGAATCGGAGGCTTTCGTCTTCGACGACGGGCGCCTCAAGTCGGCGAGCTACGACTCGGCCGAGGGCTTCGGGCTGCGCGTGGTGGCGGGCGAGACCGCCGGCTACGCCCACGCCAGCGAGATCTCCGAGCCGGCCATCGGCCGGGCGGCCAAGTCGGCGGCCCTGGCCAAGCGCGGCTATGCGGGCGTCCGGGCCGAGGACCCCAGGGCGACCAACTTCAAGCTCTACGGCGACGAGGATCCGCTAGCCTCACCGGCGTTCTCGGACAAGGTCGCCCTCCTCCAGGAGATCGACGCCTACGCCCGGGCCCGCGACCCGCGCGTCGCCCAGGTGATGGCCTCGCTGGCGGGCGAGCGGCGGGTGATCGAGATCGTGCGGACCGGCGGCCGGCTGATCCGCGACGTGCGCCCCCTGGTGCGGCTTAATGTCCAGATCACCGTGGAAAAGGACGGCCGGCGCGAGGGCGGCATGTCGGGCGCCGGCGGGCGCGCCGGCTTCGAGGCCTGGATCACCCCCGAGAAGTGGAAGGAGCAGGTGGAGGAGGCGCTTCGCCAAGCGCTGGTCAATCTGGATTCGCGCCCGTGCCCGGCCGGAGAGATGGACGTGGTGCTGGGGCCGGGCTGGAACGGCGTGCTGCTGCATGAGGCGGTGGGGCACGGCCTGGAAGGCGACTTCAACCGCAAGGGCACCTCGACCTTCTCCGGGCGGCTGGGCGAGCGGGTGGCGGCGCCCGGCGTCACCGTCTTCGACGACGGTTCGCTGGCTGGGCGGCGCGGCTCGCTGACCGTGGACGACGAAGGCACCCCCACCCAGCGGACCATCCTCATCGAGGATGGGGTGCTCGTGGGCTACATGCAGGACCGCCAGAGCGCCCGGCTGATGGGCATGCAGCCCACCGGCAACGCCCGGCGCCAATCCTACGCCCACCTGCCGATGCCCAGGATGACCAATACCGGCATGCTGGGCGGGACCGCGACCAAGGACGAAATGATCGCCTCCACCAAGCGCGGCCTCTACTGCGCCACCCTCGGCGGCGGCCAGGTGGACATCACCAACGGCAAGTTCGTCTTCCAGTGCACCGAGGCCTACCTGATCGAGGATGGCAAGGTCACCGCTCCGGTCAAGGGCGCGACCCTGATCGGCGACGGCCCCTCGGCCCTCACCCGCGTCACGATGATCGGTGACGACTTCGCCTTCGACCCGGGCATCGGCGTCTGCGGCAAGGCCGGCCAGGGGGTTCCGGTGGGGGTCGCCCAGCCCAGCCTGAAGATCGCCGGCCTGACGGTGGGCGGGACCCAGGTGTAGGGGGCGCGGCCGACGGTGGGGGTCTTTCGCCGCGCCGCCGTCCGCACGTTCCTGCTGGCCCTCGCAGCCGCCCCGACCCTGGCCCAGGCGGGCGGCTACACCATCACCGGCCCTCCGGCGGCGCCGGGGCGAGAGCCGCGCCTGCGGGACGCGGGACCGGTCGCCCAGCAGTGCGCGGTCACCGGTCACAATCTCGCCGCCCGCGGCGGCGGGCGCCTGGTCGTCACCATCGCCACCCGCAGCGGCCGCTGGGGCGAGGTCTGGCGGGCCGACGCCCTGCGCCGGACGCCGGCGGCCCGCGGCGAGCGGCGGGCGCGCATGACCCGGTTCGTTTGCTGGCGCGACCGGCGCTCGGGGCGCTACGTCTTCATGAGCCAGCCGCTCAGGATGATCGACGGGTCGGAAGACCTGCCGCCGCTTCCGCGCCAGTAGGGCTCGGGCCGCCGGCCGGCTCGGGGGTGGTGTCGTCCGCCCCATGCGCCCAGCGCTTCAGCCACGGGCTCAGCGCCAGCAGCAGCACCCCCGTGGCGACGCCCCAGACGCCGATCACGAGGAAGGTGTGGACGTAGGTGTGCAGCGCCTTGCCAGGATCGAGGACCTGGCCGCCCACCGTGCGGCTGGCGGTCGTCTGGGCGATCGCGCCGGCCAGCCACTGCGCGGCCGAAGAGGCCAGGAACCAGACCGCCATCAGGGTCGAGATCATCCGCGCCGGCGCCAGCTTGGTCATCTCCGAGAGGCCCACGGGGCTGAGGCAGAGCTCGCCGGTGGTGTGCAGGAGATAGGCGAGGCCGAGGAAGACGACTGGCGTGCGGAAGGCCGCGTCCGCGTAGCCCGCGCCCCACACGAGGGCGAAGAAGCCGGCGCCCACCTGGATCAGCCCGAGGCCGAACTTGACCAGCGGGTTGGGCTCGCGCCCGACTCGTCCCAGCCGCTCCCAGGCGACCGCGAAGACCGGGGCCAGGATCAGGATGAAGCCGGCGTTGAACGACTGGGTCTGGGCCGGGGTGATGGTCCAGAAGCCGTGGTTCGGCAGCGAGGTGTTGCGCTCGGCGAACTGGTTGAGGGAGGAGCCGGCCTGCTCGAAGAGGGTGAAGAAGACGATGGAGGCGGCCACCAGCGCCAGGGCGAGCATCAGGCGCTCGCGCGCCTCGCGGCGCATCTGGCGCATCTCCCAGCCCAGGTAGCCCAGCGCCAGCACCCAGCCGGCCGCCAGCAGCCAGCCCATCAGGGCGTACTGGCGCACCAGCACCCAGACGACGGCCACCCCGGCGAGGCCTGCGGCGTAGAGCATCAGCTCGAGGTTCAGCGGGCCCAGCACGCGCCTGGCCAAGGCGGCCGGATCCGGCGGCTCCCCGCGCCCCTCCAGGCGCGGCTTGTTGAATACGAACACCAGGTAGCCGGCCAGCATGCCGATCCCCGCCAGGCCGAAGCCGGCGCTCCAGCTCACGGTCTGGCCCAAGAGGCCGCAGACCACCGAGGCCCAGAAAGCCCCGAGGTTGATGCCGTAGTAGTAGAGGGTGAAGCCCGGATCGCGGCGCGGGTCGTGCTCGGCGTAGAGCTGGCCGACGATCGAGGAGATGTTGGCCTTCAGGAAGCCGACCCCCATGATGATCAGCGCCAGGGCGAGATAGAGCACCTCTACGAATCCCGGCGAGCCGGCGGTGGTCTCGGCGTAGCTGCCCTTCGGGAGCAGCGGCGGTAGGGGGGCCGTGGCGGGAAGCCCCTTGATGGCGAGGCCCTCACCGGGCCCGGCGCCCACCGCATAGCAGCCTCCGGCCACCTCCAGGCAGACCTTGCGGTCGTCCATCCGGCCCTGGAGGCGATAGGCGTAGGCGTGGCCCTGGTAGGTCAGCGTCTCGGTCGCGGGCGCGCCTTCGATGGCCATGGTGAAGTGGCCTGCCACCAGCAGCAGGGCGCCGAAGGCGATGGCCTTGCGGCTGCCGAGCCAGCGGTCGGCGAGATACCCTCCCACCAGGGGCAGCAGATAGACCAGGGTCGTATAGGCGGCGTACTGGCGCTGGGCGAGGGCGTCGTCGAACAGGAAGTGCTCGGTCAGATAGAAGATCAGCAGCCCGCGCATGCCGTAGTACGAGAACCGCTCCCACATCTCGGCGAAGAACAGCACCGAAAGCCCGCGCGGATGGGCGCGCAGCTGCAGGAAGACCGGGATCCCGGTCAGGACGGTGATGACCACCCCGGCGACGACGACGACGTTGTTCATGGAGCTGCGAAGGGACTCCGGCGTGAAAGGCCCCGATTCTTAGCCGTTGCGGCGATCGCCTGGCGAGCCTCTTCCCCGCCGGCCTCGGCGGACCCACTTGCAAGGCCAGGGCGTTGAAGGGGCGAAGGAGAAAGACCGATGCCTGAGATGAAGGTTCCCGGCCCCGAGCACCCGATCACCATCTCGGCCGATCCGCGTCGGCTACAGGTCCGCTATGCAGGCCATGTGATCGCCGACAGCGCGCGCGCCCTCACCCTCGCTGAGGCCGGCTACGCGCCGGTGACCTACTTCCCGCGCGAGGACGTGGCGATGGCGTACCTCAGCCGCACCGACAGGGTGACCCACTGCCCGTACAAGGGGGAGGCGCGCTACTACACCGTGCTGATGGACGGCCGCTTCGCCGAGAATGCGGTCTGGACCTACGAGGAGCCCTATCCGGCCATGGACGCGATCCGCGGGCGGCTCGCCTTCTATCCGAACCAGGTGGAGATCTACGCCGTCGGCGTCGCCGAGCATCCGGATGCGGTGCGCGAGGCCGTCGAGCACACGGACGACGGCGCCGGCGCCAGCCAGAAGCCGCCCTGGCCGCCCAACGCCGAGCTTCCCCGGGACTTCTGAGCCTTTCAGTCAGTAGGCCGCCGCCTCGTAGATCGGCTTCACCTCGCCGCGCCAGGCGCCGTGGTAGAGATCGAGCCAGTGCTGGGCGGGCGTGCGGCCGCTCTCGGCGATCTCGTCGAGCACCGTGAGGAAGCCGGACTCGTCGGTCATCGCCGGCCCGATGCGGGCGCGGGCCTTGAGGCCTAAGCGGGCGACGGCGAGGACGTCCCTGGCGAGGTCGCGCAGCGAGCGCCCGCCGGCCTGCGCCCCCAGCCCGAGCCGGCCCGCGTCGGCGCGCAGCTGTTCGTGGTCCTCGCTCTTCCAGCCCTTGCAGAGGTCCCAGGCGGCGGCCAGGGCGGCGTCGTCGTAGAGGAGCCCGACCCAGAGCGCGGCGAGGGCGCAGAGCCGCTCCGGCGGTCCGGTGTCGGCGCCGCGCATCTCGAGGTACGACTGCAGCCTGACCTCCGGGAAGAGGGTGTTCAGGTGGTCGCGCCAGTCCTTCAGGGTCGGCCGGGCCCCCGGCAGCGCCGGCAGCTCGCCCTTCATGAAGGCGCGGAACGACTGGCCCGAGGCGTCCACATAGAGGCCGTCGCGCTTGACGAAGTACATGGGGGCGTCCAGCGCCCAGCGGGCGTAGTCGGCGAAGCCGAAGCCGGGCCGGAACACGAAATCGAGCATTCCGGTGCGGTCCGGGTCGGTGTCGGTCCACACGCGGGCGCGGCTCGACAGGTAGCCGGTGGGCTTGCCGTCCACGAACGGGGAGTTGGCGAACAGGGCGGTGGCCAGCGGCTGCAGGGCGAGGCTGAGGCGCATCTTGGCGACCATGTCCGCCTCGCTGGCGAAATCGAGGTTCGCCTGCACCGTGCAGGTGCGGAACATCATGTCGAGGCCGAGCGCGCCCACCTTCGGCATGTAGGACCGCATGATCTTGTAGCGGCCCTTGGGCATCACCGGCGCGTCCTGGCGACGCCAGTCGGGGGTGAAACCGACCCCCAGGAAGGCGAGGCCCAGCTCGCGCGCGACCGCCTTGGCCTCGGTGAGGTGCTCGCCGATTTCGACGCAGATGTCGTGGATCGTCTCCAGCGGCGCTCCGGAAAGCTCGAACTGGCCGCCGGGCTCCAGGCTGACACTGGCGCCCCCCCGGGAAAGCCCGATCAGGGTCTCGCCTCCGGCCGCCGTCCTCTCGGTGATCGCGCTCCCACCGAAGCG
>Ga0213876_10000125_pt1 | contig 83238 bp, 85 predicted proteins | sample BarmaccomBMRX_R9_FD_160113 | JGI IMG/M metagenome (GOLD analysis project Ga0213876, IMG submission 160113) | Root-associated microbial communities from Barbacenia macrantha in rupestrian grasslands, the National Park of Serra do Cipo, Brazil - RX_R9 | ecosystem: Host-associated > Plants > Roots... | reverse complement strand
CGGAGTTCAAGGCGGCGGTCGAGCCGGCGGTGCGCATCGCCTTGGCCCAGCATCAGTCTCCGCGCGGCGTCTTCCTGGACTCGGCGACCTGGATCGTCACCGCCCGCAACTCCACGGTTTAGCGGTCCGATCGTCAGATCGGCGCCAGGCCCTGCCGGAAGCGCTTCCAGTTCTCCACGTAGCTGCGCGCGCCCCCCGTGAGCCCGGCCGCCTGCTCGGGGGTAAGCGTGCGCGCCACCTTGGCGGGCGAGCCGAGGACCACGGAGTTGTCGGGGATCTCCTTGCGCTCGGTGACCAGGGCGCCGGCGCCGATCAGGCAGTTGCGACCGATGCGCGCGCCGTCGAGGATGACCGCGCCCATGCCGATCAGCGAGCCGTCGCCGATCACGCAGCCATGCAAGGTCACGCTGTGCCCGACGGTGACGTTGTCGCCGATGATCACCGGCGAGCCGGGGTCGGTATGCAGCACCGAATTATCCTGGATGTTGGAATTTTCCCCGATGGTGATCGGATCATTGTCGCCGCGGAGCACCGCCCCGAACCATATGCTGGAATTCTTCTTCAGGATTACACGGCCGATCACCACCGCATTTGGTGCGATCCAGTATTCGCCGTCGGGTGGGAAAACTGGTATCTTGTCGCCCAATTTATAGGCAGTCATCCGGGTACATCCTATTCTTGAATTCGGCCGCTTGCTTAACGGATCGGAAACCTCGCTAATCCATTCTAGACGGGCGATTCGAGGGGGCGAAGGCCCTCTCGCATCCCGCCGCGGGGGTCGCCCCGCGGTCTCCTCGCAAACGGAGAGCCGGGTGTCGCGTAACGGGTCGGGGCGGTTGAGATCGCCGCCCAGCTTCCCCAGCAGGGACCGCCCAGGCGGATCTCCCGCGCATCCAGCCAACCCCACCATCGAAGGGCGAGCCGAACCGGCCTCGCCCTTTTTCTTTGGCACCAGCGGAGTCTGATCATGACCAAGCGAGCCCTCAAGCGCACCGCCCGTGAAGCTGTCTTCGACGTCAGCCCGTTCGAGGACGAGGGGAAGGTGCGCCGCTTGCCCTTGGCCAGGGGCTGGACCCCGGTTCAGGAGGCCGAGCGCGAGCAGGCCTATCTGAAGACGGTCAAGGCGAAGTCGCAAGGCCAGCGCCGGCTGCTGGAGGCGATCGATTCCAAGGCGCTGGTCCTGGCGCTCGGCCCCGCCGGCACCGGCAAGACCTATCTCGCCATCGCCAAGGCGGTGGAGGCCCTGGAGGCCGGCCGGGTCGCGCGGATCGTGCTTTCGCGGCCGGCGGTGGAGGCCGGCGAGTCGATCGGCTTCCTGCCCGGCGAGATGGAGGACAAGCTGGCTCCCTATCTTCGTCCCCTCTACGACGCCCTTTCGGACCGGCTCTCGATGAAGCGGGTGCGGGCCCTGATGGCCGAGGGAGCCATCGAGATCGCCCCGGTGGGCTTCATGCGCGGGCGCACCTTGAACAACGCCTTCGTGGTCATCGACGAGGCGCAGAACTGCACCTATGTGCAGCTCAAGATGCTGCTGACCCGGCTGGGTTGGAGCTCCACCATGGTGGTCACCGGCGACCCCGGCCAGTCGGACCTGCTGCCCGAGCTCTCGGGCCTGGCGGCCGTGGCCGAACGGCTGCAGGCCATCGGCAGCGTCGGCGTCGTGCGCCTCGACGAGGCCGACATCGTCCGCCATCCGCTGGTGGGCGAGATGCTGGCGGTGCTTTAGGCGGGGCGGCCCCGGGCGCGCAGCGTCGCCTTCACTGAGCGCCGGGACCACCCCGGCGCTGGGCTTCCAGGGCTTCGCGGCGCGCCTCCAGCTCCAGCCAGTCTTCCTCGGCGCGGGAAAGTTCGGCGCGGGCGGCGGAGAGGCGCCGTGAGAGCGCATCGAAGGCCTTGGGATCGCGGGCGTAGAGGCCGGGATCCTCGAGCCTCGCTTCCAGCTCCACGATCTCGTCGGAGAGACGGGGCATGGCCGCGTCGAGCTCTTCCAGGCGCAGTTGATCCTTGTAGCTCAGCTTCGCGGGCGCGCGGGACGGCGCGGCCGGGGCCGTTTTGGGGATGGGCTTCGGCGCCGCTGGGCGCTCGCGGACCGCGTCGAAGAATCCCGGGTTCTGGCGGACGAAGTCGCTCCAGCCGCCCGGCGTCTCGACGACGGCTCCCTTTCCGTCCAGGGCGATGGTCGAGGTGGCGAGCCGGTCGATGAAGTCACGATCGTGGCTGACCAGGATCAGGGTGCCGTCGTAGTCCGCGAGCGCCTTCTCCAAAAGATCGAGCGTGTCCATGTCGAGGTCGTTGGTCGGCTCGTCCAGCACCAGGAGATTGGCGGTCCGCGCCAGCGCCCGGGCGAGCAGCAGGCGGTTGCGCTCGCCGCCCGAAAGGCTCGTCACCGGCTGGCGCAGCTGGCTGTCCTGGAAGAGGAAGTCGCGCGCATAGGCCGCCACGTGACGTGGCTCGCCGCGCACGATCACCTGGTCGCCGCCGGCCGGCGCCAGGGCCTCCAGGAGGGTCATCTCGCCGCCCAGGTCGGCGCGGGCCTGGTCCACGTAGGCGATCTCGAGTCCGGTCCCGAGCTTCACCTCGCCGGCGTCGGGTTCCAGCTCGCCCAGCAGCAGCTTGACCAGAGTGGTCTTGCCGGCGCCGTTCGGGCCGACCAGGGCAAGCCGGTCGCCCTTCTGGACGCGGGTGGAGAAGCCCCGGATCAGGGTCCGCCCGCCGAAGCTCTTGGCGATCCCCGTCGCCTCGATGACCCGCCGGCCCGAGGCGGCGCCCGACTCGGCCGTAAGAGCGAGGGTCTTGCGCTGGTCGCGCAGGAGCTCGGCCTTGCGCGCGCGCATGGCCGCCAGCTCGCGGGCCCGGCCCTCGTTGCGGGTCCGCTGGGCGGTGATCGAGCGATAGAACCAGTAGGTCTCGCGCTCTATCGCCTTGCTCAGCTTGCGAAGCGACTCGGCCTGGTCGGCTGCGATCCTGGCCGACCAGGCGTCGAAGGCGGAAAAGCCCTTGTCCAGGCGCCAGATCCGCCGGTCCTCCAGCCAGAAGCAACGCGAAGTGATCCGCTCGAGGAAGGCGCGGTCATGGCTGACGACCAGGAGGGCGGCGCGGCTGGCGGCCAGCATCGCCTCCAGGGTCTCGATGGCGAAGATGTCCAGATGGTTGGTCGGCTCGTCCAGCAGCAGCACCTCGGGCCGCTCGGCGAAGGCGCGGGCCAGGGCGGCGCGGCGGGTCTCGCCGCCCGAGAGGCCGCTCGTCCCGCGGCCAGGATCGAGCCCGAACGCCTGCAGCGACGCTTCGGCCTCGTGCGGCGGCGCGCCGCCGGCGCAGGCGTGCTCCCGGAGCGTCTGGCCGCCGATGGCCGGCTCCTGCGCCACCACGGCGATTCTCGTGCCGGGCGCCATCGTCCGCTCGCCCCCGTCGGGCTCGATGAGGCCCGCCAGCATCCGCAGGAGCGTCGACTTGCCCGCCCCGTTGCGTCCCACCAGGCAGGCGCGCAGGCCCGGCTCCAACGCCAGGTCGACCCCGTCGAACAACATGCGCGGGCCGTCCGCCAGGCGCACGTCTTTCAGCGCGATAACCGGTGTGCGCGGGTTCACGGCTGGACCTCGGATCGGTTGGTGGACGAGCGCTTAGCCGAAAGCCGAATACCCCCCGTCCACGGCCAGCGTCGCCCCGGTGACAAAGCCGGAGGCGGCGCTGGCGAGGAACACCGCCGGGCCGGCCATGTCGTCAGGCCTTCCCCAGCGACGGGCCGGGGTGCGGGCGATGACGGCGGCGTCGAACTCGGCGGAGTTCTGGCGCGCCGAGGCGGTCATCTCGGTCTCGATCCAACCGGGGAGGATGGCGTTCACCTGGATGTTGTCACGCGCCCAGGCGGCCGCCTGCGCCTTGGTGAGCTGCACGAGGCCGCCCTTGGTCGCGCCGTAGGCGGCGGTGAAGGCCGCGCCGAAGACCGAGTACATGGAGCCGATGTTGATGATCTTGCCGCCGCCGGCGGCCTTCATCAGCGGATGGGCCGCCTTTGAGGCCACGAAGGCGCTGGTGAGGTTGGTGTCGAGGACCCAGCGCCACTCGTCGAGGCTGAGGACCTCGGGCCGGCGGCGGGAGACGACGCCGGCGTTGTTCACCAGGATGTCCAGACGCCCGAGCCGCCGGGCGGCGTCCTCGACCGCCTTTTGGCAAGACCCCTCCTGAGCGAGGTCGGCCTCGAGCGCGCACGCCGCGGCGCCCAGCGATTCCAGTTCGGCGACGGCGGCCAGGTTCTTCTCGCGGTTGCGGCCGATGATGGCCACGGCCGCGCCGGCCTCCGCGAGGCCCTTCGCGATGCCTAGGCCGATACCGCCGTTGCCGCCGGTGACGATGGCGGCCCGACCCTTCAGGTCGAAAAGCCCCATGCGCTAGAGTCTCCTGGGCTGGGCGAGGGCCGCCACGCTGGCCGAGCCGATCGGGCCCGCCTCGTCATAGACCCAGCACTCGCCGATGGCGACGCCGTCGGCGGCTTGGTGGTTGACCGCCTCCAGGCCGACCCAGGGGGTTGTCGGCAGCCGGCAAAGGTAGAGGGTGACGTCGCTGTTGATGTAGAGCAGGCCCTTGTCGCCGGCGTTGGCGAAGGGGCTGGCGAAGTCGGCGGCGAGCGCGACCCGGGTGAACGGCGTCACCGGCTCGCCCTCGATCATCTCGCGGATCTCGCGCATCCAGACCCGCTTGGGCGCCATCGTCCCCATGGCGCCGGCGATGAAGCGCATGTCCCAGAGCGGCATCCGCGGGTCCACGTCCTCGCGTTTCGGCAGCGTCTCCGGCCCCGGCGCGTCCCACGACGGCGGACTCCAGATCGCGCCCTCCGGCGCCTCGCCGCGGCGCAGCAGCTGGACGCTGGCGCGAGCGGCGCTGGCGCCGGCGCTGAGAAGCTCGGCGTCGATGACCTTGATCCGGTATCCGTCGCGCACGACGCGGGTCACGATCTCGATCGGCGACAGGTCGGGCAGGCGGTACATGTCGACGGTGAGGCGCGCGGGCAGGTAGTCGGGCCCGCCATGCCGCCGCTCGATCTCGCGCGCGAGCAGCCCGCAGACCACCCGCCCGTGCAGGGAGCTGCTTCTCCAGGGGCCGCGGGCGCTGCGGGTGGGGGCGAAGCGCTCGCCGTCGCGGCGGAAATACGGCTCCTCCCCCATGCTAGTAGGCGCGCCCGATGAGGACTTCCTCGACCGCCGGCGCGCCGGTGAAGAGGCAGTCGCCGCCAGGGCCGCCCTGCTCCAGCGGAATGTTCCGCAAGGAGAGCTTGAGGCCCTTCAGCCGGGCGTCGACCGCTTCCAGCGCCGCGCCGGTCGGCCTCGACCAGGGGGCGCGCACCCAGCCGCGGAACGGCGCGCCTTCGTCCTCGTCGGCGGCCGCGCCGAAGTAGTCGGCAAGCGCCTCGAAGCTGCGGATGTCGGAGCGGATATTGTCGTCGAGCCGCGCCTTGGCCTCGGCGTAGAGAGCCGACTGGATATCGGCGAGGATCCGCGGCGCCTCGGCGATGAAGGCGTGTTGCGCCATGGCCTGCGAGGCCACCTTGTCGCCGTCGCGCAAGGCGTCGCGCCGCAGGAACACCACCTGACCGGAAGCAGCATCTCGCGGCCCCGCCTCGACGATGATCGGCGCGCCGCGCCGGACCCAGTCCCAGCGCTTGTCCGCCGAGCGCATAGCCCGGGTGTCGAGCAGGGCGCGCATCCGCTCGCCGAACGCGGTCTGGCCGTTCAGCGCCTTCGCCAGGCTCTCCCCATAGGCGAGAACCTCGGCGTCCTCGGGCTTGTCGCGCAGGATCGGGCAGATCACCACCTGGCGCGGGGCGATGGCGGGGGGCAGTCGCAGACCGTCGTCGTCGCCGTGGGTCATCACCACCCCGCCGATCAGCCGGGTGGAGACCCCCCAGCTGGTGGTGTGGCAATATTCGAGCTCGCCCTTGGCGTCCTGGAACCGGATGTTCTGGGCCCGGGCGAAGTTCTGGCCGAGGTAGTGCGAGGTGCCGGCCTGCAGGGCCTTGCCGTCCTGCATCATGGCCTCGATGGAGTAGGTGGCGACGGCGCCGGGGAAGCGCTCGTTCTCGGGCTTCTCGCCGGCCACAACCGGCATGGCGAGGGTAGTCTCGGCGAAATCACGATAGACTTCCAGCATCCGCATGGTCTCGGCCCTGGCGTCGGCGACGTCGGCGTGGGCGGTGTGGCCCTCCTGCCAGAGGAACTCCGAGGTTCTGAGGAACAGGCGCGTGCGCATCTCCCAGCGCACCACGTTGGCCCACTGGTTGATGAGCAGCGGCAGGTCCCGGTAGCTCTTGATCCAGCGCTGGAAGGCGTCGCCGATGATGGTCTCCGAGGTCGGCCGCACCACCAGCGGCTCCTCCAGCGCCGCGTCGGGATCGACGACCAGCTCGCCGCCCAGCGCCTTCAGCCGGTGATGGGTCACCACCGCCATCTCCTTGGCGAACCCCTCCACGTGGGCCGCCTCCTTGGCGAAGAAGCTCAAGGGGATGAAGAGCGGGAAGTAGGCGTTCTGGTGGCCGGTCTCCTTGATCCGGCGGTCGAGATCGCGCTGCAGCTCCTCCCAGATCCCATAGCCCCAGGGCTTGATGATCATGCAGCCGCGCACCGGGCTGGTCTCGGCGAGCTCGGCCTCGCGCACCACCGCCTGATACCATTCGGGAAATGTCGAGCGGTTGCCGCTCATCCGGCTGACGCTCAGCGCGCGCTGCATGAAGAACCTCCGTCGGGAGGCTCCTTAGCGGCCTGCGGGCGCGGGCGCCACTGCCCGCGGGCGCGGCGCGGGCCGCCGGCAAGCCGGCGAGGGCGTCACGGGACCGGGCGGCCGTCCAGCACCGCCAGGCGCAGCGGCCGCGGAGCCGCCGCCGCCTCGCCGTTGATCCGCTCGACCGCCAGTTCCCGCCTCGCCAGTCCCGCGAGGCCGGGAAACGGCGAGAGGGGCTGATAGAGCCCGAGGAAAAGGTCGACCGCGCCGCCGGAGCTGCGCAAAGGGGCGAAGACCACCTCCAGCCGCACCGGCGGTTCGGCCTCGCCGGCGGCCGCGCGCAGAACCGCGATGTCTCCGGCGGCGAGCGTTGATCCCAGGATGTCCGCCACCAGAGGGCGGTGCGCCGGGCGCCAGACCGCCAGCAGGTCCTCGCCGGCCAGCGACCTGCCGTGGAGGCCGTTCACTGTCTCGCCCGCCAGCCGGAAACGATACACGCCGGCGTCGTCGCGGACGGCCAGGAAGACCTGCGCCGCCAGCTGGAAGAAGTCCGCGAGGTCGATGTCCGCCCGCGCCGGCGGCGCATGACCCCGGCGGCGGCTGCGCCAATAGGTCTGCAGGAGCTCGGTGTTCGAATGGAACATAAGGGGCCCACCCAGAGTCGCTCCGAAACAGAGACGAAGCGCCCAAGGGTTGCAGGAAAGCGGCCGGCCAACCCTTGGCCGCGCCAGAACGGGACAGCTTCAGGCGCTAGTGTGGTGGATCAGCGGTTCGCCCCATCGTCGCGGCGGGCGCTGTGGCGAACTTCTGATCCGTAAACCACGCTAGAAACATATACTTGGCTAATGTCCTCATCGATTCCGAAGTTCGAGCGGAGGCGCCGCTCACGCTAGCGAACTTCGGAATCGGGACACTAGCTGCGCGGCGCGGCGGGTCCCGAGGCTGCGGCCGCCGCCGACCGCGGCTTGACCACCAGGCGCCAGGCGGTCTCGGGCTTCAGGTAGGTTCCGGCGGCCTTGCGGACGTCGGCGGCCGAGACGCGCTCCAAGGCCGCCTCGGCGCTGCGCAGGATGTCGAGGCGCCGCGGATCGGCCTGGGCCCCCGAGAGCCCCGCCAGCCAGTACTCGTTGGTCGCCACCGCCTTTTCCAGGCCCTCTATGCGGGGCTTCTTGGCCCGCTGCAGCTCGTCGTCGCTGATCTCCCTGGTCCTGAGGTCGGCGGCGATGGCGCCGACATCGGCGAAGAAGCCCTCCAGCCTGGCCGGCGGCGCCTCCACCTGCGCGCTGACATAGCCCCAGCGCGGCCAGACCAGGCTGGCGCTGGCCCGGGCGGAGGGCGAATAGGTGACGCCCTCCTGAAGACGCAGCACGTCGATGAGGCGCAGCTGCAGCACGTCGGCGAGGATGATGTTGACGCGCGCGCCCTGAGGGTCGGCGAAGAAGTCGGCGGTTGGCCAGGCGATGAAGCCGATCGCCTGGTCGGCGCGGCCGTCGTGGGAGAGGCTGACCGGCTCGGCCGCCGGGGCCGGGAAGCTGGGCGGAGGGGCGGGCGTGGCCTCCGATTCCGGCGCGGGCCGCTCGGGCAGGGCGCCGAAGGTCTCGGCCACCGCGGCGATGGCCTTGTCGACCGTGACGTCGCCGACCACGGTCACCTCGATCGCCCCCTTGGCGAGGGCCGGTCCGAGCTGGCCCTTCAGGCCCTCCAGCGAGGCGGCCGCGATCTCCGCCTTGGCCGGAAAGGTCCAGCGGCGGTCGCCCCCGTGGATCATCCCCTGCAGGTCGCGGCCCAGGACCCCGCTGTCGGTGGCCTGATACTGGCTCTCCAGCACGCCGCCGTAGGCCTTGATCCGCTGGAAGGCCTCCGGCCGCCAGCCGGGCTCGGTGACATAGGCGGCCAAGACCTCCATCTGGGTCGAGAGGTCGCTCGTGCGGGTCTCGCCGCTGAGGGCGAAGGCGTCGTCTTCGCAGGCGAGGTTGACGCCGTAGACCTGGCCGGCCAGGGCGCGCTCCGCATCGTCGGCGCTGATCTTTTCCAGGCCGCCCTCGGCGAAGGCGGAGCCCGCCCAGACCATCGACTGGCGATCGGCGGGCAGGCCCTTGAGGCCATCGCCGATGCGCACGCGCACCAGCACCTGGTCCTGACGGAACTTGGTCGGTTTGACCGTCAGCCGCACCCCGTTCTGGAAGCGGACCTGCACCGTGTCGAGGTCCGGGACCTCCTTCCGTTCAGCGACCTTGCCGGGCGTCCCGAAGTCGGAATAGGGCCAATCGGCCACCTGCAGCGCGCCCGGCGCTTCCAGGGGTCCCGACTGGGCGGTCTGGAAGGCGACGCGCAGCGCCTGTTCGCCGCCGTCCACGGGCGAGGGGCTCGAGAGGAACACCAGCGGGCCCTCGCCCTCGAAGGCAGCCTTCAGAGCCTGGGAGACGGTCTGGGCGGTGAGATCCTTGGCGACCGCCTTGAAGAGGGCGAGATCGTCGGCGGGGCTGGTCTCCACCTCGTCGTCATCGAGAGTGCTGGCGATGTCCTCGGCCACGGCGGGCGTGCGGCGGGTGGCCGCGCCGTCGGCCGCGAGCTGCAGGCTCGCCTGGAGCTCGGTGATCTCGCGGGCAAGCTCGTCGGGCCGCACGCCGAACTTGGCGACGCGCCGGACCTCGGTCTCGGCCGCGGCCAGCGCCTCCTTCCAGTGGTCCGGCTGGGCCGTCACCACCAGCCCGGTGACCTTGGCGGCCCGCAATTGATCGGCGCGGAACGCGCCGGCGGCGATGAACGGGGGCGCCACGCCGCGCGCCAGGCTGCCGAGGCGCCGATTGAGCACCGCCATGCCCAGCCGCTCGATCCACTGGCGCCGCCGCTTGGCCGCGGTGTCGGCGCTGAGATCGGGCGCGGTCACCCAGGCCAGCTCGAGGGCCGTCGGGCCGCCGGGCTCGACCGCGACCTTGTAGTCGGCGTTGCGCTTCTGGATCCGGCCCAGGTCCGGATCGCGTCCGGGCGGGCCCTGGCCGGTCCAGTCGGCGAACCGCGCCTTGATCTTGGCTTCCATCGCCGCCGGATCGAAATCGCCCACCGCGATCAGGGTCGCCCGCTCGGGCCGGTAGAACTTGCGGTAGAAGTCCTCGATCTGGTCGCGGGAGGCGTTCTGGATCACCGGGACGAGGCCGATGGGCAGGCGCCTCGGCGGCAGCTGCCCGGCCATCAGGAAGGCCAGACGGGCCTTGCCGACCCGATAGTTGGGGGTGTCGCGCAGGCGTTCCTCGGAGAGGATCACGCCGCGTTCCTTGTCGATGTCCTCCTGCCGCAGCGACAGGTTCCCGCCGGTCTCGCGCAGCAGCATCAGCGCGTCGTCAACCGTGTTCTCGTCGGCGGAAGGGAGGTCGAGCTTGTAGACCGTAGCGTCCTGGCGGGTCTGGGCGTTGGTGTCCGGACCGAACGCGAGGCCGTGACGCTGAAGGATCTTCACCATCTCGCCGCGGTCGGGAACCGCCTTGGAGCCGTTGAAGGCCATGTGCTCCAGGAAGTGCGCCAGGCCCTGTTGCGCGTCGGTCTCCATCAGCGAGCCGGCGTCGAAATAGAGGCGCAGCGAGGCCTGGCCGGGCGGGGTGGCGTTGCGCATGATCGCATAGCGCATGCCGTTCGAAAGCGACCCGAAGCGGATGGCCGGATCCGCCTTGAGGTCGGAGCGGGCCTGCGGCCATTCCCCCGTCTTCAGCCGGGGCGCGGGGGCGGCGGGGGCGCGGCCCTCCGAGGCGGGGTGGATGTGAACGGGCAGGCCGAGCGCGGCCGCCGAGCCCGCGACGGCGAAGGCCGCCAATGCGGCCAGGGTCAGACGCGGAAGCTTGATCATCTGGACTCTCGAGCGGGCAAGCGCCGGAACATGCCTCGCGCCGCCCCGCGGTCAAGCCGCGATCACGCGCGACCGACTGTCCGCTCCAGAGGAGCCAGCATGGGGGTCGGGGATTTGAGAGAGGGAAAGCGCCGGCCGGACGACCGCCGAGCCCAGGGGGCTGGGGGGGCTGTTCAGGGTCCAGGATCGACGTGCGTCGCCCGGCCGACCCCGTCTTTGTGGCAGGCGGATGCGGCCCGGAAAGGACCAGAGTTGGGCGCTTTGACGGCGCAGGCCTTCGCCATGGACGCCCGGGATGTGCCCTGGAAGATACAGGTCGCCGGAGATTCCCGGGCGCGGCGGGGGTGCGCCTTGCGTTGGCCACGCGAATGGCGCCAAAAAAGCGTCGACAGTTGCTTGGCGGCCGTCCAGTTGCGGTCGCCGGGGTAGGGGAAGGTTCGCGCGCGGCCTCGCGAAGGCGCAGCTTTCGTTGCGGCGAACCTTTTGAGAGCGCCGGCGAGGGCGATCCTGATGAAGGATCGCCCTTATTGCGTCATGGGCTCAGTAGCGGTCGCGCCGGTCCGAGCGCAGGTCGGGGTCGCGGCGGTCGTTCCAGCGGTTGGGGTCCTGCCGGGTCGCCGCGTTGTTGGTCTGCACGGTGTTGTAGGCCGGCACATAGGCCCCGGTGGGGCCGGTGGTGACGTTCTCGCCGAGCGGATCGCTGTGCAGGCAAGCTTCCGGGCCTGGCATGCCGTAGAGGTTCCCCACCATCTCGACCGCGGCCCGTTCGATCACCGAGCGCACGCCCAGCTGCAGCGGCTCCAGGCCGCCTTCCCCCGCCGAGAAGGCGAAGGCGTTGTTGTTGCCCACCGCGAAGACGCCGGCGCTCACTTCGTGGGCGACGATCTGCTTCTGATAGGAGATGACGTCCACCACCTCGAGGCTGCGGGTGTTGATGAGCCTGAGGTCGAGGCCGACGTTCATGACGAACACCGAACCGCCCGCCTGGCCGCGCACGTCGTTCACGCTGGGGCCGGCGCCGGCGAAATTGACGCCCGCCGAGCGGATGTTGAAGTTGAGCTCGGTGATGCCGCCGACCAGGTAGAAGTCGGAGCCGGGCACCTGTCCGGCGAGGATCCGGCGGTACTCTGCCGCCGCCGCCGCCGCGGCGCTGTCGGCCGGCCGGTCCGAGATCAGTTTGCTGTTGGCGTATTTCAGCTCGAGCTCGGAAACCGAGGTGTCGTAGCGCTCCACGAGCGGCACGCCGGCCTTGGCGAAGGCGCTCATGGCCATCAGCGAAGCGCCCTGGGTGATCTTGCGCCCAGAACCGTCGGATTCCTCCTTGCCCGTGTAGTCGGCGATCCGGCCGATGGCGATGCGCGGCGCGTTCACGTGGTGCGCGCGGGCGTACTCGGCCATGCAGACCAGCGCCGCCGAGTAGGGCGTCGGATTGGCGATCACCGGCGCATCGCCCACCGGATGCGCATATTCCCCCGACGGACCGGCCACCGGACTGACGCAGCCGGAGGCCATGAGGCCGGCGGTCACCAGGGCTGAAAGCCCCTTGCCGTGCCGGACTATCCTATTGCGCATCGCCTACGCCCCCGTTGAGCGCCGCGGCGGCGCTGCTCTTGCCGTGATTGGTTGAGTTGGAACTGGCGTCGTCCGTCGCCTGGTCGCTCACGACCACCGAGCTGACGTCGGCGCCGAAGCCCGAGTCGTCGCGGGCGCCCGCGCCGGCGGCGGTGTCGCCGGCGCCGCCATTGGAGAAGGTGCTCTGATCGGTCCCGGCGTCGATCCAGCCGTCCACCGAGATGAGGCCGCCCGCCGCGTTGCGCATGGTCTGGCTGACCGGCTGGTTCTCCCGTCCGGGCAGCCGGCCGTAGCCGGCGTTGTAGCTCGCGGCGTTGGCGTTCATCGTCTGCGCCGCCGCGTCGCCGCCGACGCCCGCAAGACCGACCAGGGCGGCCGCGAACGCTGCAGGGCCGAAAAATGGCCGATAAACCATGCTTGTTGGCGCTCCGCGGTGGGACGACATGCGGCGCCTGCAGCAACGGGCGTGCCAATCGTTTACGGAGCGCTTACCAAGAGGGCGCCCCTCCCCATTTGGGGAAGGTGACAGCCGGCGGCGCCGCGGCGATGGAAGGGGCCGCCCGGAACGAGGAATGGAAGTGGAGCAGATCGAGCCCGAAGGCTGGCGCGAGCCGCGACCGTTGCGCGAACCCTTGTTGACCGCGCCCTGGACCATCGTCGCCCTCAGCGGCGGGCTGGTGATCCTCTATGCGCTGCAGTGTCTCGCCCTCTCGCAAGCCCAGGTGGTCGCGCTCGGCCTATCGCCGGTGTCGCTGGCGACGGGGCGCTGGCAGGGGCTCTTCACCTCGCAGTTCCTGCATGCGAGCTGGGCCCATGTGCTGATGAACAGCGTCGCCGCCCTGGCCTTCGGGCCGCCCGTCGCGCGGCTTCTCGGAACCGACGCGCGCGGCGCGGCGGTGTTCTTCGCCTTCTATCTGGCCTGCGGCGCCCTGGCGGGGCTGGGCTATGCGGGGCTCAATCCCCATCAGGCGGACGTCCTGGTGGGCGCCTCGGGGGCGGTGTCGGGACTGTTGGGCGCCGCTTCACGGCTCATCCAGGGCCACGGCCGCATCGGGCCGCTGCTGGGCTCGACGGTGGTGGGCATGGCGATCGCCTGGGCCATCGTCAACGTCATCCTCGGAGTCTCGGGCCTGACCCCCGGCGCCGCGGGCCTGCCGGTGGCCTGGCAGGCCCACCTGGCCGGCTATGCGGCCGGAGCGTTGCTGATCGGGCCCTTCGCCCGTTTGGCGGGATTGGGTGACGGCGCCTTCGCAAGATAGATCCACGGCTACGACTTTTCGTTGGGTCGTCAAAGTAAAGACAACGCAAACGAGCTTTCGCACTTGTGCGTTGATTCGCGCTTCGATCGGCGCGACCCTCGCTCGCGGATGGGAACGAGGGAGGAATTCATGCTTGTGTCCCAGATCCTCAAGGAGAAGGGCGACATGGTCTTCACCGCATCGCCCTCGGAAACGGTCGCGGCCGCCGCCGCCTTGCTCCACGCGCGGCGGGTGGGGGCGATGGTGGTGCTTGACGAGGGCGAGGAGGTGGTCGGCATCGTCTCCGAGCGCGACATCGTCCGGGTGGTGGCCGAGAAGGGCGCCGAAGCCCTCACTCTGAAAGTGGCCGACTGCATGACCCGCGACGTGGTCTTCGCCAGCCCTCAGGAGACCGTGGATTCGCTTCTGGGCCGGATGACCGACCGGCGGATCAGGCACCTGCCGGTGCTCAAGGACGGGCGGCTGATCGGCATCATCTCGATCGGCGACCTGGTGAAGAGCAAGATCGCCGAGACGGTGGCCGAAGCGGAGGGGCTGAAGGCCTACATCTCCGCATAAGGACGCTTGGGCGCCTTCCCCCGATCCGGTAAGGCTGGACGCCGGAGCGGCGGGGAATGGCGGAGCTGAAGGCTTATCTTTGGATCGCCGTCGGGGGCGCGATCGGCAGCGTCGCGCGCTACGCGTGCTCGAGCCTGGTGGCGGGTTGGTTCGGGGAGGCGTTCCCGTGGGGGACGCTGCTGGTGAACGTCTCCGGCTCCTTCGTGATCGGCTTCTTCGCCATGGCCAGCGGCCCGGATGGGCGCCTGCTGGTGAGCGGCCAGCTGCGCCAATTCGTCATGATCGGCCTCTGCGGCGGCTATACGACCTTCTCCTCGTTCAGCCTCCAGACCCTGACGCTGGCGCAGGACGGGAGCGTCGGCCGCGCCGGCCTCAACGTCCTCTCCTCGGTCGTGCTATGCTTGGCGGCGGTTTGGCTCGGATACGCGGCGGCCGTTTCCATGAGCGGCCTGCGGGCGAGGTGAGAGATGCAGGCGCCTCGACAAGCCGTCCTCCTTCGGATCTACACCGAGGAGGGCAAGATGAACGGGGGCCGGCCCCTCTACGAGGACATCGTGATGAAGGCCCGCGCGGCGAAGATCGCCGGCGCGACGGTGCTGCGGGGCCCCATGGGCTACGGTCTGCACGCCAAGATCCACACCGCCAAGATCCTCGACCTCTCGGCCAAGCTGCCCCTGGTGATCGAGATGGTGGACGACGAGGAGAAGATTCGCGGTTTCCTCGCCGAGCTGGGCGCCATGCACGACCTTGGCCTGGTCACGCTGGAGAAGGTTGAAGTGGTCCATTACGGAAGCCGCCAGGACGTGCAGGGCTCCGATCCGGGCTAACCGCGTCTTAGCCCATCGCCCGCTAGGGTTCGCCCATGAACGCTGCCACAGACGTCCTCCCCGGCGTTACCCCGGCCGCCGGCTTCGGGCGCCGGCTGCTCCCGCCGGGCGATCCGCTCGAGGGCGCGGCCTTCGACGCAGTCTTCGAGCAGAAGATCAAGCCCGGGCTGGTCCGCTGCGAGGCGGAGCGGCGCGGGGCGGTGAAGACCTTCGTCCTGGCCCTCTGCGCCGCCGCGATGCTGGCGTTCCTCGAATTGGCGCTGTGGCCGAAGACGTTTCCCGCCGGCCGCCTGCAGGCCTACGTCATCGTCTTCTCGGCGGCCGCGGTGGCGGCGCTCGGCTACGTTCCGGTCCGGAAGGTGGCCAGGGAAGCCAAGCTGGGGGTTATCCAGTCGCTCTGCGAGCCCCTCGGCGTCCGCTACGCGCCTTCCTGCGCGGCGGCCCCGGCCTTCGACACCTTCCTCGGGTTGAAGCTTCTGCCGCGGCCCGACGGCAAGGCCTTCGAGGACCTGTTCAGCGGCCGACGCGGCGTGGTGGACTTCGACCTCTGCGACGCCACCCTCACTCAGGGCTCGGGAAAGAACCGACGCACCGTGTTCCGGGGCCAGCTCATCCGCCTGACCCTGCCGCGCCGGCGGCTGTCCACGACGGTGGTGCTGAGGAACTCGGGCTGGCTCGCCCGCTTCGAATGCCCGGCCGGCCTGCGGGCCGTCGGGCTGGAGGATCCGGTCTTCAACAAGGCGTTCGCCGTCTTTGGCTCCGACCAGGTGGAGGCGCGCGAGATCCTGACCCCGACCTTCATGCAGAAGCTCGTGGATCTCGAAAGCGCGTATGCCGGCAAGCACCTGCGCTACGCCTTCACCGACGCCGAGCTGCTGATCGCCGTCGAGGGGGGCGACCGGTTCGAGATCGGCGGCATGTTCACGACTCTGGTGGACCGCGCCCGGGTGGAGGGGGTCGCCCAGGACCTCGAGCAGGTCTTCGAGCTCATCGACGAGGCGGTCCCCGCCTGAGGGGTCAGCGCCAGGGCAGGGGCGAGACTTTGAAGGCGTAGGGGTGCACGAAGATCAACCCTGCCCAGATCAGCCCCGCCAGCCCGATGCGCCACGCGCCGATCTCGCCGAGCTTCAGGGATTGGCGGCCTTGCAGGATGGCGGCGAAGGGGGCGGCGGAGGTCTGGCCCGCGAAGGCGGCCCATTTCTCGCCGAGCGCCCGGCGGCGCTTGGCGTCGATGCTGTAGGGCCCGGCCGCCGCCAGGACGAACAGGGCGCCGAAGAGGACGAGGCTGGCGGCGTCGCCGTTGACCATCAGATGGCCGCCCGCCCAGATCGCAACGCCCCAGAGGAAGGGATGGCGGGTGATGCGCAACACGCCCTTCACCAGATCGGGCCGCTCGAGCGCCCCTTCCTGACGGACGCTGCCCGGGTTCGGGGTCGTAAGGCCGGCGACGACCAGGAAGACGGAGGCGAGCATCAGCAAGAGCTGGATCCACTTGGTCGATGGCTGGGCGGCCCAGAACACCGGATCCTCGCCGCGCCGGGCGGCGACGTAGGCGAACCCCATCCAGGCGAGGATCGCAATGCTGGCGAGCGCGAAGAGGCCCATGTAGGGACCCGGCCCAAGCCTCGCGGTCAGGACGTCGCGGGCGCGCGTGCCGGAGATCAGGAGATGGATGAGGACGAAGGCGGCCGCCGCCGCGATCAGCCCGGTCATGAGCGCCTCCTTGGGCTCTCCGCCTAGAACGGCGGCTCCTCCTCGTCGTACTCGAAGAGATCCTCGGTCTCAGGTTCTGCTTCCTCGGCGGCCGGGCTGGGCGCGGGTTCGGGGCGCCGGACGCCGAGGCCGGTGCGCCGGAGCACCGCCTCGATCCGCCCGAGCCACCGGTTGCCCTCGGCCAGCGCCGCCGAGGCCTGCGGCGGCGCGGCGCGCGAGGGGCGTCCCGGAGGCCAGAGCTCGAGCTCGAAATCCGGATGCAGGGGATCGTCGAACAGCAGCCGAAGCCGCACCTCGGCGTCGGGCCGGGCGGCGCGGTCCAGCGCCTTGCGGGTCGCACCCCGCCGGACCCGGGCGACCACCTGGCCGTCGAGCGTCAGCTCCGCGCCGAGCAGCTCGCCCAGGCCGTAGAGCAGGCACCAGCCGCCGGCGCTCCAGGCGACGGCCATCCGGCCGCCCGCGAGGCTGATGGCGGCGCCCTTGCCGTAGCCGTAGGCGACCAGGAACGCGTCCGGCGGCTGTCCGAGCACCCGGCGGAAGGCCCGCGCCAGGCGCCGTTCCTCGGCCATCGACCAGGCGGCGAGCGCCGCCAGGAAGGTGAGGGCGGCGCCTGCCAGCGCGATCAAGAGGACAAGCCGCAAGAGCTCGCTCATGGCGCGAGGCTAGCGAGAGTCTCCGGCCTTGGCGAGGCGGACAGCGGCGCTAGCCCAGATCGAGCTCCGCCACCACCGGCACGTGGTCCGACGGCTTGTCCATGCCCCGCGCGTCGCGGTGGATCAGCACCCCGGTCAGCCGGTCGGCGGCCTGGGGCGAGAGCAGCAGGTGGTCGATCCGGATCCCGTGGTTCCGACGCCAGGCGCCGGCCTGGTAGTCCCAGAAGGTGTAGCCGCCGGGCGCGCCGTCGACCTCCATGTAGGCGTCGGTGAGGCCCAGCCACCTCAGCCGACGGAACGCCGCCCGGGTCTCGGGCTGGAACAGGGCGTCGCCCATCCAGGAGGCCGGGTTGTCGCAGTCCTGGGGCTCGGGGATCACGTTGTAGTCGCCGGCCAGGACCAGAGGCTCCTCCAGCGCCAGGAGCTCGCCTGCGTGGCAGGCCAGCCGGTCCATCCAGCGAAGCTTGTAGACGAACTTCTCGGTCCCGATCGGATTGCCGTTGGGCAGGTAGATCGAGGCCACCCGCACCGGCCTTGCCGCCGACACCACCGCCTCGATGTAGCGGGCGTGGTCGTCGCCTTCATCGCCCGGAAGGCCCTTGCGGACGTCCTCCAGCGGGGTCTTCGAGAGCAGGGCGACGCCGTTGTAGGATTTCTGCCCGTGCAGGGCGAGGTTGTAGCCCAGCTGCTCGAACTCCGCGGCCGGGAACTTTTCGTCGACGCACTTGATCTCCTGCAGGCAGGCCACGTCCGGCTGCTCGGCGCGGAACCAGGCGAGCACCGTCTCCAGGCGCGCCCCGATCGAGTTGACGTTCCAGGTGGCGATCCGCATGGCCTAGCCGCGTCCCCCTTGCCGGGTCAGGTCGGAGCTCAGATCGAGAAGCTGACGCCGCAGCCGCAGCTCGACTTGGCGTTGGGGTTCTTGACCCGGAACTCGGCGGCGGCGAGCTCGTCGGCGAAGTCGATCTCCGAGCCCGACAGCAGCGCCAGCGAGACCACGTCCACCAGGGCCGCCGCCCCGTCGCGCTCGATCTTCAGGTCGTCGGCCTCGGCCTCCTCGACGAGGTCGAACCGGTACTGGAAGCCAGAGCAGCCGCCCCCCTCCACGGCCACCCGCAGCATCAGCGGGCGCCCCTCGGCGGCGGCGATGGCCTTGAGGCGGCGGGCGGCGGCGGGGGAGAGGGTGACGGGAGCCTGGGTCATGGAACTTTGGATTCGGATCTCGCCCTTATATGAGGAGCGTCGGCCCGAGGGCAAAGAGGCGCGAGCGTGCAGCAATGAAGGAGGGGCCCCAGAGCCTTCGGAAGGCCGCCTTCGGGGAGGACTGGCGGGTCTCCCGCGGGCGCCGGCATCCAGAGCCGCAGAGCCGCAGCCGCACCCCCTTCGCCCGCGACCGCGACCGGATCATCCACACCTCCGCTTTCCGCCGGCTGAAGGAGAAGACCCAGGTCTTCGTCGCCCACGAGGGCGACCAGTTCCGCACCCGGCTCACCCATTCGCTGGAGGTGGCCCAGATCGCCCGCTCGATCGCCAACGCCATGGGGCTGGATTCGGATCTGGCCGAAACCGTCGCCCTCGCCCATGACCTCGGCCACCCGCCTTTTGCGCACGCCGGCGAGGAGGAGCTGGAGCGCCAGATGGCGGCGTTCGGCGGCTTCGACCACAACGTCCAGACCTTCCGGGTGGTGACCGAGCTCGAGCGCCGCTACCCGGCGTTTCTGGGGCTGAACCTCACCTGGGAGACCCTGGAGGGGGTGGTCAAGCACAACGGCCCGGTCACCGGCCAGCTGGAGCGGCCGGTGTGGCGCTCGATCCTCGCCTTCGACGCCGAATTTCCGCTGGATCTCGGCGGCTGGCCCTCCGCCGAGGCGCAGGTCGCGGCGCTTTCCGACGACATCGCCTACAGCAACCACGACGTGGACGACGGGCTGGAGGCGGGGCTCTTCCGGCTGGAGGAGCTTGAGGCGGTCCCCCTGATCGGTCCGATCCTGAAGAGCGTCCGCCGCGACTATCCGGACCTCGACGAGCGGCTTACCCGGCTGGAAGCGGTGCGGCGGATGATCGGGGCGATGGTGAACGACGTGCTGGCCGAGACCGCGGCCCGCGCCGAGGCCGCCGGCCTCGCCTCGCCGGCGGACGTGCGGGCCCTCGGGGCGCCGCTGGTCGCCTTCAGCCGCGGGATGACCGAGGATCTGGCGCGGCTGCGCGCGTTCCTCCACGAACGGATGTACCGTCACTGGCGCGTCAATCGGACGCGCAGCCAGGCGCGCCGCATTCTGGCCGAGATGTTCGCGCTGTTCCAGGCCGAGCCCGACGTCCTGCCGGACGGCTGGAGCCGGCGCGCCGAGGGGCTTTCGGAGGCCGATCGGGCGCGGGTGGTCTGCGACTACATCGCCGGCATGACGGACCGGTTCGCCATCGAGGAACATCGCAAGCTTTTCCAGCTCGACGTGTGGCGCTGACCCTGGCCGGGTGCGGCGCGCCCCGGCTCAGAATAGACTTGCGGCCAACGCGATTCGCCGGGAACGCCCTGATGTCCGATCACGACCGTGGCCCCTATACGCCCCGCTCCGAGGCGCCATTGGCCTTCGATCCGCGCCGGCCGGTGCGGGGCGCCGGTCCGGTCCCGCTGACCCTGATCGTCAGCGGCCTCGTCCTCGTGGCGCTGATCGGAGCGGTGGCCTTCGTCTACCGGGGCGGGGTCCGCCGGGCGGACCAGCCTCCCGCCCCCGTCGGCCAGCCGCTCACCGACATCAAGACCCCGGCGCCGCCGCCGGCCGCCGCCAACGACGTCGCCGCCGGCCTCTCGGTCTACCGGACCGACGGCGGCGCGCCGGCCGCATCCGCCAACGCGGCCGCTCCGACCCTCGCCCCGCCGCCGGAACAGCCGACGCTGGTGACCGCCACGCCGTCGACGCCCCCGGCGGCGCCCCCGGCGGTGGCCGCGCAGGCCGCCCCCCCGCCGCCGGCGCCGCCTGCCCCGCCCAAGGCGCCGGGCGCGGACGGCTCGCTCTCGCTGAACAACATCGAAGACACCGCCGCCGCACGGTCGGCCGCCGCGCGTCCGCCTGCGCCCAAAGCCAAGACGCCCGGACCCGACGGTTCGCTGTCGCTGGCCACCCTCGAGGACGCCGCCAGCGCCCGGGCGGCGCGGGCCGGCGGCCCGCCGGCGGGCGCGAGCTGGGTCCAGATCGGAGCGGTGTCGTCGCCGGACCTGGCCGACAAGGCCTGGCACGACCTCGCCCGCCTCGTCCCGGCGGCCATGGCCGGCAAGGGAGAGAAGGTCGAGGCCTTCTCCAAGGACGGCCGCAATCTCTACCGGACCTACGTCACCGGCTTCCGGGGCCGCGACCAGGCTCAGGCCTTCTGCGAAAAGCTGAAGGCGGCGGGCAAGGCCTGCCTGGTCAAATGAGCCGGCTGGCGGCGATCTTCGGCTGCGCGGGACCGCGCCTCGGCGCCGACGAGGCGGCGTTCTTCCGCGACGCGCGTCCGTGGGGCTTCATCCTCTTCAAGCGCAACGTCGAGACGCCGGACCAGGTCAGGGCCCTCGTGGAGGCCCTGCGCGAGACGGTGGGCGCGCCGGCGCCGGTGCTGATCGACCAGGAGGGCGGACGGGTGCAGCGCCTGGGACCGCCCCACTGGCCGCGCTATCCGCCCGGCCGAGCCTACGGAGAGCTGCCCGCCAACGATCCGCTGATCCGCCGCGAGGTCGTGCGCCTGGGCGCCCGGTTGATGGCCCACGACCTCGCCGAGCTCGGGGTCAACGTCGATTGCGCCCCGGTGCTGGACGTGCCGGGCCCGGGCGCCCACGACGTGATCGGCGACCGGGCCTACGCGGCCGACGCCGAGGCGGTGGCGGTGCTCGGACGCGCCGCCGCCGAGGGGCTGATCGCCGGGGGCGTCCTGCCGGTGATCAAGCACATGCCCGGCCACGGCCGCGCCCAGGCCGACAGCCACCAGCGCCTACCGGTGGTGGCGGCGGCGATGGAGGCTTTGGAGGCGACCGATTTCGCGCCCTTCCGGGTCAATTCCGACATGCCCATGGGGATGACCGCCCATGTGGTCTACACGGCCCTCGACCCCGAACGGCCAGCGACCTGCTCGCCGGCGGTGATCCGTAGGGTGATCCGCGGCGCCATCGGCTTCGACGGCCTGCTGATGACCGACGACCTTTCCATGAAGGCGCTCAGCGGCGGGTTCGAGGCGCGCGCGCAAGCGGCGCTGGCGGCCGGCTGCGACGTGGCGCTTCACTGCAACGGCTCGATGGCCGAGATGAAGGCGGTGGCTGCGGGGGCGAGGCCGCTGGCGGGGGCGGCGGCGCGGCGGGCGAAGGCCGCGCTCGGGCGGCTCGCCAAAGCGCGCGAGCCGTTCGACGTGACGGCGGCGCGGGCGAGGTTCGCAGCCGCGTTCGAAGGGCGGTGGGCGGCGTGAACGCGAGCTTCCAGCCCGACCTCGATTTCGACGCCGCCATCGCCGCAGCCGAGACCGGCGAGGCGCTGGTGGTCGAGCTCGACGGTTACGAGGGGCCGCTGCACGTCCTCCTGGCCCTGGCGCGCAGCCAGAAGGTGGACCTGCGCGAGCTCTCGATCGCCAAGCTCGCCGACCAGTACCTAGCCTTCGTCCGCGACGCGCGCCGGCGCAGCATCTCGCTGGCGGCGGACTACCTGGTGATGGCCGCCTGGCTCGCCTACCTGAAGTCGCGCCTGCTGCTGCCCAAGCCCGCCGATCCGGCCGAGCCCCCAGCGACCGAGGCGGCGGCGCATCTGGCCTTCCGCCTGGCGAAGCTGGAGGCCATGCGTCAGGCGGCCGAAGCGGTGCTCGAGCGCCCGCAGCTGCGCCGCGACGTCTTTCCCCGCGGCGATCCGGAGGCCCGGATCGTCACCTCCAGCCGGATCGCCGGCGACCTCTACGAGCTGATGGACGCCTATGTGCGCCAGCGCCGGCGCCAGACGCGCCGCCGCTACACGCCTGCGCCGCCCCGGGCCTGGCCGCTGGACGACGCGCGTGAGCGCCTGCGCGGGATATTGCCGGAGCTGGAGCGCTGGACGCCGCTCACCGGCGTCGCGCCCATGGCGGGCGCCGAGGGGCCGACCCGCGCCTCGTTCGTCGCCTCCACCCTCTCGGCGACCCTGGAGTTCGTTCGCGAAGGCGAGCTCGAGGCGCGCCAGCTCGACCATTTCTCGGAGATTTACCTGCGCGCCAGGCGGGCCGGATGAGCGAGCCGGTCCTTTTGGAGCGGATGATCGAGGCGCTGCTCTTCGCCGCGGCCGAGCCGCTCTCGCAGGCGGACCTGGCCGGCCGGCTTCCGGAAGGCGCCGACGTCGCCGCCGGGCTCGCCGCCCTCCAGAGCGCCTACGTCGGCCGCGGGGTGATGGTCGCCGAGGTCGGGGGGCGCTGGCGCTTCCAGACCGCCGCCGACCTCGCCTTCCTGATGACCGAGGAGCGCGTCGAGCCCCGGCGGCTTTCCAAGGCGGCGCAGGAGACTCTGGCGATCGTCGCCTATCACCAGCCGGTGACCCGGGCCGAGATCGACGCCATCCGCGGGGTGCAGGCGAGCCGCGGCACGCTCGACCTGCTGCTGGAAGTCGGAATGGTCCGGCCCCGGGGACGGCGGCGCACGCCGGGCCGCCCGGTCACCTACGTCACCACCGACGCCTTCCTGGAACACTTCGCCCTCGCGGGCCTCGCGGATCTGCCGGGCGCCGCGGAGATGAAGGCCGCCGGGCTCCTCGACCTCGACCTCGGGCCCGATTTCAGCGTCCCCGATCCCGCCGCCGCGGTCGCCTCGGAAGACGCCGCCGGCGAGGACTCTCCAGGCGGCGAGTTCCACACTGACTACCTGGGAGAGGAGGGGGGCTGAGCGCGGCGCCAAGACCCTCGGTTGGCGCGGGGAGGCCCGCGGGCCTATATTGACGACGACAGGGCTTCGGACCCGACGCGCCCGCGCTGGGCCGCTGATGTTGGAGATGACTAGATGGGCGGACTGAGCCCAATTCACTGGCTGATCATCCTAGCGGTGCTGCTGCTCGTCTTCGCCCGGCCCGGCAAGCTTTCCGGGTTCATGGGCGACGCCGCCAAGGGCATCCGCGCGTTCCGGGAGGGCCTCAAGGGCGACGAGGACAAGCCGCAGGGCGAGGCCGCCAAGCCCCTGCCGCCTCCGACGCCCGAGAAGGATCCGATCGTCCGTTAGCCCTTCCGGCCTGGCCTCGGCATCCGCGGGGCCAGCGCGGCCGGGCCCCTTGAGGCAGAGCCATAGCCAAGCATGTTTCCCGAAGGCCGGCTGCTTGATTTCCTGATCGTCGGCGCGGTCGCCCTGATCGTGGTGGGTCCCAAGGATCTGCCGCTGCTGATGCGCAAGGTGGGGCAATTCATGGGCCGGGTGCGCGCCATGGCGGCCGAGTTCCGCGCCAGCTTCGACGAGCTGGCCCGCCAGTCGGAGCTCGAGGCGCTGCGCAAGGAGGTCGAGGCCCTCCGCGTGGCGCGGCCCGTCGACTATGCGATGCAGAGCACCGGCCTCAAGGGTGCGCTCTCGGACATCAACGCCGAGGTGGACGCCGCCGGCCACGACCTGCACGCCGCGATCGCGGCGCCCGAAGCCTCGCCGGCCTCGCCCGAGCCTGCGCCGCCGACTGAACCGAAGGCCGACGCGCCTTGACTGTTTTCGAAGACGACGAGGCGGAGATCGACGCCTCCCGCGCGCCGCTGCTCGACCATCTCATCGAGCTTCGCCAGCGGCTGATCATCTGCGCCGCGGCCCTCGTGGTCGGGTTCCTGTTCTGCTTCTTCTTCTCGCAGCAGATCTACTTCTTCCTGCTGCGCCCGTTCGAGATGGGCGCGCGGCTGCTGGCGGCGCAGAAGGGCGGCCATCACGGCTCGCTCGACCTGTTCGAGGTGATCCTGGGCCTGAAGAGCGCGCCGCAGGCGACCCAGCATCTCAGCCTGGTCTTCACCGCTCCGCTCGAGTTCTTCTTCACCAAGGTGAAGCTGGCCGGTTTCGGCGCGATCGTGGTCACCTTCCCGGTGCTCGCCTGGCAGCTCTACCGCTTCGTCGCTCCGGGTCTCTATCGGCGCGAGCGGCGGGCCTTCCTGCCGTTCCTGGTGGCCTCGCCGGTGCTGTTCCTGATGGGCGCGGCGCTCGTCTATTTCGTCATGCTGCCCTTCGTGCTGTGGTTCTCCCTCAACCAGCAGGTGATGGGGACCGGGGCGATCTCGGTGCAGCTGCTCCCCAAGGTCTCCGATTACCTGAGCCTCGTCACCACCCTCGTCCTCGCCTTCGGGCTGTGCTTCCAGCTGCCGGTGATCCTGGCCTTGCTGGGCATGGCGGGGCTGGTCTCCGCCCAGATGCTGAGGGCCGGCTGGCGCTACGCCATCGTCGGGGTGTTCCTGGTGGCCGCGGTGGTGACGCCACCCGACCCGGTGAGCATGCTCTCCCTGGCCCTGCCGATCTGCGTTCTCTACGGGGTCTCGATCTGGTGCGTCCAGCTGATCGAATGGCGGCGGCGCCAGGAGGAGCGGGGGGCTGCCTGACCGGTCGTCGCAGCGGCGGGCTGACGCTTGGCGAGGCCGCCGACGCACCTTAAGGGGAAGGCCTTTCCCAAGGCCGGCGCTCAATGCACGACATCAGAGCCATCCGTGACGATCCGGACGCCTACGACCGCGGCTGGGCCTCGCGGGGCCTTGGCCCGCAGACGCCGGCGATCCTGGACCTCGACAGGAGCCTGAGGGCCGCCCAGACGACCCTGCAGGCCGCCCAGAGCCGGCGCAACGAGGCCTCCAAGCTCATCGGCCAGGCCAAGGGGCGCAAGGACGAGGCGGCCGCCGCCGCCCTGATGGCCGAGGTGGAGGCGCTCAAGGGCGCGATCGCCGGGGCGACGGATGCGGAAACCCGCCTAGGGGCCGAGCTCAGGACGCTGCTCGCGGCCCTGCCGAACCTGCCGGCGGCGGATGTCCCCGAGGGCGAGGACGAGCACGGCAACGTCGAGGCGCGCCGCTGGGGCGAGCCGTTCCGGATCGAGAGCCCCAAGGACCACGTCGACCTCGGCGCGGGGCTCGGGATGATGGATTTCGAGGCCGCCGCGAAGATGTCCGGGGCGAGGTTCGTGGTGCTGAAGGCCGGCCTGGCGCGGCTCGAGCGGGCGCTCGGCCAGTTCATGCTGGACCTGCAGACCCGCGAGAACGGCTACGTGGAGGTCGCGCCGCCGCTGCTGGTGCGCGACGAGGCGGCGTTCGGCACCGGGCAGTTGCCGAAGTTCGCGGACGACCTCTTTCGGACCACCGACGGCCGCTGGCTGATCCCCACCGCCGAAGTCTCCCTGACCAACCTGGTGCGCGAGGGGATCACCGCGGAGGAAGCTCTGCCGCTGCGCCTCGCCGCGCTCACCCCCTGCTTCCGTTCGGAAGCCGGCGCCTCGGGCAAGGACACCCGCGGCATGATCCGCCAGCACCAGTTCCAGAAGGTGGAGCTGGTCTCGATCACCACGCCCGAGCAGTCGGCGGAGGAGCATGAGCGGATGGTGGCCTGCGCCGAGGCGGTGCTGAAGCGCCTCGAGCTGCCGTTCCGGACCGTGCTGCTCTGCGCCGGCGACATGGGATTTTCCGCCCGCAAAACCTTCGACCTCGAGGTCTGGCTGCCCTCGCAGAAGGCCTATCGCGAGATCAGCTCCTGCTCCAACTGCGGCGACTTCCAGGCGCGGCGCATGGACGCGCGCTGCAAGAGCGCCGGCGAAAAGGGAACGCGGTTCGTCCATACCCTGAACGGCTCGGGCCTAGCGCTTGGGCGCACCCTGGTGGCCATCATGGAAAACTACCAGGACGAGGCCGGCCGGATCGCCGTCCCCCAGGCGCTGCACCCCTACCTGGGCGGGCTCTCGCACATCGAGGCGGCTGCTTGAGGATCCTCGTCACCAACGACGACGGCGTCCACGCCGAAGGGCTGGCGGTGCTGGAGCGGATCGCCCGGCGGCTGAGCGGCGATGTCTGGGTGGCGGCGCCCGAGCACGAGCAGTCCGGCGCCTCGCGCTCGCTAACCCTCTCGGCGCCGCTGCGGGCCCGGAGGTTGAACGAGCGCCGGTTCGCGGTGCTCGGCACGCCCACCGACTGCGTCATGCTGGCCGTCGAGGAACTCCTCAAGGATCATCCGCCCGATCTCGTGCTCTCCGGCGTCAACCGCGGGCACAATGTGGCCGAGGACGTGACCGTCTCGGGCACGGTGGCCGGTGCGATCCAGGGCATGGCGCTCGGAATCCCCGCCATCGCCCTCTCCCAGGCGATGACCTACTGGGAGCAGGGGCCGAAGATCCACTGGGAGACGGCGGAGACCTTCGCGCCCGGGGTGGTCCAGAGGCTGCTCGGCGTCGGCTGGCCCAAGGGCGTGATCATCAACATCAACTTCCCCAATCGCCCTCCGCAGGAGGTGACCGAGGTGGAAGTGACGCGCCAGGGCCTGCGCGACGTCCATAACCTGAAGGTCGAGCGGCGCAGCGATCTGGCCGGGCGCGACTACTACTGGATGGGCTTCGCCGGACGCCGTCCCGAGGCGGCCGACGGCACCGACCTGGCGGCTTTGCTGGGCGGGCGCATCTCGGTGACGCCGCTTCACATCGACCTGACCCACCTGCCGACCGCGCACGCCCTGAAGGCCGTCCTGGGCGGTCCTCCGCCAAAGCTCCGAGACGTCCCATGAGCGAGCCGGCCGAGGCGGATCCTCACGAGACCCAGTTGGCGCGGCTGATCCTGGCCCTGCGCTCCCAGGGGGTCACCGACCCGGGCGTGCTTGCGGCCATTGAGCGCACGCCCCGCGACCTCTTCACGCCCGAGCTGTTCCGCGAGCGCTCCTGGGAGGACTCGGCCTTGCCGATCGCCTGCGGCCAGACGATCAGCCAGCCCTACATCGTCGGCCTGATGACCCAGGCGCTCACCCTGGAGCCGAGGTCCAGGGTCCTCGAGATCGGGACCGGGTCGGGCTATCAGACGGCGGTGCTCTCGCGCCTGGCGCGGCTCGTCTACACCGTCGAGCGGTACCGCACCCTGCTCCAGGAAGCCGAGGCGCGGTTCAAGGCCCTCCAGCTCGCCAACATCATCACCAAGTTCGGCGACGGTGGCGCAGGTTGGCCCGAACAGGCGCCTTTCGACCGCATTCTGGTCACGGCGGCGGCGCCGTCTGAGCCGAAGAACCTTCTTGCACAGCTAAAACCGTCCGGGGTGCTTGTCGCGCCGGTGGGAAAGGGGCCGGTGCAGGAGCTGATGCGCTACGCAGGCGATGGCGCAGGGGCGTTTCGATCCGAGGTCTTGTGCGAGGTTCGATTCGTCCCGCTGTTGGACGGGGTGGCGCGCGAACTCTAGAGGGCCCCGCACTTCGAGGGGCGATAAGAGGCTTAACCGATGATCAAGCCGAAGCGGCGACTCGGTATAGATGTGTGTAAGGAAGCGCCGATGAAGACTCTCTGGCGGGGAGCCGCCGTCCTGGCGATCGTCGCAGCCAGCGCCGGCTGCACCACCCCGAAATACCCCATCCGGGAAGGCGAGGCGCCGCGGGCCTCCGAGCGCATGCCGAAGCCGCAGTATCCGATCCGGGATACCGCCCAGGCCGCCCCGATGGCCCCGGCCGCCGAGCCGCCGGCGCCCGAGCCGACCGGCATGCCCAACCCCAAGGTGGAGAGCCAGCCGCTGCCGCCGCCCTCCGCGGGAAGCGTCGCCGCGCCCGCCAGCGCGGTGATGGAGCCGACGCCGCCCCCGGCCTCGGCCGCGCCCCCCACGCCGCCGCCGGCGGCCCCGTCGGCAGCCTCCGAGCCGACGCCCCGGGCCGTCGACCACGACTCTTCCTTCGCCCCCGCGGCCCCGCCCGCGCCGCCGCCCCGCCGCCAGGCCACGGCCTACGCGCCGACCCGCCGCAGCGTCGAGCGGCTCAGCGTCGCCGGCGAGGTGGTCGCGGCCTCCGGAATCTACCAGAACTACGAGGTGCAGAAGGGCGACCACCTGGACGCGCTCGCCCGGGCGTTCGGCGCCAGCCGCTCGGAGCTCCTGGACGCTAACCACAAGCTGAAGTCGCCCTACAACCTGCGGCCTGGTCAGATCATCAAGGTTCCGGTGGCCAAGGCCTATGTGGCCGAGAGCGGCGACACCTTGAGCGGCGTCGCGCGACGCTTCGACGTCGCGGCGGACGAGCTGGCCGAGCTCAACCACATCTCCTCGCGCAGGGCCCTGCGCTCGGGCGAGCGGATCGGCCTGCCCGCCTCGATGCACGACCGTGGGCCGATCCGGACGCGCGTCACCGAGACGGAGTACGCCGAAGCCGCGCCGGCCCGCGGCTATGAGCCCGGCCCCTCCTACAGTCCGCCGCCGACGCCGGCCTACGCGCCGCCGGCCGCGCCGGCCTACGCCCCGCCGAGCGGCCCGGCCGCCGCCGCCGCTGCGCCGCCTTCGGCCAGTTACGCCGGGCCCCTGCCCACGCGTCTCGCCCCCCAGGCCGCCCCGCTCAGCGATTCGGAGGTCAGCGCCGCGACCCACGGCAAGTTCGTCTGGCCCGTCCACGGCGACGTCCTGGCCCGTTTCGGCCCCGGCTCGGTCGGCCAGCGCAACGACGGCATCGACATCAAGGCGCCGCAGGGCGCTCCCGTGCTGGCCTCGGCGGCGGGCGAGGTGGTCTACGCCGGAGATCAGGTGAAGGGCGGGTTCGGCAAGCTCGTCCTGATCCAGCACGCGGACGGCTGGTTCACCGCCTACGCCCACCTCGACAGCATCTCGGTCCACATGAAGGACCAGGTCTCCCAGGGCCAGGCGGTGGGGCAGGTGGGGATGAGCGGCGACGCCAGCCAGCCGATGCTGCACTTCGAGATCCGCTACCACGCCGCTCCGGGCGCCAAGACCCAGCCGATCGACCCGGCGCTGGCGCTGCCCTCCAGCTGAGGCGTTTCAGAGCGGGAGCGGCTTGCCGAGCTCGCCGGCGAGGTCGCGAACGAACTGCCAGGCGACCCGTCCCGAGCGCGCGCCCCGCAGCTGGGCCCACTGGAGGGCCCTGCGGTCGAGGTCGCGGACCATCAGGTCGAAGCGCGCCGCATAGGCCCGCACGGCCGAGAGAAAGGCGTCCTGGTCCATCGGCGGGAACCCGATCCAGAGGCCGAACCGGTCGGAGACGCTGATCTCCTCCTCGGCGTCCTCGGCCGCGGCGATGGCCCCCCGGCTTTCGTCGTGGTCGCGCGACATCAGGTGCCGGCGGTTGGAGGTGGCGACGAAGAGGACGTTGGCGGGGGGGCCGGAGACGCCGCCCTCCAGGGCCGACTTGAGGGCCTTGGCCGCCGCCGCGCCCTCCTCGAAGGAAAGGTCGTCGCAGAGGACCATGAACCGCTCCGGCGCCTGGCGCAGGGCGTCGAACAGCGCCGGCAGGGACGCCACCTCGTCGCGGTCGATCTCCACCAGCTTCAACGACGCGTGGGCCTGGGCGACCTCCATGAAGGCGGCCTTGGCGAGCGAGCTCTTGCCGGTTCCGCGCACCCCCCAGAGCAGCGCGTGATTCGCCGGCAGGCCGGCCGCGAACCGTCCGAGGTTCTCAAGGAAGCGAAGCTTCTGGCGCTCCACCCCCACCAGCAGGTCGAGCGACAGGGCGAAGTCCGGCGCCGGAATGAAGGCGCCGCTCGCGGGGTCGTGGCGGAAGAGGCGCGCGGCCGCGAACTCCGGGCTGGGCGCCGGCGCCGGCGGCAGGCGCTCCAGCGCCGCGGCGATCCGCTCCAGGGCCTGTCGGGTCTCGGCGTCCATGCCGGTCTCTTAAGGGAACCCGCCCGGATTGCCAAAGCAGGGGCGAGCGCATAGCTTCCGCCGCCTCGGCGCGGGCCGCCTCCCGGCGCGCCTTGGACGCGCCTCCCGGAGCTCGAATGATCGACCATCTCGCCGTCGTCCTCGCCGTCGCGCCTCAGCCCGCCGTCGGCCTGGCCGACCAGCTCCAGTTCTTCGCTCCGCTCGTCTTCATCATGGTGCTCGGCTACTTCTTCATGATCCGACCGCAGCAACGGCGGGCGCGCGAGCACCAGGCGCAGATCCAAGCCGTGAAGCGCGGCGACACGGTGGTGCTCTCCAGCGGCGTCATCGGCAAGGTCGTGCGGGTCGAGGACAAGGAGCTCGGCCTCGAGGTGGCCCAGAACGTCACCATCAAGGTCGTCAAGACGATGATCGCCGAGGTGCGCGCCCGGGGCGAGCCAGCTGTGGCCGGCGACTCGAAGTCCTAGGCCTTTCGAACCTTCATGCTCGCCCTCTCCCGCTGGAAAATCGTCCTCGTCGCGCTGTCGGTCGTCTTCGGCCTGCTGTTCTCGCTCCCGAACATCCTGCCGAGCGAGATGGTTTCTAAGCTGCCGGGCTTCCTGCCGCGCCAGCGGCTGAACCTTGGCCTCGACCTGCAGGGCGGCTCGTCGCTGCTGCTGGCGGTGGACACCGAGGCGCTGCGCAAGGAGCGGCTGGGCGACCTGCAGGAGGAGGTCCGCACCGTCCTGCGCGAGGGGCAGATCGGCTTCTCCGAGCTCTCCATCGCCGGCGGCGCGGTCGGGTTCCGAATCACCGACGCCAGCCAGGTCGACGCGGCGGCGAGCGCGCTTTCCAAGGTCGGCGGGGTCCTCAAGGGCGGCGGGCGGGACGTGGTGGTGAACCGGACGCCGGACCAGCGATTCCAGATCGCCTTCGTCCCGCAGGCCGCCCAGGAGGACGCCCGCAACGCGGTCGCCCAGTCGATCGAGATCATCCGGCGCCGGATCGACGCGCTGGGCACCAAGGAGCCGGACATCCGCCAGCAGGGCGCCGACCGGATCACCATCGAGGCGCCCGGCGAGAGCGATCCGCAGAAGCTGCGCGACGTGATCGGCAAGACCGCCAAGCTCACCTTCCAGATGATGGACGAGACGGTGGGCGCCGACGACATCGCCAACAACCGGATCCCGCCCGACGACATGCTCGTCCAAAGCGCCGACGGTTCGTCGACGCCCGCCTATGTGCTGAAGAAGCGGGTGGTGGTTTCGGGCGAGATGCTGACCCACGCCCAGCAGGCCTACGATCAGAACGGCCTTCCCGACATCAACTTCCGCTTCAATGGCCAGGGCGCGAGCCGCTTCGCCACCGTCACCAGCGAGAACATCGGCAAGCGCTTCGCCATCGTGCTCGACAACCGGGTGATCTCGGCGCCCGTCATCCAGAGCGCCATCGTGGGCGGGTCGGGCGAGATCACCGGCAACTTCACCGTGGAGAGCGCCACCCAGCTCTCCCTGCTGCTCAACTCCGGGGCGCTGCCGGCGCCGCTGAAGGTCATCGAGCAGGGGACGGTGGGGGCGGAGCTGGGGGCCGACGCGGTGCGGGCCGGCGAGATCTCGCTGGCCATCGGGGCGGCCTTGATCCTCGCCTTCATCATTCTCGCCTACGGCCTGTTCGGGATCTTCGCCGCCATCGCCCTGGTGGTGAACCTCTTGATGATGTTCGGCGCCCTGTCCATGAGCCAGGCGACCCTCACCTTGCCGGGCATCGCCGGCCTCATCCTGACCATGGCGGTGGCGGTGGACGCCAACGTGCTGATCTACGAGCGGATGCGCGACGAGGCCAACGCCGGACGCGCGCCCATGGCCGCCGCCGACGCCGGCTACCGGCGGGCGATGACCTCGATCTTCGACGCCAACGTCACCACCATGATTTCGGCCCTCATCATGTTCAGCTTCGGCGCCGGACCGGTGAAGGGGTTCGCCTGGACGCTGTCCATCGGCGTCGTCACCTCGGTGTTCACCGCCATCATGGTGACCCAGCTGCTGATCGGCTGGTGGTTCCGCGCGGCCAAGCCGAAGGCTCTGCCGATCGCATGAAGGACGCCGCTCGATGAAGTTCTGGCCGCTGATCCGCCTGGTGCCGCGCCAGACGCACTTCAACTTCGTCGGCCTGGCGCCCTATGCGGCGGTGATTTCGCTGCTGGCGGTGGTCGGCTCGGGCGCCTCGATCTTCATCCAGCAGCTCAACTTCGGCGTCGACTTCGTCGGCGGCACCATGATGCAGGTGGGCACACCTGGGCCGACGCCGCTCGGCAAGATCCGCGCCGACCTCGCGGCCATGGGGGCCAACAACGGCCAGGTGCAGGGCGTCGGCGCCTCGAGCGCCATGGTCAGGTTCCGTGACGTGCGGGGCCAGACGCCGGAGTCGGGGCCGGCCTTCGTCGCCCAGAAGCTGCAGGCGGACATTCCGGGCCTGAAGGTCACCCAGCAGAACTTCGTCGGGGGCGTCGTCTCGAGCGAGCTCCTGGTCAAGGGGCTGGAAGCGCTCGGCATCGCGCTCGGCCTGATGCTCCTCTACATCTGGTTCCGCTTCCAGCTTCAGTTCGGCCTGGGCGCCATCCTGGCCCTCGCCCACGACATCGTCCTCACCATCGGCTTCCTGTCGGTGACCCGGATCGAGGTCTCCATGACCTCTATCGCCGCCCTGCTGACGGTGATCGGCTACTCGATGAACGAGAAGGTGATCAGCTTCGACCGGCTCCGCGAGAACCTGCGCAAGTTCAAGACCACGCCGCTCAGGGAGGTCATTAACCTTTCGGAGAACGAACGGCTGTCGCGGACCATCATCACCGGAACCACCGCGCTGCTCGCCCTTTCCGGTTCCATGTTCAACACCGAGTCGGCGCTCTTCTCGCTCACCGCCACCATGGCGTTCGGCATCGTGATCGGGACTTATTCGTCGATCTACGTGGCCCTGCCGGTGATCCTGCTCTGGGGCGTGCGGCGCGACGACGATGAAGCGGCGCCGATCCGGCTGCGGTCGGCTTCGCGACCTTAACGGCCATGCGCGAGCCGCCGGCCATCGACGCCTACGGCGGGGGCGGCTTCCGGGTGGCGGGCGTCTGGCGGCCGGGCTCGCTGCTGATCGTCTCCGACACGCCGAGCGACTGGCGCCCGGCGAGGATCGTCGATCTGACGCTGGCCGACTTCGCCGAGGTGGTCGCCCTGGAGCGCGGAGCGGCGGAATTCGTGCTGCTGGGCACGGGGGCGCGTCAGGCGCTGCCGCCGCGGGCGGTGCGCGACGGTCTCGCCCTCGCGGGGCTGGGGCTGGAGTTCATGGCCACCGAAGCGGCGGCGCGGCTGCACAACGTGCTGGCTTCGCAAGGCCGCCGCTTCGCCACCGCGCTGATCGCCGTCTGACCGTCGGCAAAGCGGGGCCGTGACTTTCGCCATTCGGCGAAACGCCCTATACGTCAACGTCCTGGGCTGGAAACGGGAGAGGGCCTGTCAAATGGCTGCGATCTTAAACAATCTGCGCAACACCATCATCGTCGGCCTGGTGCTGGCGATTATTATGATTTTCTCGTTCGGCAAGGCCAGTCCGCACGGGTTCGACATGACCTTCTGGCAGGCGGTGCTGCGCTGGACGCACGTCTTCTTCGGCATCCTGTGGATCGGCCTTCTGTACTACTTCAACTTCGTGCAATCGCGGAAGATGCCCGACATCCCCGCGGAGCTGAAGCCGGCGGTCTCCAAGTACATCGCCCCCGAGGCGCTGTTCTGGTTCCGCTACGCCGCCCTCTTCACGGTGCTGGCGGGCCTGACCCTGGCGTGGCTGCGCGGCAGCGACTACGCCGCGAACGTCTTCACTCTCGGCTTCGCCGGCGGCTATGGGCCCGACAAGCGCGGCTTCACCCTGATGGGCATCGGCGCCTACCTGGCGCTGATCATGTTCCTGAACGTCTGGGGCGTCATCTGGCCGAACCAGAAGATCGTGCTCGGCCTCGTCGAGGGCGACGCCGACGCCAAGGCCAAGGCGGGCCGGGTCGCCGGCATGGCTTCGCGGATCAACACCCTCCTGTCGCTGCCGATGCTGACCTCGATGGCGATGTACCAGACCCTGTTCGGCTAGGTTTGGCGGAGGCGGGCGAGCCGGACGGCCTCGACGAGCTCATCGGCCGCGTCGATCCCGATCGCTGGCTCGCCAGCCGCTTCATCGCCGACCGGGAGGCGCGCGCCGACGTCGTCGCCCTCTACGCCTACGACTACGAGCTGGGGCGCGCCGCGGCGGTCGCCTCCAACGCCCTGATCGCCGAGATCCGCCTCACCTGGTGGCGCGAGGCCCTGGAGCAGATCTTCGCCGGCGGCCCCCTGCGCCGCCACCCCACGGCTGAGGCGCTCGCCGCCGCGGTCGGCCGCCGGGGCCTGCCCAAGGCGCCGCTGGAGGCGATGATCGAGGGCCACATCGATGTGCTGGGCCGCGCCGCTCTCGACCCGCAGGCCGCGCTGGCGTGGGCCGACGCGGTCGAAGGATCGGCCGCCGCGCTGGCGGCGCAGATTCTCGATGCGGCCGCGCCCGCGGAGGCGGCGCGGCCGGCCGGCCGCGCCTGGGGCCTGGCGTTGTTGCGCCGCGCAGGCCAGGCGCACGGGCCTGATCTGGACGCCGCCCTGCGCGCCGCGCTCGCCGAGGCGCGCTCCAGCGCCCGCTCGCTCGGCGTCGCGGCGTTTCCGGCGGCGCTTCCGGCCAGGCTCGCGCGTTACGATCTCAGCGGGAAGAGGCCCGGGCCGCTCGCCAGGCGGATCGCCCTGATCGTGGCCGCTGCCGCCGCCCGCATCTGAAGGAAGGCCGCGTCTGAAGGAGGCCAGCATCTGAAGGAGGAACGTGCGATGGGAACCGAAGAGGACGTCCGTCGCTACCGCGAGAATCTCCAGGGCGAGGTCGACGGCCAGGCTCTCTACCAGGCGCTGGCCGAATCCGAGCCCGATCCCAAGATCGCCGAGGTCTATCGGCGCCTCTCCTCGATCGAGGGGGCGCATGCGGAGTTCTGGCGCGGCCGCCTGGCGAAGCTGAGGCCGGGCGCCCGGCGGCCGAGCCCCTCCCTGCGGGCCCGCGCGCTGGGCTGGCTCGCCCACCGCTTCGGCGCGGCTTTCGTGCTGCCCACGGTGGGCGCCGCCGAGGCGCGCGACAGCACTGCCTACGACAACCAGCCCGACGCGGTCGCCGCCGGTCTGGCCGCCGACGAACGCTCCCACCGGCGCATCGTGGAAGCGGTGGGCGAGAAGGTCGGGGGCCTGCCCGGCCCCACCATCGCCGCCCTCGAAGGGCGCCACCGCGGCGTGGCCGGCAACGCCCTGCGCGCCGCCGTGCTGGGCGCCAACGACGGCCTGGTCTCCAACCTCAGCCTGGTGATGGGGGTGGCCGGGGCCCTGGGCGGCGACCGCTCGGTGCTGGTGGCCGGCATGGCCGGGCTGGTGGCGGGCGCCTGCTCGATGGCCATGGGCGAGTGGCTGTCGGTGACCAGCTCGCGCGAGCTCCACGAGAAGCAGATCGCCGGGGAGGCCCAGGAGCTGGAGCACTCGCCCGAAGAGGAGCGCGAGGAGCTGGTGCTGATCTACGAGGCCAAGGGCGTTCCCACGGCCCAGGCGCGCGCCCTGGCCGAGCGGCTGTTGTCGAACAAGGAGACCGCCCTCGACACCCTGGCGCGCGAGGAGCTGGGCGTCGACCCGAACGAGCTCGGCGGCTCCCCCTGGCAGGCGGCGGGCGCCTCCTTCCTGCTGTTCGCGCTGGGCGCGGCGTTCCCGGTGGCGCCCTTCTTCTTCTTGCGCGGCTGGCCGGCGATCGTCGCCGCCCTCCTCGTCGCCGGCGCGGCCCTGGCCGGCATCGGCGCCGCCACCTCGCTCTTCACGGGGCGCAGCTTCGCCTTCTCAGCCGTGCGCCAGCTCGTGATCGGCTACGCCGCGGCCGGCATCACCTTCGCGGTCGGCCGCCTGCTGGGCGTGGCCGTGAGCTAGCCGCCAGGCCTCGAGGTCGGCCAGCGCCCGCTCGCCCAGGGCGCGCTTCTTCGCCCGGCCGCGGTCGCGGCGGCCGAGGCCCCGCCGTTCGGGTTCGCGCTCCAGCGGCGGCAAGAGGCCGTAGTTGATGTTCATCGGCTGAAACGAGCCGGCGCCGGCAGGCAGGTGGCCGCCGGTGACGTGGGCGATGAGGGCGCCGAGCGCGGTGGTGGGCGGCGGCGGCGCCAGCGGCCGGCCGAGCTGCTCGGCCGCCGCCAGCCGGCCGGCGATCAGGCCGATGGCGGCGCTCTCCACGTAGCCTTCGACGCCGGTGATCTGGCCGGCGAACCGCAGGCGTGGCTGGGCCTTCAGCCGCAGTTGGCCATCGAGCAGCTTCGGCGCGTTGATGAAGGTGTTGCGGTGCAGGCCGCCCAGCCGGGCGAACACCGCCTTCTGAAGCCCCGGAATGGTCCGGAAGATCTCGGTCTGGGCGGCGTGCTTCAGCTTGGTCTGGAAGCCGACCAGGTTCCAGAGCGTGCCCAGCGCGTTGTCCTGGCGCAGTTGCACCACCGCGTGGGGCTTGCCTTGCGGCCGGCGCGGGTCGGTGAGCCCCACGGGCTTCATCGGCCCGTAGCGAAGGGTCTCGCGGCCGCGTTCGGCCATCACCTCGATCGGCAGGCAGCCGTCGAAATAGGGGACGTGCTCCCAGTCTTTGAACTCGGTCTTCGGGCCGGCCAGCAGCGCGTCCACGAAGGCCTCGTACTCGGCCTTGTCCATCGGGCAGTTGATGTAGGCGGCCGCATCGCCTCCCGGGCCGGCCTTGTCGTAGCGGGACTGGCGCCAGGCGATGCTCATGTCGATCGTCTCGGCGTGCACGATCGGGGCGATGGCGTCGAAGAAGGAGAGCTCGGCCTCGCCCGTGAGGTCGCCGATGGCCTCAGCGAGGGCCGGCGAGGTGAGGGGGCCGGTGGCGACGATGACGCTCGTCCAGTCGGCGGGCGGCAGGCCGGCGACCTCGCCCCGCGTCAGGGTGATCCGCGGATGGGCGCCGATCGCCGCCGTCACCGCCTCGGCGAACCCCTCCCGGTCCCCCGCCAAGGCGCCGCCCGCCGGCGTCTGATGGGCGTCGGCGCAGCCGAGGACGAGCGATCCGAGCCGGCGCATCTCGGCGTGCAGCAGGCCGACCGCGTTCGCCTCGGCGTCGTCGGAGCGGAACGAGTTCGAACAGACCAGCTCGGCCAGGCGGTCCGTCTGGTGGGCCTCGGTGCGGCGGGTCGGGCGCATCTCGTGCAGCACCACCTGCGCCCCGGCCTCGGCCGCCTGCCAGGCGGCCTCCGAGCCCGCCAGGCCGCCGCCGACGATATGGATCGGACCTTCGGTCATGAGCCGCGGCTCTTAGCGCCGCCGAGAACTGTGGGGAAGTGGCGCGACTCCGGGCATCTTCCTATGCTGGCGGCGCGGGAGGCGGGGAGAATGGCGGAGATCTCGGTGGGCGCGGCGGTGAGGTCCGGCTTCGCCCTGATCGGCCGCAAGCCCCTGACGGTGCTGAGCTGGGGCCTGCTGCGTTTCGGCCTGCTCGCGGCGATGTTCGCCCTCTTCGCGCCGTTCTTCGTCGAGGCGTTCCGCACGGCCGCCGAGCGCGCCCAGCACGGGGCGACCCAGCCGCCGGATCCGGCGGCGATCCTCCCGCGCATGATGATGCTGCAGGGCCTCAGCTATCTGCTGCAGATCGTTCAGGCGCTGGTGGTCTGCGTCGTCTATTGCGCCGCCTGGCGGGCGATCCTGCATCCCGAGCGGACCCGGTTCGGGTATCTGCGGGTCGGGGCGCCGGAGCTGCTCTTGGTCTTGCTGGCCTTCGCCGCCGGCATGGTCTTCGTGTTCGGGCTGCTGATCCTGATCATCCCGATCGCGATCGTCGTCGGGGTCCTGGCGGCGATCCACCTGGCGCCGGTCGCCGTCGCAGTCGGCGTCCTGGCCGCGCTCGCCCTGGCGGCCGGTCTCCTCTACATAGGACTGCGGTTCTCCTTCGTGGGACCGATGATGGTGCAGGACGGGAAGTTTCACCTCTTCGAGTCGTGGACGATGACCCGCGGCAGGGCGGGGCGCCTATTCTTCGTCGGCCTCAGCCTTTTCGGGATCCTGATCCTGGCCGAGCTCGCCGTCGTGATCGTAGCCGTGGCGGTGGGGGCGGCCGCGCTCGGCGTCGCCGCGGGCGGCTTTGGAAATCTCTCCGGCTTCTTCCAGCTGCCGCCGATGGAGATCGTTCGCCGGCTCGCGCCCCTGCTGGCGATCTACGCCCTGGCCTCGATCCCGCTCCAGGGCTGCGCCGTGGCCATAGCGGGCGCGCCGTGGGCCAAGGCCTACCAGGATCTGCTCCCCGATTCGGCGGAAGCCTTTACTTGAAGCCGCCCGCCTTCTCGCCCGTCGACGCGGCCCTGGAAGGCCTGCGGGTGATGCGGCGCGAGCCGATGGCGGTGCTCTACTGGATTGCGGTCTGGGCTCTGGCGCTCACCGCCGTCGGCGTGATCAAGGCGCTGATGGGGGCCCCGGCGCGCGGGACGGCCAGGGACGCCGGCGATCTCATCCGCAGCTTCGGCCCGCTGGCGCCCGTCCTCATCCCGATCCTGCTGGCGCTCTGGGTGATGAACACGGCCACCGTCTACCGGGCGGTGCTGAGGCCCGGCGAACATGGGTGGCATCTGTTCAAGCTCGGATCGGACGAGGCGCGGATCGCGGCGGTCAACGCGGTCGGCACGGTCCTCATCCTGATCGGCGGCGGAGCGCCGGCCTACCTGCTGCTGGTGCTGTTCGAGCCGATCCTCGCCGCCGCCCCGACGCTCAACTGGTACATCGCCGTCACCGGGACGGTCACCACTGTCTTCCTGGAGATCTGGATCGCGGTGCGCTTCTCCCTGGCCCCGGTGGAGACCTTCGCCGAGAAGGGCTTTCCGCTGGAGACCTACTGGCCGCTGACCCGGGGGCATTTCTGGCGGCTGCTCGGGGGCTACCTCATCGTGGTGCTTGAGATCGCCCTCTTCCTGGCCCTGTTCGCCCTCGTGGGGCTGATGTTCGGGCTGCTGGCCGACGCCGCCCTGGCCTGGCGCGGCCCGGCGCTGGCCAGGCGAGGCTTGCTGCTCGCCCTGGTCCCGGCCGCGGCCCTGCTGGGCGCGGTCTTGCTGGTTGCGCCTTCGACGCTGATCTGCGCCTGCCAGGCCTACGCCTACCGGGCCATCGTGGCGCCTCGGCAGGCCGCCAGGGCGGCGGCATGATCGACGTCATCCCCGCGCCGTCGCCGAACTTCAACACCCGCGTCGGGCCCCCCGACATGATCGTGCTGCACTACACCGGCATGGTCGACGGGCCCTCGGCGCTCGCCCGCATGCGGGACGAGGCCGCCGAGGTCTCGGCCCACTACATGGTCGAGGAGGACGGGCGGATCTTCGGCCTCGTCGCCGAGGAGCGGCGGGCGTGGCATGCGGGCAAGTCGTTCTGGCGGGGCGCAACCGACATCAACGGCGTTTCCATCGGCGTGGAGATCGTCAACCCCGGACACGAATTCGGCTACCGGCCGTTTCCCGACCGCCAGATCGAGGCGCTGATCGCGCTCCTCGGCGACATCCGCTCCCGGTGGAGCATTCCGGACGCCCGGATCCTCGGCCACTCCGATGTCGCGCCGGGCCGCAAGCAGGATCCCGGCGAGCTTTTCCCATGGAGGCGGTTGGCGCAGGCGGGCCATGGACTGTGGGCCGAGCCTCAGCCAGCCCCCGGCGATGCGCTGACGCGGGGCCAGGAAGGGACGGGGATCTTCGCCCTGCAGGCGGGCTTGACCCGGCTCGGCTACGAGTGCGCGCCGAGCGGCGCCTACGACGACTGGACCGCCACCGTGGTGGAGGCCTTCCAGCGCCATTGGCGTCCGGCGAGCGTCGACGGGGCGGCCGACGGCGAGACCCGCGCCCGGTTGATCGCCCTCCTGCGGCTCGCCGCGGAATGACCGGCCGGCCCCCCTCCGCCGTCGCCCAGGTGATCCGGGTGCGCCAGGGCGCCGCCGCGCCCGACGTGCGCACCGTCCCCGACGAGACCGCGGTCGCCATCGTCCACGACGCCTCGACCTACGCGGTGATGATGGCCACCCCGGCGGATCTGGAGGATCTGGCCATCGGCCTCAGCCTGACCGAGGGGGTGATCGGCGCGCCGTCCGACGTCCAGGGCTTCGAGCTCAGCGAGAGCGAGCTCGGGATCGAGGCGCGCCTCTGGCTGGTCCCCCAACGGGCCGCGGCGCTGGCGCGGCGCAGGCGGATGATGGCCGGGCCCACGGGATGCGGTCTCTGCGGGGTGGAGAGCCTCGAAGAGGTGCGGCGCACGCCATCGCGGCCGCTCTTCGACATCGCCCCGCTGACGGCGGCCCAGATCCAGACGGCCATGGCCGAGCTGGCGTCGGTCCAGACGCTCGGCCAGGCGACCCGCGCGGTGCATGCGGCCGGCTTCTGGACCGCCGAGCGCGGCCTCGTGCTGGCGCGCGAAGACGTCGGGCGTCACAACGCGGTGGACAAGCTCGCCGGCGCCATGGCCCGCCAGGGCCTGGAGGCCGCCGGGGTCCTGCTGCTCACCAGCCGCGTCTCGGTGGAGCTGGTGCAGAAGGCCGCCGCCATGGGCGCGCCGGTGATCGCCGCCGTCTCGGCGCCCACGCGCCTGGCCATCGCCACCGCCGATGCCGCCGGCGTGACCCTGGCGGCGGTGGTGCGGGCGGACGGGTTCGAGATCTTCAGCCACCCGCGGCGGGTCGCCTGACCCGGCTTCAGCCCGCGTCGCCGTGGCGGTGCGCGAGCGAGGTGACGAGATCCCAGGCGTTGCGGATCGAGAGCAGCAGCAGCGCCAGGAGCAGGCCGGCCAGAGCATAGGGCGCGAGCGCCATCCGGGCCGAGACGCCCACCGCCGCCGCCGCCAGCCCGAAATAGATGGCCGCCGGCGCCCTGCCGTAGAACCAGACGTCGGACCAGTGCGGCGCCTCGCTTCCGGGCCGGAAGTGGCGGATGCCGATGGTCGCCCGCAGGCAATGGCCCAGGCCCAGGAGCGCCAGCAGACCCACCACGATCTCGGGCGCCCAGGCCGGCAGGCGCGGCGCGATGGCCACCGCGCTGGTCGTCACCACCATGGCGAAGTGGAAGACGTTGGGGGTCAGGTAGAGGGCCGCGCCCCGCATCGCCTGCGAGCGTTCGAGGCCCCCGGTGAGGGTGACCACCACGAACAGCAGGCCGATCAGGCCGGCGGCGGCCGAGCCCAGCATGAAGTAGAAGTTCTCCCAGCCGGCGAACACCTGGCGCCCCCCGCGACGCGTCTCGTGCCATGCGGATTACGCTCTGGAGGGCTTGCTAGAAAGTCCGCAGCCGTCGCCTTGCTTGACCGGCGGCGGAGCGCGGCTCACCTTCGGGGCGGATCAGACGGCCGGGCGGTCGCTCTCGCGTCTCGGCGCGGGAGAGGAAAGTCCGGGCTCCACGGTGACAAGGCGACGGGTAACACCCGCCGGGGGCGACCCCAGGGACAGCGCCACAGAAAGCAAACCGCCTCCCGTTCACGGGCGGCAAGGGTGAAAGGGTGGGGTAAGAGCCCACCGCGGACCGGGCGACCGGGACGGCATGGCAAGCCCCGCCTGGAGCAAGACCGAATAGGGGCGCCGCGCCCGGGATCGCTCCTGGGCAGGGCCGTCGCCGGCCCGAGGCGTCCGGGTAGGTCGCGAGAACCGTCCAGCAATGGGCGGTCCAGAGGAATGGCCGCCGCGTCCGCTTTTGCGGGCGGCACAGAACCCGGCTTACAGGCCGTCTGATCCGCCACGCCCGAGCTTGCGCCTTTGGCTGGCCTCGGCTAGATATTCACCCAAATGGATGAATATCCTGGGCTCGATGCGACGCTGACGGCGCTGGCCGACCCGACCCGCAGGGAGATCCTGGCGCGCCTGGCCGCCGGGGATGCGCGGGTGACCGATTTGGCCGCGCCCTTTCCCATCTCCCTGAACTCGGTCTCCAAGCACATCCGGGTGCTGGAGCGGGCCGATCTGGTGCGCCGTCGCCGCCAGGGCCGCGAGCACTTCCTGGCCGCCAACCCTGAGCCGCTGGAGGCGGCGGCCAGGTGGATCGGGGAGCAGCGCGCGCTCTGGGCCTGGCGCCTGGAGGGGCTGGACCAAATCCTGAGCGAGGAGAGCCGCCTTGGCCGACGAGACCCATGAGCGTGTGGTGGTGACGCGCCGTTACGCGGCCGAGCCCGAGCAGGTGTTCGACGCTTTCCTCGACGTCTCCATCGCCCGCCGCTTCCTCTTCGCCACGGCGAGCGGGGAGATGATCACCGCCGAGATCGACCCCCGCGTGGGGGGCGCCTTCACCTTCATCGAACGACGCCCCGACATGGGCGATGTCCGCCACGTGGGCGAGTACCTGGAGATCGACCGGCCGCGCCGCCTCGTCTTCACCTTCGGCGTCCCCCAGTACGATCCGCGGATGACCACCGTCATCGTCGAGATCCGGCCCGCCGACGAGGGCTGCGAGCTCACCTTGACCAACGAGGGCGTGCCGCCGGACTACGCCGAGCGCAACGCCGAAGGGTGGACGCGCATCCTGGCCGGCCTGCCGCCGGCCTACGAGGGGATCCATGGCGCCGGCTGGCGCTGAGGTCGCCGCGAAGCCGCGATAGCCGTCCCCGAGACCCGTCCACGTGCGGCCACGCAGCCTTTTTGCCTGATAGCTCCATGTATGTTCTGTGGATAACCCCGCCGATGTTAACCATTACCTGCCCGAATACGGTCGGATGCGAGTGAAAGAGTCATCAAGTGTCATTGCTTCCCAGTTCATCCCATGTTAACCCAATCACATCGCCATCATCGGGCGCGTCGCCGCGGGGGCGCGGGACGGGGCGCGGTTCGGGTGGCGGCAGGCGGCGCGCTTGGGGCCGTCTTCGCGCTGAGGCGGTGGGGCGGTTCTGGTGTTCATCTCGACCTTCGAGAAACAGCTGGACGCGAAGCGGCGGATCGTCGCGCCGCAGGAGTTCCGCCAGGCCGTCGCCCCCTTCGACGGTCTCTTCTGCTTCCCCTCCATCGAGGCTGACTGCATCGAGGGCGGCGGCAAGGCCCTGTTCGACGAATACGCCGCCCTGATCGAGACCTTCCCGCTGGGCGATCCCATGCGCACGGCGCTCGAGACCAGCATCATGGGCGGGATGGTGCAGCTCTCGTTCGACACCGCCGGGCGCATCACCCTGCCGGAAAGCTTCTGCGAGATGTTCGGGCTCGCCGACTGGGTGAGCGTGGTGGGGCTGAAGAACCGGTTCCAGATCTGGCCCCGGGAGGCCTTCCGCGCCCGCCTCGCCGAGCAGCGGACCCTGGCGCGCGAGGCGCTGATCGAGCATGCCCGCCGGCGCCCGGCGCAGGCGGCGGCGTCCCCCCAGGCGGGGCCGCCATGAGCGAGCCGGCCCACAAGCCGGTGCTCCTGGCCGAGGTCGTGGAGGCCATCGCCCCCGCCCCGGGCCGCCTGGTGGTCGACGGCACCTTCGGGGCGGGCGGCTATTCGCGGGCCTTCCTGGAGCGCGGCGCGACGGTGGTCGCCTTCGACCGCGATCCGGCGGCGCGCGCCTTCGCGGCCCCGCTGGAGGGGCTGGGCGATTTTCGGCTGATCCCGGACGTCTTCTCGGCCATGGAACGGCGCCTCGGCGAGGGCGTCGCCGACGGTGTCGCCCTCGATCTTGGGGTCTCGTCCATGCAGCTGGACGATGCGGCGCGCGGCTTCTCTTTCCTGCGCGACGGCCCCCTCGACATGCGGATGAGCGGCGAGGGGGGCGCCGCCGCCGACCTCGTCAACGGGGCGCCCGCGGCCGAGCTCGCCCGCATCTTCCGGGAATTCGGGGAGGAGCGGCAGGCCCGCCGGATCGCCGGCGCCATCGCGCGGCGGCGCGCCGAGCGGCCCTTCGAGGGCACCCTCGATCTCGCCGAGACGGTGGAGCGGGCGCTGGGAGGGCGCAAGGGCGCCAAGGTCCACCCCGCCACCCGCGTCTTCCAGGCGCTCCGGATCGCGGTGAACGGCGAGCTCGAGGAGCTGGCGGGGGGGCTCGCCGCCGCCGAACGGGTGCTGAAGACCGGCGGCCGGCTGGCCGTGGTGACCTTCCATTCCCTGGAAGACCGGATCGTCAAAGCCTTCCTGGCCGAGCGGTCGGGCCGTCTGCCGGGCGGCTCGCGCCATCGGCCGCCGACCCAGCCGGGGCCGGAGCCCAGCTTCGTGCTGATCGGCGCGGACCGGACGCCCGCCGCCGCCGAGGTGGCGGCCAATCCGCGCGCGCGCTCGGCGCGCCTGCGCGCCGCCCAGCGCACCGCCGCGCCGGCCTGGCGTATGGCCGCATGAGACTGTTCGGGCTCATCGACGCCCGGGTGCGGGGCTTTCGGGTGCTGGACGTGGCCGCCCTGGCGGTCTTCCTGGTCCTCGCGCTGACGGTCTACGGGTTCAAGACCTTCGCCGGACGCGAACGGGCCGACATCGTCGACGTCGAGAGCCAGATCCGCGACGAGGACCGGCGGGTGCGGCTGCTGCAGGCCGAGCTCGCCCGGCTGCAGAGCCCCGCGCGGCTGGAAAGGCTGGCGGGTCAGTACGCCGGCCAGGCGCCGGTCACCGTCCGCCAGGAGGTGGCGCCCGACGCCCTGCCGCAGGTGGCCCAGGAATCCCTCCCGCCGCCGGCGGCCTCGCCATGAGCCTCGCCGGCGTCCTCGCGAACCCCCTGACGCCGCTCGGCCGGTGGCTTGGCCGGCGCCTCTGGTGGATCGAGCACGCCTTCAAGCGGGCCCGCGCCTCGGGCAAGGCGGTGGACGACACCCGGCTGCGGATCTTCTTCGTGCTGGTGCTCTTCGCCACCGGCTTCGTCGCCCTGGGGCTCGGGGCGACCAAGGCGGCGCTCTTTTCTCCCTACGGCGAGGGCGTGGAGCCGGTGACCGAGCCGCCGGGCGCGCGGGCCGACCTGGTGGACCGCAACGGCCAGTTCCTGGCCCTCGACCTGGTGCGCTACGGCCTCTACCTCGACCCCCGGGAGATGGTCCAAAAGCCGCGGGTCCGCGCCGCCCTGCTGGCCGCCGTTCCGGGGCTCGCCCCGGCCAAGCTCGACCGAATCCTGGCCGGCGAGCGACAGGAGTTCCTCGTCGGGGGCCTGACCCCCGAGGCGCGCAACTATGTCCACGACCTCGGGCTGCCGGGCGTTTCCTTCGAGGAGGAGAGCGGCCGGGCCTATCCGCTGGGCGAGCTCGGCGCCCATCTGATCGGTTTCGCCTCCAAGGACGGCGCGGGCCTCGCGGGGGCCGAGAAGGCCTTCGACGGTGCGATCCGGGCAGGCGCGGGCAAGGCGCCGGTGGCGCTCTCCATCGACCTTCGGGTCCAGGGGGCCCTGGAGGACGAGCTCGACCGGGCCGCCGAGGCGTTCGGGGCCATCGGCGCCGTCGGCATGGTGGTCAAGGTGCGGACCGGCGAGGTGCTCGGCATGGCGAGCTGGCCGAGCTTCGATCCCAACCAGGCCGGCCAGGCCGATCCCGCCGCCATGGTCAACCACGCCGCGGCCACCGTCTACGAGCCGGGCTCGGTGATGAAGGTGTTCACCCTCGCCATGGGCCTCGACTCCGGCGTGGCGACGCCGCAGACGGTCTTCGACGTGCGCACGCCGCTCGCCCTGCCGGGCCAGACCATCCACGATTTCGACAAGGGCGATGCGTCCCTGCCGCTCTGGGAGGTGTTCACCCACTCGTCCAACATCGGCGCGGCCCGGCTGGGGCTCCTGGCCGGCGCCGATCGGATGCGCAGCTACTACCGCGCCTTCGGTCTCTTCGACGCCGCGCCCAGCGAGCTCGCGGAATCGGCCCGCCCGATCCTCTCGCGGGCGCTGACCCCGAACATCGTCGCCTCCATGTCCTTCGGCCACGCGATTTCGGTGAGCCCGCTGGCCATCGCCACCGGCATGAGCGCGGTGCTCAACGGCGGGATGTACCGGCCGCTGACCTTCCGCCCCCTGGCGCCTGGGCAGGCGCCGGCGCCGGGCCATCAGGTGATCCGCGCCTCGACGTCGCGCACGATGCTGAACCTGATGCGCCTCAACGTCACCAACGGCACCGGCGGCAAGGCCAACATCCCGGGCCTCCGGGTCGGCGGCAAGACCGGCACCGCCACCAAGCTCGTCAACGGCCACTACGCCGAGGGCAAGAACGCGGCCAACCTCGCCTCCTTCGCCGCCGTCTTCCCCACCGACGGGGCGCTCTCCGACGACCGCTATTTCGTGCTCATCATGCTCGATCAGCCCAAGCCTGTGGCCGCCGACAGCGGCGTCACCACCGGCGGCTTCACCGCCGCGCCCACCGCCGGACGGGTGATCGAGCGGATCGCTCCCATCCTTGGGGTGCGCCGAGTCATGCTCCCGACCGATTTGACGCCCAAAGCCCCCGATCTTGCGGCGCTGACGGGAGACGAGCGATGAGCGGCAAGCGGCTATCGGACCTGCTGCGGCGGGACCTTGCCGCCGACCCGCCCGTCACGGGGGTCACCGCCGACAGCCGCAAGGTGAAGCCCGGCTTCCTGTTCGCGGCCCTGCCCGGAGCGAAGACCCACGGCCGCTGCTTCATCGGCCAGGCGGTGGCCGCCGGGGCCGCGGCGATCCTCGCCGAGACGCCGGTCGAGGCCGGCCCGGTCCCCACCTTTCCGGTCGGCGACGTGCGCCGGGCGTACGCGCTCGCGGCGGCGGCCTTCTACGGCGTCCAGCCCGCGATCTGCGTCGCGGTCACCGGCACCAACGGCAAGACCTCGGTGGCCACCTTCTGCCGGCAGATCTTCGCGCGCCTCGGCCGCAGCTCGGCCAGCATGGGCACCCTGGGCGTCCAGGCCGGCGAGACCCAGATCGCCCCGCCCGGCCTCACCACCCCCGACGCCGCCGACGTGGCGGCCCTGGCGGCCGATCTGGCGGCGCGGGGCGTCACCCACCTGGCGCTGGAGGCCTCCTCGCACGGAATCGAGCAGCGGCGCCTCGACGGCCTGGCGCTGACCGTGGCCGGCTTCATCAACCTCACCCAGGACCATCTCGACTATCACGGCGACATGGAGGCCTATCGGGCGGCCAAGCTGCGTCTCTTCGAGGTGTTGCTGCCGACCGGCCGCACCGCGGTGCTGAACGCCGATTCCGACGCTTACGGGATCTTCTCCAAGGCCGCCGCCGCCAGCGGCCATCCGGTCTTTTCGGTCGGGGCCATGGGCGAGGGCCTGGTCCTGGCGGGGCGGACGCTGGAAGCGGGCGGTCAGCGGCTTCGGATCGCCGCGGGCGGCCGCCATTTCGAGCTGCGCCTGCCGCTGGCGGGCGCCTTCCAGGCCTCGAACGCCCTGGTGGCGGCGGGGCTCTGCGTGGCCGCCGGGGAGGAGACCGAAGCCGTGCTGGAGGCGCTCGAACACCTGGAGGGCGCGCCGGGCCGGCTGCAGCGGATCGGAAGCGGGCCGCGCGGCGGCGAAGCCTATGTGGACTACGCCCACACGCCCGACGGCCTGAAGACGGTGCTGCTGGCCCTGCGGCCGCACGTGGCGGGCCGCCTGATCCTGGTCTTCGGCGCCGGAGGCGACCGCGACCGCGGCAAGCGTCCGCAGATGGGAGCGATCGCCGCCAACCTCGCCGACGTGGCCATCGTCACCGACGACAACCCGCGCTCCGAGCCGCCCGCGGCGATCCGCGCCGAGATCCGCGCCGGCGCGGCGGGTCTGAAGGAGATCGGCGACCGGCGCGAGGCCATCCGCACGGCGGCCGCGATGCTCCAGGAAGGCGACGTGCTGGTGGTGGCCGGCAAGGGCCACGAGCGGGGCCAGATCGTCGGCGCGGTCATCCATCCGTTCAGCGATGCGGCCGAGACGGCCGCCGCGCTCGGCCTGGCGCCCGCCCATGGCTGAGCCGCTCTGGACCTCGGACGCGATCGTCGCCGCCGTCGCCGGGCGCCTCAGCGCCGGCCCCTTCGCCGCCACGGGCGTCTCCATCGACAGCCGGGACCTGGAGCCCGGCGACCTCTTCGTCGCCCTGGCCGGCGAGCGCGACGGGCATGAATTCGTGGACGCCGCCCTGGCGCGTGGCGCCGCCGGCGCCCTGGTCACCCGGCCCGGCGACGGGCCTCGGATCCTCGTGGACGACACGCTCGCCGCCCTGGAGCGCTTGGGCGCCGCGGCCCGCGAGCGCGCGCCTCAGACCCGGCGCGGCGCGGTCACCGGCTCGGTGGGCAAGACCAGCGTCACCCAGGCGATCCGCGCCGGCCTGGAGCGGGCCGGTCCCGCCCACGGCTCGGTCAAGTCCTACAACAACCACATCGGCGTGCCGCTGACGCTGGCGCGGATGCCGGCGGGCGCCGCCCGCGCGGTGTTCGAGATCGGCATGAACCACGCCGGCGAGATCGCTCCCCTCTGCCGCCTAGTGCGGCCCCACGCGGTGGTCATCACCACCATCGCCCCGGTGCACATCGAAAACTTCGCCGACGGCGAGGCCGGGGTGGTGCGGGCTAAGGCGGAGATCTTCGAGGGCCTGTCGCCCGGCGGGACCGCCGTCCTCAACGCCGACGACAAATGGTTCGGCACGCTCGCCGGCGCGGCGCGGGCGCGCGGGGCCAAGCTCGTACGTTTTGGGAGCCAGCCCGGTTGCGAGGCCCAGCTCGCCGATTTCCGGCTGGAAGGGGAGGGCGCGCGCGTCCGGGCCAGCCTGCACGGCCAGCCCATCGCCTTCACCCTGCGCCAGCGCGGCGCCCATTGGGGCCTGATGAGCCTTGCGGCCCTGTTGATGATGGAGGCCCTGGGCGTCCGGGCGGAGGACGGCCTTGCGGCGCTGGCCAGCTTCGAGCCGCTGGCCGGACGCGGGGCGGAGCGGCAGGTGCGCCTGGCCGGCGGCCCGTTCACCCTGGTGGACGAAAGCTACAACGCCAACCCCGCCTCCGTGGGCGCCGCGCTTCGCACCCTCGGCCTGCGTGCAACCGGGGGGCGGCGGATCGTCGCTCTCACCGACATGCTGGAGCTCGGAGCCGAGGCGCCGGCGCTGCACGCCGCTCTCGCGGCGGAGATCGAGGCGGCCAAGATCGATCTCGTGTTCTGCGCCGGGCCGCTGATGAAATCGCTCTGGTCCGCGCTTCCGCCGACTCGGCAAGGCGGCTACGCGGAGAAGGCGGCCGAGCTCGCTCAGCCGCTCACCTCGGCCGTCGAGCCGGGGGACGTGGTGATGGTCAAAGGGTCGAGGGATTCCCATGCCCGGGCGTTGGCCGACGCCCTGGCCGGGCTCGGCGCCGCGGCGGGGGAGACCGGCTGATGCTCTATCTCCTGTACGAGCGGCTGGCCGAGAACCACCACTACGTGCCGGTCCTGAACCTGCTGCGGTACCTGACCTTCCGGTCGGTCATGGCGCTCGCCACCGCCCAGCTCACCGTCGTGGCCATGGGGTCGCGGTTCATCCGCTGGATGCAGGCGCGCCAAGGCAAGGGCCAGCCGATCCGCGCCGACGGCATCGAGCGCCATATCGTCGAGAAGGCGGGGACGCCCACCATGGGCGGCTTGATGTTCCTGGCGGGGATCTCCGCGGGCGTGCTGCTGTGGGCGGATCTCGCGGACGTCTATGTCTGGGTGGTGTTGCTGCTCACCCTCTCGTTCGGCGCCCTGGGCTTCCTCGACGACTATTCGAAGGTCACCAAGCAGACCACGGCGGGCCTTTCGGGCAAGCTGCGGCTGCTCGTCGAAGCCGGCGTCGCGGTGCTGGCGGTGCTCTTGATGGTGCGCCTCGGGCAGCCCTCGCCGGAAGGCGCCGATCTCACCACCTCGCTCGCCTTCCCGGTGTTCAAGCGGGCGCTGCTGAACCTCGGGTGGCTCTACGTGATCTTCGGGGCGTTCGTGGTCATGGGCGCTTCCAACGCGGTCAATTTCACCGACGGCCTGGATGGCCTGGCCACCGTGCCGGTGATGATCGCGGCCGGCGCCTTCGGCCTGATCGCCTACCTCGTGGGCAACGTGGTCTTCTCCAATTACCTGCAGCTCCACTACGTGCCGGGCGTGGGGGAGGTGGGCGTCTTTTGCGCCGCCATGGTCGGCTCCTGCCTCGGGTTCCTCTGGTACAACGCCCCACCGGCCAAGATCTTCATGGGCGACTGCGGGTCGCTGGCGCTGGGCGGGGGCCTGGGCGCGGTGGCGGTGGCCACCAAGCACGAGATCGTGCTGGCGATCGTGGGCGGGCTTTTCGTGCTCGAGACCGTCTCGGTGATGGTCCAGGTGGCGTCCTTCAAGCTGACCGGCCGACGGGTGTTCCGCATGGCCCCGATCCACCACCACTTCGAGCGCCTGGGCTGGGCCGAGCCCACCATTGTGATCCGGTTCTGGATCATCGCGGTGATGCTGGCGCTGGTCGGCCTTTCCACCCTGAAGCTGAGATAGAGGAGCAAAGGCGCCCACATGATCCCGGTCCGCGGCTTCGAAGGCAGGAAGGTCGCCGTGTTCGGCCTCGCCCGCTCGGGGCTGACGGCCGCGCGCGCCCTCAAGGCCGGACGCGCCGAGGTGGTGGTCTGGGACGAGAAGGCCGAGGCGCGCGAGGCGGCCGCGGCCGAGGGCTTCGCGCTCGAGGACCTGGCCAGCGCCGACTGGTTCGGGCTTTCCGCCCTGATGCTCTCGCCCGGAGTTCCGCTCACCCATCCGAAGCCCCACTGGACGGTGGAGAAGGCCAGCGCGGCGGGCGTCGAGATCGTGGGCGACATCGAGCTCCTCGCCCGCACCATCGCCGCCGCCCCGGCGCACAAGCGGCCGAAGGTGGTCGCCATCACCGGCTCCAACGGCAAGTCCACCACCACCGCCCTGGTCGCCCATGTGGCCCGGCAGGCCGGCCGCGACGTGCGCATCGGCGGCAACATCGGCGTCGGCGTCCTCGGCCTGGAGGACATGCACGGCGGGGCGGTCTATGTGCTGGAGCTCTCCTCCTACCAGCTCGATCTCACCTCCAGCCTGAAGCCGGACGTGGCCGCGCTGCTCAACCTGTCGCCCGACCACCTGGAACGGCACGGCGGCATGGAAGGCTACGTGGCGGCCAAGCGGCGGATATTCCTCAACCAGACCAAGGGCGACACCGCCGTGGTCGGCGTCGACGACGCCTGGTGCCAGCAGATCTGCACCGAGCTCACCGCCGCCAACCGGCGCACCATCGTGCCGATCAGCGCGCGCCGGGCCATGGGACGGGGGGTCTACGCCCTGCAGGGCATGCTCTACGACGCCACCGGCGAGCGCGCGAACGAGATCGTCGACCTGACCCGCGCCGCGTCCCTCCCCGGGCGCCACAACTGGCAGAACGCCGCCGCCGCCTACGCCGCCGGGCGCGCTCTCGGCCTCTCGGTTTCGGCCGCCGCCGAGGGACTGATGACCTTCCCCGGCCTCGCCCACCGGATGGAGACCGTCGGCGCCATCGGCAAAGTCCGGTTCGTCAACGACAGCAAGGCCACCAACGCCGACGCCGCGCGCCAGGCGCTCTCCAGCTATCCGAGGGTCTACTGGATCGCCGGCGGTCAGCCGAAGGCCGGGGGCGTAGACAGCCTCGCCGACCTGTTTGGACGCGTCGCCAAGGCCTACCTGATCGGGGAGGCGGCCGACGCCTTCGCCCGCACCCTGGAGGACGCCGCGCCCTGGGTGAAGAGCGGCTCGCTCGAAGCCGCCGTCCGGGCTGCTTTCGCCGACGCGCGGGCGAGCGGCGAGGAGGCGATCGTGCTGCTCTCGCCGGCCTGCGCCTCCTTCGACCAGTTCGCCGACTTCGAGGCGCGCGGCGAGGCCTTCCGGGCCGCGGTGCACGAGCTGGCCGCCCCGTCGGCGCGAGAGGCCCGGGCCTAGATGCGCGTTTCCGACCCGCCCGAGGCCGCCCTCTCCACACACGCCTTCGCGCGCAGCGACCGCTCGCCGCTGGGCCTGTGGTGGTGGACCGTGGACCACTGGCTGCTCTGGATCACCCTGGCGCTGATGGGGCTGGGCGTGCTCCTGAGCTTCGGCACCAGTCCCGCGGCGGCGAGCCGCCTCGACGTGGAGTTCCCGTTCCACTTCGCGGTCCGCCAATCGATCTTCGCGGCGGGCGGCGTCTTCGTCCTGCTCTCGGTCTCCCTGCTCTCGCCGCGCGGCGTACGGCGGGTGGCCTTCTTCGCCTATCTCGGCGCTATCGTCCTGATGGTCGGGCTGCTGTTTCTCGGCCACGCCGCCAAGGGAGCGACCCGCTGGGTGGATTTCGCCGGCTTCACCCTGCAGCCTTCCGAGTTCATGAAGCCCGCCCTGGTGGTGCTGGTGGCCTGGATGTTCTCCGAAGGACAGAAGGGCGAGGGCGTGCCCGGCGTCTCCATCGCCTTCGGCCTCTATGTCCTGGCCGTCGCCCTGCTGCTGGCCGAGCCGGACGTGGGCCAGACCGTGCTCATCACCGTCGCCTTCGGAGCCGCCTTCTGGATGGCCGGCGTGCCGATGAGCTGGATCGCGGTGCTGGGCTCCCTGGCGGTGGCGGGGCTTTCGAGCACCTACTTCCTCTTCCAGCACGTGGCGAGCCGGGTCGACCGGTTCCTGGGGCACGACAAGGGATCGGACGCGCTGCTGCAGGTCCGCCACGCAGGGATGGCCATCGCCCACGGGGGGCTGTTCGGGCGCGGCCCGGGCGAGGGGATCATGAAGCGCAGCGTGCCCGACATGCACACCGACTTCGTCTACTCCGCCTCGGCGGAGGAATACGGCCTGTGGCTCAGCCTGACCCTCATCGCCCTCTTCACGCTCCTCACCCTGCGCGGCCTCTACAAGGCGCTGAAGCTCAGCGATCCCTTCGAGCAGGTGGCCGCGGCGGGGCTGTTCGTGCTGGTGGGAATGCAGGCCTTCATCAACGTGGCGGTGAACCTTGACCTCATCCCCACGAAGGGCATGACCTTGCCGTTCATTTCCTACGGAGGCTCGTCGATGCTCGCCATGAGCCTGACGCTCGGCATGGCGCTGGCGCTGACCCGCCGCCGTCCCGGCGCCTACGCCGCCCGGACGAGCCTCGCCAAGGCGGCCGCCTTTGCCTGAGGCGCGCGCGGGCGCCGGCCCTGTCGCGGTCATCGCGGCGGGAGGCACCGGCGGCCACCTCTTCCCGGCCCAGGCCCTGGCCGAGGCGCTGATCCGGCGCGGCTGGCGCATCGTGCTGGCCACCGACGAGCGCGTGCGGGGCCTCTCCGACGAGTTCCCGGCGGAACGGAAGATCCCGCTCTCCGCGGCCACCTTCCGGCCAGGCGATCCGATCGGCATGGTGCGGGCGGGCGTCGCCATCCTGAAGGGGGTGAGGCAGGCCCGCGCGGCGTTGAACGAGATCGCTCCGGCGGTGGTGGTGGGCTTCGGCGGCTATCCCTCGCTGCCGGCCCTGCTGGCGGCGATCAGCCAGCGGCGGCGGACGATCATCCACGAACAGAACGCGGTGATGGGCCGCGCCAATCGGCTGCTGGCCCCGTTCGTCACCGCCGTCGGCTGCGCCTTTCCGACCCTGATGAAGGCGCCGGCCTCGGTGAAGAGGCGCGCGGTGGTGGTGGGCAACCCGGTCCGCCCGGAAATCCAGGCCCTCTACGCGCGCCCTTACGAGCCGCCGGGCGCCGAGTTCCGGCTGCTGGTCACCGGCGGCAGCCAGGGAGCGCGGCTGCTCTCCGACCTCGTGCCCCAGGCGGTGGCCGCCCTGCCCGAGGCCCTGCGCCTGAAGCTGAAGGTCCAGCAGCAGACCCGCTTCGAATCGCTGGAGGCGGCCCGGCGGACCTACGCCGACGCCCTGGTGGCGGCCGAGCTCGCGCCCTTCTTCCGCGACATGTCCGGGCGGCTGGGCGCCGCGCACCTGGTGATCGGGCGCGCGGGCGCCTCGACGGTCTGCGAGATCGCGGTGGCCGGCAAGCCCGCCATCCTGGTGCCTCTGATGATCGCCCTGGACGACGACCAGGGGCAGAACGCCCGGCTGCTGGCCGAGGCCGGGGGCGCCGAGGTGGCGCGCGAGCCCGACCTCACCCGGGACAAGCTGGCCGACGCCCTGGCCGCGCTCATGGCGAGCCCCGCGCGGCTCGAGCGGATGGCCGCGGCCGCCCGCAAGGCCGCGATCCCCGACGCGGCGGACCGCCTGGCGGATCTGGTGGAGAAGACCGCGGCCTGATCGAGGCGAGCGGTCCCGCGCATGACGGATTCCTGGGCCGGGCCGTTTCGAACTAGATTGCCGAATCCGCCGCGATCGGAGGGCTAGCAGCGTGGTTGAATTTTCCGCCTCGGAGGCGGCCTTCACAGGCTTTCGGGTCGTTCGCGAACACCCCCTGGCGGCTGCGATCTGGGCGATCCTGCAGTTCGCCGTGTCGGCCGGGCTCGGGTGCTTCCTCATCCTGACCTGCGGGCCGGCGATGAACCGGTTCGTCGAGCTGCAGGCGAGCGGCGCCCTGGCCGTCGACCCCCAGAGGATCTACGGGCTCGCCTCGCAGCTGACGCCGCTCTACGCCGCGGGGCTGGCGGCGCTGGTCTTCTATTCGGTGCTGATCGCGGCCATGAACCGGGCGGTGCTGCATCCCGGCCGGGGCCGCTTCGGCTACGTGCGGCTGGGCGCGGACGAGCTGCGCCAGTTCGTGCTGGTGCTGCTTTTCATCGCCCTCGCCGCGGCGGCCTACCTTGTCGCCGGCGTGGTGGTCGCCATCGCCCTTTCCGCGGCCACCGGGTCGGCCGCCGCCCTCGTGGCCGCCGTCACCGTGGTCGGGGTGGTCTGCGCGGCGGTCTTCCTGGGCGTGCGACTATCGTTGGCGTCGGCCGACACCTTCGCCGGACGGCGCGTGGCGCTCGCCGGTTCGTGGGCGCTCACCCGCGGCCGCTTCTGGCCGATTCTCGGGACCTATCTGCTGGCCATGGCGCTGGCCGCCCTGGTGTGGTCGCTGGTGCTCGCCCTCACCACTGCCGCCGCGGCGGTGGTGGGCGGCAGCGTGGAAGCGGTGGAGGCCCTGATGCGCGCCGACATGAGCTCGCCGGCTGCCTATTTCTCGCCGGCCCGGCTCGTCGTCCTCGCCCTGACCTCGATCTCCTGGGCGCTCGTCCTGCCGCTCCTGCTCACCCCGGGCGCACGGATCTACCAGCGCCTCGGCCACCCCTCCGGCGAGCCACGGACGCGGCAGCCCGGCGGCGACATCTTGGTCTGACCGGGGGCTGGCCGCGCCCGCGCCGCTTCAGCGGGTCGCCTTGTGCACGGCGTCCTTCGCCTTGCCGGCCGCTTCCTTGACCGCGCCGGCGGCCTTGTCGACCTTGCCCTCCGCCTGCATCCGATCGCTCTTGACCGCCCGGCCCATGGCGTCCTTGGCCGCGCCGACGCCCTTCTGGGTCTTGCCCTGGATGATTTCCTTGTTCACGACGATCTCCCTGGTCACGCATCAGACAACCTGACGCCCCAAAAACGGCTGTCCGATCAGTCTAGTTCCGCTTGCGAGGCGCCAACGCGCGGCGCCGCGAGACGTCTCGACCCAGTGTGCGCAGCGGCTTTTCTCGGTTAAGCAGCAACCATGAACCGCCGCGTTCCCTTCGACCTCGGCCCCGTCCACTTCGTCGGCATCGGCGGCATCGGCATGAGCGCCATCGCCGAGATCATGCTGCGCATCGGCTATGCCGTGCAGGGGTCGGACTTGCGCGCCAGCGCCAACACCGAGCGGCTGGAAAAGCTCGGCGCCCGGATTTTCACAGGCCACGAGGCGGCCCATATCGAGGGCGCCTCGGCGGTGGTCTATACAAGCGCGGTCAATACCGACAATCCGGAGCTGGCGGCGGCGCGCGAGCGGCGCATCCCGCTCGTGCGCCGCGCGGAGATGCTGGCAGAGCTCATGCGTCTCCACTACTCGGTGGCGGTGGGCGGCACGCACGGCAAGACCACCACCACCTCCATGGTGGCCGCCATCCTCGACGCGGCCGGCTTCGATCCGACCGTCGTGAACGGCGGGATCATCAACGCCTACGGCGCCAACGCCAAGGTCGGGGAGGGCGACTGGATCGTCGTGGAGGCCGACGAGAGCGACGGCACCTTCCTCAGGCTGCGACCCACGGTGGCGGTGGTGACGAACATCGATCCGGAGCACCTCGACCACTACGAGACCTTCGAGGCGGTGAAGCGCGCGTTCCGTGGTTTCGTCGAAAGCGTCCCCTTCTACGGCTTCGCGGCGGTCTGCATCGACGATCCAGACGTTCAGGAGATGGCGGCGGGGATGGAGAACCGCCGGCTGATCACCTACGGCCTCAATCCGCAGGCCGAGGTGCGGGCGCTGAACGTAGGCATGGGCGCCGAGGGCTCGACCTTCGACGTGCTGATCACCGGCGCGGGCGGCGCCACAACCGTGCTCGGCGACATCACCCTGCCCATGGCCGGCGAGCACAACGTGCGCAATGCCCTGGCCGCCCTCGCCATCGGCCGCGAGCTCGGCGCCCCGGAAAAGGCCATCCGCAAGGGCCTGGCCGGCTTCGGCGGCGTGCGGCGGCGGTTCAGCATCGTCGGAACCGGACGCGGGGTGCGGGTGGTGGACGACTACGGCCACCACCCGGTGGAGATCGCGGCGGTGCTGAAGGCGGCCCGGGCGGTCAGCCGCGGGCGGGTGATCGCCGTGGTCCAGCCGCACCGCTACACCCGGCTGCGGGACCTCTTCCAGGAGTTCTGCCGCGCCTTCAACGACGCCGACACGGTGATCGTCGCCGACGTCTATCCGGCCGGCGAGTCGCCCATCGAAGGGGCGAGCCGCGACGCCCTCGTGGAGGGCCTGCGCCGCCACGGCCACCGGCGGGTCCTGGCGCTCGAGGAACCCGCCAGCCTCGCCCGGCTGATCGCCGCGGAAGCGCAGCCCGGCGATCTCGCGGTCTGCCTCGGCGCCGGCGACATCACCCAGTGGGCGCACGCCCTGCCGGCCCAGCTGGAGGCGCTGGCCGCGCCGTGAGCGGCGAGCGTTTCCTGCGCCCTGGGCGAGGGGCCCCGCCATGAGCTGGCGCGACAGCCTGCCGCCCGTGCGGGGCAAGCTGATCTTCGATGCGCCGCTCGCGCCCTACACCTGGTTCCGGGTCGGCGGCCCGGCGGACGCGCTCTTCCTGCCGGCGGACGCCGACGACCTCGCCTCCCTCCTCGCCGCCCTGCCGGCGGAGGTCCCGGTCACTGCGCTCGGCGTCGGCTCCAACGTCATCATCCGCGACGGGGGGGTGGAAGGGGTGGTGGTGCGGCTGGCCGGCCGCGCCTTCGCCGACATCCGCATCGAAGCCGGCGCCCTCGCCGCGGGGGCCGGCGCGCTGGACTCGGCGGTGGCCCGCGCGGCGGCCGAGGCGGGACTGGCGGGGCTCGAGTTCTACTCCGGCGTGCCGGGAACCATCGGCGGCGCCCTCACCATGAACGCCGGCTGCTACGGGCGCGAGACCAAGGACGTGCTGGTGAGCGCAACCGCCTGCGACCGCACCGGCGCGCGCCGCACCTTCGCGAGCACCAAGCTCGGTTACGGCTATCGCCACAGCGCAGCGCCGCCCGGCCTGATCTGGCTCTCGGCCACGTTCCGCGGCGCGCCCGACGACCCGGCGGCGATCAAGGCGCGCATGGCCGAGATCACCGAACGGCGCGAGGCCAGCCAGCCGATCCGCGAGAAGACCGGCGGCTCGACCTTCCGAAACCCGCCCGGCCGCAGCGCCTGGGAGCTGGTGGATGCGGCCGGCTGGCGCGGGAGGCTGGTGGGCGGGGCGATGTTCTCGCCCCTGCACGCCAACTTCCTGATCAACACCGGCGAGGCCGCCGCCGCCGATCTGGAGGGGTTGGGCGAGGCGGTGCGCGCCGACGTCAAGGCCAAGTTCGGCGTCGAGCTCGAATGGGAGATCAAACGGATCGGCCGGCCCTGAACAAAAAAACGCCCCGGGCGCTGGCCCAGGGCGTTTCCTCCGTTGGTTCCGGTCTAGTGTCCCGAATAGGATCAGCCGGCGACCAGGTTCGAGGCGGCCACCTTGCCGCTGCGCTTGTCGCGCTCGAGGTCATAGGTCACTTGCTGGCCCTCGCTCAGCGAGCGAAGCCCGGCCCGTTCGACGGCGGAGATGTGGACGAACACGTCCGCGCCGCCTTCCTGGGGCTGGATGAAGCCGTAACCCTTGGTCGCGTTGAACCACTTAACGGTGCCTTTAGCCATTTCAGGCCTCCAAAAGCGTGCCCCTGGACCATCCAGGGGCGGATATCGAGATCTGAAATACGGGCTGCAGGACCGAGCGCGTAGGCCGGTATAGAGAGCAGATCGCGCAGAGGTCGACGGCCCGAAACATAGGGCGGGGCGCTCAAAAGTCCAGCCGTCCTGAAGCCCTGAGGGTGGGGCGAATGATACCGAGCGTCGTCGGGGTTTCTCGCGGCTTGACTCGCCGCTCCGCTCCGGCGCAGGGGCGATCCGAGCGCACGAGGGGTGATAGGCGATGGGTGCGAGGCTCTTGCTAGCGGTGGTGGTCCTCGCCCTGGCCACGGCCGCGCCGCCGGCGCCCGCCCGGGCCGCCGATCCGCTCCGCGAAGCGGCTTCGGCCGTCCGCGACCGGGCGCTCGCCGATCCCGGCGCCTTTGCGTTCGTCGAGCAGCTGACGGTGGAGGTAGGCCCGCGCCTGGCCGGGAGCGAGGCCGCCGCCCGGGCGCGGGACTGGGCGCTCGCCAAGCTGAAGGCGCTGGGATTCTCCGACGTGCACGCCGAGGCCTTTCCGATCACCGCCTGGCTGCGCGGACCCGAGGAGGCCGAGATCACCGCGCCTAGGCCCCAGAGGCTGGCGATCATCGGCCTGGGCGGCTCGGCGCCGACGCCGCCGCAGGGCGTCGAAGGAGAAGTGGTCGTCTTCGGCGCCTACGCCGACTTGCTGGCCGCCGCGCCCGGCTCGCTGGCCGGCAAGATCGCCGTCGTCCTCCAGCCGATGGTCCGGGCCCAGGACGCCAGCGGCTACGGCGCGATGAACGCGGCCCGCCGCGCCGGCCCCAGCGAGGCGGCGCGTCGCGGGGCGGTCGCCTACCTAGTGCGCTCCCTCGCCACCGGCGAGAGCCGCGCGCCTCATACAGGCGCCCTGAACTACCAGCCGGATGCGCCCAAGATCCCGGCCGCGGCTCTGTCGGTGATCGACGCCGAGCTGCTCGAGCGCCTGGCGGCCCGCGGCCAGCCGGTGCGCCTGCGCCTGAAACTAGCCTCCACGAGCCGGCGCTCGGTCGCCTGGACCGTCGCCGGGGAGATCCCCGGCCGCGAGCGTCCGCAGGAGATCGTCCAGGTCGGCGGCCACCTGGATTCCTGGGATCCGGGAACCGGCGCCATCGACGACGGGGCCGGCATGGCCATCGCGGTGGCGGCGGCCAGAGTCGCGGGAACCCAGAACCCGCCCAGAAGGACCATCCGCGTCGCCCTCTTCGGGGCCGAGGAGATGGACTTCGCCCGTCCCGCCTTCGCCGAGGCGCACGCGGCCGAGGCGCCGCGCATGGTGGTGGTCGGAGAGGCGGACATCGGGGCGGACGCGGCCTGGCGGGTGCAGCTCCCCGCCGGATCGCGGGACACGCCACAGATGGCGGCCTACGCGGCGACCGTCGCGCCGCTCGGTGTCTATGTTTCGGCCGATCCCAGCAAGGGAAGCGGCGACGACGTGGCGGACCTGATCAGGAAGGCGGGCGTGCCGGCGGTGGCGATCTCGCAAGACGCCAGCCGCTACTTCGACTGGCACCATTCGGCCGAGGACACCCTGGACAAGATCGATCCGGCCAAGCTGGACCAGGCGGTCGCGACCTGGGCGGCCTTCATCTACATCGTCGCCAACTCGGACATCGACTTCCGCGCCCACGCGCCCGCCTCGCCGCCGCATCCGTGAGCTGTGGGGAGCGCGGATTTGCGGCGCCGCGCCGGCCTTAACATCGGCCCGAGAGTCAGACAGAGAAGGTCCCCATGCCTCAGCCTCTTTCCGGTCATCACGTCGCGGTGCTCATGGGCGGCCTTTCCTCCGAGCGCGAGGTGAGCCTGGTCTCGGGCGCGGCCTGCGCCGAGGCGCTCGGCCGCCTGGGCGCCAAGGTCAGTCCCGTCGACGCCGGCCGCGACATCGCCGCCGTTCTCGCCGCTCTGAAGCCCGACGTCTGCTTCAACGCCCTGCACGGCGCCTGGGGGGAGGACGGCTGCATCCAGGGGGTGCTCGAGACCCTCGCGATTCCCTACACCCATTGCGGCGTGCTCGCCTCGGCGCTGGCCATGGACAAGACCAAGGCCAAGGCGGTGATGGCGGCGGCCGGCGTGCCGGTGCCTGGCGGCGGCCTCTACGATCGGCGCGAGGCGGCCCGCGGCCATGTCATGGCCCCGCCCTATGTGGTCAAGCCCAATGCGGAAGGCTCCTCGGTGGGCGTGTTCCTGGTGTTCGAAGGCGCCAACGGTCCTCCCAGCGCCCTCCTGAATCCCGAATGGGCCTTCGGGGACGAGGTGCTGATCGAGCCCTACATCCAGGGGCTGGAGCTGGCGGTGGCGGTGATGGACGGCAAGGCGCTGACGGTCACTGAGATCGTGCCCAGGACCGGGTTCTACGACTACGAGGCCAAGTACGGCGAGCAGGGCTCCTCGCACGTGCTCCCGGCCCGGATCGCCGAGCCGGTGGCCGCCCGCGCCAAGCTCTTCGCCGAGCGCGCGCACGCCGCATTGGGTTGTCGGGGCGTTACCCGCAGCGACCTGCGTTATGACGACATTAACGACATTCTGGTCCTTCTTGAGGTCAACACGCAGCCCGGAATGACCCCCACCTCGCTCGTTCCAGAGCAGGCGGCTCACCTGGGCGTTGGGTTTGACGATCTCGTGCTGTGGATCACGGAGGACGCGTATGCCCGCGGCGGTGCGGGGGGCGAGGCGCGGCGGCGTCGCGGCCCGGAGCAAAAGCTCCGCAAGTCCTAGCGACCGCGCCGGCGCCCGCAGGGGCGCAGCGCCGGCGCCCGAGGACGCGCGCCCACTTTGGCGAAAGGGCGTGATCTACGCGGGCCTGGGCCTGGCCGCGGCCGCGATCGTGCTGGTCGCCGCCGCCTGGCGCGACCCGGTCGCCAAGGCGGTGCGCGGCGCCGTCGTCGAGGCCACCGCCGGCCTCGGCCTCAAGGTCAGGACGGTCCATCTGCAAGGCGCTTCTCCGGAGGCTTCGGGCGACATCCTGCGTGCGGCTGCGGTGGGCGCCGGCGCGCCCCTCCTGGGCGTCGACCTGGAGGCGGTCCGCCAGCGCGTGGAGCAGGTGGGCTGGGTGCGGCGCGCCCGGGTGATCCGGCTGCTGCCGGACACCATCGTCCTGGCCGTCGAGCAGCGCCAGCTGATCGCGGTCTGGGAGCACGCCGGGCGCGTGGCGGTTATCGACGCCGAGGGCGTGGTCGCGCCCGAGGCCCAGCCGGCCCGCTTCTCGAACCTGCCGCTGGTGGTCGGGGAGGGCGCCAACACGGCCGCGGCGGCCATCCTGCCGGCGGTGTCGTCGCGTCCGCGCCTTGCCTCGCGGCTCGAGGCGCTGGTGCGGGTCGATGATCGCCGTTGGGATCTGCGCCTCAAGCAAGGCGCGCTGATCCAGTTGCCGGCGGACGACGAGGAAGCGGCCCTGATCCGGCTCGACCAGCTGGATCAGAAGGCGAGAGTTCTGGATCTGGGGCTGGCGCGGATCGATCTGCGCGACCCCGAGATGGTGGTTGTACGTCCGCGGAGGGCTGCCGCGGCTGGGGTGTCGGAGGGGGCAGGATGAAACTGATGGCGGCGGAGGAACGAGCGTTCGCCGAGACGAAGGAGAGCCGCGAAGGCCTGAAGGGGCTTGGCCGTCCGGCGGTGACGGCCGCCGTGGACCTCGGCGCCTCCAAGGTCGCCTGCTTCATCATGAAGCCGGAAGGCGTCCGGAGCGGCGATCGAACCATCGCCGCGGCGGGCGTGGGCTATGTGCAGTCCCGCGGCGTGCGCGCCGGCGCGGTGGTGGACGTGGACGAGGCGGCCCACGCGGTGGCCCAGGCGGTGGAGCGCGCCGAGGGCCACGCCGGCGTCAGCGTCTCCGGCGTCACCGTGGCGGTGTCGGGGGCCGGGCTCGCCAGCCAGCGGCTGAGCGGGACCATTCCCCTGGGAGCGCGGCCGATCGCCGAGGCGGACCTGTCGCGGGCGGTGGCCGCCGCGGCCGCCGGGCTGAAGACGCCCGGTCGCCGGATCATCCATGTCCGCCCCATCGCCTGGACAATCGACGGCCAGCAGAAAGTCCGTGATCCGCGAGGGATGTTCGGCCGCTCGCTGAACCTTCAGCTTCTCATCGTGTCGATGAGCGAGGCGAAATTCCAGACCCTGGCCCACTCCATCGAGCGGGCGCATCTTCAGCTGGAAGGGGTGGTGGCCGCGCCCTTCGCCTCGGCGCTGGCGGCGCTCGAGGAAGACGAGATGGAGCTCGGCGCGCTCTGCATCGACATGGGCGGCGGCTCGACGTCCGTGGCGATGTTCTCGGGCGGCAGCCTCACCCACGTGGACAGCCTGGCCGTCGGCGGGGCGCACGTCACCGCCGACGTGGCGCGCGGGCTTTCCACCTCGATCGCCGGCGCCGAGCGGATCAAGACGCTGCACGGCTCGGCGATCGCCTCGGCCAACGAGGACCGCGAGATGATCGAGGCGCCGCCGCGCGGCGATGACCCCGGCGCCGGCCCGGTCGTGGCGCCGCGCTCCCTGCTGAAGGGGATCATCGCGCCCCGGGTCGAGGAGACGCTGGAGCTGCTGCGCGAGCGGCTCAAGAGCGCCGAAGTGGCCATCGAGCCTGGCGCGGGCATCGTGCTCACGGGCGGCGCCAGCCAGCTGGCCGGGGTCCGGGAGGTGGCCGTGCGGGTGTTCGACCGGCCGGTGCGCCTGGGCCGGCCCCGGCGCATGCCGCACCTGGCCGACGCCGCCTCCGGCCCGGCCTTCTGCGCCGCCGGCGGCGTGCTCCACCGGGCCGCGTTCGGGCCGCCCGAAGCGGCGCTGGGGCGATCCGCCTCCGGCCGCGGACGCGCCGCTCAGGGGAACGTGGTGGTCAGGGCGACCACCTGGCTTCGCGAGAATCTTTAGGCGATCGGGACCGCCCGGCCCGGCCGCTCGGCCGGCGCCGCGACATATCAAAGCGTAGCCACAAAAATTCCCCCCCGTTTTCTGGACAGAGGTCCGACTCGCAGTATGCAGTTAACGCGCAATTAAGCATGTCGGTTGTTCAGTTGAGTCTGTCCGCGAGGTGCAGCCGGCGGACAGAGGAAGCCGGCGCTGTCTCCAATTGCGCGGCGCAGAACGTGGGGTCGGCGATGACGTTCAAGGTATTCGCACCTGAAACCAGGGAACTGAAGCCGAGGATCGTGGTCTTCGGCGTCGGCGGCGCCGGCGGCAACGCCGTCAACAACATGATCGAGGCAGGCCTGGAGGGCGTCGAGTTCGTCGTCGCCAACACCGACGCCCAGCAGCTGGCCTTCTCCAAGACCGACAAGCGCATCCAGCTCGGCGTGCAGGTGACCCAGGGGCTGGGCGCCGGCGCCCATCCGGAGGTCGGCATGTCGGCCGCCGAGGAATCCACCGTGGAGATCGGCGAGCAGCTGGACGGCGCCCACATGGTGTTCATCACCGCCGGCATGGGCGGCGGCACCGGGACCGGGGCCGGCCCGATCATCGCCAAGTGCGCGCGCGAGCGCGGCATCCTGACCGTGGGCGTGGTCACCAAGCCGTTCCACTTCGAAGGGCGCCACCGGATGCGGCTTGCCGACGCCGGAATCTCCGAGCTGCAGCGCTACGTCGACACGCTGATCGTCATCCCCAACCAGAATCTGTTCCGCGTGGCCAACGAGCGCACCACCTTCGCCGAAGCCTTCGGCATGGCCGACCAGGTGCTCCACTCGGGGGTCCGCTCGATCACCGACCTGATGGTGTTGCCGGGCCTCATCAACCTCGATTTCGCCGACGTGCGCACGGTGATGACCGAGATGGGCAAGGCCATGATGGGCACCGGCGAGGCCGAGGGCGAGAACCGCGCCCTGATGGCCGCCGAGAACGCCATCCAGAATCCGCTGCTCGACGAAGTGTCGCTGAAGGGCGCCAAGGCGGTGCTGGTGAACATCACCGGCGGCCTCGACATGACCCTGCTCGAGGTCGACGAGGCGGCGAACGCCATCTCGGCCCAGGTCGACACGGACGCCAATATCATCTTCGGCGCGGCCTTCGATCCAGCGTTGAAGAACACCCTCAGGGTCTCGGTCGTCGCCACCGGCATGGACGGCGCCTCGATCGCCGCCATCGAGCCGGCGCCCCGCCGTTCGACCTATCGCGGTCCCGACCTGACGGCGGAGCTGAAGGCCGAGCCGGAGCCGGCCGAGCCGGCCCCGGCCGCCGCCGAGCTCGAGCGGGAGCCGGCGCTCGCCCTGGCCGATCCGGAGCCGTCGCCGGTCATCCACGCGCCGCAGACCCGCATTTTCGAGCCGGTCCGGGCCGCCCAGGCGATGATCGCGGCGGAGGCCGCCACCTTGACGCCGGAAGACATCCGCGTCGAAAGCGTCGCTCCCCGCGTCGAGCCGATCCAGGCGCCGGAAGTGCGGACCATCCCCAAGATCGTCGATCCTTCGGTGGCCGAGGAAGAGGATATGGAGCCGCTCTTCCCGGACACCTCCCGCTACGTCGAGGATCGGCGCCAAAGGAGCGGCGGCTGGCTCAGCCTGTTCGGACGCCCGCGCTCCGAGGCGCCCGCCCCCACGCCGGCCCTGCGCGCCACCAGCTCGGCCCAGCCTGCGCCGATGCTGGCGCCGGAGGAGCCGGCCGCCGAGGGCGACGACCTGGATATCCCCTCCTTCCTGCGGCGGCTCGCCAACTAGGCCGCCAGCCGCGGCGAAACCGCCCCGCGCCCCGACTGGCGGGTGGGGCGCAGGGCGTCGCGCCCCGTTCGGCAAAGGCCGGTTTGGACGCATCGCGCCACGTCTGCGCGGGGCTAATTCGTTCTGAGATTCCAGCGCCTTATGTGAGAAACAGTCCGAAACAGGAGTTGTCTTGCTCCGGGTCGCCCGGACTTTTACAGCGCAGTCGGGGGCAAAGAGCGGCGAACGGCCGCCTTATCTCATGGAGGCGGTCGGACTTGTTGTCGTTCTTCCAGCACACCCTTGCCGACCCGGTTCAGTTCGCGGGAATCGGAATCCATTCGGGCCGCGCCGCCAACGTCACCCTGAAGCCGGCCCCCGCCGACACCGGCGTCGTCTTTTCCCGGATCGATCTTGGCGAGGATGGGCTCATCCCGGCGACCGGCGATGCGGTCTGCGAGACGCGGCTCGGGACGGTGGTCGGCAACGGCCGGGGCGCCACCGTCTCCACGATCGAGCACCTGATGGCGGTGTTCGCGGGACTGGGGATCGACAACGTCCGCGTCGAGCTCGACGGCCCCGAGGCGCCGATCATGGACGGCTCGGCGGCGGCGGTGCTGGCCGCGGTGGACGAGGTGGGCCTGCGTCGTCAGGGCGCGCGCGGAAGGCAGATCGAGATCCTGGAGCCGCTCGAGGTGGGGAGGGCAGACAAGCGCGCCGCCTTGCTGCCTGCCAGCCGGTTCGAGATGGCGGTGGAGATCGACTTCCAGACGTCCGTCATCGGCCGCCAAAGCCTCGAGCTGGCGCTCGACGAAGCGACGTTCCGGTCCGAGCTCGCGGACGCCCGCACCTTCGGTTTCCTCGACGAGGTGGACCGCTTGCGCGCCGCCGGGCTGGGACTGGGAGCGGGCCTGGACAACACGGTGGTGATCGACGGAGAGCGGGTGCTCAATCCGGAGCTTCTCGGCCGGCCCGACGATTTCGTCCGCCACAAGGCCCTCGACGCCCTCGGCGACCTGCGCCTTGCCGGTGCGCCGATCATCGGCCGCTACGAGGCCTGTTGCGCCGGACATGCGCTCAACAACGACCTCGTCCGCGCTCTGCTGTCGCGCCCGCGGGCCTGGCGCCTCGTAAGCCGCAGCCCGGAACTCGCCAGGGCGGTCTGACGCTCTTCCGTCGCCGCCGCCGGCTGTGTAGAAGCGGGACCCATCGCTGGCGTTGGGGCGATCGCGAGAGGTCCGCAGCTTGAATCGTCATCTCTCCGGACGTGGGATCGTCGCTCTCGTCCTGGCCGTTTCGGTGGCCCTCGGCGGTTGCCAGCTGCTCCACAAGAAGAAGCCCAGTCTTGCCTACGAGGAACGTCCGGTGGACGTGCTCTACAACGCCGGCGCGATGCGGCTGGACAACAGGCGCTGGGGCGACGCGGTCGACTATTTCCGCGAGGTCGAGCGGCAGCATCCCTATTCGGAGTGGTCGCGGCGCGCCATTCTGATGACCGCCTACGCGCACTACCAGGCGAACAACTACTCCGAGGCGATCGCCGACGCCGAGCGGTTCATCTCCCTCTATCCCGGCAACGCCTCGGCGACCTACGCCTACTATCTCAAGGCGATCTGCTACTTCGAGCAGATTGTCGACGTGGGCCGCGACCAAGCCTCCACGGCCGCCGCCGGCGAGGCCTTGCGCGAGGTCGTCAAGCGCTACCCCTACAGCGAATACGCCACCGACGCGCGGCTCAAGCTCGACATGGTCAACGACCAGCTGGCCGGCAAGGACATGACCGTCGGCCGCTTCTATCTGCGCTCGGGCGACCCCATCGGGGCCATCGGCCGGTTCCAGACGGTGGTCAGCAAATACCAGACGACCTCGCATACGCCCGAAGCCCTCTACCGGCTCGTGGAAGCCAATCTCACCCTGGGGCTGGTCGAGGAGGCCAAGCGCGACGGCGCCGTCCTGGGCTACAACTATCCGGGCGACCCCTGGTACGCGACGGCCTACAATCTGCTCAACAGCCGAGGTTACCGCCCTTCGGTCGCCCCGCAGCCGGGCGGGCGGCGCGGCATGCACTTCCCGGCGTTCGGCCGACACCGGGAGACGACGCTTCCGCCGCCTGGCGAACAGGCGCCGCAGCCCGAGACGGCCGCCGCCGCCCCGGCGCCGGACAACGGTCAAGGGATCTCCGTTCCCCCGGGCCCGGACCAGGCGACGCCTCCTTCGAACCCGCCGCCGCCGCCGAAGAAAGGCGGATTCTGGCACGGGGTTCTGGGCCTTTAGGGAAGGCCGATTCTCGGCCAAGCTCGCGCGCATGCTGATCGGGCTGGCCGTCCGGGACGTCGTGCTGATTGAGAGCCTCGACCTCGCCTTCGGTCCGGGGCTGACGGCGCTCACCGGCGAGACCGGAGCGGGCAAGTCGATCATCCTCGACGCCCTGGGGCTGGCGGCCGGCCGGCGCGCCGAGGCCGGCCTCGTGCGCCGCGGCGCGACCCAGGCTTCGGCGACCGCCATCTTCGCTCCCGGGCCCGAACATCCAGTCTGGGCGGTGCTCGAGGAAAAGGGTTTGGGCTTCGCGCCCGACGAGGATCTGGTGCTGCGCCGGACCCTTGGAACCGACGGCCGCTCGCGCGCCTTCGTCAACGATCAGGCGGTGGGCGTGGCGGTGCTGCGGGAGCTGGGGAACCTGCTCCTGGAGGTGCACGGCCAGCACGAGACGGTGGGTCTGCTCGACGAGGGCGCCCACCGCGCCCTGCTCGACAACTTCGCCGCCTGCGGCCCGGAGCTGGCGGCCTGCGCGGGCGCCTGGACCGCCTGGCGGTCGGCGCGGCGGTCGGCCGAGGTTCTGCGCGCCGAGGCGGCGCGCTCGGTCGACGAGAAGGAGGAGCTCGCCATGCGGCTGGCCGAGCTCGACCGGCTGGATCCGCGCGAGGGCGAGGAGGCGGCGCTGGCCGAAGAAAGGGCGCTGCTGGGCGCGGCCGAGAAGACCCTCGCCGACATCGCCGCGGCCGGCGAGCAGCTGGCCGCCGAATCGACCCTTCACCGGCTGGGCCAGGCGCTCCGGGCGCTGGAGCGGGCGCGCGAGCGGGCGGCGCTGGCCGGCGCGGCGGCGGAAGGCCGGCCGCTGGGGCTCGTCGGCGAAGCCATCGCGGCGATCGAGCGGACGCTCGCCGAAGCGGCCGAGGCCCAGGGCGCCGTGGACGCCGCCGCCGACGCCTTCAACTTCGAGCCGGGCCGGCTCGAGGAGACCGAGGAGCGACTCTTCGCGTTGCGGGCCGTGGCCCGCAAGCTGGGCGTTCCGGCCGAGGCCCTGCCGGCGGCGCGGGTCGCCATCGCCGCGCGGCTGGGCGAAATGGAAGCGGGTGAGGACCGCCTCGTCGCCGCCGACGCCGCGGCCGCCGCCGCGCGCGAGGACTATCTGGCCGCGGCACGGCGGCTTTCGGCGACCAGGCGCGAGGCGGCCGACCGGCTCGCCGCCGCGGTCGGCGCCGAGCTCTCGCCGCTGAAGCTGGAGCGGGCGCGCTTCCGGGTCGCCATCGAGCCGGCGCCGGAGGATCGGGCCGGCCCCTCGGGCGCCGACCGCGTGCGCTTCGAGATCGCCACCAACGCCGGAGCGCCCTTCGCGCCGCTGGCCGCCATCGCCTCGGGTGGAGAGCTGGCGAGGTTCGCGCTGGCGCTCAAGGTCTCTCTGCTGGGCGACGGGCGCCAGCCGCTGATGATCTTCGACGAGGTGGACCAGGGCGTGGGCGGCGCGGTCGCCGATGCGGTCGGCCAACGTCTGAAGCGCCTCGCCGCCTCGGCGCAAGTGCTGGTGGTGACCCACAGTCCGCAGATCGCCGCCCGCGCGGACGCCCAGTGGCGGGTCGTCAAGGCGGGCGAGGCCGAGCGCCCGCGCACCGAGGTCGAAGTCTTGACGGGCCCCGCCCGCGAGGAGGAGATCGCCCGCATGTTGTCCGGCGCCGAGATCACCGAAGCCGCCCGGGCCGCCGCGCGGGCGCTGATGGATGCCTGACGCGAGGCCGGTGGAGGCGCTTACCGAGGCGGAGGCGGCGGAGGAACTCACCCGGCTCGCCGACGATATCTCCGCCCACGACATCCGCTACTATCGAGAAGAGGCGCCCACCGTCTCCGACGCCGAGTACGATGCGCTCAAGCAGCGCAACGCGGCGATCGAGGCCCGCTTTCCGCATCTGGTGCGCGAGAACTCGCCGTCGCTGCGGGTGGGCGCGGCCCGGGCCGAGGCCTTCGCCCCGGTCGAGCACGGCGTGCCGATGCTGTCGCTGGACAACGCTTTCTCGGACGAGGACGCGCGCGAGTTCGACGCACGGGTTCGCCGGTTCCTGCGCCTGGGCGAGGAGACGGTCGCCTACACCGCCGAACCAAAGATCGACGGGCTCTCGGCCTCGCTGCGCTACGAGAACGGCGTCTTCGTGCAGGGGGCGACGCGCGGCGACGGCCGGGTGGGAGAGGACGTCACCGAGAACCTGAAGACCATCGACCAGATCCCGCATCGGCTGCGAGGCCGGGATTTTCCCGGCCTGATCGAGATCCGCGGCGAGGTCTATTTCACCCACGACGACTTCGCGGCCCTCAACGCCGCAGCCGAAGCGGCCGGCCAGCGCACCTACGTCAACCCCCGCAACTCGGCCTCCGGCTCGCTGCGCCAGATCGATCCCAAGATCACCGCCCAGCGCCCGCTGCGCTTCTTCGCCTACGCCTGGGGCCTTCTGAGCGGCCCCTTCGCCAAGACCCAGTGGGAGGCGCTGGAGGCGCTGAAAGCCTGGGGGTTCCGGGTGACCGAACAGACCGCGCGGGTCGAAGGGATCGAGGGCCTAATGGGCGCCTACGCCAATCTGGAGCGGCTGCGGCCCAAGCTCGGCTTCGACATCGACGGCGTCGTCTACAAGGTCGATCGCCTGGACTGGCAGCAGCGGCTGGGGTTCGTCTCCCGCTCGCCGCGCTGGGCGGTCGCCCGCAAATTCCCCGCCGAGCAGGCGCGCACGGTCCTGAAGGCGATCGACCTGCAGGTGGGCCGGACGGGCGCGGTGACGCCGGTGGCGCGCCTGGAGCCGGTGACTGTGGGCGGCGTGGTGGTGGTGAACGCCACCTTGCACAACGCCGACGAGATCGCTCGCAAGGACATCCGCATCGGCGACACCGTCATCGTCCAGCGGGCCGGCGACGTGATCCCGCAAGTCGTGGGGGTCGCGCCGGAGGAACGGCCACCGGGCGCCGAGCTCTACGGGTTCCCGGACCACTGTCCCTGCCCGCTGAAGACGCCCCTGGCGCGGGAGACCACCGCCTCCGGGGCCGAGACGGTGGTCCGGCGCTGCACCGGCGAATTCGCCTGCCCCTACCAGCGTCTCGAACATCTGAAGCATTTCGTGTCGCGCCGGGCGTTCGACATCGCCGGACTGGGGGAGAAACAGCTGGCCGCCTTCTTCGAGGAGGGATTGATCCGCGAGCCGGCCGACATCTTCCGCCTCGGGCGCGACGCGGCGAAGCTCTCGGAGCTGCGCGAGCGGGAGGGCTACGGGGAGGTCTCGATCGCCAATCTGCGCGGCGCCATCGAGGCGCGCCGGCGCATAGCCCTCGACCGGTTCATCTATGGGCTCGGCATCCGCCACATCGGCGAGACCACCGCCCTTTGCCTCGCGCGCGGCTACGGCTCGGCCGGCGCGTTCCTCTCGGCCATGGACAAGGTGGCGGACGGCGATGCCGACGCCATCGCCGAGCTCGACGCCCTCGACCAGATCGGCGCGGCGGTGATCGAGGCCGCGCGCGCCTATTTCGCCGAGGACCACAATCGCCGCATTGTCGCCAACCTGGTCGAACAGCTCGCCATCGAGGACGCCGAGCGCCCCCGGGCCGACAGCGCCGTCGCCGGCAAGACCGTCGTCTTCACCGGGGCGCTGGAGCGGCTGACCCGCGATGAGGCCAAGGCCCAGGCCGAGGCTCTGGGCGCGAAGGTGGCCTCGTCGGTCTCGCGCAAGACCGACATAGTGGTCGCCGGCCCCGGCGCCGGCTCGAAGCTGAAGACCGCCGCAGAGCTGGGCGTCCAGGTGCTGACCGAAGACGAGTGGCTGAGCCTGATCGGAGCTGCGCGATGACGCGGATCACCGGCGCGCGCACCGCCTACCAGGGCTACGTCGCCGTCCAGGTGGTGACGCTCGCGGACGCCGACGGCGCCTTGCATCAGCGCGAGGTGGTGAGCTTCGGCCAGTCGGCCTGCGTGCTGCCCTATGATCCGGACCGGAAGGTGGGGCTCATCGTTCGCCTGCCGCGCGCGCCGTTGATGCTGGATGGGATCGAGACGCCCCTGATCGAGGCCCCGGCCGGGATGATCGAGGCCGGCGAGACCGCCGAGGCGGCGGTCATCCGCGAGGCCATGGAAGAGGTCGGGGTCGCCCTCTCCAGCGTGGAGAAGGTGGCCGAGACCTGGCCCTCGCCCGGCGTGATCGCCGAGCGCTCCCATCTCTTCCTGGCCGCCTATGGGGCGCAGGACCGCCACGGACCGGGCGGTGGCCTCGCCCACGAGCACGAGGGGATCGTCGCCGAGGAGATGGCGCTCGCCGAGCTCTGGCGCCTCGCCGCCGGCGGCGCCCTGCAGGACATGAAGACGCTTACCCTCGTCCTGGCGCTGCACGCCCGACGGCCGGAGCTGTTTGGATAGGGTTAGACCAGGGCCAGTCCGAGCTTGGCGGTGATCAGCGGCAGGAAGACGGTGATCTCGGCCAGGGCGATGGCGTAGAGGCCGCCAAGCACCGGCCGCCCCTCCCGGAAGTTGATCACCACGCCCGCGAGCAGCGGCCCTGAGATGGGGCCGGCCAGGAAGAACGGCGCGAGACGCTTGAGACGCGGTGGAAGACTGACGCCAATCGCTGACATGGCTCCGATGAAAGCCCGCTCAGTCTGGCTTTGTCCAGCGAAATTAACGAGTTGTTAACCCTCGTCGTCGCCTCTCCCTCAGCACGCGAAATCCGCCAAAACGACGGCCTCATTGGGGCTGGCCGCTTGGGGGCCCGGCGAGCTGCGCCCCTGTCTGGGCGCTCTCCTGCGGGTGAGCGGCTTTCCACGCCGCCTTGCACTGGCTCGAGACGTGCGCGGAGTGGGCCTGCATGCAGCGCTTGATCGCCCATGGCGCGACGCTGGGACAGTATTGCTGGACGTCGGACCGGCAGGCCAAGCGCACGCTGGTCGGCTGCGCCCCGGCCGGCGCCGCGGCGGCGAGGCCCAAGGCGACGACCGCCAGGGAGGCGAATCTGTTCATGCGAATGCGCTTGAGGGAGAAATGTGGCGCCGAGACGGCCAGTCAGAACTCGACGTCGAGCTCCTCGACCTCGTCGGGCTCCAAAAGGGCGGCCTTCGTCCACTCCCGCATCCAGGGCAGCGCCAGGATCCGGTCGCGGTATCCCGCGCAGGCCGCATCCAGCGCGACGTCGTAGGTGGCGAAGCGCGTGCACACCGGCGCGTACATCGCATCGGCCATGGTGAGCTCTCCGAACAGGAACGGTCCTGCCGAAGCGGCGAGCCGTTCGCGCCAGATGAGGGTGATCCGGTCGACGTCCGATTGGGCCCCGGCCCACACCTTGAAGCCCGGATGGCGGGCCTTGAGGTTCATCGGCAGGGCGGCCCTCAGATTGGCGAAGCCCGAATGCATCTCGCCGCAGATCGAGCGGCACAGCGAGCGCTCGGCCCGGTCGGCCGGCAGCAGGCCCGCCTGCGGCAGGATCTCGTTCAGGAACTCGGCGATCGCCAGGGTGTCCCAGACCTTGACGTCCTCGTAGGTCAGGCACGGCGTGAGGAACGAGGGCGACAGGAGCAGGAGCTCGGCGCGCGCGGCCGCGTCGTCGATGGGCAAGGCCACGGTGTCGAAGTCCAGGCCCGCGAGCTTGCACAGCAGCCAGCCCCTGAGGGACCAGGAGGAATAGTTGCGGCTGCTGATGGTCAGCGAACCCCGGGCCATCGTCGGCGTCCATCCCTTTTCTTGACGGGCGAGCCCAGGGCTAGAGCGCCTGGCCCTTCGCCGTCCAACGCCGCGGGGGCGGCCGCGGCGTCCTCCTTATAGCGCCGTCTTTTTAGGCGCCGCGAATCGCAAGGCGCCCTGCATAGTCGCATCCCCTTATGGCTCAGCTCTTGCGAGGCGAGAAACGGGCCCCCTCCACGCATGGGCGCGGATGTTGGGCCCCGACCTTGTCGCCGGAGGGAAGGCGATGCTCTACCGGGCTTTCCAGGCCCAGGCCGACCTGACGACGCCGGCGCGACTGGCGGCCGAGCTGGGCCGCGCGGCGCTCGGATTCGCCCCGCCGTGGCTCCGCGGCCTGCCGCCGGTGGCGCAGGCCGCGGCCGGCCTCGAGATGATGGGCCGGATGACCCTGACCCACGAGCGTCCCGACTACGGCTTCCGGACCGTGACCGTGGACGGGGGCGAGGTCCCGGTCCGCGAAGAGGTGGTGCTGAGCACCCCCTTCGGTGACCTGGTGAGGTTCAAGAAGGACGTCGCCCTCGACCAGCCGCGCATCCTGCTGGTGGCGCCGCTCTCGGGGCACTTCGCGACGCTGCTGCGCGGCACCGTCGCCGCCCTGCTGCCGGAGAACGACGTATACATCACCGACTGGCGCAACGCCCGCGACGCCCCGCTCGCAGCCGGCCTCTTCGGCTTCGACGAGTACGTGGAGCATGTCATCGCCTTCCTGACGGCGATGGGGCCTGGCGCGCATCTCATGGCCGTCTGCCAACCCTGCGCCCACGCCCTGGCGGCGGTGGCGCTGATGGCCGAGGACGACCATCCGGCGACGCCGGTGAGCATGACCCTGATGGCGGGACCGGTGGATACGCGGGTCAACCCCACCAGGGTCAACGAGCTGGCCACCAGCCGGCCGATCGAGTGGTTCCAGAAGATGGTGATCTCGAACGTGCCCGCGCGCTACGCGGGGGCGGGGCGGCAGGTGTACCCGGGGTTCGTCCAGCTCAGCGCCTTCGTGCTGATGAACCTCGAGCGGCACGTGAACGCGCACATCGACCTCTACAGCCATCTCGCCGCCAGCCGCCATGCGGAGGCCGACGCCGCCAAGGCCTTCTACGACGAATATTTCGCGGTCCTCGACCTGACCGCCGAGTTCTATCTGGAGACGGTGGAGCGGGTCTTCCAGAAGCACCTGCTGCCCAAGGGCGAGCTCGTGTGGCGCAACCGCAAGGTCGATCCGGGCGCCATCCGCCGGACCGCTCTCTTCACCGTGGAAGGTGAGCGCGACGACATCTGCTCGGTCGGCCAGACGGTCGCGGCCCACGCCCTCTGCCGGGGGATCTTCGCCAATCGCAAGCGCCACCATCTGCAACCCGGGGTAGGGCACTACGGCGTTTTCAGCGGCCGCAAATGGTCGAACCAGATCTACCCGCTGGTCCGGAACATGATCCTGGCGACGAGCTAGACCTCGCCGAGCCCGCCGGCGTTTGACAAGCTCTCCCCCAGGCACTAGCGGCCAAGGACGACGAAAGGGAGGCCGTATGCTTTACCGCGAGCTGGCGCGGGCGCGGGCCGAGCTCAGCGGCCCCGGGACGCTTTTCGAAGTGGCGGAGATCGAGGTGCGCGGGGTGCGCATCCGCAGCTTCAAAAACGCGCCGCGCAACGTCCGCGACGTGTGGCTTTCGACCCGTCAGTTCGCCGAGCGGGACTACCTGGTCTACGAGGACGAGCGGCTGACGTACGGCGAGGCCCACGCCCGGGCGAACGCCATCGCCGGCTGGCTCTCGCGCCAGGGGGTCGTGGCCGGCGACCGGGTCGGGATCGCCATGCGCAACTATCCGGAATGGCTGCTCATCTACTGGGCCTGCCTGGCGGCCGGCATCGTGGCGGTCGGCCTCAACGCCTGGTGGGTGGCCGAGGAGGTCGAATACGCCTTGCAGGATTCCGCGCCGAAGGTGGTGTTCTGCGACGAGGAGCGACTCGGTCGGATCCTCGAGCGCCCCGCAACGGCGGCCCGCTCACAGCTGGTGGCCACCAGAACCGGGGCCAGGCCGGCCGGCGTCGTGGGTTGGGCCGAGGTGATCGACGGGCCAGCCGCCTCGGCCGCCGCGGACATCGATCCGGACGACGACGCCTGCATCTTCTACACCTCCGGCACCACGGGGCGGCCGAAGGGGGCGCAGCTCACCCACCGCGGCTGCGTCACCAACCTCTTCAACGTGATGTTCTCGGGCCAGACCCAGGCGCTGGCCCTCGCGCGCGAGGCCGGCGTCGATCCGGCGGCCCCGCCCATTCCGACGGTATTGCTCGCCACCCCGCTCTTCCACGTCACGGCCAACAATTGCGGCGCCTATCCGGCCACCGCCGCCGGCGGGAAGGTCCTTTGCATGTACCGGTGGGACGCCGGCGAGGCCCTGAAGCTCATCGAGCGCGAGCGGGCCACCTCGATCAGCGGGGTGCCGGTGATGGCGCGCGAGCTGATCAGCCATCCCGACTTCGCCCGCCGCGACACCTCGAGCCTTGTCATGCTGGGCGGCGGCGGGGCGCCGCTGCAGCCGGACCTGGTGGAAAAGATCCGCGACCAGGTGAAGAACGCCGGGCCCCAGACCGGCTATGGCATGACCGAGACCACGGGCATCATCACCTCGGTCTCAGGTCCGTTCTTTTCCGGCAAGCCGCTCAGCGTGGGCCCCACCGTGCCGACCCTCGAGGTCAAATGCGTCGACGACGCCGGCGGCGCTGTCGGGCCCGGCCAGGTCGGGGAGCTTTGGGTCAGGGGCGCGCCGGTGATCAAAGGCTACATCAACCGCCCTGAAGCCACCGCCGAGGCGATCACCGACGGCTGGCTGCACACCGGCGACGTGGCGAAGATCGACGAAGACGGCTTCGTCTACATCGTGGACCGCAAGAAGGACATGGTTCTGAGGGGCGGGGAGAACGTCTACTGCGCCGAGGTCGAGGCCTGCCTGCACCAGCACCCGGCGATCGCCGAGTGCTGCGTGTTCGGGGTCCCGGACGCGCGGCTCGGCGAGGAGGTGGCCGCGGCGGTGGTGCTGCGGCCGGGCGAGCATCTCTCCGCCGAGGCGCTGCGCGAGCACTGCGCGGCGCACATCTCGCGCCACAAGATCCCGCGCCATGTCTGGTTCCTGGGCGAGCCGATCCCGCGCAACGCCAACGGCAAGTTCCTGAAGCGGGAGCTGCGCGACCGTCTGCCTGCGGAAAGCGCCGCCTAGCGCCAGGGGCGAAGAGGCGGCGCGACGCCGTGTTCAGTCGGCGGTCCCGAGCGAGGAAGCGGCGGTGGAGCCGCCGTCGACGGTGATCAGGGCGCCGGTGGTGAAGGAGGAGGCCGGGCTGGCGAGGTAGAGCGCGGTGGTCGCCACCTCCTGCGGCTTTCCGGGCCGGCCGAGGGCGTTGTTGGATCTCTCGCGCGCTTCCGGCGCCCAGGCCTTGGAGATGTCGGTGAGGAATGGGCCCGCGCACAGGGTGTTGACCCGCACCTTCGGCCCATACTCGTGCGCGAAGGAAAGCGTCATGGCGTTCAGGGCCGCCTTGGCCCCGCTATAGGGAACCACGGCGGGAAGGGGGATCAGCGAGCCGGTGGAGGAGACGTTGATGATCGCGCCGCCGTCGCCGTCGTACATCCGTTTGGCGATCTGCGAGGCGAGCCGGAAGGGGCCCTTGAAGTTGAGGTTCATCACGCTGTCGAAGAGGGCCTCGGTCACCTGGTGGGAGGGCTCGCGCGGCGACATGCCGGCGTTGTTGACCAGGATGTCGATCCGCCCGAACGCTGCATAGGCCGTCTCGATCAGCCGATCGATGTCGGGCCATCTTCCGACGTGAGCCGAGACGGCCAGCGCCCGGCGCCCCATCGCCCGCACCTCCTCGGCCGCGGCCTCGCACGCATCGAGCTTGCGGCTGGCGACGATCACGTCGGCGCCGTGGGCGGCGAAGGCCCGCACCATCTCCAGGCCGAGTCCACGGCTGCCGCCGGTGACGAGGGCGATCTTGCCGGTGAGGTCGAAGAGGGGATCGATCATGGCTCTGTCAACCGCCTCCGTGGACGCTGATCTTCTGGCCGTTCACGTACGGGTTGGCGTCCGAGACGATCCAGACCACCACCTGCGACACGTCCTCGGGGACGCTGACCCGGCCGTAGGGCGAGGTGGCGTCGAGCTGGTGGATGTCGGGCGCGTTGCGGGTGGCCTTGGCGAGCCGGCGGCCCATCTCGGTGTCGGTGAGGGTGGGGGCGACGACATTCACCCGGATCCCGTGTTGCCGCTCTTCCTTCGAAAGGGTCATCGCCAGCGCCTCGGCGGCGGCCTTGCCCATGTTGTAGGGACCACCGCGGCCGGCCATGTTCAAGGTGGCGACGCTGGAGATCATGATGATGTCGCCGCGCTTCTCCTTGCGCATGTGCGGGATCGCCAGCTTCGAGAGGTAGTGGGGCGCGAAGGCGTGGACGCGCATCACCCGCTCCATCTCGGCCGGGTCGGTGTCGGCGACCGGGAGCCCGCGGCTGGCGATGCCGGCGTTGTTGATGAGGATCCCGAGCGAGCCGAAGTCCTTCACCACCTGGTCGATCATCTGGACGTCCTCGTCCCAGTTCTCCACCGAGCAGGCGTACATCTCGGCCTTGCGGCCCATCCGCCGGATCTCGTCCACGACCTCCTTGGCCGCCTCGGCGTCGCGACGATAGTTGACGGCTACGTCGGCCCCGGATTCGGCCAGGGCGAGCGCGATGGCGCGGCCGATGCCCCGGCTGGCGCCGGTGACCAGGGCCACGCGGCCCGCGAGCGAGATGTTCATCGAAGTCCCTCCGTTACGCCGCCGCGGTTTCCCCCGCGGGGCGCGTGATTGTCAATCATGCCAGGCGTCGATGCCCTGACTTCCGAGTAGAAATCCTAGCCGAGGGTCTAGGACACCCCGCGCTGGACGCGGGAGCGCGCCAGCACGCTCTCGCGCCGGCCGGCGATGTCGGCCCCGCGGCTGCGGCCGTAATCGCCCTTTTCCCGATGGTCGGCGTGGATGCGGCGCGCATCAGCGACCGCCGGGCCCATGCTGGCGTCCCAGTCGGCCCGCATGGTGGAGATCATCCGCCGGTCGGCGTCGCAGATAGCCTGGGCCAGGCCAAGGGCGAAGGGCAGCAGCTCCTCGTGCGGCTTGACGTGGTTGACGAGGCCGATCCGAAGGGCGGTGGCCGCATCGACGAAGTTGCCGGTCATCGACATCTCCCGCGCCCAGGCCATGCCCACCCGCCTCGGCAGGTCCACCAGCACCGGCCCGGGATAGACGCCCACCCGCACGTGGGTGTCTGCGAAGACGGCCCGCTCGGACGCCACCATGAAATCGCAGCCGAGCGCGATCTCGAAGCCGCCGGTCACCGCCGGCCCGTTCACCGCCGCGATCGTCGGGACGCGCGATTGCGTCTGGGCGTCCACGTAGGAGGGCAGCTCGGAAAGCTTGTCGGCTCCGAGGTCGCGCAGGTCGAGCCCGGCGCAGAAGGCCGGATCGGTTCCGGTGATGACGATGCAGCCCGCGTCCTGGGAGGCGGCCATGGCTTCGCGGAAGCCGGTAGCCAGCTCGACGTTGATGGCGTTGCGGGCCTTGGGGCGGTTCAGCGTGATCAACGCCACATCGCCGCGGCGTTCCAGAAGTACGGCCTCGGTCGGCATCGTTTCGTCTCCCTGTGCGGTCTTGGGAAAGGGCTTACGCGCCGCGGGCGGGACTGGAAACTGCTTTTGCCCCTCCGGCGTCGAGCGCCGATCCTACGCAGCCGATATGCCGCCGTTGACGCTGACCACCTGGCCGGTGATGTGCGAGGCGAGCGGCGAGGCCAGGAAGACCGCCATCGGGGCGACGTTCTCGGCCGAGGCCACCCCGAGCCGGGCGCGGCTCTCGGCCTTCTCGAAAAGCCGTTTGGTGAAGCCCCCGGCCATCACCCGCTCGTAGGTGCGGGTGCCACGGGTGATCGACGGGGTCACCGCGTTCACCCGGATGTTGTGGCGGCCGAGCTCCAGGGCGAGGGTGCGGACGAACATGGCGTTGGCCGCCAGGGCCCCGCCGCTGATGGTCTCGCCAGGCGTGGCGACCTTGGCGGCGTCCGAGGCGTAGGAGACGATCGCCCCGCCGCTCTTGGCCAGCATCTGCGGCACCGCCTGGTGGCAGCATTCCAGCAGGCTGAGGAAAAGCCCCTGGACCATGGCGTGCCAGTGCGCACGGGTGGTCTCCATGAACGGGCCGACCTTGCCGCCCTCGGGCATGCAGGTGTGGATGAAGATGTCGACCCCGCCGTGCGCCTGCCGGACATGGGCGAAGAGGCGCTCCACGTCCTCGGGGCGATTGTAGTCTCCGGACACGAAGTCGAATCTCCCGCCGGGGACGAGGCCCTCGAGCTCGGCCTTGGTCTTGCGGCCGAGCGCCTCGGAGCGCCCGTTCATGATCACCGTGGCGCCGGCGCGGGCGAGCTGTTCGGCGGTGCGCGCGCCGATGCCCGAAGTCGAGCCGGTGACCAGCGCCACCTTTCCGGCCAGCAGGGTGGGGGCGAAGCCGGCCTGGACGGCGGAGGCTGGCGTTGTCCCGGACACGCCGGCCTCAGCGCTCCGCGCCGGCGCGCTTGCGGGCCGCGGCCTCGGTCATCATGGCCGCCCCGCGCCGGACGAGCTCCTGCGGCGGCTCGGGCAGGGTCACCGGCCCCCCCGTCTTCGAGGGCAGGATGACCGTGGCGGCGCCGGGGCAAGTCACCCAGCCCCGCTGGCTCACGCCCTTGATCTCCAGGTCGACGACGTGATGAGGCCCGTCCCGGCGTTTGCCGGCCACCCGGCCCTCCATCAGGTGCCAGTCGCCGATGAAGTTGAACTCGCGGATCTGGCAAAACATCTTCCAGAGCCAGGCGTCGTCGCCCATCCAGGCGGTGACGAGGTGGGCGAGCCAGTTCATCCGCATGTCACCGTAGTCGTAGGGCAGTGGCAGGCCCACCTGGTTGGCCCAATCCTGCTCCCAGTGCAGGCGCTGGACCACGTCCGGAACGCCCTGCCTGTTCTTGGTGTAGAAGCCGCCCAGGCGCTGGCGATGCTTCCACCAGTAGCGCATCGGCCCGTGCCCGTAGTGGCCCATGCCGCGCCCCAGGTGCTCGGCGATGATGTCGGTGACGGTGAGCGGTCCCTTGGCGAGGGGCTGCATCAGGTCTCCCACCTCGACGTCCTCCCAGTAGCGGGGTTCGGCGCCGCGGGTCTCCTCGGCCGCGTAGATGGCGTCGATCTTGGCGATGTCCTCGTCGGCGTAGATCCAGGGCTCGACCCCGGCGTGCTTATTGGAACTCTTCGAGCCAGAGCGCTCGGCGGTGATCAGCAGGGTCTCGGACATGGCGACCGGCGCGCCGTTGCGGTCCACGTTGAGCTGACGGCCGGTGAGGTGCACCGAACGCCCGCCGGCGAACTTGCTGTTCTCCTCCACGCGGACGCCGGAGCGGGTGGTCTCGTAGAAGATGTCGTCGCCCGGGCGGATCGGCTTGTACCACTCGTAGGTCGAGCCGGAGACGTATTCGCCAACGCCGCGGAACAGCTGACGGAACAGCTTCTTCTGCTCGGCGTCGAAGGCGGGTGTCTCGTTGACGCCGGTGATCGCGATGTAGGTCGGCGGGGCGATCTGGCCGCGCCAGCGGGTGGTCGCGGCGTAGGCGGGGTCATGCCACAGCGGATTGTCGTCCCCGAAGCTGAAGGCGAAATGGGAAATTCCCATCTGCGAGGGCTTCGGATCGTGCATGTCGAGCTTGGCGGGCTGGGGAACGCCGATCTGGGCCCGGGCGCGCTCGATCTCCTCGTCGGTGATCTTGCCGGAGGCGCGCGCCTCCTTGATCTCGGCCGCCGTGCTCATCCCGTCTCGCTCCCGCCTCTTGGGCCCGCGCAATTGTGGCTTCGCGCGGCGGGCGGCGTCGTTAGGCTGCGCCTGCCGGACCAGGGCTCGACCAGCCCGGACACTAGCACCCGTCCCGGAGCGAGCGAAGGAAGATGACGATGGGCAAGGCCGAAGACGAACAGGCGATCCGCGACCTGGCGGCCGAGTATGTCGACGCCGTGAACAGGGGCGACGGGCTGGCGATGGCGGCGGTCTACGCCCCGGACGGCGCCATCGAGATCGGCGGCCGGCGCATCCAGGGCATGGCCAGGCTCCAGAAGGCGTTTCGGCGGCTGGTCGAGGAACAGCGGGAGATCGTTTTCCAGATGAACCATTCGGGCCTGGTCAAGGTCGAGGGCGATCGCGCCGCCGCACGCTGGTGGTTCAGCGAGCTCAAGAAGCCCACGGGCGAGCCCTACGAATACTCACTAGGCGTCTATCAGGACGAGCTGGCGCGGCTCGAGACGGGGTGGCGCTTCGTCCTGCGCCGCCCGACCGGGCTCATGCTTTGGCGCCCGCGGGAGGGGGAGGTGGCCCACTTCCCGCGGCCGGCCTTCCTGGAGGTGTCCGGCCTTTCGATCCCGGAGGACATCTCGGGTCTGCCCGCGCGGGCAAGCTGACCGCGGAGACCTTTGTCCGGACCGTCCCATCCGCTTGCCAAGGCGGCCGCGAGAGCTGAAGACGGCGGGAGGGGTCTGGTCGGGCGGCGATCCAGGCGCTTTGCGAGGGTTCGGATGAAGGACAAATGCGTGATCGTGACCGGCGCCTTTGGCGCTCTGGGTCAGGTGGTCGGCCGCGTGCTCGCCGAACGGGGAGCGAAGGTGGCGGCGGTGGACGTGGCCAAGACGCCGCCGGCGGGACTCTCGGCCGCCCTCGGGGACCGGGTCGTCCTGCTCGGCGGCTACGACCTGGCGGACCCGGTCTCCGCGAGCAAGGCGGTGGAGGCTTCGTTCCAGCGGCTCGGGCGGCTCGACGGCCTCGTCAACATCGCCGGCGGCTTCGCCTGGGAGACGCTGGCGGGCGGTGATCCGGCCACCTGGGACCGCCTCTACGCCATGAACGTCAAGACCTGCGCGAACATGTGCCGGGCCGCCGTTCCGCATCTGGAGGCCGTGGGCGGCCGGGTCGTCAACATCGGGGCCGGCGGAGCGGTGAAGGCGGCGGCCGGCATGGGCGCCTACGCGGCCGCCAAGAGCGGCGTGCACCGCCTCACCGAGGCGCTGGCCGAGGAGCTGAAGGGCAAGGTCGCTGTGAACGCGGTCCTCCCCTCGATCATCGACACCCCCGCCAACCGCCGCGATCTGCCGGACGACGACTTCTCCAAATGGGTCGCCCCGCAAGACCTCGCCGAGGTGATCGCCTTCCTGGCGTCCGACGCCGCGCGCGCGGTCACCGGGGCCCTGGTGGCGGTGACCGGCCGCATGTAGCGTTCTGGCTATCGGCGGTTCTGCCAACCCCGCCGCGCCGCTTCGGCGTGTCCCTCCGGATCGCCGGACCAGCCGCCCCGCCCCCCGCCCCGGTGGTCGTCATCCTCGTCGTCGCGGTAGCCACGGCCCCGCGAGGCGTAGCCGCCCTCCTCCCCGTACCGGGGCCGCCCGCCGCGTTCGCGTTCCTCCCAACCCCGGCGGGAGGCTTCGGAATGGCCTTCCGGGTCGCCGTACCAGCCGCCCTGGCCGCGCGCGGCGTAGCGGCGCTCGTCCTCGTCGCCGCGATAGGACCGCGAGCGGCCCTCGCGCTCGTCCCAGCCGCGGCGGGAGGCCTCGGCATGGCCCTCCGGATCGCCGAACCAGCCGCCGTGGCCGCGCTCGCGGCCGCGCCAGGCGTAACCGCGTTCATCGTCGTCGTCGCGATAGCGGGGCCCCCGTTCAGCGAAGCGGCCGTAGTCGTCGCGCCCGCGGCTCTGGAACGACCGCCCCCCCTGACGCCGACCCTCCTCGTCCGCCGGCCGGCCCGACTCGTAGCGCCCGCGCGCGCCCCGCGACCCGGTCTGCCGCCCGCCAGCGAGCTGCAGGAACTGGAAGGAGACCGGCCGCGGCTCGGGCAGATCTTCCGCCTTGGCCTTGCGCTGCAGTCCTTCCTTCATCTGGGTGAGCCGCTCGGCCAGCTCGGTGGTGTTCGCGCCGGCCTTCTGTGCCTTGGCGAAGACGCCGTCGGCCGCCTCCTCCTCCCGGATGTGCATCTTCACCTGCTCGGAAAGCACCTTGAGCTTGGCGTCGCGGTATTCGTCGGCGTCGTCGCCGTCCATCAGTTCCAGGACCAGCAGCTTCGCGCCATCGTGCTCCACCTGCGCCTCGTCCAGCTGGTCCTCGGTGGATGGCTGCCGGCTGGCCGGATAGAAGATCCGCTCCTCGAGCTCGGTGTGGATGATCAGCTCCTGGCAGATCTGCTGGATCAGCTCATCCTTCTCGTCGTCCTGCGCCTGCTGGGCTCGTTCGAACAAGCCCTCCACCTTGCGGTGGTCTTCCTTCAGCATGGCGATGGCGTCGGTCTGACCGGCGGCCTTGCCGGCGCCGGCGGCGCCCTCGGCGTCTGAGCCTTGGCCCTGCGCTCCGCCGTTGCCGGCTGCCGCGCCTCTGCGGCCGCCTTGGCCGCCATTCTTGGGTTCGTCTTCAGATTTTGGCATTGGGGGTCCTCCCGGGGCGTTGCCTCGGACGCCACTTGCGCCGTCCGCGCGGCCCGCGCTCCCGTCGCGCCGTTAACGGCGACCCTCAGGGGATTGT
>Ga0213876_10000124_pt1 | contig 84379 bp, 61 predicted proteins | sample BarmaccomBMRX_R9_FD_160113 | JGI IMG/M metagenome (GOLD analysis project Ga0213876, IMG submission 160113) | Root-associated microbial communities from Barbacenia macrantha in rupestrian grasslands, the National Park of Serra do Cipo, Brazil - RX_R9 | ecosystem: Host-associated > Plants > Roots... | reverse complement strand
GCCCCCGCGCCGCCCGCGCCGCAGGCCGCCCCGCGCCCCGCGCCGCAGGCCGCCCCGCGCCCCGCGCCGGAGGCCACGCCGGAGCCGGCCACCCCCGCCCGCCCGGCGCAAGAACTCCCCCAGCCTTTCGCCGAGATCATCTCGGGCAAGGTGCCGGGCAATCTGCGCGGGCTGGTCGGCTCGATCTTCGCGCGCCTGCTCAAGACGCTCGACACGCTCTCCGTCATCGAGCGCGCGCTGACGCAGCCGCGCGCCGTCCGCACGGGGCTGCTCTTCGAGGACGTTCGGTCGCAGAGCGCCTCGCTCCTCGCGCAGGTGACCGAGGCCGTCTCGGGCGGCACGCGCCTCCCGCGCCGCGTGCACGACGTGCTCGACGGCATGCGCTTCGTCATCGGGCACGAGCTGACGAAGGTCTTCCGGCAGGAGTTCCCCGGCCTCGCCGACGAGACGCGCCCCTACACGCGCGCCGACCTCAGCCGCGCCTGGGGCCTTCTGCACAACTGCCTCCAGCAGACGGCCATCACGCTCGCGCAGTCGTTCAAGCCCGGCGCCACCGGCGAGCAGTTGTTCGAGGACTACCGCAGCAAGGTCGAGAACTCGTTCACGCTCTACCAAGAGTTGCACGCGCTCTTGCAGAGAGTCTCCGCCGCCGAGGGTTCGACCGGCATCCTGCTCAAGCACTCGCTCGTCCGCCACCTCGAACACTTCCGCGAGGAGACGATGCCCTTCCTCTTTTACAAGGACTGGGGCGCGTTCGCCCGCTACGTGGACGACGTGACGCGCGCCTTCGAGGAGATGGAGGAGTTCGAGTCGGTCTTGCACGAGTTCTCGCAATACCTGCGCACGCTCATCCAACACGTCGGCATGCGCGAGGCCCTGCGGGGCGCGCAGGCGCAAGACGCCGGGGCCGTCGTCTGGGAGTAGGGGAGGCATGTCAACAGCCGCCGACACGACCAACGAAGCGCCCGTCCTGGCCCGCAACGCCGAGGCCGCCGGCCCCGACACGGCGGTCGTCAGCGTGGACGAAGTCGAGCCCATCGAGCGCCGCCGGCACGAGCGCATCCAAATCTACCTGCGCGTGCGCTGGGAGGGGCTCTTCGGCTGCTACGAGGGGACGCTCTCGGACATCAGCGCCGGCGGCTGCTTCGTCCTCAGCGAGAGACAGACGACGCTGCGCGAGCTGATCCGCCTGGAGGTCGAGTTGCACGACGGCGAGTGGCTCAAGGTCTGGGGCGAGGTGACGAACCAGTTCCCCGGCGTCGGCTTCGGCGTCCGCTACACCGAGGTCGAAGGCGAGGACGAGGAGAAGTTCTCGCTCTCGCTCACGCAGACGAAGTCGATCCGCGCGGGCGTCAACGCCCTGAGGAGGCTGAGCCGCGCCTTCGTCAACGAGGAGGGCGAGGACTTGCCGCCCGAGCGCGTGGACAGGCAGGAGTACAAGCGGAAGGTCATGCTCGCGCTGTCGAAGGTGAACCGGACGCTGCTCGATCTGCCGGAGTGCCCGAAGAAGACGGCGCTCAGGCTCTCGGTGCAGGCGTACGCAGACCTCTACCGCGTCTGGGCGGCGATGTCGGCGGGCGCGGCCGGCAACCCGAAGGAGTGGATCGCCTCCTACAAGTGCCTCAAGGATAAGTACGGCGCGCCCCCGCACATCCTCCTGGCCTTCCGCGACAGCGACCTCTCGACCGCCCTCACCTTCCTCCGCCAGAAGGCGCACATCTACCTCACGTTCGTCTCCTGACCGCTGGACAAGAAAACATTTCAACACGGAGACACAGAGACACAGCTTGAAGCGATCAGTCTTCAAAGCTGTGTCTCTGTGTCTCCGTGATTAATTATCCTGGGTAACTTACTCCCCGGGCTTCAGCGCGTCTCGAAACGTCTCCTGTACTCTTCGGAGTCGAGGAACGCCTTGACCATCTCGGCCCGGACGAAGTCGCCGCCGAAGTCGTTCAGCTTGCCCAGCCAGTAGTCGTAGCCCTCGGCGTCCGGGTCACGCCTGAGGTAGCCGTAATATTCCATCAGGACGAACGCCCGGTTCTTCTCCTTCAGCTTCAACTCCGCGTCGTCGGCCACCCGCAGCAGCACGTCCGCGCGCGACGTGGTGCCCGCCTTGAGCGCCGCCAACAGCGGCCCCGCGCGCGAGTCGTCGAGCTTCGTGTTAGAGAGCAGCGCCGCCACGTACTGCTCGTCGCTCATCCCGCCGTACTTCGCCTTGAACTCCTGCCGGTTGACCCACTCCTCGGCGAACACCTGGCGGTTGCTTGCCAGCCGCGCCTGCCACGCTCCGATCCCGACCTGCACGCCCGCGGCCAGCGAGCGCGAGTCGGACATCAGGCGGCCGTACCCCGGCGCCTCGCCGAAGGAGGCGAGCCCCATCCGGTAGTCGAGGTATGCCGTCTCCTGGAATTCAATCGAGAGGAAGAAGGCCGCAGAGACGTTAATCCTCTTCACCTCGCGGCACTGCTGGTCGGCGCCGCACGAAGCGACCTCGTTCTTCCAGAAGTTCAGGCCGGCGGTGTCGGGGCCGCGGCCGAGGAAGTCGATGTAGTGGAAGGCGACGAAGTAGGTGTCCTGGTCGATGAGGTTCGCGCCGGCGCCGGGGCTCGGCGCGGGGTCGCAGCCGGGGCACGAAGCGTCCGGCACCTCGACGTAGCTGAGGACGGGAGCCTGCGCGCCGCCCGTCTCGGGCGCGGCGTCGAAGTCCGCGGCCTTGTCCGAGCGGCATTCGAGGTACGTGCGCGCGTAGGGCGAGACGGCCCAGCCGGGCGAGCTGACCATCACGGTGTAGTCGCCGCCCGCGGGCAGGTTCGCGAACGAGTAGCGGCCTTGCGAATCGGTCTGCGCCGTGGCCGTGACGTCGCCCGAGAGCGTGACGGTCAGGCCCGCGGCACCCGCGCCCGCCGGCCTTTCAAGGACGCGCCCCAGGACAGACACCACGTCCGGCAGGGGCGTCGGCGTCGGGTTGGGTGTCGGCGTTGCAACGGGCGTCGGAGTGGGACTAGGCGTCGGCTCCGGTGTCGGAGTCGGCTCCGGCGTAGGAGTAGGAGTTGGCTCCGGCGTGGGCGTCGGAGTCGGACTGGGCGTCGGGGTTGAAGTCGGCGTTGGAGAGGGCGTCGCCGTCGGCGTCGGAGTTGGCGTTGGAGTTGGAGACGGCGTCGGTGTGATGGTCGGTGTCGGCGTCGGGGAGGGGCTCGGCGTTGGAGAGGGAGTCGGGGAAGGGGTCGGGGTCGGCGTCGGGTCGGTGAAGCTGAAGGGCGGCAGCGGCAGGGCTTCGGGGATGACGGCGAAGCGGTACGTGCCCCACTGCATGACGCCGAGCAGGAATTGGACGCTGACGCTCTGGCCGGGTTGGAGGCCGCCGTCGGGGAGCGCCACGCGCACGCTCGTGTTCAGACCGCCGCCGAACGGCTGGTCGGGCGGCTCGTCGAGGGTCGTACCTTTGACCCCTGCTTCGTCAGAGGAATTGATGAGACGCAAGTCCGCCTGCGCGCCGCCGAGCGCGTAGCCGGGGCTGTTCAGCGTCGTGATGTCCGTCACGCGGAAGCGCAAGGTGGTGAGCGTCTGGCTCGAGTTGTTGGTGAAGCGGCGGCGGAGGCTGAGCGTCCCCAGCGCGGCGTTCGGGCCGACGCAGGTCAGGCAGCGCACGGCGTTCGGCGCGGCGGACTCCGAGGCCCCGGGCTCGATCAGAGACTCCGCCACGTCCGTGCGCGCGATGGGGCTCGCGACCGAAAGCGAAGTCCAGGCGAAGCCCGCGTTCTCCGGGCCGGGCGCGCCGAGCACCGACTGCGCGGAGCCGTACGAGCCGCCCGTCGTCGAGACGAAGACGAAGTCGTTGGCGTTGTCGTTCGTGTCCTGCGGCCGGCCGTCCTTGAGCTTGCGCACGAAGCTGTACTGCCCGTCGGCGCTGCCGATGGTGAGGAGCCCCGCGCCCTCGCGGAAGAGCTGGCTCGGAACCGTGTTGAAGCCGACCGCGTCCACGCGGTTCTCCGGCGTGAATTTCGCCGGGTCGTTCGTCCTAAACAGCGCGACGCCGCCGTCGTCCGGGTTGTCGAAGGTGTAGACCCCGTCGAGCGAGGCGTAGTGCGCAAGCTCGTAGCCGCCCCCCTGGTCGAACAGGACGAAGAGGTAGTGGCCGCGCGGGCGCAGGGTGAAGCCGTTCTTCATGACGACGATGACCGTCCCGTCCGCCGCCACGAGCGACCAGCCCTGCGACCCGTCCGGCGTGTTCATAATCAGGGCCGAGTCGGTGTTGTTGTAAAGCTCGATGAACTCGTCGTGGCCGCCGTTCGCGTAGGGGTAGGGGCCGGCGGGCGGGGCCGGGCCGTGGAAGCGGAACTCGCTGATGAGGACGGTGCCGAGCCCCGCGGCGGGCGGGAGCGGCGGCGCCAGCTTCTGCTTCACGTCGAACGTCTGCCCGGCGGCAATCAAGAGCCCGTCAATCGTCATCTCGCTCCCGGGGGTCGCGTTGCAACCGTCGGGGGCGACCGCGTAGCTCACAGTCCCGCTGCCGCTGCCGCTCGCGCCCGAGGTGACGCTGATCCAATCGACGCGGCTCTCGGCCGTCCAGGCGCAGCCCGCGGGGGCGTTCACGGTCAGGCTCCCGGCCCCGCCCTGGCACGGGTGGGTCGCGGTCTTCGGGCTGATGTCGAACGTGCAGGCCGCGGCGGAGGTGTCGGGCAGACGCGCGAGGTCAACGTTCGTGCCGCCGGGGTAGAGGAAGTAGTTGCCGTCGGGCGAGACGGCCACCTCGGGGACGAGCGTGCCCGTCTCTTTGTCGTAAGTCTTCAGCAGCGCGCCGTCGGAGAGGCGCCAGACGTGCAGCGTGCCCGTGGAGTTGATGTAGCCGTTGACGGAGTTCTGGTTGTCGTCCCAGCCCGAGGCGACGAGCCCCTGCCCGTCCTTCGTGAAGGCGACGGACGTGACCGTGCCCGTCCGCGTCAACTTGCTCAAGAGCGTGCCGTCGGAGACGCGGTAGAACTCGACGGTGTCGTCGCCGGGGTACTCGCCGCCCGCGAGCCCCGCGGTGGCAATCAAAGAGCCGTCGGGCGAGAAGGCGAGCGCCTTCCGCGGGCCGACGATGTTGCGGAGCATCGTGCCGTCGGAAGTGCGTAGCAGGTCGATGCCTTTTCCCCCGACCGAGGCGATGAGCTGGCCGTCGGGCGAGAAGACGACGTTCGAACCGCCGCCGCCCGGCGCCGTCCAAAGTTGAACCCCGGTCGCGACGTTCCACAGGGTGATCGTCCCACGGCTCGGGTAGCCGCCCACTAAAGCGGTGGCGAGGAACAGTCCGTCGGGCGAGAAGGCGAGCGCGCTGAAGGCGTGGAAGGCGTTCGAGCCGCCGCCCGTCTGGAGCTTGCGGACGAGCGTGCCGTCCGAAGCGTTGTAGAGCCTCGCGGTGCAGCCCGAAATCGCGGCGATGGTCTTGGAGTCGGGCGAGTAGGCCACGTCGTTGACGGTGCCGCAACCCAGCTCGCCGAACGTGACCTTTCTGAGCAGAGTCCCGTCGGACGCGTTCCAAAGGCTGGCGGCCCTGTCGGACTCTCCCACCAACACCGTCTGCCCGTCGGGCGCGTAGGCGACGGAGGTCAAGCCCTGACCGGCGGCGCTCGACCAGACGAGGTCGGCCCGGCCCGGCCCCCTGGCTTCGACCGGGAAGAGGATGAGGCCGGCCGCCATAACCGCGGCGGCCAAAGAGAGCAGCCGCCTTCCGAAGGAGCGCGGCGCGCAGACCGCCCGCCCGTTGATTTCCCCGAGACGGCTCATGACGTTACCTCACTGTTGTTCGAGCGGCCCGGCAGAGTTTGCCGACTCAACCGAAGTTCAAGCGGGAGAAGCGGGCGCGGGACGGTACCGCGTTCGAAGGGCGCAGCGGGAACGAGGGCGCAGGGGACTAAAGGGGAATGCGGAGCAAGTGTCGCGTGACTCCGGATTATATTCCCAGCGCGAACGATGTCAAGATTCAGACAGGGTGCGTCGCGGCGCGGTGCGGAAGGTTTCAAGCGCCCCTTCCGTTTGTTATAATCGGCGTGCGCTGATGATGTCTCGCCTCTCCTTGTAAGCAACTGGCACGGCGGCCCCCCTTTTGGAAGCATCCGCCATCCCCCGAAAATCATCCGACAGACACGCGATGTTTTTTCGTGGGCGGCGGCGGGCCGGGGACGGAAGCAGTCCGGCCGTGGCCGCCCTTTGTGAGTGAAGTCCCCCTTGACACCGGAACGCTGGAAGCAGATTGAGGGCGTCTTCGACGACGCCGCCGACCTCGCGCCCGAAGAGCGCGACGCCTACCTCGCCGGAGCCTGCGGCGGGGACGCAGAGCTGCGCCGGCAGGTCGAGTTGCTCATCCGCTCGCACGACGCGGCCGGCTCCTTCATCGAAGAGCCCGCGGTCGCCGGCCGCATCACAGACCCCGGCAAGCTCGACGACGACGCGCCCTTCATCGGCCGCCGCGTCGGCTCATACCGCATCGTGAGGGAACTCGGCCGCGGCGGCATGGGCGCGGTCTATCTGGCCGTCCGCGCCGACGACGAGTTCCAGAAGCGCGTCGCCATCAAGTTGGTGAAGCGCGGGATGGACACCGACTTCATCCTCCGCCGCTTCCGCCAGGAGCGGCAGATTCTCGCCTCGCTCGAACACCAGTACATCGGACGCCTCTTAGACGGCGGGACGACCGACGACGGCCTCCCGTACTTCGTCATGGATTACATCGAGGGGCTCCCCATTAACCAGTTCTGCGACGCGCACAAGCTCTCGACGCCCGAGCGCCTACGGCTCTTTTTAAAAGTCTGCTCGGCCGTTGCCCACGCGCACCACAACCTCGTCATCCACCGCGACCTCAAGCCCTCGAACGTCCTCGTCATGGCCGACGGCACGCCGAAGCTCTTAGACTTCGGCATCGCCAAGCTCCTCAACCCCGAGATGGGCGGGCGCGCCCTCGACCCGACGACGCTCGCCATGCGCCTGATGACGCCCGAGTACGCGAGCCCCGAACAGGTGCGCGGCGAGACGGTGACGATGGTCTCGGACGTTTACTCTCTGGGCGTCCTCCTCTACGACCTGCTCACCGGGCACCGCCCCTACACCTTCCGCAGCCGCTCGCCCGAGGAGGTGGCGCGCGTCATCTGCGAGCAGGAGCCCGAGAGGCCGTCCGTCGCCGTCAACCTCATCGAAGTCCTCCCCTCCGCGGGGCGCGAGCCCTTGGAGATCACGCCCGACTCGGTCAGCCGCGTCCGCGACGGGAGCCTCGAGAAGCTGCGGCGGCAACTGTCGGGCAGCATCGACAACATCGTCCTCAAGTCGCTGCGCAAGGAGCCGCAGCGCCGCTACCAGACGGTCGAAGAGTTCGCGCGCGACATCGAGCACTACCTCGAAGGCCGCCCCGTCAGCGCGCCCGCCTACTTCCCCGTCACGGCCGAGACGCGCCTCGACGAGGCGGAACCGACGACCGCAGGCAAATCAATCGCCGTCCTCCCCTTCAAGACTCTGAGCCACGAGGAGAACCGCGACGAGTTTTTGGGCATGGGGATGGCCGACGCCATCATCACGAAACTCTCGAACGTGGACGGCATCATCGTCCGTCCCACCAGCTCGGTCATTAAATACTTCGACGGCGAGCAGAGCGCGGCGCTCGCCGGGCACGAGCTTGACGTTTCGTACGTCCTCGACGGCCGCATCCAGCGCGGCGGCGAGCGCGTCCGCGTCACCGTCCAACTCGTCCGCACGCGCGACGGCTCGCCGCTCTGGGCCGGCAAGTTCGACGAGCAGTTTACAGACTTCTTCGCCGTCGAAGACTCGGTCTCGGAGAAGGTGGCGCAGGCACTGGTTCCGCAACTGATGGATGACGGGTTGGAACGCGAACTGGGCACGGCGTCGGACGGCGCGCCCGCGCGCGAGCCCGGCGCGACGACCGGCGACCCTCTGAAGGCGCGCACGACCGGGCCGACGACCGCGATGCCTTCGCAGGGCATCCACACCACGCCGAACACGGGGCCGCGTCTCACCGAAGACGAGGAGGCGCACCAGCTCTACGTCGCCGGGCGCTACTTCGCCACGCGCCGCACGGCCGACGGTTTGAGGCAGGCGGTCGAGCGTCTTGAGCGCGCCGTCGAGCGCGACCCGAAGTTCGCGATGGCCTGGTCGGAGCTGGCCGACTGCTACGCGCTGATGAACTGGTACGTCGAGCCGCCGCCCGCCGGGGCTTGGGAGAAGGCGGTCGCGTCGGCGCTGCGCGCGGTCGAGGCCGACGACCAGCTCGGCGAGGCGCACGCCTCGCTCGGCTTCGTCAAGCTCTACTACGAGCGCGACTGGGAGGGCGCGGAGAGGGAGCTCGCGCGCGCCGTCGAGCTGAAGCCCGAGAGCGCGGTCGCGCGCCGCTGGCACGCCTTCAACCTGTCGGCGATGGGGCGGCACGAGGAGGCCGTCGCGGAGATCGGGCGGGCGCGCGAATGTGCGCCGCGCTCGCCCGTGGTAGCGACGGGCGTGGCGAACGTCCTGTTTCTGGCCGGCAGGTTTGACGAGGCCATCGAGCAGTGCCAGCGCGCGCTCGAACTCGACCCCGGTTCGATGTCCACGCACATCGTCCTGCGCTGGTGCTACGAGCGGAAGGGGATGTGCGAAGAGGCTCTGGCCGTCTACGAGCAGGAGCGCGCGTTCGCGGGCGACTCGCCGACGACGTGCGCCAAGTACGCGCACGTGCTCGCGTCGTGCGGGCGCAGCGACGAGGCGCGGGCGGAACTCGAAAAGGTAATTTCGGAGGGGGCGATGCGCGGCGCCCTGGCCTACGAGGCGGCGGTCGTCTACTCGCTGCTCGGCGAGAACGAGCGCGCGCTCGAATGGCTCGGGCGCGCGGCCCGTGAGCACGCCGTCGGACTCGCCTTCGTCCGCGTAGACCCGCGGCTCGACGGCCTGCGCGGTGACGCGCGCTTCGCGGAGCTGCTCCGCCGCGTCGGCTCCTGGGAGGCTCCGGCGTCGTCCGAGGCGGGCGCCGTGCACACGACCGCGCCTGCGCCGACGACGAAGGTCGCGGCCGTCGTGACGAAGGTTGTCGAGAGTGATGCGGTCGTCCGCCGCGACGTGCGCGCGCGTGAAGAAGCTTCGACGAAGCGGCGCGGCCTTCTGCCACTCGCGGCGGCGCTCGCGCTCGTCGCCCTGTTGGCCGTCGGGTTGAGTGTCTGGTACGTCGCGCGAAAGAGTAACGAGCGGCCGGCCTTCCAGCACGCGGCGGCGTCGAAGATTACGGCCGCGGGGAACGTGAGGCGCGCGGCGCTCTCGCCCGACGGGAAGATCGTGGCCTACGTCAGCGACGAGGCGGGCAAGCAGGGGCTCTGGGTGCGGCAGGTCGCCGTCTCGAACAGCGTGCGTCTGGTGCCGCCCGCGGACGCGTACTACCGCGCCGTCACCTTCTCGCGCGACGGGACGTACATCTACTACACGGTGGCGGCGAAGGAGGGCGCGGGCTTCGACCTTTATCAGGTGCCGGCGCTCGGCGGCTCGGTGCGACGGATCAGGCAGGGCGTCGCGGGCGGCGTCGGGGTCTCGCCCGACGGGAAGCGCCTCGCCTTTGTCGTCTCGGACGCGCCGGCCGCGCGCGAGACCCTGTACGTCGCGGGCGAGGACGGGACGAATGAACGCGCCGTCACGACGCGCGACTACCCCGAGCACTTCTCGGCCGCGGTCGCGCCCGCCTTCTCGCCCGACGGCGAGCGCCTGGCCTTCGTCGCAGAGACGTCGGACGCGAACGGCTTCTTTTTGAAATTGATGGAGGCCGAAGTCGAGGGCGGGGCTTTGCACGAACTCACGCCGGGCAAGCGTTGGAGCGACGTGGGGCAGTTGGCGTGGCTCGCGGACGGCTCGGGGCTGTTGCTGTCGGGGATGGACGAGACCATCTCGATGCGGCAGCTCTGGCGCGTCGCCTACCCCGGGGGCGCGGCGGCGCGCGTGACGAACGACCTGACCGACTACGGCGACCTGAGTCTGTCGGCGGACGCGGGCACGCTCGCGGGCGTGCAGAGCCAGACGCTGACGACCGTCTTCTTCGCGCCGGCCGACGACTACGCGCGCAAGACGCAGATCACCTCGGGCGCGGGCCGCTACGTTGACCTCTCGTGGACGCCGGACGGGCGCGTGCTCTTCGCTTCGGACGCTTCGGGGAACTCGGACATCTGGGAGATGGCGGCGGACGGGAGCGGGCAGGTGCAGTTGACCGCGGGCGCGGGGCGCAACTACGCGCCGGTCTCTTCGCCCGACGGGCGCTACGTCCTCTTCCACTCGAACCGCTCGGGCGCGTGGCAAATCTGGCGCATGGACAGGGACGGCAGCAACCCCGTGCGCCTGACGCAGGGCGAGGAGAACAGCAACTGGCCGCAGGTGACGCGCGACGGCCGCTGGGTCGTCTACGAGCACGCGGGCGAGGGCTCGCGGACGACCCTCTGGCGCGTGCCGATTGCGGGCGGGACGCCCGAGCGTCTGACGAAAGACCTTTCGATGCGCCCTTCGGTCTCGCCCGACGGGCGGGTCGTGGCCTACTGGCACAAGGAGGAGAAGCCGGGCGCGCCCTGGAGCATCGCCGTCATCCCCGCCGAGGGCGGCGAGCCGCGCGTCTTCGAGGTGCCGCAGAACGAGGCCGACGGCATGTCGTCTATTCATTGGACGACCGACGCGCGCGCCTTCGTCTACACGGACTACCGCGACGGCGTGACGAACCTGCGGCTTCAGCCGCTCGACGGCGGCGAGGCGCGGCAGATCACTTCTTACGCGCGCGAAATCTTCTACTCCTTCGACATCTCGCGCGACGGCCGCCTCCTCCTCGCCAACGGCCTCACCACGAGCGACGTTCTCCTCCTCAAAGACTCCCGCTGACCCGATTCACCTCGACGTTCTGTTGTTAACGCCTGCGCCGCCCGCCGCGTCATTAACACCCGACAGACCAAAATGCCGGGGCTCTTCCCACCGGTTCAACAAATCGGAAAGAGGGAATCGTGATGAACCTTTCGGGATGCGTGTTGACGTGCTTCATGCTCACTCTGCTGCTGCTTCCGTCCGCCTCGGCCGGCGGGCAGGACTCGACGCCGCCGCGGCCGCCGGGCCTCGAAAAGTACGAGGCAGAGGCCACCGACTCGGTGGAGATCACCATCGACGACAAGGTGCTCCGGCTGGCGGCCGGCGCGCTCTCCGAGAAGAAGCCCGACGAGAAGGCCGTCAAGGCGCTGGTCGCGGGGCTCAAGGGCGTCTACGTCCGCGCCTTCAAGTTCGACCGCGAGGGCGTCTACCAGCCCGCCGAGGTCGAAGCGCTGCGCGCGCGGTTCCGCTCCCCCGAGTGGTCGAGGATCGTCGGGGTGCGCAGCCGGAAGTACGACACCGGCAACGTTGACGTCTTCCTCGCGTCTGCGGGCGAGGTGATCAAGGGGCTGGCCGTGGTCATCGCCGGGCCGCGCGATCTGGTCTACGTTCACGTCGCAGGGGACATCGACCTTGAGCGGCTGCGCGAGTTGGAGGGGCGCTTCAACGTGCCGCGGCTCGAACTCTACAGGGAAGGGAAGGAGTGAGCGGCATGACCCGCGCGCTGAAATACGCGGCCCTGGTGGTCTTTCTTCTGGCCTTTGTGTTTGCTTCGCCTTCGACCGCCAGGGCGGACGAGTTCGACTCGGTCGTCAGGAACGTGCGCGCGGCGTGCGGCGGCAAGAAGGTGCGCATCCCTTTCCTCGGGCTGGCCGGTTTCGCGACCAAGCTGGTGCGCCCGGCCGGCGTGAAGAGTTTCAAGCTGGCCGTCTTCGAAGAGCTGACGCGGGCGGGGGACGTGTCGGGGCTCGGCGCGGCCGTCGCGCAGTCGCTCGGGCCGGGGTGGAGGCCGCTCGTGCGCATCCGCACGGGGCGCGGGGCCGAGCAGACGCACGTCTACGTCCGCGAGGCCGGCGACAACCTGAAGCTGATGATCGTGACGCTCGACGGCGAGCAGGCGACCGTCATCCGCGTGAAGGTGAACCCGGAGGCGCTGGCGAAGTTCGCCCAAGACCCGAAGATACTGGGCGTCTCGTTGCAGTAACTTCAAGACGTTTCATCCGTCGTCAACATTATTCTCGCCCGCCCCTGAAACCTCTGGGACTTTTCTGTCACAAACCCTAGAGCCGCGGTGTTTCCTGTTCGCAAGCGCCGCTGAAATTTCTACGGGAGAATTTGTGATGAAGATTAATCCACGCATTTGGACGAGCCTCGCCCTGGCCCTCTTCGTGCTGGCCTTGGGCGCGCGGGCCGCGCACGCGCAGGAGACGGTGAACGGCACCTGGACGGCCACGTTCGGCGACAAGTACGCCGACAGGCAGTTCGGCCGGAAGTTGTCGGAGAAGTCCGGCGAGGACGTTGACGAGAGAGACTGGGAGAAGTCGGACGGGAAGCGCGACGGGCTCCACCTCTCGCTCGAACGGCGCACGGAGCGCGGCGGGCGGAATGAGATGGGGCAGACCTACGACTTCTCGGAGTTGCAGGGGCTGACGCGCGAGCAGGCGCAGGGCAGCGGCCCCGTCAAGTTCGCGCTCGTGCGCGAGGCCGGCCGGGTGGATTTGGAGGGGAGCTTCCAGAACGGGCGCGGCTCGGGCACGTTCACGTTTACGCCCGACCGCGGGTTCGTCTCGGCGATGAAGGGGCGCGGCTTCGACTTCGCGAAGAAGGAGTCGTGGGACGAGCACGGCGAGCCGGAGGACAGGGTCTTCGCGGCCGCGGTGCTCAACGTGACGACGGCGCTCGCCGACGACCTGCTCTCGGCCGACTTCGGCCAGCTCGACGTGAACGACCTCTTCAAGGCGGCCATCTTCAAGATCGATTCCAAATTCATGCGCGAGATGAAGGCGAGCGGCTTCCCGGGGCTGCGGATGGAGGAGCTGGTCAAGGCGCGCATCTTTAAGATCGACGCCGACTTCGTCCGCGAGGCCGCGCGTTTGGGCTTTACGAACGAGCCGTTCGAGAGCCTCGTCAAGATGCGCATCTTCAAGGTCACGCCCGCGTTCGTCGCCGAAGTCCGCGGCGAGGGGCTGAACGACCTCCACGTCGAAGACCTCGTCAAGATGCGCATCTTCAACATCGACGCCGACTTCATCCGCCGCGCCCGCGCCGAAGGCATCCCCCTCGAAGTCGATGCGCTGGTGCAGGAGCGCATCGGCGTCGGCCGCCACAAACGTACCCAGTAAGCTTTTGCAATAGCGGTCAGAACCGCCCGCGCTAGCGGGCGGCCCTTTGCGACACGGCACCGCCGATTTGCAAAGGGCCACCCGCTAGCGCGGGCGGTTCTGACTTTTTTATTGCTTCGCGGTTGCGTCGGCGTAGGCGGCGGCGAGGCCGGCGCCGAGGACGTAGCTGTCGAAGATGTCGCGGCGCACGCGCGAGTCGCCGACGAAGAGCTTGCGCAGCTCGTCGAGGTTGACCGACTTCCTCACCTGTTCGAGCGTCTCGCCGCGCGCGGCCGCCGCCGCCACCTGCTGCTTCATCGAGCCGAAGAGGCGCGACATCAGTTGCACGTAAGAGTCATCACGCAGCACCGGCCCGTGGCCGGGGACAATCATCGTGTGTTTGAGCGCGAGGAGTTTCTCTAAAGTCTCGCCCCAGTCGCCGGGGTGCGACTGCGGGTTGCCGACGTACGGGACGGGGTGGATGACGAGGTCGCCCGCGATGACGATGCCTTCGTCCGGGAGGTGGACGACGATGTCGCCGCTCGTGTGGCCGCGCCCGAGGTAGAGGATGTCGATGCGGCGGCTGCCGCGGTAGAGCGTGAGGCGGTCGCGCAGCGTGACGGTCGGGAGGACGACCGCGGCCGAAGGGTTCTCGGCCATGTAGCGCTCGGCGATCTTGATGTCGCTCGCGAGCACCGCGCGCTCCTCCTCGTCCAGAGGCCCGCCGAAGACGCTCTCGTTCTTCTCAAGCCTTTGCTTGAGCGCGCCGATGAAGCCGGGGTAGCCGCCCGGCGACATCGCCATCTGCCGGTTCTTCAAACCGGTCGTCGGCAGGTACTCGCGCGTGTTCTCGTGCGCGATGAAGTCCGCGCCGGGGAAGGCGTCGCGGTAGACGACGTTCCCCATGATGTGGTCGTCGTGCCAGTGCGTGTTGATGACGTAGCGGACGGGCTTGTCGGTCAACTTCCGCAGCGCGGCCAACTCTTCCTTCGCCGTGCCGGGCGTGAGCGTGGTGTCAACGACGACCACGTCATTGTCGTTAACGATGAAGACGCTGTTGGCGTTGACGGTCAGGCCGGGAGGCTCCGTGCGGCGCGCGACGTAGACGCCCTCGGCCAGCTTGACCATCTCGAAGTTGCCGGCCTGTCCGAAGGCGGCGAGCGGCGCGGCGAAGGCGAAGAGCAGGCACAGGCACGGGCGGGCCAGAAACATTTTGCGGGCTCCTTCTCACGGGGTCTTAAAGGCTTGAGGTCGTCAACCCTTACGGCGCCCGCGACCCGTAAGTTTTGGACTATTCCCAAAAAGCCGTACGCGCGGCCTAACACCCGATGATGGCTTCAAGGAGCGCGCGCGGGGCGCGCAGGAAGGTGGCGACCACCGCGGGGTCGAACTGCGTCCCGGCGCAACGCTCCAGCTCGGCGGCCGCCTCTTCGTAACCGAGGGCGGGGCCGTAGGCGCGCACGCTCGTCATCGCGTCGAAGGCGTCGGCCACGGCGACCACGCGCGCGTTGAAGTCTATCCGCTCGCCGCCCAGGCCCGCGGGGTAACCTCGGCCGTCCCAGCGCTCGTGGTGCTCGGCCGCCACGCGGCACACGCCCTCGGAGGCGGCGACGCCGGCGAGCAGACGCGCCCCGTCGAGCGGGTGCTGCCGCACGGCCTCCCACTCGACCCCCGTCAGCCTCCCCTCCTTGTGCAGCACGTCGCCGGGGATGAATATCTTGCCGAGGTCGTGGGCGAGCGCACCCAGGCTGAGGACGCGCAGGCGCGCGTGCGTGTCGATGTTGCAGGCGCGCCCGAGCAGGAGACTCAGGCGGACGGTGCGCAGAGAGTGTCGGTACGTGTAAGGGTCGTGCGAGCGCAGGGCCGACAGGAGCGACCTGACGGTCGGCACCTCCGGACGGCTGAGGATGCCCCTTCTATCCGTCGCGGGTCGGACGTTGAAACTTGCCATGACTTCCCCCTTGGGCAGATGCCTTCGGCCGCGTTGGGGGAAGCGCGGACAGGCGCGTGCGTAAAGAGTTGAGGCTCAGGGCAAGAAGTCGGGATTTGTCGGGACTCATAGTAAAGCACTAAAGCGTATTTATTTCCAGCTTCATGCTGAACTTTCGGCCTACCGCCGGAAGATGCCGAGGAAGGGCGCGTGCAAATACGCGGTGGAGAAGTCCGCGCCGCGGCCGAGGTGTCGCCGGGCGGTCGCGGCCGGGTCGAAGAACCATTCGCCGAGGGGGCGGCCGCGCTCGGAGCGGTCGAACCAGCCCCAGGGCGGGCGCGCGGCGTTCGGCGCGCCGAAGGCGCCGAGGAAGGACGTGCCCAACCTTCCCAGCCTCTTCGTGCGCTTGAGAGGCTTCTTTGTCCCGGCCGCTTCGAACGAGCGCGTGCCGAAGTCAAACACCTCGGCGAAGGTCTCTTTGGAGCCCGCGAGCGCGCGCCGCCAGAGCGTGTCGTAGAGCGGCACGAGTTCGTAGCCGACGGTCTCCTTCTCTTTGACGGGCGTCTCGGGGTCTTCGGCGCGGCCGGCGAAGGTGTAGACGAGGGTGCCGCGGCGCGGCTCCTGCTTGTCGCCGCCGTCGTAGGCGAGGACGCCGTGCCCTTTGGCCTCGACGAAGAGCAGGGGGCTCTGCCCTTCGAGAAGCACTCTTGCAAAGGAGGCGGGCGCCTCTGCGCCTTCGGGCGCGTACTTGAGGAAGCGGTCGTGCGCGAGCGTCTCGACGAGGACGACGCGGGCGCGGGCGGGGTCTTCGCCGTCCTTCTGTGCGACGACGAGGCAGCCCTCCATGTCGTTCTCGTGCGCGAGCACGGCCTCCGCGGAGAGCCCCGTCGGGTCGTAGCGGCCGCCGCGCCGGACGCCCTCGCGGATGGCGTCGGAGAGGAGCGGCCCGGCCGCGGTGCCGCCCTTGTAGTCGCGCGGGTGGAAGACGGCGTAGTGCGCGTAGAAGTGCGTCGCCGTCTCGCTCGCGGCGAAGTAGACGTAGGCGCGCAGGTGAAACTTCGGGTCGTCCGTGTTCTTCCAGTTGTTGTCGCCGCGCCAGTCGCCGTCGAAGTTGAAGTTGGTGACGTAGTCGGCGCGCGGGTGGTCGCCGAGCGCCTGCCGGAAGACGGGCGCGAAGCGCGCGGCGATCTGCCGCTCGCGCGCCGCCCCCGGCCGCGCGGCCTTCTGCGCGCTCGCGGTCGTGTGCGTGCAAGAAAGCAGGGCGACGAGCGTTAGAAGGGGGAGTGCGCGTGGCATGGTCGTGTAACTTACACGAAGGCTTTCAGAATTTGAAAGTTCAAATTTGCAATTTCAAAACTGAGCTTCTTGCCAGCGCGGCGCGCGCCGGGCAATATACGCAGCACGAATCCGAGATGAGAAAACAATTCACCTTAAGCCTCCTGCCGCTCCTGCTCTGCGCGTGGACGTGCTTCGCGCAGAATCAGGACTACCTGCCGCTGTCTAAGGCGGAGACAAACCAACGCTTCCCCGTCAAGCTCGTCGGCCACACCGGCGGCGGGGATCGCCCCGGCTACTTCGCCCTGGGGAGCGAGAGCCCCGCCGCGTCCGCGAGTATGAAGGTCGGCCCTTCCGGCGCGAGCTTCGAGATGGACGAGGAGGGGAAGGCCGTTATCAGCGGCAAAGACGGGGGCGGCACGGCGTGGCGCGTGCGGCTCGGCAGCCTCTCCGGGTACGGCGCGCGCCTCTACACGGCCGACCTCGACCGCGACAGTGTTCAAGACCTCGTCATCGTCTCGCCCACGGGCGGCAACGGGCTGGCGCCGTCGAGCCACCTCACCGCCCTGACCTTCGACGAGAAGGGGAGGCCAGTCCTCTTCGAGGCCGACGGCTACTTTGAGGAGGACGCGCGCGGCATCTTCGACCTGCTTGACCTCGACCGCGACGGCCGCGCCGAACTGCTCTACATGAACTACGACGACGGCTACTGGGTCACGACTCTTTATGAAGTGTCGGGCGGGCACTGGCGGCGCGTCGAGGGCGCGCACGGGCGCCGCACCTACCCGCTCTACACGAGGTTCACGAACCGGCCCAACCGACTGGCGACTACGCCACGTACGGGCCGCAAGCCCTTCACGCCCGACCTCTCGAACGCCGCGCCCGTCCTGCGCGGCACGCTCGCCGCTTACGAGTGGGCGGACGTGAGCCAGTCGGAGGACATCAAGCTCTTCGTCAACGCGGACGGCGGGCGGGTCGCGTGCAGCCCCGTCGCGTGGTTCGGCTCCTTCGGCTTCGTGGCGGAGTCCACGGAAGGGCGCGAGGTCGTCACCGTCTACGGCAACGAGGAGGCGGCGAAGGCGCTGCTGGATGAGGCCGTCAAGTCGAAGGCGGAGGTCACGCTCTACGGCCGCCGCTCGGCCGAAGGTTGCAGCCCGGAGTGGCTGTGGTTCCGGCGTTAATCCGCGGAGGTGTTTATGAGGAGGTGCTTGACGGCGTTGCTGTTCGTGCTGCTGGCGGCCGGCGCGGTCGCGGCGCAGACGGCGCGGGTCGGCCGCGAGTTCGAGTTGAAGGCCGGGCAGGTCGTCACGCTGGACGGCGGGCGCCTGCGCATCAGGTTCGCGCGCGTGGCTTCGGACTCGCGCTGTCCCGCGGACGTGGAATGCGTGTGGGCCGGTAACGCCGAGGTGCTGTTCGAGGTCGGCGGCAGCCGTTGGAAGGGGAAGAAGGCGCTCGGGCTCAACACCAACGCGAGCCCCGAGCGCCCGGGCGAGGCCAGGTACGGGCGCTACACTTTGAAGCTCACGGGGCTCGCCCCGCAGACGCGCAGCACACGGAAGATCGCCCCCGGCGAATACACGGCGACCCTGCTGGTCTCGAAAGAGTGACCGGCAGGGCCGCGCGGATTAGTAGGCAGCAGGCGGATGGCAGTAGGCAGTTAAGGCAAAATCTCTAACTGCCTGCTGCCTACTTTCTTTCGCCTACGGCCACTGGATGACCTTCTTCGATTTGGCGGACGGGGGTGGCGAAGAGATGGGCGGCGTGCGCGCGGGCGGGTGCGTCTCGGCGGTCGTCACGCGCGGGCGTGGCGTCGGCGCGTTCTGGGTGCGGGCGGGCTTCGGCGCGGGCGCCACCTCTTTTGCTTCGGCGGCGGCGCGCGCGACTCGTTCGGCGCGCGGGGCGGGTTGAAGGGGAGGCGGCGTCTGCTTCGGCTCGCGCGCGGCCTCGGCGGGCTTCGCGGCCTTTGCGACCTCGGCCGGCTTCTCGTCTCTGGCGGGCTCGCTCACCCTCTCGACCTTCGCGGCCGCCGCCTCTTGTTGCTCGACGGGCGGGGGAGCCGGGGCTTCGTTTGCGACGCGGGCCGGCGGTTGCGCCTCCTGCGCGCGCTGTGAAGACCAGATGAGGTAGCTTCCCGAGGCCAGCCCCGCCATGACTGAAAGGGCGATGACGGAGGCCGGGACGAGCCAGGACGGACGCCTCCCACGCGTGCGTCCGGCGCGCGAGGGGACGAGCGTCTCCTCCTCCTCCTTTAACTTCGCGCGGTGTGCCTCGCGCGCCCAGGCGGCCTCGGCCGGCTTGCCTGCGTCCGCGGGGTCGAACGCGGGAAGGGCGGCGGGCGCGTGCCCGATCTCGGAAAGGGGGACGACCGGGTTGAAAGAACCTTCCGAGGGGAAGAACGGCTCGGCGTCGTGCGGCCTCTCCTGCCCGCGGCCGTCGGGCGTCGGGGCGTTGTTCAACGCAGCACCTCCAGGCGGTCGCCCGGCCGCAGGACGGGGTCGGGCGTCTTGCCCGACTTGATCTCCGCGAGCACGTAACGCGTGGTCGAGAGCCTCCCGTCCGCGGCCTGCCGCGTGACGTTGACGACCGCGCCGCCCGAACTCGTCACGCCCCCGGCCGCGAGCAGCGCCTGCGTGAGCGTGAGCCCGGCGTGGAACTCCCTCTGCCCCGGCTCGCGCACCGCGCCCGCCACGTAGACGAACTGCCGCGGGAGCGCGCGCAGAGTGACCACGTCGCCCTGCCGCACGAGCGTCTTCATCCCTTCCGAGTCGGAGAGGTCAACGTCCGTCTCGCGCCCCGTCGCGTGCGAGACGACCACGGCCTGTCCCGCCCCCGGGAGCGGCTGCGCGTAGGCGACGATGACGTAGAGCGGCACGCCCTCGCGCTGGAGGATTTTCGTCCCGGCGTCTTTCACCATCCCTCCGACGATGATCGCGTGGCTCCTGTACTCGCTGACGCCGACGGCGACCTCCTTGCCCGCGCCCGGCGCGCGCAGGCCGAGCGCCGAGCCGAGCCGCGCGCCGACCTCTTCGGGCGTCAGGCCGGCCACGGCCAGAGGCTCTTTGAGCGCGGGATGGTCGAGCAGGCCCGTCGGCGTGACCTCGTACGTGGCCGCGCGGCGCGCGCCCGCGCCGGGCAGGCGTACGTCGAGCACGTCGCCGGGGCCGACGCGGTAGACGGCCGTCGGGTCTGGGTCGTTCGTGGGAGCGCTCGCGACGGCGCCGGCCGGGGCCGCGGCTTTAGGCTGCGGCGCGGCCACGGTCGTGTCAGAAGTGGCAGAAGGCGCGGGCGTCGTCTCGCGCAGCTTCGCGTAGGCGCGGCCAAGCCTCTGGTAGGTCTCCGCGTCGTCGGGGGCGAGGCGCGCGGCCTGCTCGTAGGCGTCCACAGACTCGCCCCAGTCTTCGAGCGCGGCGTAAGAGTCGCCGAGCGCGCGGTAGGCGGACGCGTTGCCGCGGTCGAGCGCGACCGCCTGGCGGAAGGCCGTGACCGCTTCGCGGTGCCGGCCCGCGCGCGCCTCGCGCACGCCGAGGTCATAGGGCGACTCCGCGTCCACGGGAGCGGCGGGGCGCGGCGCCTCGTTCGCACGCGGCGTGACTTCTACCGGGGCGGCCGGGGCGGCGTTCGTCGAGGGGGTCGGGGAAGGGCGCGGCGCAGTCGCAGGGGTCGCGGCGACTCTTTCGGGGACGTTGTCGCCGAGGTTGACGGCCCGCATCGCGTTGAGGACTCCGCCGGCGGCGGCGGGCGCGGGGGCCGCCTTGGCGAACGGGCGCGGCGGGCGCGCGGCGTAGTCGGGGCGAAGCCGAAGCGCGCGCTCGAAGGCTTCGCGCGCCTCCTCCTCCTGCCCGAGCGCGCGGCGCGACTCGCCGAGGTGGTAGTAGGGCTCGGCCCACTTCGGGTAGATCTTGATCGCGCGCTGGAAGGCCGAGGTCGCCTGCGTGTGCTGGCCGCGCATCCCGAGCGCGATGCCGAGGTTGTTGAGCGCCTCGACGTCCTGCTTGTTGAGGCTGACGGCCTTGTAGTAGGCGTTGACGGCGTCGGCCCAGCGGCCCATCTCGGCGTAGACGTTGCCGAGCGCGTAGAAGGCGTTGCCGTTGGAAGGGTCGAGCGCGACGGCCTGCTCGAAGGCTTGCGCCGCCTCCGACAGACGGCCTTCGAGCGCGAACCGCGCGCCGTCGCGCGCGTAGACTTCGGCGCCCCCCTGCCCCGCCTTCACGTTGAAGGCGGCGGCGCACGCGATGAGGATGAGCAGAACAATCTTCTTCATAAGGCGGTCGTCTCCCGCGCACTTAGATGCGGCTCGAAGTCAATTTGTACAGGGAAGGGCGGAAGGTTCATCCCGCGCGCGTCCGGGCGCACGAAGGCGCGGGAGGGCGCGCGGGCACTCCTCCGCGTGTGTGCGATGACGGGGCGAGGGTGTTGCATCCGTTCGCTCGCGCGTGTTCGGTCGGGTGATTTCTGTTGTAGGGGTCTTTACAACTTCAGCGGGAGAGCTTCGTCAGACCACCATGACGGTGGCCGGATTATATTTCAGCCGCGGCGCGATGTCCAAAGCGGGAAGTCAGGAGAAAGACTTTCTTATTGCGAACCGCATGGCTGTCATCTTCAACCTCAGCCTGGCGGAGACTTCTGACTTCCTCCTTTCCTAATTCCGGGTGTTGGTATAAATTGCTGTCCCGTCGTTTGGCCGCGGCCGACCTTTCAGTCAGGAACCTTCGAGTGGAAAACATAGAGCGCACGCAGTTCGTGGTCTTGACCGGCCACACGGACGAACAGCCCCTGCCCGACCTCATCCGCCGCCTGCGCGTGCAGCGCAAGTCGGGCCGCCTCCAGGTCGAGTTCGCGGACGGCCCCGGCTCCTTCTTCTTCGAGGACGGGCAGATGGTTGACGCGCGCCTGGGCGAGCTGCGCGGCGTCGAGGCGCTCTACGCGGCGCTCGCGCTCGAAGGCGGCTCGTTCAACTTCAACCCGCTCGTGCGCCCGCCCGAGCGCAACATCGACCGGCAGGGGCAGCAGTTCATCCGCGACCTCGTCGAGGCGCCGCGGCGCGAGGGGCTGGCCGAGATACGTGTGGCCGGCGGCGTGCCGGCGGCGCAGGGCGGGAATGCGACGCTGCCCGAAAGGGCGCCGCTCCAGCTCGGCCCCGGCGCGGAGGAGCTGCTGGCGCCGCTCCAGGATCGCCTCTCGGCCGTCGAGGGCGCCATCGCCAGGACGGCGCGCCGCTTCTCGCGCGAGCGGCTGGCCTACGCCGTCGTCATCGGGTTCCTGGTCGGCTTGAGTCTGGTCACGACGCTCCACGTCCTCTACGGCCCCTTCTTCGGCCGGCGCGCGGAGCCGGCCGCCGACAGGCCCGTCGTGCAAGCACAGCCCGCCGCCGTCGAAGCCACTGTCGAAGCCACGCCCGCGCAGAACGTCAACGCGAACACGAACGCCGAAGCGGCCGAAGCCCCGCCGCCCGTGCCTTCGGCAGCCGCGGTCGTCGGCTCGCGCAGGTTCGACGGCCTGCCCGCGCTGCGCCGCGAGTACGTCGTCGAAGTTCTCGTCGAGGTGAAGGACGGCCGCGTCACCGACGCGCGCGTCTGGAACCCGCGCCCCGGCGCAAGCCCCTACGAGGCCGTCGCGCTCCGCATGGCGCGCGACCGCAGCTACCCCGAGAACTTCACCGGCGGCGAGCGGGTCAAGATAAGGGTTAAGCCGTAGGAATGAAGTAGGCAGTAGGCAGATGGCAGTAGGCAGTTGAAAGCTGTTGCAGAAGCCCCGGAGGGGCGGCATGTTTATAGCCCCTGCGTTGTAATTGAACCGAGCCCCGTCAGGGGCGACATGTGCACATACCGCCCCTCCGGGGCTTGGCGAATTTATTAACGACTAGGCTATAAACATGTCGCCCCTCCGGGGCTCAACCCGAACTGCCTACTGCCATCTGCCTACTGCCTACTGACACATGCTTTTCATCCAGAGCAACAGTCTCGCGCTCTCGCCCGACGAAGGCGGGCGGCTCCGGCTGCTCGACGCGCTGGCCGAGAGGGGGCTCAGGCCCCTCGTCCGCTCGACGCGGCGACAACTCTTCGTCACGCTCGCGGGGCGCCCGGAGGAGACGGCGGCCGCGGAGCTTGAGCGCGCGTGCGCGGAGCACGCGGCCGCCGCGGGCAAGGGCGCGTACACGCCGGGCGAACTCTTCGGCGGCGGCGACTGCCTGCTCGCGCTCGTCTTCGGCGCGGCCGGCGGCGAGACGACGGCGAGCGTGGTTTATGACCTGGGCACCGCGGAGCCGCTCGCGCGCCTGGAGCGCTTCTGCCGCGACGTGCACGAGGCACTCGGCTCGCTCCGCGAAGCGACCGCGGGTGACTCGTCTTCCGAGTCGCAAGCCCTTCTGCCGCCCTGGCGTCCGCGGGCGCGCGGGGCGCAGCACGGGCTCGCGCGCTTCGCGGCCATCCAGCCCGAAGAGTTCGTCCGCGCCGCGGCGGCGCTACGCGGCGGCAGGGAACTCGCGCGCGCCTCCGAGATGCTTGAGGAGCGCGCCGTGCGCGACTTCCTCAAGCGCGTCGAGGAGCTGCGGCGCGAGGGCTACACGCCGCGGCGCATGCTGGCCGAGGCTAACACGCACGGCCACGTCTCGGTCGAGCGTTTAGTTGAAGCCGGGCTACTTGAACGCGAGCTGCGCGTGAGCTGCCGCAAGCACGGGCACGCGCTCTTCGACCTGCCCTCGCCCGACTCGCTCGCTGCCGTCACCATCAGCCGCGCCAAGTGCAGCCTCTGCGCCGCGCCCGTCGCCGACGAGGTGGTCGAAGAGACTTTCAGTCCCTCGCGACTCGCCGTCGCGCTGCTCGCCGACGGCGGCTGGCTCGCCAACCGCGTCTACCGCATCGTCCGCTCGCTCGGCGTCCCCGAGAGCGACATCTCGACCGGCCCGCCGACCGAGCACGGCGAGTCCTACCTCGCCGCCGAGGTCTGCGGCAGCTCCTTCATCGTCGTCTCGCGCGACGGCGACTTGACGCCCGCCTTCGCGCGCCGCGCCGCCGAGATCGTCGAAGAGACCGAGGCGACGCACCTCGTCGCCGTCGTCACCGGCTCGGCCGAGGACGAGGGGCGTCTGCGACTCTACGAGTTCGCCTGGCGGCGCGCGCGCGGAGGGCGCGACCTCGACACGATCATCGTCGAAGGGCTCGACGCGGCGCGCGCCGAAGTAGAGCGCGCCTTCTCGCGCGCCGTCCGCCGCGAGCTGTCGCGCGCGCTCTTCCCGCTCGACGCCGCGCTCGGCTTCCCCGCGGCCGCCTTCGCGCTCGAATGGTTCCGCGCGGCGAAGTCACACGCCGGCAGGGACGGCCTGTCCAAGTTAAGCGCATGAAAAAACTGAACGTCGCCATGATCGGCCACCGCTTCATGGGCAAGGCGCACAGCAACGCCTGGCGCCAGGTGGGCCGCTTCTTCGAAACGCCCTCCGAGCCCGTCCTGAAGGTCGTCTGCGGCCGTGACCGGCAAGAGGTCGAGCGCGCCGCGCGTCAGCTCGGGTGGGAGGAGTCTTCGACCTCCTGGCAGGAGACGGTCGCGCGCGCGGACATCGACGTGGTGGACATCTGCACGCCGGGCGACACGCACGCCGACATCGCCGTCGCGGCCGCGCGCGCCGGCAAACACGTCCTCTGCGAGAAGCCGCTCGCCAACACAGTGGCGGAGGCCGAGCGGATGCTCGCGGCCGTGACGGCGGCCGGCGTCGTCCACATGGTCTGCCACAACTACCGCCGCGTCCCGGCCGTCGCGCTCGCGAAGCGCCTGATTGAAGAGGGGAGGCTCGGCCGCCTCTACCACTTCCGCGGCCTCTACCTACAGGACTGGATCGTTGACCCGCAGTTCCCGCGCGTGTGGCGTCTGGAGAAGGCGAAGGCCGGGTCGGGCGCGCTGGGCGACATCGCCTCGCACTCGATAGACCTCGCGCGTTATCTCGTCGGAGAAATAACTGAGGTCGCCGGCCACCTCCAGACCTTCATCAAGGAGCGGCCGCTGCGGCCCGGCTCCGGCGAGTTGGCGCCCGTTGACGTTGACGACGCCGCGCTCTCGCTTTTGAAGTTCGAAGGCGGCGTCGTGGGCACGGTCGAGGCCACGCGCTTCGCACTGGGCCGGAGGAACCACAACAGCTTCGAGGTTAATGGAAGCAAGGGGAGCCTCGCCTTCAACCTTGAGCGGATGAACGAGCTGGAGCTTTACATCGAGGAGGGGCCGGACAGCGGCTTCCGCACCGTGCAGGTGACGGACGCGCGCCACCCGTACATGCAAGGCTGGTGGCCGCCCGGGCACATCATCGGCTACGAGCACACCTTCACGCACACCGTGCTCGACTTCATGCTGGCGATTGACGAAGGGCGCATCCCCTCGCCGAGTTTCGAGGACGGGGTGAAGAATCAGAAGGTGCTCGACGCCGTCGAGCGCGCCGCCTCTTCACGCAGTTGGGAGAGGGTCTGAACTGTCCAGGAGGAACGTCTTGTCGGAACGTAGAACCGGCCGGCCCGCGGGGCGCAACCTGATTCTGCTGGCGCTCGCCTTCTTCGGCATCTTCATCTACGGGCTCATCTCGGCGCTCCCCGGCTCAGTCCTCCCGACGCTCGAACGGAGCCGGTACCTCCCGGGCGACAGCGCGGTCGCCACCTTCCTGCTCATCAACGCCGTCGGCGCGCTCGTCGCGTACCTCGTGAGCGGCCCGGTCATCGACCGCGTCGGCCTGAAGACGGCGCTCGGCGTCGGAGCATTGATAGCAGTTCTCGCGCTCGCCGGCTTCGGCCTCTCCGTCACGAAGGTCGCGCCCGCGGCCGCGCTCGGTTCAATCTTCGTCTGCTCGTTACTCCTCGGCCTCGGGGCCAACGCCGTCGTCAGCTCGGGCCACGCGCTCGTCGCGGACATCGCCTCCGCGGGGCGCAACGCGGCGCTCAACCTGCTCGACATCTGCTTCGGACTGGGCCTGGCCGCGCTGCCCCTGGCCGTGCAGTCCGTACAGGAGCGCGGGGGCCTGGGGCTCGTCTTCGCCTCGATGACCGCCGTCACGGTTCTGCTGGTGCTCGGCGTCCTCTTCTCGAAGTTCCCGCGGCCGGCGCACCCGGGGTCGTTCCCTTTGAAGGAGGCGGGCGAACTGTTCCGCTCGCCTTCGTTCTGGCTGCTGGCCGCGGCGCTCTTCATGTACGTGGGGGCGGAGGTGTCCGTGGGGAAGTGGGTCGTGACGTTCCTCGAAAGGGACGCGCGTTTGCTCGCGGGGGCGGGGCTCGACGCGGCGCGTCTGGGCGAGCTGGCGCGCACCTCGCCCGACGGGTTGAGCGCCTTCTTCGAGCGCGACCCGGCCGGCGTGGGCGTCGCGACCTACGCGCTGCGGACGCTCTCGTTCTTCGCCTTCGCGCTGCTCGCCGGGCGTTTGGCTTCGAGCCTGCTGCTCGGCGTCGCGCGCGTCAACAGCCTTATTCTTCTGACGCTCGGCTCGGCGTTGACGACGCTCGGGCTCGTGCTGGCGTTTACGGCCGACACGCCCGCGGGCGTCCGCTGGTGGCTGGTCGTCGCGGGGTTCGGGATGGGGCCGATCTTCCCGACCTCTGTGGGGCTGGCCTCGGCTTTGGTGCCGAGGATAGCCGGGACGGCGATCAGTTTAGTGATGGCCGTCGGCTTCGCGGGGCTGCTGCTGATACCGCCCGCGGTCGGCTACATTTCGAGCGCGGCGGGCGGGGCGGCGGGCGACGTGCGCAAGGGGCTGCTGGCGGTCGTCGCCGCGTCGGGGTTGATGTTCCTCCTGCACCTCGCGCTCACCCTGCGCGAACGTTCGCGGGCACACTAGGGCCGGAGGGCAAAGGATGTTCAGGGCTCAACTCAAACCCGCGCGCACTCCGCTCCTGTGCCTCTTCGTCCTGTTCTTAAATTCAACCCCTTGCCTCGCGCAGGCGCGCGCGACCGAGTGGCGCTTCTACGGCGGCGACTCGGGCGGCACGCGGTACTCCCCTTTAAAGCAGATCGACCGCGGCAACGTCGGGCGCTTGCGGCGCGCGTGGGTCTACCACACGGGCGAGTTGGAACTCGGGCTCAAGACCGCGCCGTTCCAGGCGTCCTTCTCGACGACGCCGCTCGTCGTCGGGGGCGTGTTGTATTTGACGACGCCTTCGAGCCGCGTCATCGCGCTCGACGCGGAGACGGGGAGGGAGCTTTGGAAGTTCGACCCGCAGGCGGGGAGGGGCGTGCGCGGCTTCAACTCGCACCGCGGCGTCGCCTACTGGGAGGGGCCGAGGGCCGAAGGGAAGGGTCTTGACCGGCGCATCCTCTACGGCACGGTGGACGGGAGGCTCTACGCGCTCGACGCGGAGTCGGGGAAGACCTACCCCGACTTCGGCACGGGCGGCTTCGTTGACCTGCGCGCGAACGGCGCCGGCTCTTGGGCGAACGACCCGACGTGGGGGGCGCGCGTGACCTCGCCGCCCGCCGTCTACAAAGATTTAGTCGTCGTCGGCTGGGGCCTGCCCGAGTCGCCTTCGAAGGGGCCGACCGGCGATGTGCGCGCGTACGACGTGCGCACCGGCAGGCTCGTGTGGACGTTCCACACCGTGCCGCGCCCGGGCGAGGTCGGACACGAGACGTGGGAGGGCGACTCGTGGAAGGAGAGGGCGGGGACGAACGTCTGGTCTTTGATGAGCGTGGACGAGGAGCGCGGGCTCGTCTTCCTCCCCGTCGGCTCGCCGACGTATGACTTTTACGGCGGCGACCGGAAGGGGCAGAACCTCTTCGGCAACTCTCTCGTCGCACTGAACGCGGCGACGGGCAAGCTCGTCTGGTACTACCAGACCACGCACCACGACCTCTGGGATTATGACATTCCCGCGCAGCCCGTCCTCTTCAACTGGAGGGGGAACGGGCGCAGCGTCCCGGCCGTGGCAGTCATCACGAAGATGGGCTTCGTCTTCGTGCTCGACCGCCTGACGGGCAGGCCGCTCTTCCCCGTCGAGGAGCGCGCGGTGCCGCAGTCGGACGTGCCGGGCGAACAGACGTGGCCGACGCAGCCGTTCCCTTTAAAGCCGCCCGCCCTCGCGCGCCAGTCTTTGACGCGCGCCGAAGTCAGCCGCGTCACGCCTGAGACGGAACGCTTCTGCTCGGCGCTCTTCGACAGGCTTATCAACAGAGGGATGTACACGCCGGTCGGCCTGAAACCGACGGTCACGTTCCCCGGCTTCCACGGCGGCGGCAACTGGTCGGGCGGCTCCTTCGACCCTGCCTCCGGGCTGCTCTTCGTGAACATGAACGAGGACGGCGCGATGGGCGAGATGACGCCGCAGCCCGCGGGCGCGGCCGTGCCCTTCACGCGGCAGGGCCGGTTCGAGGAGTACGCGTGGTTCCGCGACCCGCACGGCTGGCCGTGCCAGCAGCCGCCGTGGGGGACTCTGAGCGCGGTGGACTTGAACCGCGGTGAGGTCGTCTGGAAGGTGCCGCTCGGCACGGTCGAAGAGCTTGAGGCCGCGGGCGTGCACGACACGGGGACGCAGAACCTCGGCGGCTCAATCGTCACGGCCGGCGGGCTCGTCTTCATCGCCGCGACGACCGACCGGCTCTTCCGCGCCTTCGACGCGCGGACGGGGCGCGTGCTCTGGCAGTCGAAACTCGAAGCCGGCGGCCACGCCACGCCGATGACCTACACGACGAAGGGCGGCCGGCAGCTCGTCGTCGTCGCCGCGGGCGGCGGCGGCTTCCTCCGCGCGCTCAGCCCCACGCTCTCCGACACGCTGGTCGCCTACGCCCTCCCCAGATAGGGATTTGAAATTTCAAATTCTTAAAACAGATCACGGCCGGACGCCGATGCTCTTGTAGAGCGCCGCGGGCTCGTAGACGACGCCGTCTTTGACGACGAGCGAGACGCGCCGGATGTCGGAGACGCGCCGCGCCGGGTCGCCTTCGACCAAGATCAAGTCGGCGAGCTTGCCCGGCGCGACCGAGCCGAGTTCGCCGCCGCGCTTCATCACGCGCGCGGCGCCGAGGGTCGCGATGCGCAGGACTTCGTTCGAGGGGATGCCCGCCTCCGCGTACAGCTCAAGCTCTCGGTGCAGCGCGAATCCGGGCGTCGCGTCGGTGCCGGCGACGATGGGCACGCCCGCGTCGTAGAGCATTTTTATCATCCGCAGCAAAGCCTTCTCCGACTCGCGGTAGCGCTCGTCCTTCCCTTCGGGCACGGGCAGGCCGCCCGTGAGCAGGTAGCGGCGAACCTGCGGCGGCAGGCGCTCGGCGACCGTCGCGTAGCCCGCGGGCATCTGGCCGGGGCGGTCGGTGAACATCGACTCGAAGACGTTGACCGTGGGGTCGATGACGGTCTTCCTCTCCTTCAACAGCTCGACGAACGAGCGGACGCGCGGCGAGTTTAAATCTATCGTCGCCGCGCGGTCGGCGACCGCGGTGAAGCGGACGGGCGTGCGCGTGTCCTTCACCTCGTCGAAGAGGAAGTTGAGCACGAAGAAGTTGATGTGCTGGAACTCGTCGGCGCCCGCGCGGACGAACTGCTCGGCGCTCATGAAGGCCGGGACGTGGCCGCTCACGCGCAGCCCCTTCTCGTGCGCGAGCTTGGCGAGTATGGGCACCAGCTCGGGCTTGATCGAGCTGTAGATTTTAATCTGCGAGTAGCCGAGCCGCGCGAAGCTATCGACCGCGGCCCGCGCCTCCTCCTCCGTGTCCACCAGCACCTTCGTCGGGCCGGTGTAAGGGCCGCGCCCGTCCATGAGCCCCGCCATCATGACGCGCGGCCCGATCTCCTCGCCCGCCTCGAAATTCTTTCTGAGCGCGGACAGGGCGTCGATGTCGTTCCCCATGTCGCGCACGGAGGTCACGCCCGCCGCGACGTGCATCAGCCCGTCGTTCGGGCCGAGGTGGACGTGCATGTCCCACAGCCCCGGCATCAGCGTCCGGCCGCGCGCGTCCAAGACCTCCGCGTTCTTCGGCACGGGCACTTTGCCGTCGGGGCCGACCGCCTTGATGCGGTTGCCCTCGACGACGACGGTCGTGTTCGGGAGCGTCCGGCCGGTCTCGGAGTCGAAGAGGTTCGCGTGCTCGAAGGCGAGCGGCGCCGACGGCCGGCGCGCGAGCGTGTGCGCGAGCCGGGCGGTGCGGCCGGCCTCCAGCTCGTCCTGCTTCTTGAGCAGCGCGGGCACGGACGCCTCGAAGCCCTCGCGGACGACCGTGAGCCAGGCGCTTACCGAGGCGAAGAACGTGCCGTCCTCTTCGAGCCAGATGGTGCTCGGCGTGAAGCCGAGACCCGTGACCTCGTAGGAGACGACGCGGCGCGTCCGTTCGCCGTCCTTGAGCGTCACGTCGCCCGTGCGCTGGATGGCGGCCTCGCCTTCGGGCAGGAGCGGCAGCCGCCCGTTCGGCGCCTTGAGGAGCGCACGCGCGAGCAGGGCGAACTCCTCGGGCGCGCCGTTGATGCTGTTGTAGAAGCCGTTGGCGGCGAGCCGCTTCTCGCCCGCCTCGGAGGAGTTCTTCCAGCGCGCCACGCCGTTCTCGAACGAGTAGGTCTCCGCGACCGGCGCCTTGAGGTAGTCGTTGCCCGAGGTGTCGAGCGAGACGGGCAGCCCCGCGGCGTCGAGCCTGATGACCGTCCTGTATTTGGGGCCGCGCCCGCGGTCGTTGAACTCGTAGGTGAACTCGCGCGCGCCGTCGGGCCTGACCGCGGAGGTCTCGGAGCCGGCGGGATTGCCCACCATGAGGACGGTGTAGCGCGTCACCTCCTGGGCGCGGGCCGGGGCGCGTGCGAGCAGGCAGAGGGCGAGCGCGGCGAAGAGGCCGGGGAACAGACGCTTCATAAAACTCTCCTCCTTTTGGTGACGTGCGACGGGTAAAGAGTCAGAGCAGCTTCTTGAACGCCAAGAAGAGCGTGAGCAGGATAGAAGCGACGGCGAGGAACAGCAAGACGAAAAAGAACGTCCCCAGAAACTCCTCGATGATCTCCGCCGCGCCGAAGAGCGCAGACCCCGCCGACGCCCCCTGCCTCTCCGCGCGCACGCGCTCGCGCCGCACGAAACGCGCGCGGAAGTTCTCGACGTTGCAGTAGCCGCACAGGCAGGCGAACGCGCCCGCGTCGTACTCGACGGCGCCGCCGCACGCCTGGCAGCTCGCCGTCTCGCGGCCGCGGGCCGCGCCCTCGAAGACGGGCACGACCGGGAGCTTGACCCGCAGGCTCTTACTCAATCCGGCGAGGAAGATGAAGACGACCATCCACACGACGAAGCCGAGGAAGGAGGAGAGCATGAGGAGAAACGCCCAGCCCTCGCCGAGCGCGGCGAAGGCACGGTCTAAGGGGGCGTCGGGGAAGACGTTGCTGCCGACGACGACCGCGGGGAAGAGGACGAGCGGCTCGGCGAAGATGAGCAGGAGGAACGTCCAACGCGCGAGCGGGTGCGTCAGGAGGTTCGCCACGCGCCAGTGCCTGACCGCGCTCTTGAGCAGACGTTCGGCCTCCGCCTTGAGCCGCAGGGCCGCCGCGTAGTCTTCGGGCGGACGGCCGCGCGCGCCGCAGTAAGGGCACAGGGTCGCGTCCTCGCGGAGCAGCACCGCGCCGCCGCAGCTCTCGCAGTTGAGCGGCCGGAGCTTGGGCAGGCGTGCGAGCATCCGCCCGAACGCCTCGTCCGTCTCGGCCCCCTTCCGGCGGTCGGCCTGCAACTCCCCGCGCAGGGCTTCGAGCCGCCGGCTCAGCCTCCACCAGAGCGCGCCCGAGACGGCGGGCAGCAGGGGGAGGGTGAACCCCTGGAGGAGGAAGACGACCAGGCAGAGTTGGTACAGGTATGCGAGCACGCGTCGGAGAACCTTCTGCGGTCAGCGTTAGGCGCGTGACACAGTAAACCGGCCGCCCCGCCGGTTCAAAGGGTGGGCCGCGATTTAGGATGAAAGTTGGGTCTGTGATATACAGGGCGCGGATGACCCTCTAGCGTCACGGGAACGAAAACATGTCTGTCAAAGAGTTCAATCCGCAGTTCATGCAGGTCGGGGTGCTCACGGCGGCGCTCCAGGAACTCACGCCGCGCGAGGTGCGCGACCGAGACCCCGACCGCGCCGTCGAGGAGTGGCTTGAGTTCGCGTCTCAGCTCGGCGTTGACAACATCCAGCTCTCGGCCGCGCTCCACCCTTCGGAGGCGGACGTGCCCGCTGAGGCGCTGCTCGACCCCGTCGCCAACACGCTCGACCTGCGCGAGCCCTTCGACGACCAGCGCGCCCGGCGCGTGCGCGCTGCGTCGGACGCCTCCCGTGTAGGGCTCTCCGACCTCGCCTACTTCGACAACCTGCTTCACCACGACCCTTCGGCGAGGAGGAAGAAGCACGAGTTCATGCTCCGCGTCTTCGACGCCGCGGCCATCCTCGGCGTCGGCGCGGTCTGCGGCTTCGTCGGCAGAAACCTTCGGCTCTCCATGGACGAGAACCTCATCGACTTCGAGGAGCACTTCGTCCCGCTCCTGCAAGAGGCGAAGGCGCGCGGCCTCGTCTACCGCGTCGAGCAGTGCCCGATGCCCGGCTGGACGGTCGGCGACAGCTTCCACAACAACATCGCCTACACGCCCGGCATGTGGGTCGCGCTCCACCACATCTGCGAGCGCCACGGCGTCGGCGACCAGTTCCGCATCCACTACGACCCCTCCCACGCCATCCTGATGGGGCAGGACACGCGCTCGATCTTTCAATACCTGAAGGACGCGGGCTACAACTTCATCATCGGCGGCTTCCACGTCAAGGGGCAGGTGATTAACTCGAAGGGCGTCGCGGCGTGGGGCTACGGCGGGCAGACGGTGAACCGCGGCGACTGGATCGCGGGGCTCCCTTCCGAAGACCCCGCCGACCAGGCGAACGCCTGGAAGAAGCAGACCGTGCTCGCCGAGCACGAGCTGCCCGGCACCGCGCGCCACGACCCGCTCGCCTACTTGCAGAACCGGAGCGTGGACTGGCTCGACCACCAGCTCGCCGCGCGCGAGCTGTTGGAGCTGGACATCCCGAACACGCACCTCGTCGTCGAGCACGAGTACCCGAAGGCGCGCATACAGGATAAGGAGAAACTGAAGCCGATCCTGCAAGGCTCCATCGCCTTCACGCGCAGGATCGACGAGGCCGCCGCCTGCATGTACGCGCTCCAGCACGAGGTGCTGGCCTCGCAGGGCATCCCCGTCCAGGGCGTCGGCCGCGAGCCCTTCCGCTCCTGACCGGCCTTGCACATGAAGCAGAGGGCGCAACCGGCCGGCCCGGTTGCGCCCTCTGTGTGACACCCGCAAGGACGGTGGCGGAGCTAACTACCGCAACGCGCTCCGTAGAGCGCCGGCGCGATGTCCGGCAGACTTTCGGGGATGAGAAGCGGAAGGTCTGGCCGCTGGCGGGTGTCGATTCCGGCCACCTCGCCCGCCCGCGTTCGCCTGATGGGACAGCAGCAGGCAGACCCCTGGAAGCGGTAGTACCCGGACGGGCAGTAGCCGTCGGGCGGCAAATTTATACAGCCGTTGATCTGGCAGTAGCCGGTCTGCCTGTGCGCGGCGGCACGATCAGGGCTGGCCTTGGCGACGACGGGCTGACCCGTCGTCGTACCTGACGGTGAGCTTCCGAGCGCTATGCAGACGGCGCCGAAGACCAAGAGGAAACCGGCGAGCACAGTCAATCGCTCTCTCATACACTCCTCCTTCTGGTGAGCTGCAAACCGGGGGAACGTTGACGCGAGCTAAGTGTCCGTTCGCGTGATGGCCGTCGAGGCGCTAATGGTATTGGGCGCCGTGCGGGGTGTCAACGAAAAGGGCGTGCTCGCTCGTCTGAGGCCGTGAGCAGCCCTCTTCGGCCGCAACGCGGGAGGTTGACCGGACAGGGCTCTCGACCGCTTCTTACTCGTGCCGGAGCGCAGTCATCGGGTCAACCTGCGTCGCGCGCCGCGCCGGCAGGTAGCAGGCGGCGAGCGCCGTCGCCGCGAGCAGCACAGAGACGCCCGCGAAGACCGACGGGTCGAGGGCGCTCACGCCGTACAGAAGAGTCTCCAACAGGCGCGTCAGCGCGAAGGCCCCGGCCAGACCCAACCCGAGCCCCAAAAGCACGGGCGCCATCCCCTGCCCGACCACGAGCCGCAGCACGTCTCCGCGCCGCGCGCCGAGCGCGATGCGGATGCCGAGCTCGTGCGTCCGCCGCGCGACCGTGTTGGAGATGACCCCGTAGACCCCGAGCGCCGCCAGCCCCAGCGCCGCGACCGCGAAGGCCATGAGCAAAAGCGCGCTGAAGCGCTGCTGGCCGAGAGAGTCGTGGACGTACTCTTCCATCTCCTTGACGTTCGCCAGCGGCACCTCCTTGTCCACGGCCGACACCTCTTCACGGACGGCGTTGACGAGAGCGGCCGGGTCGCCCGTCGCGCGCACCGCGAGGGACATGTGGTGCCAGGGGTCGTCGAGGTAGGAGACGTATATCTCAGACACGGGCGTGAGGTTGGGCGTCACGTACCGCGTGTCGGAGACGACGCCGACGATCTCGCGGGGCCGGGGCGGCGTGCGGTCGAGGACGATCTGTTTGCCCAGGGGGTCTTCGCCGGGGAAGACGCGGCGCGCGAGCGTCTCGTTGACGAGGGCGACGCCCGGCGCCCCGGCCGTGTCCCGTTCGGTCAGGTTGCGCCCCTTCAGCAGCCGCACGCCGAGGGTCTTCAGGTAGTCCGCGCTGACGCGGTGGTAGATGGAACCGTACTTGCCGCCGCCGTCCGGCCCCGTCTCCCTCCCCATGACTTTGAACTGCGCCCCGTGCTCCTCGCCGCTCAAAGGGACGCTCTGCGAGACGGCGGCCGAAGAGACGCCCGGCAGCGCCTCGACCCGCGTCAGGAGTTGGCGGTAGAACTCCGTGCGCTTCTCCGGCGTGTTGTAACGGTAGGGGAGCGAGATGTCTGCCGCGAGGACGTGGGCCGGGTCGAAGCCCAGCTCAACCTCGGACAGGCGGACGAAGCTCTTAACCAGCAGCCCGGCGCCGACGAGCAGCACGAGCGAGAGCGCGACCTCCGCCGCCACCAGCGCGCCGCGCGCGAGACTCCGGCGCCCGCCGCCCGAAGCCCGCGCCGACTTGAGCGCGTCGGTCAACTCCACCTTCGACGCCTGGAGCGCCGGCACGAGTCCGAACGCGAGCCCCGTCACGGTCGAGACCAGCAGCGCGAAGCCGAGCACGCGCAGGTCGAGCCCCGCCTCCTCCGCGCGCGGGATGCCCGCCGGGCTCAGGGAGATGAGGAGGCCGACGCCCCACTTCGCCAGCAGAAGCCCCGCCAGCCCGCCGGCCAGAGAGAGCGTCAAACTCTCCGTCAACATCTGCCTCACGAGACGCAGCCGCCCGGCCCCGAGCGCCGCGCGGACGGCCATCTCCCTCCGCCGCCCCGCGGCCTGTCCGAGCAGAAGGTTGGCGACGTTGGCGCACGCGATCAAAAGCACCAGGCCGACGGCGCCGAGCAGCGTCAGCAGCGCCGTCCGCGTGTTCCACGTGATCGTCCGGTCGAGCGAGACGGCGGTCGCGCTGCGGCCGGCGTTCTCGTCCGGGTACTGCGCGGCGAGCCTCAATCCGACGGCGTTCATCTCCGCGCGCGCCTGCTCGGCCGTCACCCCCGGCCGCAGGCGCGCGATCACCGACAGGTAGCGGTTGCGCCGGTTGACCCGCTGCTCGTCGTCGAACCTCATCGAAGTGAAGAGTTCGTAACGCCTCGGCGAGATGATGAAGTCCGGCGGGAGCACCCCGACGACGGTGGAGGGGGCGCCGTTCAGCTTGACGTTTTCCCCGACGACGTTCGGGTCGCCGCCGAACCTTCGCTGCCAAAGGCCGTAGCTCAGCAGCACCACGCTCTCGGCTTCGGGCCGCGCCTCCTCCGGCAGGAAGAGGCGCCCGAGGGCGGGCCGGACGCCGAGCGCCTGGAAGAGGCTCGGCGTCACGATTGCCGCCGCGACGCGCTCGGGGCGCGAGGCGTCCTCGGAGATGTTGTTGAAGTCTTCGGTGTAGGCGCCCATCTCCTCAAACGAGCGCGCCTGCTCGCGCCAGTCGAGGTAGTTGGCCGGCGAGACGATGACGCGCGACTCCTCCGACTTCGCCGAACACTCCCACAGAGTCAGAAGCCTCCCGGGCTCCGCGAAGGGCAGCGGGCGGAAGACGACCGCGTTCGTGATGCTGAAGAGCGCCGTGTTGGCGCCGATGCCGAGCGCGAGCGTGAGGACGGCGACGAGGCTGAAGACGGGGTTCCGGCGCAGCACGCGCAGGCCGTAGAGGAGGTCTTGCCGCAGGTCTTCGACGGGGCGGACGCCGCGCGCCCCGCGGCACTCCTCCTTCGACTGCGCGACCCCGCCGAACTCGCGCAGCGCCGCGCGGCGCGCCTCCTCTTGCGTCATCCCTCCGGCGACGTACTCCGCGGCCTGCCTCTCGACGTGGTAGCGCAGCTCCGCGTCGAGTTCCCTGTCCAGTTCACCTCTGTCGAGCAGCGCCCGCAGGCGCCTCCACAACCTTCTCAACATCCGTGCACCCTTTCACTCATAGCGGAGCGCGATCAAGGGGTCTACCTTCGACGCGCGCCGCGCCGGCAGGTAGCAGGCGACGAGCGCGACGAGCAGGAGCAGCAGCGTGATCAGGACGAACGTCGGCGCGTCGGTCGCGCTCACGCCGAAGAGCAGGCCCGACATCAGGCGCGTCAGCGCGAGCGACGCCGCGACGCCCGCCGCGACGCCGCCGAGCGCCAGCGCCATCCCCTGCGCGATGACCAGCCGGTGCACGTCTTTGCGCTGCGCGCCGAGCGCCATGCGGATGCCGATCTCGCGCGCGCGCTGCGCGACCGTATAGGAGAGCACGCCGTAGAGCCCGACCGCGCCGAGCACGAGCGCGACGAAGGCGAAGACGGCCGCGAGCGTCATGCTGAAGCGGCGCGGCGCGATGGTCTGCTCGACGAGCGACGCGAGCGTCCGCACGTTGCCGAGCGGCTGGTCGCGGTCGAGCGCCTGCACCTCGCCGCGGATCGGCTCGACCAGCCGTGTCGGCTCGATTGAAGTCTTGACGATCAAGTCCATCGCGCGCGTGTAGCCGGCCGCCAAGTCCGGCCTAATCTGCGTCCACGGCCGGTAGATGCCAGGCCGCCCCTCTTCGTCGAGCCCGTTCTGCCGCGCGTGGCCGACGACTCCGACGATCTCGCACCAGGGCTCCTCGTCGCCGCCGAAGCGCACACGCTTGCCGAGCGCGTCGCGGGGCGACCCGCCGGGGAAGTTCCTACGGACGAAGTCGTCGTCCACGAGCGCGACGGGCGGCGAGTCGGCCGCGTCGCGCTCTTCGATGTAGCGTCCGGCGAGCAGAGGGATGCCGAGCGTCTGGTGAAACTCCGGGCTCACCCATTGCACGTACGCGTCCGGCCGTTCGGAGGGCTGCCGCGGCTCGGGCCGGCCTTCGAGCAGGTAGCCGTGCTCGCTCGCGCGGCCGAACGGGAAGCCCGTCGCCAGACTCACACGCCGCACGCCTTGCAGCGCCTCGACGCGCCGCTTGACCTCTTTGAGGAAGACCACGCTCTTTTCAACGTCGGTGTACTTGGCGTCGGGCAGGCGCAGCCGCAGCGTCAAAACGTCGCGCGCCTCGAAGCCCGGCTCGACCCGCATCAGTTGCCAGAAGCTGCGGAGCAGAAGCCCCGCCCCCACCAGCAGCACCAGGCTGAGCGCGACCTCCGTCACGACCAGCCCCGAGCGCAGCCAGCGTCCGCCCGTGCCGCCGCGCACCCCGCCGCTTTTCATCGCGTCGTTCAAATCGGCCTTCGAGGTTTGCAGCGCGGGGACGACGCCGAAGGCGACGCCGGTCAAAAGCGTCAGCGCGAACGTGAAGCCGAGCGCGCGCCCGTCGAGCGAGATGCTCTCGGCGCGCGGCAGCACGTCGGGCGCGAGCCTCAGGAGCGCGCCGACGCCCCACCAGGCGAAGAGCAGCCCCGTCGCCCCGCCGGCGAGCGCGAGCAGCAGGCTTTCGGTAAGCAGTTGGCGCACGACCCGGCCGCGCCCCGCGCCGAGCGCGACCCGCAGAGCGATCTCCTTCCGCCTCCCGGCGGCGCGCACCAGCAGGAGGTTGGCGACGTTCGCGCACGCGATCAACAGCACCGCGCCGACCGCCGCCATCAACATCAGGAGGGCCGGACGCGCCGCGCCGACGTAGTCGTCGAGGAACGAACTCAGACGCGCGCCTTCGCCGCGGTTGGACGCCGGGAACTGCTCGGCGAGGCGCGCCGCCAGCGCGCCCAACTGCGCGCGCGCCTGCTCAAGGCTCACGCCCGGCTTGAGGCGCGCCGTGACCATGACGACGTGCGAGTCGCGGTCGTTCATCCACTGCTGGTCGTAGAGGTGGCCGAGCGGGATGAAGAACTCGTTGTTGAGATTGTTCTCGCCGTAGAAGTCGAACTGCGGCGGCATGACGCCCGCGACCGTCCAGCTCTCGCCGTTGTAAAGGACGGTGCGGCCGACCACTTCGGGGTCGCCCCCGTAGCGCCTTTGCCAGAGGCCGTGGCCCAAGACCATCACGCGCCCGCCCCCGGGCCTGTCCTCCCCCTCCGTGAAGAAGCGCCCGGCCGCGGGCGTCACGCCGAGCGTCTTGAAGAAGCTGGCCGTCACCAGCCGGCCCGTGACGCGCTCGGGCTCGCCGTCGCCCGTCAGCACGCCGCCCGCCGGCATGCGCGCCGCCAACTCCTCGAAGACGCTCTGGCCCGCGCGCCAGTCGAGGTAGTCCGGGAAGGCGACGGCCGTCGCGCGGCCCGACTCCGTGGTCTCGTTGAGCGCGACCAGCCGCTCCGGGTCGGGGAAGGGAAGCGACTTTAACAGCACGCCGTTGACGACCGAGAAGATCGCCGCGTTCGCCCCGATGCCCAGCGCGAGCGTTAGCACCGCGACCAGCGTGAAGCCGGGCTTCTTCCGAAACGTTCGCAGGCCGTAGCGCACGTCCTGCCAAAGGTCTTCGAAGAGTCTCACGCCCCTCGCCTCCCGGCACTCCTCTTTCGCGCGCGTCACCCCGCCGAAGCCGCGCAGCGCCGCGAGCCTCGCCTCCTCGCGGCTCATGCCTTCCGCCAGGTGCAGCTCGGCCTCGCGTTCGAGGTGGTAGCGCAGCTCCTCGTCCAGCTCGCGATCCAGCGCGCCCCTGTCGAACAGTGCCCGCAGACGCCTAAAAATTCTTCCCAGCATCGCGCCCCTTTCTGCCGCTCAAGCGTCGCGGAGGATCGCGTCGATGGCGCCCGCGAAGCGCTCCCACGTCTCGCGCTCCGCCTCCAACTGCTTCCGGCCGGCGGGGGTCAGGCGGTAAAACTTCGCCTGCCGGTTGTTCTCCGAAGACGCCCACTCGGCCCGGACGAGCCCGCGCTCTTCCAGGCGGTGCAGCGCCGGGTAGAGCGCGCCCGGCGTGATGCTCAGCACCTCGTCCGAGACGACGCGGATGCGCTGCATGATGTCCCAGCCGTTCAGCGCCCCGGTGCGGAGCAGCCGCAGCACCAAAAGCTCCAGCGTCCCCTGCTGTAGCAGGTCTGTCCTCTTGTTGAGCCCCATCACTCTCCTCTCGGCCGCCGATAGGAGCGCAGTATAGCCGCCGACCTATCGGCCGTCAATAGGAAAGTCGCCCGGCGGGGAAATCTGCCGGCCCCCTTGTCGCGCCCCGCCCCGCCGGGTTAGAATCTTTTCCGAGATTGAAAGCCCCCTTTCTCACGCCCCCAACCGCAGGACAGTAACGCCCCACATTTGAAACGAGCCCTGGAGGTCTCTCGATGTTCCGTCGGAACGTGGCGGCACTGTTGTGCCTCTTATTGTGCGCGGGCGTTCTTCCCCCGCGCGCCGCCTTCGCCCAGAACGCCTCGGTCACGGTCAGCGTGGACGCCGCCCTCGGACGGCGGCCCATCAGCCCGCTCGTCTACGGGCTCGCCTTCGCCACGCCGGCGCAGCTCTCAGACCTCAACTGCCCGCTCAACCGCAGCGGCGGGAACGCCGCGACGCGCTACAACTGGCAGCAGAACGCCAGCAACCGCGGCGCCGACTGGTACTTCGAGAGCATCTCGGACGGCGGGGCGGTCGCGGGCGAGTTGGGCGACTCGTTCGTCTCGGACTCGAAGGCGGGCGGCGCCGAGCCGATGTTGACCGTGCCGTTGATCGGCTGGGCGGCGAAGCTCGGGGCGGGGCGCGGGAAGCTCGCCAGTTTTTCAATCGCGAAGTACGGCGCGCAGGCCGGCAACGACTGGCAGTGGTTCCCCGACGCGGGCAACGGCGTGAAGGCCGGCGGGCAGAACGTCACGGGCAATGACCCGGCGGACGCCAACGTCGCCGTGGACTCCGCCTTCCAGCAGGGCTGGGTGCAGCATCTTCTGGCGAAGTGGGGCGCGGCCGGGGCGGGCGGCGTGCGCTACTACTTGATGGACAACGAGCCGAGCATCTGGCACTCGTCGCACCGCGACGTGCACCCGACGGGCGCGACGATGGACGAGATACGGGACAAGATTCTCGATTACGCCGCGCGGGTCAAAACGGTAGACCCGGCGGCCGTCGTCATCGGGCCGGAGGAGTGGGGTTGGAGCGGCTACACCCTGAGCGGCTACGACCAGCAGTGGGGGAGCCTGCACGGCTGGACGAATCTGCCCGACCGCGCCGCGCACGCCGGCAAAGATTATCTCCCGTGGCTCCTCGACCAACTGCGCCAGCGCGAGGCTTCGACGGGGCAGCGCTTGCTCGACTACTTCAGCGTCCACTACTACCCGCAGGGCGGCGAGTTTTCGGACGACACCTCGCAGGCGATCCAACTGCGCCGCAACCGCTCGACGCGCTCCCTGTGGGACGCGAACTACACGGACGAGAGCTGGATCAACGACAAGGTCAGACTCGTCCCCCGCCTGCGCGAGTGGGCGGGCACGTACTACCCCGGCACGAAGACGGCCGTGACCGAATACAACTGGGGCGCCGAGGGGCACATCAACGGGGCGACGGCGCAGGCCGACATCCTCGGCATCTTCGGCCGCGAGGGGCTCGACATGGCCGCGCGCTGGACGACGCCTGACGCCTCGACGCCGACCTACAAGGCGTTCAAGCTCTACCGCAACTACGACGGCAACAAATCTACTTTCGGAGAGACCAGCGTCTCCGCGGTCGTGCCCAACCCCGACAACATCTCGGCCTTCGCCGCCGTGCGCACGTCGGACGGCGCGCTCACGCTGATGGTCGTCGGCAAGAGTCTTTCAGGCACGACGAACGTCAACGTCAACCTCTCGAACTTCGGCGCGGGCGTCGCGGCGCAGGTCTGGCAACTGACCGCGGCGAACAGCATCAACCGCCTCGCGGACGTGAGCGTCGCCGGCGGCAGTTTGCAACTCGACGTCCCCGCGCAGAGCGTCACGCTGCTCGTCATCCCGAAGGCGCAGGCCGCGGCGACTCCGACCCCGACTCCGACCGCGACCCCGACCCCGACCCCGACGCCCACGCCAACACCCAGCCCCACGCCGACCCCGACGCCGGGCGCGGCGCCTTTGCTCCTCGCGGAGGAGGGGACTGACAGCGCGGTCGCCGTCGAGCCCGTGACCCACGCGCGCGACCCCTTCCCCGTCACGCAGGCCATCCCCTTCAGCCCTGACGCGCGCACGCGCGTGATGCTCTTCGCGCAGAACGTGCAGCTTCTTCCGGGCGAGACGCCCAACGCTTTGACCGCGGCGGCCGAGGACGCGGCGCACAACGTCTACCCTTTGACGGTCGAGCGCGTTGACCCCGTGCCCGGCTTCGAGTGGATGAGCTCAGTCGTCCTGCGCCTGAGCGACCAGATGTCGAACTCGACGGGCGAGGTGCTGGTCGGCATCACGCTGCGCGGGGTCGCGAGTAACCGCGTGCGCTTCCGCGTCGGCACGCCGCAGCCCGACCTCGGCGCGGGCGCGAGCCTCAACGGCAAGCGCCTCTTCCCCGCCGACAACGCCTGGAACCAGGACATCTCGAACGAGCCCGTTGACCCGAACTCCGCCAACCTCGTCGCGAGCATGGGGCTCAACACCTCGCTCCACCCGGACTTCGGCACGGTCTATAACGGCGCGCCGAACGGCATCCCTTATTACGTCGTCTCCGGCTCGCAGACGAAGGTGCCCATCACCTTCAACGCCTACGGCGACGAGAGCGACCCAGGCCCTTACCCAGTCCCCGCGGACGCGCCCGTCGAGGGCGGCCCCGCAGGCACGGGCGACCGGCACGTCATCGTCATCGACCGCGACAACTGGAAGCTCTACGAACTCTACCGCGCCTTCCCCAACGGCGCGGGCTGGAGCGCCGACAGCGGCGCCGTCTTCGATCTGAACTCGAACGCGCTCAGGCCCGCCGGCTGGACTTCGGCCGACGCCGCGGGCCTCCCCATCTTTCCCGGGCTCGTCCGCTACGACGAAGTCTTCGGCCTCAAGGAGATCACGCACGCGCTCCGCTTCACGGCCGCGCGCACGCGCCGCGGCTACGTCCTCCCCGCGCGCCACTTCGCCAGCAGCAGCACCGACCCGAACCTCCCGCCGATGGGGATGCGCGTGCGCCTGAAGGCGACGGTAGACATCTCGGGCTACTCGCCCGCGATGCAGGTCATCCTGCGCGCGCTCAAGAAGTACGGGATGATTCTCGCCGACAACGGGAGCAACTGGTACGTGAGCGGCGCGCCGGACGCGCGCTGGAACGATGACGAGTTGAACACCTTGAAGGGGCTCAAGGGCTCGGACTTCGAGGTCGTCAAGATGGGGACGGTCGTCACTCAGTGAGTTTGACCGACGAGCTGTGGCTGCTTCGTCGGGCCGAACCAGACGTTGTGCTCTGAATCGATGATGAGTCGGTCGCCGTCGAACTTGAAAGTGAGCGTCGAGTAGTACGGCGTCTCGTAGAGGACGAGCTTCAACGCGTACGTGTCTTCGCCCGTCCACGCGCCGCTCGCGGCGGCCAGAGGTCGGGCGGGCACGCCCAGGGCGCGTTCGAGGCCGTTGGCAAAGCCGCCGCGGCTCTCGGCCCAAGACCCGAAGCCGATTGGCGTCCGCGTCTCGCCCGCGGCCGTGCGCACGACGAGCGCGGGCGTGCTTCCGCCGAAGTCGAACGAGAGCGCCTTGATGCCGCGTTCGTTCTCGGGGAACTCGTACCAGCGCCCCGACACTTTCGCGGCGAGCGCGGACGTGGGTTGGCCGGTTTGGAATTTGACCGTCAAGCCCTTGAGCCTCGCCTCAAGCTTCTGGCGGGCGGCGTTGTCCTCGGGCAGTCGGCCCGGCTTCATCTCGGGCAGCAGTTTGTCCCACACCAGATTCATCACGCTCTGCATGTCGCGCGTGCCGCTGTTGATGGCGACGACCGCGTCCAGCTCGGGCACGACGAGGCAGAACTGCCCGAAGGCGCCGTCGCCGCGGTAGCCGTGGCGCGAGCGCCAGAACTGGTAGCCGTAGCCCTGATCCCAGTCGCTCTTCGGCGCCGACCCGTTCGAGGTCTGCCGCGCCGTCGCCTCCTCGACCCACGACGAAGGAACTAGTTGGCGGCCGTTCCACATCCCCTTTTGCAAATACAACTGACCGAAGCGCGCGATCTCCTCGGTGCGCACCGAGAGCCCGTAGGCGCCGGCCGAGACGCCCTGCGGGCTCGCGACCCACACGGGGCTCTCGAAGCCGAGCGGGTCGAAGAGGCGTGGGCGCAGGTAGTCGAGCACCGTCTGGCCGGTCGCCTTCTGCACGATGGCCGAGAGCATGTAGGTGCCGGGCGAGTTGTAGAGGAAGTGCGTGCCCGGCTTGAAGGGGACGGGGTGCGCGAGGAAGCGCCTGACCCAACTGGCGTCGCGCATCGAGGGGTCTTTGCCGTCCCAGTCGAGAATCGGCGCCTCGGTCTGGTTCCCAGAGGACATCCGCAGCAGGTCTCGGACGCGCATCGCGCGCAGGTTCGGCGAGGGCTCGGCCGGCGCCTCGTCGGGGAAGAATTTTAAGACCTCGTCGTCGAGGCTGAGCTTCCCTTCGGCGACGGCCAGCCCGACGGCGGTCGAAGTAAAACTCTTGCTCAGCGAGTAGAGCACGTGCGGCGTGCGCGCGTCGTACGGCGACCACCAGCCTTCGGCGACGACGTGCCCGTGGCGCACGAGCACGAAGCCGTGCATCTGGTCAACCTCTTTGTCGGCCGCCTCGACGAACGCGAGCACGGCCGCCGAAGAGATGCCCTGCCTTTCGGGGCTGCTGCGCGGAAGACCCGCGCCCTTCTGCGCCAGCGCCGGCGCGCAGGAAGAGACGAGAAGGAGGCAGAGGAGCGCGCCCCGCACGGCGCGGCTCGGGTTAGGGCTAAATTTAGGGAAGAGTTTCATAAGAGAATGTCGCGCGCCTCCTTAAGGTTTGAGCTGTGCCTCTGTGTCTCTGTGTCTCTGTGTTGAAGAGCCCCGCAGACCTTCGAGCTGACCGGCCACGCAGGCGAGCGCGAAGCGAGCGCGCCCCTGCAAGCTCCTGACCAGGACTTTCGCCGGAAGCTCAAGGAGCGTGGAGTAGATGGCGTAGAAGAGCGCCTCGAACCAGCGCCCGTGTTTGCGCACGACGTAGAGGCGGTTGCGCTGCATCAGGCGGCCGACCCGGGGCGCGAACGTCTCCGGCCCGCGAGTGTGTTTGAAGACGACGCGGCGGTCAACCAGCGCCCGCAGGCCCTTCTCCGCGAGCTGAAACCCCAGGTCAACCTCGTCGAAGTACATGAAGATGTTCTCGTCCAGCCGCACGCCGGCCGCGAGGGCGCTGCCCGTCAGGAGCAGCAGCGCGCCGTGGACGCAGAAGACCTCGCGCGGCCCCGCCGCCTCCGGCTCAGGCGCCGTCTGCCAGGAGAGGCGCGAGAACCACTTCGAGTAGACGCCGCCGGCCGAGGCGCGCTCCCGCCCCGTCCGCGGGTCGAGTTCGACGCCGCCGACGACCCCCGCCTCGGGGTGCGCCGCGGCCGTCTCCAGAAGGTATTCCAGGGCGCGCGGCCCGACCTCCACGTCGTGCGTCACGACGAGCAGGCAGTCGTAGCCTTCCGCGCGCGCGCGGCCGAGCGCGAAGTTGTTGCCGCCCGTGTAGCCGCGGTTCTCCGGCAGCCTCTCGATTTCGATTTCGGGGAACTCGCGCGCGACGCTTTCCAGAGAGCCTCCGTCCGAGGCGTTGTCGATGAGCAGCAGGCGGAAGTTTGAGTAGGTCTGTCCCCGGAGGCTGCGGAGCGTCCGGGCGGTCGAGTCCGGCGAGTTGTAGGCGAGCACCGAGACCAGCACGCGGGCGGGCGGGGCGTCTCCGGCTTCGAAGAGTCTTCCCATCGGCCTCGACGCTCAGGCTTCCCTGGCTTGGAAGGCGGCCTCGAACAGCGCGCTCACCTCTTCGAGCCGCTTGTCCCAGTCGCCGTGCGCGGCCGCCGCCCGCCGCCTTTCGGCCTCCTGCGCGCCCGACTGGCCGAGGGCCGACTCGACGGCGCGCAGGAAGTTCTCCGGCGCCTCGTCGGAGATGGTCAAAACCCCGTGCAGCTCTTCGAAGTGGCGGACGGCCGGCAGGTTCGTCGAGACGACGGGCTTGCCGACAGCGAGGTACTCGTTGAGCTTGGTCGGGACGACCGTCGCCGTGTAGGAGTTGAGGCGGTAGGGGATGATGCACACGTCGAACTCGCGGATGAAGTTGGCGAGGCTGCGGTGCGGCTGCTGCCCTATGAAGTGCACGTTCGGCAGGTCGCCGAGGTCTCTGAGCGGCGCCTCGCCCGGGCCGATGAAGACCCAAGACCAATCGGGGCGCTGCCGCACGGACTCCTCGACCATCTCGCCGTTGATGTGGTTCGAGATGGCGCCGACGTAGCCGATCAAAGGGTGCGAGAGGCGCCGCACGCGCTCGACGCTCTCGAGCACTTCGCGGTCGAGGTGCGCGTCGCCGTTCCCGCCGCCCGCGCCCTCCGGGGCGAAGGCTTTGAGGTTCACGCTCGGGGGGAAGACGTGCACGTTGTCGCTGATTTCGGCAGGCAGGCGCGCCAGCTCCGGGCTGTTGGCGAGCACGAGGTCGCACGTCCCGATCAGCTCGCGCTCGCTTTGGCGCAGCGCCTCGGCGTGCGGGGTCAGGGCGGCGAGGTTGTCGATGCGGTAGTAGACGACGACGCTGCGGGGGCTGCGGAGCTGGCGGACGAGGTCGAGGGCGGCGTCGGTCGGGAGGTAGGTCAGAATCAGCGCGTCCTCCATCCCGAGCCGGCGGGCGGCGCGCACCACGCGCGGCAGCAGCACGCGCGCGTTGACGCCCCGCGGCGGGCCGAAGGGGGGCAGGACGAGCGGCGAGCAGACGTAGAGGTTCTGCCCGACCTGCCGGACGCCGCGGGTGCGCAACGCCTGCGACCAGTTGAGCAGCCGCTTCCAGACGCGCCCGGCGTCCTTCAGCCCCGGCGAGCGGATGCCCATGTTCTCGACGAAGAGGACGCGGTTGCCGGCGGCCGCGAGGCGCAAGCACATCTCCTGGGAGTTCTGCCAGTTGAAGTCCCACTCGATGCCGGAGATGCAGATGATGTTCCTGTCGCGAAGCATTCGTTAGCAGTCAGAGCCCGCCCGCGGTGAGTTCAAAACGACAAGCCTACCTTGCCCGCGCCCATTCCGCACGCGCCGCGGGCCTCTTCGCGGCGGGACTTCAACGAACCACCCCGACGCCCGAGAGGCGCTCGACGAGGAACGTGCGGTTGAAACCCTCTTCGTCGAAAAGAAGCTGCCCCGACTCCTCCCGCACGAAGCGGTGGCCGTCGCGGACGGAGTCGTAGTGCCTGTGCCAGCCGCGCGCGCGCTCGGCCGGGTTCCAGCGCGCCTTGCGCTCGCGGAAGACCTTCCGCTCGCCGTGCCGCTGCGAGCGGACGGGGTAGTGCTTTAAGAGAAACTTGAAGGGGTAGACGCGCTGCCCCTCGAAGGGCAGGTCGTGCCCGCCGTCGGCGGCCATCCGGAGCGGCACCGACACCTTCTTCCAGGCCTTCTTCAGGCGGAAGGCGGCGGGCGCCGTCGCGAACTCGAAATGCCTGAAGTAGGCTTCGTGATCCGTCCCCGGCTCGAAGCCGTCGTCCACGGGGTTGAACTCGATGGACGTGTGATCGACGCAGTTGAAGCCCGCGCGGTCAACGAGGTAGAGGCCGTCGCGGTAGCTCATCCCCGGCCAGGGCGGCGTCAGGACTTCGTCGGCGCCGCGGCGGACGAACCAGTCGGCCTCGATCTCGCGGGAGAGCGCCTCGAAGCGTTCGAGCATCGCGCCCCACTCGAAGAACCGCGAAGGCCCCTCGCGCGGGAAGCGCTCGACGGTGACGGGGAGTTCCTGCCCGAGCCCCTGCGCCAGCTCGTGGGTCGAGTCGGTTGACCAGTTCTCAAGGACGTGGACGCGGACGCCCTGCTCCGTCCACTTCCTGATTGACTGGACGATGATGTCCTCTTCGTTGTAGGCCGCCATGAAGGCGACGACGCGGAAGTCGTGTGGGGCCTTCACGCCGCGCGGCGCGGCCGGCGTCGTGTTGGTGACGACGGCAAGGGCGGCGTGCTTTTCGTAGGCGAGATCGTCGCCCGCCGTGAGGCCGACGAACTCGGGCGCGAGACCTTCGCCGCGCAGCAGCCGCTCGAACTCCTCGGGGCTTCGGCCGGCGTCCGTCAAGATGCAGGCCGGGGCGACCTCCGCCCAGCGCTTCAGGCCGCGCAGAAAGGGCGCGGGGTCGTCGAGACCTTCGAGCACGCCCGCACAGACGACGACCGCGTCGCCCAACTCGTCCTCGTCGGGCAGAGACAGACGGCCCGCCGCGAAGTCCGCTTCGACCCAGTTCGCGAAGCCGTAGCGGCGCCGGTACGACTCAAGCTCCGCGGCGGGCACGAGGCCGTCGATGTCGAACTGCCGGCAGAGCGCGAGCAGGTCTTTCGCGGCGGGGCTGCCGGCGGCGACGACGCGGCGGCAGCCGAGCACGCGCGCCAGGTAGGCCGCGAAAGGGTACACGTCGGGGGTGAGCTGCGTGCCGGGGCGCAGGCTGGAGTCGAGCAGGAGCCGAAGCCCCCTCGTGCGCGAGACGACCCGCGCGGCGGCGCGGACGCCGGTGAGGTGTTTCGAGATGGGGCCTAGAAGCCGACCGAGGTGTCGCTTCGCCATATACGCCTTCTTGTTTGGGTTGAAGTAAAAAAGTTGTAGCTTGAATTCGCCCGCGGGTCAACTTCCTTCGGCCCGGGGTGTCTGCCGCGGGCACCGCCGCTCGGGTATAATCCCGCGGCGAAGAGTTCACGGGGCGGTAGGGTGAAGCCCTTGGCCGTTCAGCTCAGCCTCTCGACGTGCGCGTCGAGCGCCGCGGCCAGCGGCAGGACGTGTTCGCGGTAGCGCAGCACGCGCTCGTAGTGCCCGGCCTGCACCTCCCTCTCGCCGTACGCCTCGTAGAAGGGGGGCTCGCGGTCGTCGCGGCGGGGCGGCCCGGCTTCCGAGACCGGCCGCAGCCATTCGACCCGGAAGTCGTCCGCACCGACGCGGCCGAACTCCTGCCCGGCCCGGCGCGCGAGGTCTGGGTGCTTGCTGAAAGCAACGCTCCCGGCGCCGCCCAGCGCGGCCTCGACTTCGGCGCGCAGCTCCGGGTAGCCGTGCGCCGCCGCGAGCTTGCGGGCGAAGGCTGCCTCGTCCAGTTCGAATCGGAGGGCGCCGGCCCGCAGGTGCTCCGGACAGTGGCCGGGCGGGCCGACGAGCGTGAAGTCGAAGTTCTTGATGCGCGCGCCGTTCGTCCGCCTCAACAGCCTGACCGCCGCGTTGACGAGGAGGCGGCAGATGTCGTGCGAAGGGTGGTAGCCCTCCTCCGCGTCGCCCGCGACCAGCTCCACGCGCTCGCGGACGAAGGCCGCGGCCAGCTCCTCGACGAGGCGCTCGAAGGGGGCGTGTTCGTGTCCGAGGACGGCCGCGCAGAGCCCGCTGTCGGTGAAGGGGCCGTAGACCTCGCCGCGGCGCGCGCCGGCCGCGTCGAGCACGCGGGCCGTGGAGCCGAGCCGCGAGCGCCCCGCGCGTCCCGAGCCGTCCGTGAGGACACAGACGAACGGCCGCGCCGCTTCGAGCCACCCGTGCACCCTCAGCTCGTGCCCGGGGTGTGCGACGACTAACGCCGCGCGGGTCTCCTCTCCCTGAGGAGAATCCTGCGCGTGGGTGTGTGATGACATACAGACGCCTGCTCTAAAAATCTACGAGGGTACCGGCTGAAGGTGAGCGGCTGAATGGGCCAAGTCTACAGGCAGGGGATGGTAAACGCCACCGCGCAGAGCCGATGACTTCGAGCCGTGTCTCCGTGGTTAAATCCCGCGTGTATAATCGGCCTCACCGATGAAGGGACGCTGGTCGAGTGCGATTCTGGCGGTGCTGCTGTGCGGCGTGTGCGCGCGCGCGGCCGCGGCGCCCGAGAGCCCGCGGCTCGCGGCCTTGAAGAGCGCGTTGGAGTCGGGGCGGACGGAAGCGCTCGGCGAGTTCTGGCGCGAGGTCGAGCGCAAGGGGGCGCCGCTCGTCGAGCCGGTTCGAGGCGACGAACAGAACCTGCTGGTCACTTTTCTTCGGCGCGACGGCGCGGCCGGGAAGTTCATCGCGGTCTTCCCGTTCGCGCGCGTCAACCCGCTCCCGCACCTCTTCGCGCGCCTGGAGGGAACAGACCTCTGGTACAGGAGCTACCGACTCAGGCGCGACGCGCGCTTCGAATACCTCGTCGCGGCCGAAGAGACGCTGGCGCCCTTCGCCGCGCGGGAGCCCGCGGACGCGGGCGGGTGGCTGGCCGACCTGCGCCCCGACCCGCTCAACCCGCGCCGTTTCGTCGAGCCGCCGGACGAAGAGAAGCCCGGGGAGAGCGAGTACGTCAGTTCCGTCGTGGAACTGCCGGGCGCGCCCCCGCAGCCCTTCGTCCGGGAGCGCGAGGGCGTGGCGCGTGGGCGCGTGGAGTTGATTCGCTACGGGGGCGGCACGGCCGGCGGCGGGCGGCGCGTGTGGGTCTACACCCCGCCGGGCTACAGTGCGAGCGGCCCGCCGAACCGCCTGCTCGTCCTCTTCGACGGCTGGGGGTACACGCACGCGATTCGCACGCCGACGATTCTCGACAACATGCTCGCCGACGGGGCCGTCCCTCCCACGGTGGCCGTCATGATTGAACAGAAGGAGCGACTCAAAGAGTTGTACCTCAACCCCTCCTTCTCCGACTTCGTCGCCGGGCAGCTCGTCAACTGGGTGCGCGGCCGCTACAACGTGACCCGCTCGCCGCGCGAGGCGGTCGTCGGGGGCTTAAGCCTCGGCGGGGTCGCGGCCGCCTACACGGCCATGCGCCACCCGGAGGTCTTCGGCGGCGTCCTCTCGCAGTCGGGCGCCTTCCAGTACAGGCCCGAAGAGCCCGACCGGCTGATTCGGCAGTTCACGAAGGGCGCGCGGCTGCCGATTCGCTTCTACCTTGAGGCGGGGCTGTTGGAGGTGAACGAGACGCCGTCGCTGCTCCACGAGAACCGCCACCTGCGGGACGTGCTCGAAGCGAAGGGCTACGAGGTGACCTACTCGGAGTTCAACGGCCGGCACGACCAGGTCTGCTGGCGCGGCTCCCTGTCGCAGGGTTTGATCGCGCTGCTGGCCCGCCCTTAGAAAGAACGGAGCCCCTTTGGAGATTAAAGTAGACGACCTGAACGGCCCGGAGGTGCACGAGCTTCTGCGCGAGCACCTGCTGAGCATGCACCTGCACTCGCCGCCCGAGAGCGTCCACGCCCTCGACCTCGAAGGCTTGCGCCGGCCGGAGGTCACCTTCTGGACGGTCTGGGAGGGCGGCGAGCTGCTCGGCTGCGGCGCGCTCAAAGAGCTTGACCCCGGCCACGCCGAGATCAAGTCCATGCGCACGGCCGCGGCCCACCTCCGGCGCGGCGTCGCCGCGCGCCTCCTCGCGCACATCCTCGCAGAGGCCGCGCGCCGCGGCTACACGCGCCTCAGCCTGGAGACGGGCTCGGCCGAAGCCTTCGACCCCGCCCGCCGCCTCTACGAACGCTTCGGCTTCGCCTACTGCGGCCCCTTCGAAGGCTACACGGAAGACCCCTACAGCGTCTTCATGACCCGAGAGCTTTAGCGCCCGTGCTGGAAGCCGCGCCTAAATAACAATTTAACTAGCACTTAAGCCGCATTTAACCCCGCGCGAGCAACCGCACCCCGGACTAATTCATCTCAAGCGGGTTCACGATCAAGCGGGCTTGACCTGAGTGCGAAAATCGAGTACAAGCATCGCCTCGACCTTCGCGCCCACGCACCCTCCGAGCTGCCCTCTGGACGGTGCCAACCTTTAACCCAGACTCCACGAAAGGAATTTCATGTACCCACCCGCCAGTGGGCCGAAGTATGCACCTGTGCGCTTCCGCCTGATCGCCCTCTTGCTCGTCTTTTCCCTCCTTGCCTTAGCGATTCCGACAAGATTCATACCGATTATCCAGACGGCCGAAGCCGCCTCGACGAGCGTCGTCATCAGCCAGGTCTACGGCGGCGGAGGTGCGACCACAGGCTCACCGGCATACAAGTACGATTACGTCGAGCTATTCAACATCAGCAACGCGCCCGTGACAGTTGGCGGCTACTCGCTCCAATACGGATCGTCCACCGGTAATTTCGGCGCCGCCGCCTCGCAGATTTACACGATCCCGGCTGGCACCTCAATCCCCGCGGGCAAGTACCTGCTGATAAAGCTGGGCGGCGCCGGAACCGCCGGCCCGGACTTCACCGCCGACCTGACCTCCGGCAACCTGAGCATGTCGGCTACCGCCGGCAAGGTGGCGCTCGTCAACAGCGCCAGCGCCCTCAGCTGCGGTGCGACGGCCACCCCCTGTTCGCTCCCGGACGCACGCATCATCGACTCTGTGGCGTGGGGCGGGTCGAACAACGGCGAAGGCGGCACGACCGTAAACAACGGCACCAGCCTCGACTCGACGAAGGGCGGGGTTCGCAAGTCGAACGGCTGCCAGGACACCGACAACAACAACAGCGACTTCCTCGTCGCCACCACCTCAACCACGCCCGCGCTCGTCCCGCGCACCAGCGCGAGTCCCGCGCAGACTTGCGGGGTCGCCAACAACCCGCCGGCGATTAACGCTCCGGCCAACCCGGCGGCCACCGTGCAGCAGGACTCCGCGCCGTTCCCCGTCAGCCTCACCGGCACCGACGATAACAACATCTTCAACTGGTCTGCGACGCCGGGCACGGGCATCTCCTCCGTCGTCGTCAGCAACGGCCAGGGCACGGGTAACGTCACCTACAGCGTGACTCTCCAGTCCGGCTTCAGCGGCACCGCGACCTTCACGGCCTCGCTCTCCGACAACGTCAACGCGCCGGTGACCCGCTCGGTGAACATTCAGGTCAACCCGCTCGTCGTCAACAACCCGCCGTCCATCAACGCGCCCGCGAACCCCATCGCCACGGTCGCGCAGGACGCGGCGCCGTTCGCCGTCGGCCTGACCGGCTCGGACGACAACAACGTCTTCAACTGGTCGGCCACCGCCGGCACCGGCGTCTCGAACGTCGCGGTCACGGCCGGGCAGGGCACCTCGAGCGTCACGTACACCGTCACCCTGACGCCCGGCTTCTCCGGCACGGCGACCTTCACCGCGCGCCTCTCCGACAACGTCAACGCGGTCGTCACGCAGGCCGTCAACATCGCCGTCACGACCGCGCCCAGCGCGGCCGGGACGGTCGTCATCAGTCAGGTCTACGGCGGCGGCGGCAACACGGGCTCGACTTTCACGAACGATTACATCGAGCTCATCAACCACAGCTCCGCGCCCGTGAATTTGAACGGCTGGTCGGTGCAGGCGTTCGTGAGCACCACCAGCTCCTGGCAAGTTACTCCGCTCACGAATTTCACGCTTCAGCCCGGCCAGTACTACCTGGTTCAGGAGTCGCAAGGGGCCGGCGGTACGACCAGTCTGCCGACGCCGGACGCGACCGGCACTATCCCCGTCAGTTCCACCTCGACCAAAGTTGCTCTGGTTAGCAACACCACGACCATAACCGGTGTGTGCCCTACCGCGGGTGTAGTCGATCTCGTCGGCTACGGCGCGACGGATTGTTACGAAGGCTCGGGGCCGGCCCCGGTACTTTCGAACACCACCGCTGCGCTCAGGTTGAACGAGGGCTGTTTCGACACCGACGACAACGCGAACGATTTCGTCTCGGGCGCCCCGAGCCCGCGTAACAGTTCGGCGGCGAAGCACGACTGCACGGGCATTTCGGGCTTCGGCTCGGCGAGCCCGAGCACGGTTCTGCAAGGCAGCTCCACCACGCTGACCGTCCACGTGGCCGCGGGCCAGAACCCGGCCAGCACGGGCGTCAACGTGGTCGCAAACCTTTCATCCATCGGCGGGTCGGCGACGCAGGCGTTCAGCGGCGCCGGCAGCACCTTTACTTTCACCGCGCTGGTGCCGGCGGATAACGCGCCGGGACTGAAGTCTCTGCCCGTCACCATCAGCGACGCGCAGGGCCGCTCGTTCAGCACGGACATTAAGTTGAGCGTCCTGTCCGTGGTTCCCGATCACATCGTCATCAGCCAGGTCTACGGCGGCGGCGGCAACGCCGGCGCCCCCTACAACAATGACTACGTCGAACTCTATAACCCGACGGGTTCGACCATCACCATCACGGGCTGGACTCTCCAGTACGCTTCGGCGACCGGAACCAGTTGGACAAACAAGCAGCCGCTCGGCGGCACCATCGGGTCGCACCAGTACTACTTAGTCAAGCTGGCGTCGGGGGGCGCGAACGGCGCGCAGCTTCCCGTCACGCCGAACATCTCCGGCGACATCAACATGTCCGCGACCGCCGGCAAGATCGCGCTCGTCAGGAACTCCGATTCGCTCGTCAGCGTCGCTTGTCCGATAGGCACTGACCCGGACGTCGTGGACTTCGTCGGCTACGGGACGACGGCCAACTGCCACGAGGGCAACGCCAACGCGCCCGCGCCCAGCAACACGACGGCGCTCTTCCGGAAGAACGGCGGCGACACGGACACCGACCAGAACGGCGCCGACTTCGTCACCGGCGCGCCGAACCCGCGCCGCACCGAGCCGGTCGTCGAGCTGGGGCCGTGGGTGGCGGGGACAGACCCGACGACCAATGACACGACCATCCCGCACGACGCCACCGTGACCGTCAACTTCAGCGAACCGGTTGACGTTGACGCGGGCTGGTACAACATCACCTGCGCGAACACCGGCTCGCACAACGACGCCACGGTCGCGCACACGAGCGACTTCAAGACTTACGCCATCACGCCGAACAGCAACTTCCAGTTCGGCGAGCAGTGCACGGTCACCATCCCGAAGACGGCGATTCACGACCAGGACACGGATGACAGCGGCCCGGATACGGACTCGCTGTTCGCGGACTACACCTGGTCCTTCACGGTGGTTGATGCCGGTCAGCCGGCGCCGTATCCGCCCGGCGTGCACCTGACCATGGGTAACCCCAGCAACGCCGTCGCCGATGTCAGCCAGCCCCTCAACTACCTGATGATGAAGCCGACTTACGCGCTCTCTTACAATCGGGACAAGGGGACTCCCAACTGGGTGAGCTGGCACCTGGATAGCTCCTGGTACGGCACCCTGGCGCGGGTTGACACCTTCAGGGCCGACCCGGCGGTGCCGGCCGACTGGTATCGTGTGGAGGGGTTCGATTTCTCCGGCACCGGCTTCGACCGCGGGCACATGACGCCGAACGCCGACCGCGACAACCAGAACCGCGTTCCGATCAATCAGGAAACCTACCTGATGTCCAACATGGTTCCGCAGGCGCCCGACAACAATCAGGGGCCGTGGGCCGCCATGGAAGCCGACCTGCGCGGGATGGCGGACGCGGGCAACGAACTCTACATCGTCTCCGGGCCGGCCGGCGTCGGAGGCGTCGGCAGCGCGAGCGGGAACACCGTCAACACCATCGCCAACGGCCACGTGACCGTGCCGTCCGCCACCTGGAAAGTCGTGCTGGTTCTGCCGAAGGCCGACGGCGACGACGTTACGCGCGTGACCTGCGCGGCGCAGACCATCGCCGTCATCATGCCTAACCAGCAGGGCATCAGGGGCAACGACTGGCACAGCTATATCACGACCGTCGATGCCGTCGAACAGTTGACCGGCTACGACTTCTTCTCGAACGTAGACCCGGCCGTCCAGGCTTGCATCGAGTCCGGCACGAACGGCACCAACCCGCCCGGCGCCTCCGACGGCGCGTACACGACGGCCGAGGACACGCCCGTCAACGTCACGCTGACGGGGCTGTCGAGCGGCAGCGGGGCGCTCACCTACAACGTCCAGAGCCAGCCCGCCCACGGCACGCTCTCGGGCACGGCGCCGAATCTCGTCTACACGCCGGCGCCGAACTTCAACGGCAACGACAGCTTCACCTTCAACGTCACGCAGAACGGTCGCACCTCGCGCACCGCGACCGTAACGCTGCTCGTCACCGACGTTAACGACGCGCCCGTGGCCGTTGACGACTCGGCCAGCACGAACGAGGATACCCCCGTCACCATCAGCGTGCTCGCGAACGACACCGACGTTGACGGCGACACGCTCTCCGTCTCGGCCGTGACGCAGGGCGCGCACGGCAGCGCGGCCGTCGTCGGCAGCGACGTGAAGTACACGCCCGCGGCGAACTACAACGGCGCGGACTCGTTCACCTACACCGTCTCGGACGGCCACGGCGGGACGGCGACGGGCACGGTCAACGTCAACGTCGCGGGCGTCAACGACAACCCGACGGCCAACGACGACTCGGCGACGACCAATGAGGACACGGCCGTCAGCGTCAACGTCGTCGGCAATGACACGGACATCGACGGCGACACGCTTTCCGTCACCGCCGTCACGCAGCCGGCGCACGGCTCGGCGACGTTCGCCGGCGGCTCCATCACCTACACGCCCGCGGCCAACTACAACGGCGCCGACTCGTTCACCTACACCGTCTCTGACGGCCACGGCGGCACGGCCACGGCGACCGTCGGCGTGAACGTTACGCCGGTCAACGACGACCCGACCGCCAACAACGACTCCGTGACGACCGACGAAGACACGGCCGTCACGCACAACGTCCTCGCCAACGACTCGGACGTGGACGGCGACGCGCTCTCCATCGCGTCCGTCACGCAGGGCGCACACGGCGCCGTGACGTTCAGCGGCGGCGACGTGACCTACACGCCGGCCGCGAATTACAACGGCGGCGACTCGTTCACTTACACCGTCTCCGACGGCAACGGCGGCAGCGCCACCGCGACGGTCAACGTCACGGTCAACGCCGTGGACGACGCGCCCGTCGCCGTCAACGACGCGGCCGCGGCCGCGGAGGACTCCGGCGCCAACGCCATCGACGTGCTCGCCAACGACACGGACGTGGACGCCGGGCCGAAGTCGGTCGCCAGCGTGACGCAGCCGGCCAACGGCATGGTCTCGATCACCGGCGGCGGCACCGGCCTGAGCTATACGCCGAACGCCAACTACTGCAACAGCGTGTCGGGCACGCCCGACACCTTCACCTACACGCTCAACGGCGGCTCGACCGCGACCGTCGCGGTCACGGTGACGTGCGTGGACGACGCGCCGGTGGCCGTCGCCGACGCGGTTACGGTCAGCGAGGACAGCGGCGCCAACGCCGTGGACGTGCTCGCTAACGACACGGACATCGACGGCGGGCCGAAGAGCGTCGCCACGGTCACCCAGCCCGCGAACGGCTCTGTCGTCATCACGGGCGGCGGGACGGGGCTCACTTACACGCCCAACGTCAACTACTGCAACGCGCCTCCGGGCACAACGCCTGATACCTTCACCTACACGCTCAGCCCCGGCGGGTCGAGCGCGACCGTCAACGTCAACGTCATCTGCGTGAACGACAACCCCGTCGCCGCGGACGACTCGGCCACCGTCGCCGAGGACAGCGGCGCGAACACCGTCGGCGTGCTCGGCAACGACACGGACGTTGACAACGACACATTGTCCGTCAGCGCCGTGACGCAGGGCGCGAACGGCTCGGTCGCCAACAACGGCACCTCGGTGAGCTACACGCCGAACCCGAACTTCAACGGCTCGGATTCGTTCAGCTACACCGTCTCCGACGGGCACGGCGGCACCGCCACGGCGACCGTCAGCGTCACAGTGACGGCGGTCAACGACAACCCCGTCGCAGTCAACGACACGGCGACGACGGACGAGGACACCGCGGTCGGCGTCACCGTGCTGACGAACGACACGGACGTTGACGGCGACACGCTCACGGTGACGAACGCGGGCGGCGCGACGAAGGGCTCTGTGACCTTCAACGCGTCCGGCGTGACCTACACGCCGGACGCGAACGCGAACGGCACGGACTCGTTCAACTACACCGTCTCGGACGGCCACGGCGGGACGGCCACCGCGACGGTCACCGTCACCATCAACGCGGTCAACGACGCGCCGTCCATCTCGAACGTCCCCGCTTCGGCGATCATCGCCGAACTCTCGCCCTACACGTTCCAGGCTTCGGCCTCGGACGTTGACGGCGACACGTTGACCTTCTCGCTCGTGGGCGCGCCCGCGGGCGCGACGATCAACCCCTCGACCGGCGAGTTCAACTGGGCTCCGACCGAGGCGCAGGGCGGGACGGGCGCGCCCTTCAACTTCGCGGTCAGGGTCTCGGACGGCCACGTCAGCGTCAGCTCGCCCGTGAGCATCACGGTCACGGAGGTCAACTCCGCGCCCGCGCTCGCGCCCATCGGCAACCGGGTGGTCTCGCTCGGCGGCACGCTCACGTTCAACGCTTCGGCGACGGACGGCGACCTGCCGGCGCAGACGCTCGTCTACAGCCTGACGGGCGCCTTCCCCGCGGGCGCGACCATCAACCCCGCGACCGGCGCCTTTAGCTGGACGCCCACGGCCGCGCAGGCGGGACAGAGCTACACGTTCAACGTCCGCGTCACCGACAACGGCGCCGGCCCGCTCTACGCGGAGCAGCCCGTGACCGTCTCGGTCGGCTACACCTGGTCGGGCTTCCTCCAGCCGATCAACCCGAACGGCAGCTCGGTCTTCAAGGCCGGCCAGACCATCCCCGTTAAGTTCCAGTTGACGGGCGCGAGCGCCGGCATCACCAACGCCGTCGCGCGTCTGTACGTGGCGAAGATCAACGCCAACGTCGTCGGCACGGAGGATGCCGCCGGCTCGACCTCGAACGCGACGGAGGGTAACCTCTTCCGCTACGCGGACGGCCAGTACATCTTCAACCTCAGCACCAAGGGGTTGACGGCGGGCACCTACCAGCTGCGCGTGGACACCGGCGACGGCGTCCTGCGCGTCGTCAACATCTCGCTCCGCTAGGGGCGAGCGGGGGCGGGCGACACCTGACCCGCCGCGAACTTCCGAGGGCGGCCTACGGCGACACATGCCGCAGGCCGCCCTCGCTTTTTGTGCCCGCCGCGCCGAATGATTTTGTTTGACCGGAGGGCGCAGTGGTGCTAAAGTCCGCGCCACTCCTGGCCGACGCAACGCGGAAGCGTCTCCTGCCGCCGAACTCTTAGGGGAGACGAAGGCCAGGACAGGCCCGCCAGCCTCCTTCCTCCCGGCCACACGCCGCCACGACCCGGGAGCGAAGGCCGCGACCATCCGACACAACCCGACCGACAGCCCCTGAACTTACGCCACCGGTGCGTCGTCGCTTTCGACCGCTTCCCGACGCGGGCGGTAGTGTCTCGAACGGGCGCTGTCACTCTCCACAGGAGTGAGTCGATGAAAGCAGCCGGCGCGCCCTCAGTTAACCGAAAGACTATTTCATCAAACAGAGAACGCGGGTCGCTCAAGAGCGTCTGCCTCTTCCTCGCCGCGTCCCTCTTCGCACTGTCGGCCGCGGGCCTGTTCGCGGTGCTGGCGGCCGACCAGTTCTTCGCCGGGGACGGGAGCGCCCTCAACTCCTCGAAGTGGGGCGCGACGGCCGCCGGGCCTTTCAACTCCGCCTTCACGGCCGGCAGCGTCGCCAACTTCGCGACGCCGAACGGGACGGGGGCGGGCGCCTCCATCACGGTCGGCGGCTTCAACGCCACCGAGAGCTTCACCCTCACGGCCGCCGGCGGCACCATCAGCAACCAGTCCAACGGCGTCGTCCCCATCAGCGTCTCCGCCGGCAAGACGCTCGACTTCGGGGCGCAGGTCTTCAGCTCCTCCGCCACCGCGGGCTACGTGAAGAACGGCGCGGGCGTGCTGGCGCTCGCGGGCAACACCTACGGCGGGGGCTTCACGCTGAACGCCGGCACGGTCGTCGCCCGCGGGGTCAATGCGTTCGGCGGCAACGTCGCGTCCGACGCCTTGAACCTGAACGGCGGCGCCGTCGGTGCCAGCGCCAGCCGCGACTTCACGGACAAGTACAGCGCCGTCAACGTCGGCGGAAACTTCCAGCTCGGCGTGCCCGCCGCGAGTGTTCCAATCTCTTCGGACGCGGCAAACCTGACCTTCAACGCTAACGTCTCGCTCGGCGCCGCGACCCGCACCGTCACCGTCGGGGCAAACGGGACGTACACCCTCGGAGGCGTCATCTCCGGCTCGCCCGGCGCCGGCCTGACCGTCGCAAGACTTTCCGGCGCGACCGGCAAGATAGTTTTGAGCGGCGCAAACACCTACACAGGCCCCACGACCGTGAGCGGAGGGACGCTCGCGCTCACGGGCTCGGGCTCAATCGCCAACTCCTCTTCCGTCGGGCTCGCGGGCGGAGCGACCTTCGACGTGTCGGGTCTGACGAACGCGCTGACGCTCGCGGGCGGGCAGGCGCTTAGGGCGACCGGCACGACCTCTTCGGCGACCATCGCGACGGCCGCGGGCAAGGGCTTGACTCTCGCGCCGAACGGCCCTCTGCAATTCACCTCGTACAACGGCTCGACCGCGCCGCTCGCCGTCTCGGGGGCGGGGAGCGTCACGCTGTCCGCCGGCAACGTCGTCACCGTGAACGTCTCGAACGGCGGGACGCCGCTGGCCCCGGGCGATTACACACTGGTCTCGAAAGCGGCGGGCTCGGGTGGCGTAAGCGGCGCGGCGCCCACGTCGCTCACGGTCGGCGGCGACGGGGTCGCGGCGGGCGCGGCCGCCTCCCTTCTCATCAGCGGGCAGCAGTTGGTCATGCGCGTCGAGCGGGCCGTCTCCGTCGGCGACGTGACGGTCGCCGAACCCTCTTCCGGCATCAGCTACGCCACTTTCCATGTCACGCTCTCCAGCGCCTCCGCGCAGACCGTCACGGTCAACTTCGCGACCGCCGACGGCACGGCCGTCGCGCCGGGCGACTACACGCCGCTCAACGGCACCGTCACCTTCTCGTCGGGCGAGACGTTGAAGACCGTGGCCGTCGCCGTCAAGGCCGACACAGTGTCCGAAGGCACGGAGACCTTCAGTCTCAATCTGTCGAGCCCCTCTAACGTTGCAATCGCGGACGGCACCGGCGTCGCCACCATCACGCAGCCCGTCGCGGCCGGCACCGTCATCATCGGCGAGTTCCGTCTGCGCGGGCCGAACGGGGGGGCGGACGAGTTCGTCGAGGTCTATAACAACACCGACCAGGACTTCACCGTCGCGGACGCCAACCCTGTGACCTGCGCGCTGCAAGTCATCAACACGGGGCCTTCGACGGCGTGCGGGTGGGCGCTCGTCGATCTGCAAGGCTCCGTGTCGAACGTCCCGCGCTTCGTCATCCCCGCCGGGACGAGCATCCCCGCGCGCGGCCACTTCCTCGCGGCCGGCTCGGGCTACAGCCTCTCGGCGCTGGCCGCGCCCGACCTGACCTACGACCCGCCGGCCTACTCGGGAGCCGAAGCGGACTACACGGGGCTCGCGCTCTTCAAGACGGCCGACCGCGCGCAGTTCACCGCGCAGAACGTCTTCGACGCCGTCGGCTTCGAAGGCGTGGCCGCCCCCTTCAGGGAGGGCTCGGGGCTTCTTCCGGCCGACGGCGTCGCGGCGAACGTCGAGCACAGCTTCGCCCGCAACCAGGGCTCGGGGCGTCCCGCCGACACGGGCGACAACCGCGCCGACTTCACCCTCGTCACGACCGACCCGAACCTCTTCGACAGCGGCGCGGCCGCGCTCGGAGCGCCCGCCCCCGAAAACCGCACGGGGCTCGTCTCGCGCAACGGCGGGTTCTCAGTCACGGTGCCCGCGGGAGTCGCGTCCAGCGTGCGGCGCAGCACGGCCGTGACGAACGGCACACTGGGCACGCTCTCCCTGCGGCGGCGGTTCACGAACAACACGGGCCAAGCGCTCTCGAAGCTGCGCTTCAGGGTGGCCGACCTCTCGACCTGGAACAGCAGGCAAATCTTCGGCGGCCAGGCCGAGCTGCGCGTGCTCGACGCGACGCTCGAAGGTCTGACGGGCCTCAAGGCGACGAAGCTGGAGACGGCGCCCGCGCAGCCCGACGGGGGCGGCATCAACGCGGGACTCTTAATCGACGGCGCGCTGACGCTCTCGTCGCCGCTGGCTTCGGGGCAGAGCGTGGACGTGGAGTTCCTGCTCGGCGTGATGAGGGGCGGGACGTATCAATTCATCCTCGTCGTGGAGGGCGCGCCGTGAGCCGGGCGAACGAGAGGCGTCACGGCCAGAGGAGACCGGAGGCCGTGGCCGCACTGATGCCGCGGCTTCAGACGACCTCTGCCTGAACGGCCAAACTCGACCGCCTCGGGTGGGCGGCCGGCATGACGTTCGCGGCGTACGGCGTGAGGGTCGGCGTCAGGGTGGACGACCCCTGTGCCTTAAGCGGAGTCGTGGATCGACTCCCGCCGGGGTGGGCGCTCTCCGCCTTGCCGTACGTCACGAGACTCTATTCGCTGGTCGCAGGCGGCGCCGGCAGGAGCGACCGCGTCCGCCGCTTCCACCTGCTCTACTCCGGGGCCGAACTTATCGCCCGCTCTCTGGACGCCGAGGTCGTCTACGAGCGTTTAGAGTCCGACCTGCAACTCTACGTGGCCGAGCGCGCGCCGCGCCGCGTCTTCGTCCACGCGGGCGTCGTCGGCTGGAAGGGGCAGGCGGTCGTCATCCCCGGCCGGAGCCTGAGCGGCAAGACGACGCTGGTTGCCGAACTCGTCCGGGCGGGCGCCGTCTACTACTCGGACGAATACGCCGTCTTCGACCGCGAAGGGCGCGTCCACCCTTACGCGCGGCCGCTGGCGGTGCGGGAGGTCGGCACGCTCAGGCAGACCCGCAGGTCGGTCGGGGAGTTTGGCGGGCGCGCCGGTGTCGTTCCTCTGCCGGTCGGGCTGGTGGTCGTCAGTCGCTTCGAGCGCGGCGCGGGCTGGCGCCCACGGCGGCTCACGACGGGCGAGTGCGTGCTTGAGCTGCTCTCCAACACCGTCCCGGCGCGGCGAAGTCCTGCACGGGTCTTGGACACGCTGACGAAGGCGGCCGCGGGGGCGAACGCTCTTGCCGGGCCGCGCGGCGAGGCGGCGACGGTCGCTCAATCAATCCTGAGAAGTCTGGAGGCGTAAGGATGGCGGAACACTACACGCCGCGCGCGCAGAGGGGGAAGCTCGTGGTGCGCGAGCTGGCCGACGAGACGCTCGTCTACGACGTAGAGGGGCACCGCGCCCACTGCCTGAACCGCACGGCGGCGCTCGTCTGGGGGCTGTGTGACGGCGAGAACACGGTCTCGGGGATAGCCGAGCAGGTGGGCGAACGCCTGTCCGCGCGCGTCCCCGAAGAGTTGGTGCGCCTCGCGCTCGAACAGTTGGAAGACCGCGGCCTGCTCGCGCCGTGTGAAGCACGTCCCGCGCCGTCGTCGAACATTGTCTCGCGCCGCGCGATGGTGCGGCGCCTCGGGCTCGCGGCGGCGGTCGCGCTGCCGCTCGTCACGTCGATCATCTCGCCGACCCCCGTGATGGCGCAGAGCCCCTGCAACGAGACGAGCTGCCCGCCGGGGACGACGTGCCAGGCCGGCGTGTGCGAGCCCGACGGCGTTTAGTCTCTATGTCCGAGGCGGGTGCGAAGGCCGCGCCACTCCTTTTGGCGGAGGCGCTCGCCGGCTCCTGGCGCTGCAAGCCTCCGGGGCCGGGGCTTTCGGGCGAGGAGCTGGCACGAGTCGTCCCCGCGCTCGTCGGCTCGGGGGCGGCCGCGCTCGCCTGTTGGAAAGTCCGCGGCTCCTCTCTGGAGGGATGCGCGGCGGCCGGAACGCTCAGGCAGTCCTACCGCCGGCAGGCGCTCCAGTCCGCCTTGCAGGAGTGGGAGGTCGAACACGTCTTCGCGCTGCTCCGCTCCGTCCGCGTCGAGCCCGTCCTGCTGAAGGGGTGGGACGCGGCCGGGCTCTACCCGGAGCGCGGCCTGCGCCCGCCCGGCGACATAGACCTCTGCGTCAGGCCGGAACAGCACGCGGCGGCGAGGGCGGTGCTGTGGGGGCCGCGGCGCTCGGGGACGGCCGTCACAGACCTCAAGCACGACATCTCCGCACTCTCGGGCGCGGGCGGCTGGGGTGCGCTCTACGCGCGCACGCGGCTCGTCAACTTAAACGGGTCGAAGATTCGCGTGCTCGGCCGCGAAGACCAACTGCGCTTCCTCTGCCTGCACCTGCTGCGGCACAGCGCCTACCGCCCCGTCTGGCTCTGCGACGTGGCCGCCGCGTTTGAGTCGGCGCCGGCGGACTTCGACTGGAACGTCGCGCTCGGCGACGACGCGCTCAGGCGCAACTGGGTCGTCTGCGTCATCGACCTCGCCCGCCGCCTGCTCGGAGCCCGGCGCGAAGACCTGCCCGGGGAGTTGAAGACCGCGCGCGCCCCCGCCTGGCTGGTCGCGGAGGTGCTGCGGCAATGGGAGCGCCCCACGACGGCCGACCACCTGCCGCGCGAGTTGATGTCCCGGTCGCTGCGCCGCCCGGCGCGCGCCCTGCCGGCCTTATTGAGCAGATGGCCCGACCCTATAAGGGCGTTCGTCGGTCTGAATCAACCCTTTGAAGAGAGGGCGAGACTGCCGAGACAAATGAAGTTCTACGCCGTCCAATCGGCCGCGTTCCTGCGGCGTCCGCTCCGGCGTCCGGGTTAACTTTGAACGGTCGCGCTTTGCCCGACACCATCCCGGTTCCGACAGAATTTACTGTTGACAGTAAATTCTGTCGGACTTATACTCCGCCGCATGCGGGAGTGGCTTGAGGCGGAGCGCGGGGCGAAGTACGTCGGCGTGGCGGGGCTGGCGGAGGCGGCGGCGCGCATCCTGGCCGGGAGCGGGGCGGCGCGGCAGGGGCGGGGCACCGTGACGGAGCTGCCCGACGAGCGGACGGTGAGGTACTACCTCGCCGAGGGGCTCATCCCGCCGGCCGAGGAGAAGCAGGGCACGGCGTCGGTCTTCGAATTCCGGCACCTGCTCCGGCTCCTGGTCGTAAAGAAGTTGCAGGCCGAGGGGCTGCCGATACGGGCCATCAGGGAGCTTGTCACGGGGAAGACCGAGCGGCAGTTGGAGCGGCTGCTCGGCGCCGGCCAAGGGCAGTCGCCGGGCTCGCCTGCGAAGGGCGAGGCGCTCAGCTATCTGGAGTCGCTCTTGCAGAAGAGCCCTTCGGCCCCGCTCCCGAGTTCGGCGCCGCCGCCCGCGCAGGCTTTCTCGTCGGCCCCCCTGGCTCCGCCCTCCGGGGCGCCGCGCGAGACCTGGGCGCGGGTGGAGCTTGAGCCCGGGCTCGAACTCCACGTCAGCGACGGCTATCGTGCGCCGCAGGGCGAGGGCGCGCTGCGGCGCCTGGCGCAAATCATTCTGAACGTCTTGAAGGCGCACGGCCCACGGGGGCCGGGGCGCGGAAGGAAGTAGAGGTATGACGCAAGAGCAGTTGAAGGTCGAAGTGCTGACGGAGCGCGCGAAGCTCGCCGCGGGGCGGGAGCAGACGGTGGACGTGCTGGTGCGCATCACTCCGCCGGAGTTGGGGTCGGACGGCTCCGCGCGCCGGCGGCTCAACCTCGCGGTCGTGCTCGACCGCTCCGGCTCGATGCAGGGGGCGAAGATGGAGCGGGCGCGGGAGGCCGCCAGCTACTGCGTCGAACAGTTGCTTCCGGCCGACCGCCTGGGCGTCGTCATCTTCGACGACGTGGTCGAAGTGCTCATCCCGAGCGGCCCCGTCGAAGACAAGGCAGGCCTGAAGCGCCTCATCGCGGGCGTGGGCGCGCGCGGCTCGACGGCGCTGCACGAGGCCTGGGTGCGCGGCGGCATGCAGGTCAGCGAGCATTTAGACGGCGGGGCCGTCAACCGCGTGCTCCTCATCACGGACGGGCTCGCTAACGTCGGCCTGACGAGCACGGACGAGATCGTCTCGCAGGCGAAGGGGTTGTTTGAGCGCGGCGTCGGCACCTCGACCGTCGGCATCGGCGAGGACTTCAACGAAGACCTTTTGATTCCGATGGCGCGCGCGGGCGGCGGCAACGCCTGGCACGTCGCCGAGGCCGCCGACATGCAGCGCATCTTCGCCGTCGAGCTGGAAGGGCTGCTCGCGCAGTTCGCCCGCGACGTGTCGCTCGGGCTCGTCCCCTCGGACGGCGTGCGCGTCTCGGACGTGCTCAACGACTTCGAGCTGACCGAGACCGGGCGCTACCGCCTGCCGGACTTGCAGGCCGGCTCGCCTCTGGACATCGTGCTGCGGTTGCATCTGCCGGCGCGCGCGGCGGGCGAAAGGATGCGGATTCTCGACCTGCGCGTCGGCTACACGCCGCGGGAGGCGCGCGGGGCGGAAGTCCTGAAGCAGGCTTTCGAGGTCGAGTTCGCCGAAGCCCCCGAGGTCGAGGCGCTGCCCGCGAACCCCGAGGTGACGAAGGCCGTCCGGCTGCTGATGAACGCGCGGGCGCGGCGCGAGGCGGTCTCCTACATGGATCGGGGTGACTACGAGGCGGCCGTCAACGTCGTCGCCGGGGCGCACGCGGCGTCGCTCGCCTACTGCGCCGCGCGGCCCGACGACGCGGAGGCCCGGGAGGATTCGGAGGAACTGCTGCGCGTCACCGGCTCGCTCCAAGACCGCGGGCAGGACAAGATGAGTCGCAAGCTAATGCAGTACGCGTCGCTCCTGCGCAGGACGGGCAGGAAGACACGCTAGACCCCGCACCACTCAAACGCCGGGGTGGGGGCGCCGCCCTCACTCCGGCGCGCCCGCCCGCCCCATCAGCCCATCCAGGTAGTCGCGCAGCCCCTCGTCGTCCAGGCGGGCCGAGGTGATGCGCTCGGCCCTCGCCTCCGCCTCGCCCTTCTTGGTTCCGTCGGAGCGTTCGGCCAGCAGGCGGCCGACGACCTCCTTCAGCCGCCCCATGTCGAGCGGTTTCGTCAGGTATTCATCGCAGCCGGCCGCCAGCGCCGCGTCCCTGTGCAGGGCCGCGTCGTGCGCGGTGCAGGCGACAATCGGCACCTGGCACATCGCCCCGACTTCGCGCATCCTGAAGGCCGCGGAGAGCCCGTCGCACCCGGGCAGCGACAGGTCGAGCAGCACAAGGTCTGGGCAGCGCCGCCTGACCGCCTCGACCGCCTCCCGGCCGTCCGAGACTTCGACGACTTCGTAACCCTCACTCCGCAGCTCGACGGCGATCAACTGGCGCGTGTCGTCGAAATCTTCGACCACCATGATGGTGGGCTTATCTGTTTGCGACTGGTGAGGCACGTGTAAGTCCTCCGGCTAAAATTTTAGTCCAGCGACGCGGCGAGTCTAAGGCGGCCTGTTTAGGCGGGTCAAGAGTTTTTGCAACAAACGTTGCACGCAGCTCTGGCGGGTGTGGGAAGGCGGTGCAAGTCAGCGGGTGAGTCCGCGGGCGCGGCGTCGGCGGTAGTATGCGTCCTGCGCCGTGATGCGGCAGGCGCGGCAGTGGAAGGTGTCGGCGGCGAACTTCCAGGAGTGGCCGAAGCGTTCGCAGACGGCGCGGCGCACGAGCCGCCTCAGGCGCCAGGACAGATCCCACGAATCTAAAGACATGCGAACCCCTTGTGCTTAACAGGCCGGGCGCGCTCAGGAATTTTGCTGCGGGCGTTTCTGTGTCGCCCGCTGCGCCTGGCTCCTGGCGATGGCCCTGAGGGAGGTGTTGACCTCCTTCAACTCCGAGACGACCTCCCCGAGCGCCTTCGCAATCTCAGCCAGGTAGACTTCCCGCCCGTCCGCCTCTGTAGGCCGCCCCGCCTCGCCGGCCTCTCCTTCGACCTCGCGCATAAGCCTCCCGCCGGGCGAAAAAGGAAGGCGGGCCGCCTCCCCCAAAGCGGCCCGCCAGACCCATCAAGGTGTCCGACTCGTTCCCCCAAACTCGTCGGACGCTGCGCATTAAACCCACATCACGTCACAAATCTTTAACGCATCTCTGCTGAAAATCTTCGCCCGCTCTTTCCTGATGACTGTGGATAAACTTCCTGCCCCACGGTGGTAAGATTCCCGGCGGGAGGAGAATCGTCATGTCAGAAGCGGAGAGCGAGAACAGGAACACCGGCGCGGGCGGGACGACCGGGGGCGAGTCCGGGCCGACGACGGGTTCGACCAGATGACTTTTGAATTCCAGCCGACCCTCAGAGGCGAACTCTTAGAACTCAGGCCGCTCCGCGCGGAGGATTTCCAAGACCTCTACGCCGTGGCCTCCGACCCGCTCATCTGGGAGCAGCACCCCGCGAGCGACCGCCACCGGGAGGATGTCTTCAGGGAGTTCTTCCGGGGGGCTATGGAGTCCGGCGGGGCGTTCGCCGTCATCGACCGCGGAACGGGCGGGGTCATCGGTTCGACGCGGTTCCACGCCTACGACGAGGAGCATGGCGAGGTGGAGATCGGTTTCACGTTCCTTGCACGCTCACACTGGGGCGGCCGCTACAACGGCGAGATGAAGCGCCTCATGCTCGACCACGCCTTCCGTTTCGTCCGCAGCGTCGTCTTCCTCGTCGGCCCGCAGAACTACCGCTCGCAGCGGGCGGTGGAGAAGATCGGCGGCGTCCGCGACGGGACGAGGCCCAACGCGGCGCGCCTAGATAACCTCCTCTACCGCATCGACGCCTCGGCCTACGGGCGTGCGAACCCGGGCCGCTGAGCGTCTACCGGCTGCCGCCGAGACCCTTCAACTCGGCGCGCAGCCGCTCGATCTCGGAGAGCTTTTCCTGAATCACCCACAGCAGCTCGGCCTGCGCCTTGACCCCTTCTTCGAGAAAGAATCCTGCCGCGTCCGCCGGGTTGTCGAACCTCCCCGCCTGTAGAAGCAACTCCACTGCCTCCTGCGCCTCCGCAGAGACCCTCACGTTGATGACGTGATCGTCTCCGGCGGAGGCGGCGTGTCGGAGCCTCTGTCCGAGTGAGGTGAGCGCCTTCGGGAGCTTGAACCCGTGCTCCTGTTCTTCCGCGTCGGGCTGCTGCTCCGCCTCCGGCTCGGCGGAAGAAATCTCACGCGTCTGCGGCGGCCCCGGCCTCCCTTCCGGGGCGCCCTCTGGGGCGGCGGGCTGGGCGGCTCCGCACGCGAAGCAGAACTTGTAGTCGTCTTCGTTCTCCGTCTCCCCGCAACTGACGCACGTCCACATACTCAATCTCCCCCCGAAGGTTTCCGCCGATATCAGACTTCTACGCGAATTGAGGACGCAGGTCAACGGGGAGGACTGTGGGCCGGACACAGAAACGGGCATGCCGGCCTTCTACGGCGGCATGCCCGGTCGCTTCCGCGTCCCTGCGCCCGCGGCGAACGTGCCGGCCTACTTGCCGGCGCCGTCCGTCTGGCCGGCGTTCGCCCCGCCGGCAATCGGCGTCATGCGGCAGTCGCCCTCGAAGAGAGCCCCGCCCTCGATGACGAGGGACGGCGTGCGGATGTTGCCCGTCACACGGGCCGTCCTGCCCATCTCGATCAGGCCGGTGGCCGTGACGTTGCCCCTGACGGTGCCGTAGATTTTTGCGGTCGCCACCTCGACGTCGGCCTCGACCAGGCCGTTGGTCGAGACGATGAGCGTGCCGTCGGCCGAGGTGATGTGGCCGGAGAGGTGGCCGTCCACCCTCATCATGCCCTTGAATGTGGCGTCGCCGGTGAGGTGCGTGTTGTTGCCGACGAAGCCGCCGAGGTTACCCTCCTTGATGTCGCGCGCGATGGCCTCGCTCTCGGGGATGGCCTGCGTGGTGGATGATGTCTGCGGTACTGGCTGGGGCTGCATCTTCTTCTCCTGGGGGAAGGTCGGTAGAGCGGGACAGTTCTAGAAGAGTTTCGCCGTGAAGGCAAGGGAAATTCTCCGACGCCTGCGGCCGGGGGCGGTTTAGAGTATGCTCTTTCCAGGAATCGTCAGGGAACGAAGTCGCGGGGGCGGGGGAGATTATGGGGAGAGTTTACATAGGCGTGTGTGTGCTGGCCGCCGCGGCCGCCTGCCTCGTCGCGGCGGCCGCGAAGGGGCAGAGGTCGCGCCGGCCCGCGGGCGGCGTCGCCGGGACGGAGGCCGCGCTCGCGGGCGTGAGCGGCGAACAGATTTTGAGTCACATCAAAGTGCTCGCCTCGGACGAGTTCGAAGGGCGCGCGCCGGGGAGCCGCGGCGAGGAGTTGACGGTCGAGTACATCACCGGGCAGTTCCAGAAGCTCGGCCTCAAGCCCGGCAACCCCGACGGTACGTTCGTGCAGAAGGTGCCGCTCGTCGGCCTGACGGCGAGCCCCTCGGCCCACTTCACGGTCAGGGGTAAGAGGATTGACCTCAAGTCGCCGGACGACTACGTCGCCGTCACGCGGCGCGTCGTGCCGGAAGTCTCGGTCGAGGACTCGGACGTGGTCTTCGTCGGCTACGGCGTCGAGGCGCCCGAGTACGGCTGGGACGACTACAAGGGCGTGGACGTGAAAGGCAAGACCGTCGTCATGCTCGTCAACGACCCGCCCGTCGCCGACCCCGCCGATCCTTCGAAGCTCGACGAGAAGACGTTCAAGGGCCGGGCCATGACCTACTACGGCCGCTGGACGTACAAGTACGAGATGGCCGCGGAGAAGGGCGCGGCCGCCTGCGTCATCGTCCACGAGACGGGGCCGGCCGGCTACCCTTACACGACGGTCGTCTCGGGTTGGGGCGGGGAGAACTTTGACATCGAGGCGCCCGACCGGAACATGGGGCGCGCGGCGGTCGAGGGGTGGATAACTTTAGACCGCGCGAAGGAGCTGTTCGCCGCCGCGGGGCAGGACTTCGACCGCTTGAAGGCGGCGGCCGCGCGCCGTGACTTCAGGCCGTTGGCGCTCGGCGCGAAGGCCAGTTTTCATCTCTCGGTCAAGTCGCGCCGCGTCAACTCGCGCAACGTCGTCGCCGTGCTCGAAGGCTCCGACCCGAAGTTGAAGGGCGAGTACGTCGTCTACAGCGCCCACTGGGACGCCTTCGGCCGCGACGAGAAGCTGGCGGGCGACCAGATCAAAAACGGCGCACTCGACAACGGCTCGGGCGTGGCCGAGATGCTGGAGATCGCGCGCGCCTTCACGCGGCTGCGCCGCCCGCCGAAGCGCTCGGTCGTCTTCCTCGCCGTGACGGCCGAAGAGTCGGGCCTGCTCGGGGCGAAGTTCTACGCGCAGAACCCGCTCTACCCTTTGGAGCGCACGCTGGCCGACATCAACATGGACATGATGAACCTCTGGGGGCGCACGCGCTCGGTCGTGAGCATCGGCTACGGCAACACGACGCTCGAAGACGTGCTGGCCGAGGTCGCGGCCACGCAGGGCAAGACCGTCAAGCCCGACCCCGAGCCCGAGAAGGGCTTCTTCTACCGCTCCGACCACCTCGAATTCATGAAGCGCGGCGTGCCCGCCCTGACCTTCCTGCATTCGGGCGCCGACTACATCGGCAAGCCCGAAGACTACGGCCCGCGCAAGCGGCGCGAGTACACCGAGCGGGACTACCATAAGCCTTCGGACGAGGTGAAGCCGGACTGGGAGACGGCCGGGGCGGTGGACGACGTGAGGCTGCTCTTCCAGGTGGGCCTGCGCGTGGCCGAGGGCGACAGCTACCCCGAGTGGAAACCGGGCACCGAGTTCAAGGCGCGGCGCGAGGAGATGCTGAGGCGAAAAGGGATTGAGTGAGGGGGCGGACGATGCACACGTTGACGGCGACGGAAGGACTGACTAAGGGCGAGACTTACGCGGAGCTGGCGGCGCAGCTTCGCGCGCTCGTCGAGGGCGAAGACGACTTCATCGCCAACGCGGCGAACCTCTCCGCCCTACTCTTTCACACGCTGCCCGATCTGAACTGGGCGGGCTTCTACCTGCTTAAGGGCGGGGAACTGGTGCTCGGCCCCTTCCAGGGCCGTCCCGCCTGCGTGCGCATCCCCCTGGGGAGCGGCGTGTGCGGCACGGCGGCCGCGGCGCGCAGGACGGTCGTGGTCGAGAACGTGCACGAGTTCCCCGGCCACATCGCCTGTGACTCGGCGTCGAACTCCGAGGTCGTCGTCCCTTTGCTCAGGGGTGACGAGCTGCTCGGCGTGCTCGACCTCGACAGCCCCAACGTCGGCCGCTTCGACGCGGAGGACGCGAAGGGGTTGGAGGAGCTGGTCAGGGCGTTCTTAAGAATTTGAGCTTTCAAATGCGAAAGACAATGTTCACTTTGTGAGGTGACTCAAAGGGGGCGCCCCCTGTGCCACGCCTCCCGCCCCTCCGGCGTCGCCTCAAGCCTTCTCTCCAGAGTGAGCCTGACCAGCCCGAGCCCGCACAGGGAAGCGATGGCGTCTCTGGCGGCGTCCTCGTCCACCTCCGCCTCCGGCCCGAGCACGCGGTCGATGACCCACCCGGCCAGCCCCACACGGTCTTCGCCCGCCGACGCCGCCAGCCGCTCCGGCCCGTAGCGCGAAGGCAGCTCCGCGATCACACCCAGCAGTGCCAGCGGTATCCCCGACAGTCCGTGAGGAGGAGGCGACGCCTCGACGGGTGGAGGTTGGGCCGCGGAACTGCTCTCGACCTCCGGCGCGTCCGACAGAGGGAGCCCGGCCTGCGCCTCTGCCGCCCACGCGCGCGGCCGGTACTCTACCTTGAGCCCGCGCCCCAACTGGTGCTCGTAGAGCATCAGCGTCGCCGCCGCGTCGAGCGCCGCGTAGGCGACCTGTCGCGGGTCGAGCGGGCGCGCCCCCCAGTCGCTCTGCCGCGCCCCCTTGTCGAGCGCGAGCCCCAGGTGTCTTTCGGCCTGAGTCTTGAGGGAGTAGCCACGCTCGCCGCCGCGCCGCGCCGCCAGCATCGTGTCGTGGACGGGCGCGACGCGGAGGCCGAGGTGACGGTCGAGCCTCGGCACGTCGAAGGCCGCGTTGTGCACCGCTTTGACCACCGCGGTCGATTCGAGCGCGGCGCGTAGTTCGTTGACCTCAAGGCCGGCCAGTGCGTCCACGACGGCAACCCTAAGGCGCCCTTCGTCGCGGTAGGCGAGCTGGATCAACGAGACGCGCTCCGCACGCCTGTCCCACCACGACGCCGTCTCGATGTCGAGGGCGATGGCCGAGGGCGCGCGGAGCGCCCCGGCGAGGGCGGCGAGGCGGCGTGCGTCGTTGACGTAGGTGACCTGGTAGTCGGCGTTCATCGCGTGGCGGCGCGAAGAGACTGGCCGTCGTCCGGCGCGGGCGTCGGCCCGTCAAGGCTGCACGAGCTGTTGCACCTTCGGCGGCTCTTCGCCGAGCCAGTCGGGGTGCTGCGCGGTGCTGTCGAAGATGGAGGTCGTCTTGAACGGCTCGTACTGCCCGCCGGCGGCCGCCCCGGCCGTCTTCGCCAGCAGCGCGTCGCGTTCGTCGCGGCCGAGCGGGCGGAACGTCTCGACGGCCGCGAACGCCTGTTCGAGTACCTCCACGCTGTCGATGCCGGTGATGACGACCGAAGTCGGCAGGCTCAGGGCGTAGTGCAGGCACTCGACCGCGCTCACCGTGTTCGACCTGAGCAGGATGCCGTTCGCGAGCGGCTTCATCCCGAGCACGCCGATGCCTTGTTTGACCAGCTCGGGCAGGACGAGCTTCTCGAAGCTGCGGTAGTGTGCGTCCATCACGTTCAGGGGCATCTGGACGGCGTCGAAGCGGAAGCCGTGCTCGGCGGCGACTTCGAGCGTGTGGAGGTGGATGCGCGGGTCTTTGTGGCCGGTGAAGCCGACGTAGCGCACCTTGCCGGCCGCGCGCGCCTCGACGAGCGCGGCGTTGGCGCCCTCGTCGTCGAAGATGCGGTGCGGGTCTTCGAAGCGGATGACCTCGTGGTGCTGCGCGAGGTCTACGTAATCCACCTTCAACCTCTTGAGCGACTCGTCGAGCTGCTTCGCCGCCTCCTTCTTCGTCCGCCCGTCGATCTTGGTCATGAGGAAGGCGCGCTCGCGGTAGCCGTCCTTGAGCGCCCTGCCCATACGGCGCTCGCTCTCCCCCTCGTTGTAGTCCCAGGAGTTGTCCATGAAGTTGACGCCGCGGTCGATGGCCGCGCGCACGATGCGCAGGCTCAGCTCCTCGTCCACGTGCTTCAGGCTCAGGTGCCAGCCGCCGACACCTATCGCTGACACCCTCTCGCCGGTGCTTCCCAGAGTCCTGTAGATCATCCCTCGGCCTCCTCCCCCGTTTCCATTACAGCCGGCGCGTTACGAAATCATCCCCGCGGCGTTACGGTCTTGTTCGACGACGCCGTTCAGATTATTCGCGGGCGAAGTAGGCGGGCGGCCCTCACTCATCATCGACGTGCCCGGCCTCCGCCTGCCCCTGCGCCCCGAACTGAATCTCGTAGAGGCGCGAGTAGAGGCCGCCGCGCGCGCGCAGCTCCTCGTGCGTCCCGCTCTCGACGATCCGGCCGCCCTCGACGGCGTAGATGCGACTGGCGCGCATGACGGTCGCGAGCCGGTGCGCGATGACGACCGCGGTCTTGCCCTCCATCAGGCGCCCGAGCGCCTCGAAGACCAGCTCCTCCGAGGCGGCGTCGAGCCCCGAGGAGGGCTCGTCGAGGAGGAGGATGGGCGTGTCGCGGATGACGGCCCGGGCGATGGAGATGCGCTGGCGCTGCCCGCCCGAGAGCGTCTCGCCGCGCTCGCCGATGACCGTGTCGTAGCCCTCGGGCAGCCGCTCGATGAACTCGTGGGCGTTGGCGAGGCGGGCCGCCCCCACGATCTCCCTGCGCGTCGCGCCGGGGCGGCCGTAGGCGATGTTCTCCCAGATGCTCGCGCGGAAGAGGTAAGACTCCTGGAGGACGTAGCTGATCTGGTCGCGCAGCGACTTGAGCTTGAAGGAGCGCACGTCCCAGCCGTCGATGAGGACGCGCCCGGAGGTCGGGTCGTAGAAGCGCGGGATGAGACTGAGGAGGGTCGACTTGCCGCTGCCGGTCGGGCCGACGAGGGCGACGAACTCGCCGGGCTCGACGGCGAGCGAAACGTCCCGCAGCACGGGGCGGCCCGTGCCGTAGTCGAAGCCGACGCGCTCGAACTCGACGCGGCCGACGAAGCGCGGCGCGCGCCGGGCGCCGCGCAGGTCGCGCACCTGACTCTCGGTCTCCAAGACCTCGCGGATGCGCTCGAAGCCGACCGCGGCCTTCGAGGCCGCGTCCGACATCTTCGAGAGGTCGCGCATCGGCTTGTACATCTTGCCGAGGTAGAGGATGAAGATGAGGAGCGCGCCCGGCGAAATCTGCCCGGCGAGCACGAGGCGCGAGCCGTACCAGAGGACGAGGCAGGTGCCCGCGGCCACGATCAGCTCGACGAAGGGCGTGAGCTTCGCCTTGACGCCGCGCGCGAGCAGCGCCAGCTCGACGCTCTCCAGACTCTTCTCGTCGAGCCGGCTGCTCTCGTAGTCCTCGCGCGCGAACGCCTTGATGAGGCGGACGGCCGAGAGCGACTCCTGCACGACGGAGGCGATCTCGCCCTCCTTCCGCTTGACGGCGCGCGCGGCGCGCTTGATGCGGCGCGTGAAGCTGTAGACGACGAGGAAGAGCGCGGGCGCGACCGAGAGCGAGATGAGCGTGAAGCGCCAGTCGAGGTAGAGCATCACGCCGAGCATGCCGAGGAGCGTCAGGCAGTTGACGACCGCGCCGAGCAGCGCCGACGAGACGAAGTCCTGCACGGCGTCGATGTCGCTCGTCATGCGCACCATGAGGTCGCCCGTCTTCTGCTCGGAGAAGAAGGAGAGCGAGAGGCGCTGGATGTGGTTGTAGAGCGTGAGCCGCAGGTCGTGCATCACGCGCTGGCCGACGCTCGTCGTCAGGTACTTCTCGGCGTAGGTGGCGACGGCGCCTAGCGCGGCGATGATGACGACCGAGGCCGCCGCGAAGTTGAGGACGGAGGCTTTGTCAAACCCGGCGACGCGCCCGACTACCCCCGAGAGCCAGCCGGGCATCCGCTTCGACCCGAAGACGTAGTCGAAGACCAGCTTCAGCGGCCAGGGCTCAAGCAGGTCTGTGACGCTCTCGGCCAGGACGGCGGCGAACGCGGCGGCGAGCGCCGCCCGGTACGGGCGCAGCAGCCGCGTGATCCTGATCTTCCCTGAGCGCATCACTCGATTACCGGGCGGCCCTACCGTTGCATGACGAGCGGCAGCTCGACGAAGCTGGCGCGGCCGGGCTCGTGGTAGACCCTCTGCGTCGCCTTGCGGTAGTCCGCGGGCTTGGCCCAGAAGATGTTCGGGACGAAGGTCTGCGGGTTGCGGTCGTAGAGCGGGAACCAGCTCGACTGCACCTGCACCGCGATGCGGTGGCCGGGCAGGAAGACGTGGTTCGCCGTCGGGAGCGCGAAGCGGTAGAGAAGCGGCTTGTCCGACTCGATGGGCTTGGCCGTCTCCAGGCTCTCGCGGTAGCGGCCGCGGAAGATGTCGGCCGAGACCATCAGTTGATAGCCCCCGAGTTCGGGTTGCCCCGCGACCTCGTCCGGGTAGAGGTCGATGACCTTGACGACCCAGTCCGAGTCCGTCCCCGAGGTCGAGGCGAAGAGGTTGGCGACCGGCTCGCCGCTGATCTTGACGGGCGCCGTCAGAACGTCCGAGGTGAAGGTGAGCACGTCCGGGCGCCCCGAAGCCTCGCGCTGGTCGTCCACGAGCCAGCGCCGCCAGCTGGTGTCATCGACCGGGCGCGCGCGGTAGGGGACTGGCTTCGAAGGGTCGGAGACGTACTCTTCGAAGGCGCCGCCCGGGCGGGGCGCGTCGAAGCCGAGTCTGAGACCCGCCGAGAGGTAGAGCGGCGTCGGCTTCGGCGCGCAGCCGCGCTCGCAGCCCGAGGGCCAGGACTTGAGGCGCAGCCAATGATTCGTCCCGGTCTCGAAGGCAGTGACGGGGGCGACATCCGGTTTGGGCGCACCGTCCTTCAGGTAATAGTCTAAGAAGGGCCGGAGCACCTCCCGGCGGAAGGTGAGCGCGGTGTCGCTGTCGAACTTCAGAGGCCCGAGCGAGGAGCCCTCCCGGATCGCCTGCCCGTGGTGCCAGGGGCCGAGGACGAGGAAGACCTTGTCGTTGTTCGTGTCCTTCGGCTCGATGGCCTTGTAGACGGCGACGGCGCCGTAGATGTCCTCCTGATCCCAGAGGCTGTGGACGAGCATCACGGGCACCTTCAAGGGCTGCGCGGCGAGAATCTTGTCCACGGCCTGCCCCTGCCAGAACGCGTCGTAGGCCGGGTGTTCGAGGAGCTTGCGCCAGAAGCCGAGCTGCTCCATCCCGCGCCGTCTTCCCAACTCTCCGGCCGAGCCCGCCTGCATGAACATGTCGTAGGGGTCGAAGTGGCTCGTCCACCACTTGAGGTCGTTCTTGGGCGTGGCCTCCTGGTCGTAGACGTAGGACATGCCCTGCTGGCGGAACGCGCCGTTGTGGAACCAGTCGTCGCCGCGCCAGCCGTCCACCATCGGGTTCATCGGCACCGAGACCTTGAGCGCCGGGTGCGGGTTGACGAGCGCCATCAGCGGGAGGAACCCGTCGTACGAGATGCCGATGATGCCGACCCGCCCGTTCGACTCGGGCGTGTTCTTCACCAGCCAGTCGATGGTGTCGTAGGTGTCGGTCGAGTGGTCAACGTTCGTCGGGTTGAGCGGCCCGCGCAAAGGGCGGTTCATCACGTAGTCGCCCTCCGACCCGTACTTGCCGCGCACGTCCTGCACGACGCGGATGTAGCCGCCCTCGACGATTACGTCCGTCGCGTTGTCGTACCCCTGAAGGATTGGGCCGAGGTGCGAACTCTCCGCGTGGCTCGTCAGCGCCGAAGCGTCGTAGGGCGTGCGCGTGAGCAGGATGGGCGCGTTCTTCGCCCCCTTCGGCACAAGGATGACTGTGTGCAGCTTCACGCCGTCCCTCATCGGGATCATCACCTCACGGCGCGTGTACTCGAACCCTTCGTTCGTCGGCGTGAACTTCTGTGGCGTCTCGTTCGGCAGCTCCGGCGTCTGCGCCGACGACGTGCCGGCGGCGGGCATGAAGAGCGCACAGGCGAGCAGTAAGAATCTCAGACGTGTCATCGCTTTTCTCCTCGGGCGTCTCAGGTGCGGGCGGAAGGCTGTATCAGTACCAGAGTCGTCGGCGCGAAGCAACAGCGGCGGGGAGAGTCCCTGTTGACACGCCGCGCCGCTGCCATTATTTTAGCCCGGCCGCCCTCTCTGCCAAGCGGGCCACCCCGATCAGCCTTTTCGTCCGTCAACGCCCCCGGCCGCAAGCGCCGGGACGCAGAGCGAGGAAGACTCCGCCTTGGGAACACCCGAGCTGCCGCGCCTCAAGTGGGACACAGTCTGAATGCGGAAGATTGACCGCCTCGGGTGGGCGGCCGGCTTCTCGTTCACCTCTTACGGCTTGACGGTCGGCGTCCGCGTGAGCGACCCCGCGGCGCTCGGTCTTGTCGCCGAACGCCTCCCGCCCGGCTGGAAGCCTTCCGCGGCGCAAGTGGCCGGACGCCTCTACTCGCTGAAGGTCGGCGGCGCGGGCGTGCGACCCGGCCTCCGCCAGTTCAGCCTCCTCTACGGCGACATCGCGCTCCTCGCTCGCTCGGTCGATTTCGAAGCCGTGCTCGACGCCTTCGAGTCGGACTTGAAAATGTACGTGGCCGAGTTCGCCCGACGCCGCGTCTTCGTCCACGCGGGCGTCGTCGGCTGGCGCGGCCGCGCCGTCATCATCCCCGGCGCGAGCCTGAGCGGCAAAACGACGCTCGTCGCCGAACTGGTCAAGGCCGGCGCCGACTACTACTCGGACGAGTACGCCGTCCTCGATGCGCGCGGCCGCGTCCATCCTTACCCGCAGCCGCTCCAGGTGAGGGAGAGCCGCGAGGCGCGACAGACGAAGGTGCCGCCCGAATCATTCGGCGGCCGCCCCGGGCGCAGGCCGCTCGCCCCGGGGCTCGTAGTCTCCACGAGCTACAAGGCGGGCGCGCGCTGGCGCCCGCGACATTTAAGCGTCGGGCACGGGCTCTTAGAGCTTCTATCCAACACCGTCCCGGCGCGCCGCTGCCCCCGAGAGGCTTTAACCGCCCTGAAGGCGATCGTGGGCGAGGCGCCGGTAATCAAGGGCGCGCGCGGCGAGGCGGCACGCGCGGCCGACGAAATCCTAAACTACCTTGAGACCGAAGGGAGAGAACTGGGTGGGTAAGAAGGCCGAAGAGCTAATGCCCCTGGCGCGGACGGAACGGCTCATCGTGGAAGAGCTGCCCGGCGAAGTCCTCGTGCTCGACCTCGAAGACAACAAGGCTCACTGCCTGAACCCGACCTCCGCGCTCGTCTGGCAGTGCTGCGACGGGAAGATGACCGTCGCCGAGGTCGCGCGCCGACTCTCCCGAGAGCTAAACTCCCCGGCCGACGAGGAGGTGGTGTGGCTGGCCCTCGGGCAGCTCGACCGGCATCGGCTTCTGGAACGGCCCGCCGCGAGAACGTCGCGCGCCCGCCGCTCAGTCTCGCGCCGGGAGTTGATTCTCAGGTACGCCCCGGCCGCGCTGGCCCTCCCCGCCGTCATGTCGATTGCGACACCCTCCGCGGCGCAGTTGGGTAGCCTGCGACCCCTAGGCGCCGCGTGCAGCCTCGGGATACAGTGCGCGAGCGGCAACTGCTGCTGCGGCGCCTGTACCGCAAACCCCTGCCCGATCATCGACCCGGGCGGCGGGACGGGAACCTGCTGACAGTCGCGGTGGGCGGCAGGGCTTCGAAGTTGGCTGACGGTTCGACGGTGAGGTCAATCCTCACCGGCGCGTGGCGTCCCGAACCTCCGTCGGTCGATTGCTCGGCGGATGAACTCTGCCGCGTCGCCCCGCTGCTCGCCAGTTCCGGCGCGGCCGCCATCGCCTGGCGGAGGCTGCGCGACACCGCCCTCGCCGGCCACCCAGAAGCCGCCGGGCTGCGCGACACACACCGACGCAACACACTCCAAGCCGCGCGCCTGGAGCATGAACTCCGGCGCGTCTTCACGCTGCTTCGTTCGTCAGGCGTAGAGCCGATTCTTATTAAAGGCTGGGGCGTCTCCCGCCTGTACCCCGAGAGGGGCCTGCGCCCATACGGAGATATCGACCTGTGCGTAAGCCCCGCGGATTACGCCCGCGCGAGGGAGTCACTCAACGCTCTGGACGATAGGAGCTGCTGGGTCGATCTCGATCACGACGAGGTTGACCGGCTCGACGCGAGACGCTGGGAGGATCTCTACTCCCGCTCCATTCTCGAAAGTCTCGGCGACACGGAGGTCAGAGTGCCCTGCGCGGAAGACCACCTGCGCCTGCTCTGCATCCACCTCCTCAAAGAGGGCGCGCGCCGTCCCCTCTGGCTCTGCGACATCGCGCTCGCGGTCGAGGGGCGCGCCGACGGCTTTGACTGGCGCCTCTGCCTGGGCGAAGCCGACCCGCAGGCCAACTGGGTCGCCACGGCGGTCGCGCTCGCCGGGCGACTGCTCGACGCGAAAATCGACGACACCCCCGCCGCGCGAGTGGCCGAACGCCTGCCGGCGTGGCTCGTGCCCGCCGTGCTGCGGCAGTGGGGCGAGCCCTTCCGCCCCGCCCCGCCCCCTATGCGGTGGCAGTTGCGCCGCCGCCCGTCCGGCCTCCTGCGTGCCCTGCGCGAACGCTGGCCGAACCCCTTGGAGGCGAGCGTCGCGACCCGCTCCCGGCTCGCCGGCCGTTCACCCCTTCCCCTACAGGTCAAGACCTATCTCTCGCCAAAGCGAGTGCGAAAGCTTTTGCGCGGGGGCACCCCGGGAAGCTGAAGGAGGGTAGCTGACCGATTGCCGTAAGGACAGCGGGATGTGTGCTGATTGAAAAGCGGAGAGAATTTTACACACTTGGCTGTCAGGTAGATACCTTTTGTAGACTGACAACTTCCCGGTTGTCCACTGCAAAAGACGGCGCAAGTCATATAGAGAGATTTAGGCGACGGCTGTCGGCCCTTGAAGGCCTTCCCGGGCATGAAATATATCTACCGCCCTCATTAGCAGAAATAATTTGACATCCGTAGGGCTTTTGTTAAAATCCCAGCCGCTTCGCTACCGTTGAATTGACCTTCGTTTATCCACAGAGCTGGTCAGGGTAGAGTATCCCGCCGGTTCACGACCACAGTCTTCTACGCAGTTCGCGCACGCGCCCCTGACAACTAAATCCGAATAACGCCCACGCCTCGCTCTTACGTCCACCTGAGAGTAGTTATTTGCCACACCTAAAGAAGTGTGGGTGCCCGCGGCAGTAATCAACGGACTCTTATAAGAATTTATGGACACCACCCCCCAAGGCGCAATGGCGCTCCTCGCCCTCAGCCACTCCCCCGTTGAGCAGGCGCTCTACGAGGCGCTGTGCGCCGCGACCTGCGGCCAGAACCAGTCCTGCGTGGGGAGCTTGAGCCTGCGGCGGCTGCTGGAGTTGACCGGGCTGGGAAGCTACACCACCCTGCGCCGCGCGCGCGCCGGGCTCGTGTCGAAGTTAAGCATTGATTGCAAGCGCGTCGCCTCGGACGACGGCGGCCCCGAAGAGGGGCCGGGGAGCAGCTACCTCGTCTACGGCCCCGAGGAGATCTTCGAGCGTCGCCGCGCGGCCGGCATCGACCCCTACCCGAAGGAGTACCAGAGCCACGCCCGCGGCGAGGGCTTCGTCCCCGCCCTGGAGCGCGTCGTGAACGGCTACGACCTCAGCCGCCGCGAGGCGCAGGTCGCGCTCTGCTGCGCCGAGGGGCTCACCAACGCCGAGATCGGCGACCGCCTCTGCATCACCGAGCAGACCGTCAAGTTCCACATGCGCCACCTCTTCATCAAGTTCGGCGTCCGCCGTCGCGGGGAGTTGATCTCGCGGCTCCTCCGTCACGAGGATGGAGTCGCCGTCGGTAACGGCTCGGGTCGTCGGGCCGGCCCATTCAGCGCGCCCAAACTCTAAACAGGGCCGGCGCGCTTAACAATCCGGGTGCCTCGCCATGAGGCTTCCCCCTCGGGGGGTACGACGTGACGAGTCAGTAGCCAAGGGGGCGAAAAACTTAAGGGCACGTGGCGGCAGTGGTGTATCGAGAGGGGCAGCAGGAAAGATTATGAGCAGCGCGAAGAGGAAGGCGGAGAAGGGGAAGGCGAAGCGGACGGCGCAGGTCGTCTGCCGCGGCGGCAAGTCCTTCTGGACCACGCAGGCGCAGTTCTGGCAGTGGGTCAGGGACGGCGTCGTCGTTAAGACCGGGGACAGGCCCTTGGCGGGCTTCTTCGTGCGCGAGGCCGAGGAGCTGAACGTCATCCTCGGGAACACCGTCCTCAACCTCTCGCGCCCCAACCACCTGCGCGAGGCCATGCTCTCGCGCCGGATCGGTCTGGCGGCCAAGTAAGCCTTCGGGCGGCGTACGCCGCGGTATAGGAAGTATCAGACTTATGAAATCCAGCCTCTTAGTCAAGGCACGCCGTTGCGGCCTCGCTGCCGCGCTCTCCGTCGCGGGCGCCGTTTCTGTTGCGGCGCAGGAGCAGCGGGTCGCCAGCAACGCGGCCTCCACTTCCGCCGCGGGCGTTGCGTCCGACGGGCAGCGCGCCGCGGCCGGCGACCAGTACCGCATCGGCCCGCGCGACGTGCTCACCATCCGCGTCACCGCCCCAGACATCGTCCCGCAGTTCTCGGCCGAGGCGATGGAGGTCAACGAGTGCGGCATGATCCCGCTTCTCTCCGTCCAGAACGAGGAGCAGAATGAGATCAAGGCGGCCGGAATGACGACCAACGAGCTGCAGGAGCAGCTGCGCAAGTTCTACACCAAGTACAAGCGCAACCCGCAGGTCGTCGTCAAAGTCCGCGAGTACAATTCGCAGCCCGTCGCCATCAACGGCGCGGTGGCAAGGCCCGGCCAGTTCCAACTCCGCCGCCCCGTCCGCCTTCTCGAACTTCTGCAGTTCTACTCCGGCGGCGCGACCGAGAAGTCCGGCGGGCGCATACAGATCGCGCGCATGCCGGCGCTCGGGATGTGCGAGACCAAGCCCGCGAACGGGGCCACCCCAATAGACGAGGCCACGGCCCCGTCCTTCCTCAGCTTCAAGCTGGAGGACACGCTGAAGGGCGACGAGCGGGCGAACCCCTTCCTCCAGCCGGGCGACGTCATCACGCTGCCCGAGGCGAAGGAGGCCTATGTTGTCGGCAACGTCCTGCGCCCCGGCCCCGTGCTTCTGCGGGACGAGCACCTGACCGTCACGCGCGCCATCGCGATGGTCGGGGGTCGAATGCCCGACACCCGCAAGGAGAAGGTGCGCATCATCCGCCCGAACCCGAACGGCGGGGAGAGCCAAGAGATCCCCGTTGACATCGCCGCCATCGAGAACCATAAGGCCGAAGACATCGTGGTCCAGGCCAACGACATCATCGAAGTCCCCGTCGCGGGCGGCAAGAGGCTTCTGAGGAACTTGATGAACACGGTCGTTCCGGCGGCCGGGAACCTGCCGGTTCAGGTCATCCGGTAAAAGTGTAAGCAGTAACTTCCTGCGATAAGTAAAAATAAAGTCCCTGTTTCCCTCGAAGGAAGCGAGTAAGTCTCATGAAGGAAATCAACGACGGCCAACCTTTCGCGCTCCCCGAGCCGAAAGACCTCGACCGGCCCCGAGCCGCAGCGCCGCTCACACCCTACGCCGGCTACGCCAGCTATAGCGACGCGGAAGGTGGGGACGAGAACCACTTCCGCGAGTACCTGCGCGCCGTGCGCAAGCACATGTGGCTGATCGTCGGCCTCACCCTTCTCGTCACGGCCGCCGCGGCCGTCTACGTCGCCCAGAAGCCCGACATCTACACGGCGCAGGCGCGCGTGCAGGTGGACCTCGAAAGCAACCCGGGGGCGGGGACGACCAAGAGCGGGACCGTGGTTATCAACAGCCCGACGACCGACCCCGCCTACTTCAACACGCAACTCCAGAACCTGACGAGCCCGGGGCTGCTGCGCCGCGTGGTGAAGACGCTCGACCTCGAACACAACCAGACATTCCTGCGCCCCTCCGCCGGACAGAACCGCACCGTCTGGCAGAACCTCCTGCGGATGGCAGGCCTCCAGAAGAGGACACCCGAGCAGAAAGAGGGTGCCGACGCCAACCAGCTACCGCTCACCGGCACGGTCGCGCCGGCCACCGCCCGCGAAGACCTGGCCGAGGCCAAAAGGCTGGACCCGTTCGTCCGCATACTTCAGGCGGACCTGAAGGTCGAGCCGGTCAAGGAGACGCGCACCAGTTCCTACAGCAAGGACACGCGCCTGATTGATATTAAGTACACGCACGGCGACCCGCAGGTAGCGGCCAAGATCGTCAACGCCATCGCCGACACCTTCGTCCTCTCAAATCTTGAGAAGAAGACTGAGACGAACGCCACCGCGGGCGACTTCCTGCAGAAGCGCGTGGCCGAGCTTCAGTCCTCGATCCGCAGCGACGAGGAGCGGTTAGTCAACTACGCCAAGACGCACCAGATACTCTCGCTCGACGGAAGCCAGAACACGGTGGTCGAGCGCCTGGCCGGTCTCAACCAGCAGCTCCTCCAGGCGGAGAACGAGCGCAAGGACGCGGAGGCCGCCTACCGCGCGGCCCAGTCGCCGGGCGCCGCCAGCGCCCTCGCGGAGAAGGATAGCAAGGCTAAAGAGGATGTGGAGTCGAAGCTCGCGGCGCTTAGGGAAAGACGCTCGCAGCTCCTTGTAAACAACACCGAGGAGTGGCCCGAGGTCAAGGAGATCAACCAGCAGATCGCCACGCTCGAAAAACAGTTGGGCGAGACGAAGTCGCGCGCGACCGCGGTCGTGACCACCAACCTTGAGACGCGCTACCGCCAGGCTCTGGATCGCGAGCGCGCCATCCGCGCCGACTTCCAGCGTCAGCAGGGGGAGACGCTGACGCAGAACGAAGCGGCCATCAACTACCGCATCATTCAGCAGGAGATCGAGACTAACAAGCAACTCCTCGACGGCTTACTACAGCGCTCCAAAGAGAACGACGTGGTGCTGGCGGGCACGCCCAACAACATCTACGTCGCAGACTACGCCATCGCGCCCGACTCTCCCGTCGGCCCGCAGCGCCTGCGCGGCGTCATCATGGCGGTCTTCCTCTCTCTAGCAGGCGGCATCGGACTCGCGATCTTTCTCGAATACATGAACGACTCTGTCCGCTCCACCGAGGATGTGGACCGCTGGCTGCGCCTGCCCTCAATGGGTGTCATCCCGGCTGTCGGCGGATTAACGAGGCGGCGCTTCTTCCCCTCGAGGGCGCTCGCCCGGCGCAACGGGCACGGTCACGGCCAAGAGTCCCCTGAGTTGCTAGTGAATGTCGAGAATCGCTCCGCGCTCGCCGAGGCCTACAGGCACCTCAGGACTTCGGTGCTGCTCTCGACGCCGGGTCACGCACCCAAGTCGCTCCTCGTCACGTCGAGCGTCCCCTCGGAGGGTAAGACGACGACGGCCGTCAACACTGCCCTCAGCTTGGCGCAGACGGGCGCCAACGTCCTAGTTGTGGATGCCGACATGCGTCGCCCGCGCCTTCACACTATCTTCGAGATTAGCAACGGCCGAGGGCTTAGCACTATCCTCTCTAACGATCTGAGCGAGGCAGAAGTGTTCTCGATGATCCACCGGCATGAGGGGACGAGCCTCAACATCCTGACCTCGGGGGCCATCCCGCCGAACCCGGCTGAACTGATCGGTTCCGAGCAGATGCGCCGCCTTCTCAGGACTCTCGAAGACACCTTCTCTCATGTTGTTATCGACACGCCCCCCGTTGGCTCGTTCACTGACGGCGTCCTTGCCTCCACCCTCGTCGATGGCGTGCTTCTTGTTGTCCACAGCGGTAAGACCTAACGAGGCGTCGCACGCC